>Ga0209751_10005053_pt1 | contig 12520 bp, 23 predicted proteins | sample RifCSP13_1_FD_184019 | JGI IMG/M metagenome (GOLD analysis project Ga0209751, IMG submission 184019) | Soil microbial communities from Rifle, Colorado - Rifle CSP2_sed 13_1 (SPAdes) (version 2) | ecosystem: Environmental > Terrestrial > Deep subsurface > Rock core/Sediment | place: Rifle... | reverse complement strand
TGCGATGATAACCTCGAGCTGCAAGAACGCTTCCGCATGCGCCGATGGATGATAGCGGACGCGGATGCAATCATGGCCTGCCATCACAAGCTGAGTACGCAGCGGCTGGGGGAAGATGACCGAATGCGACTCGGGGTAAAGTGGGGTCATGCGAAAAGTCCTTGTTGTTCTGTGGTTGCCATTTTGAGATTCGCGCAGGCCTGTTCCCAGTAGGATTTTTTCAACTCCGCACCAATAAATCTCCGCCCCATTGTGATAGCGACGTAGCCCTCGGTGCCTATCCCCATGAATGGCGAATATACGAGGTCGCTTGGATTGCTCCAAAGCTCCATCGCGCGCCGCACGACTTCAAGCTGCAGCGGGGCAATGTGCCGCTCATCAGCGTGTTCACGCGCGCTGCGATGCTGGAGTGTGTCCGATGGGTTGATGTCCGACCAAACTGGCGAAGCAATCTTCTGCCACCTCTCGACCGGATAATCCTCCGGCGTGTGTGCGATGAAGGCCTCGTTCTCTCCAGGCTTTCGCATCGTCACAAGATAGTCAGCGATGCCCTGCCGACTCATACTCGAATCCTTTCGGAGTTGTTTCCACAATAGACCAAGCGCCTTCGTGCGTTGCATCGCCGTCACTGGATCTTTCCAGATGCAGACTTCAGAGTGATAGATCCATCCCTCATCTTCGTGCATCTTGATGAGTTCGCCACGAAAATCACGGATGCCAATGTAGCCATGCATCGTCTTTGAGGTCGGGAGGTTCATGCAGTGAAACGAGAGCAGCCTTCCGGGCCTAGTGACTCGTAAAAGATCGCGCACAAGGTATCGGTAGTGCTCCATGAACTGCTCACTGCTCTTGCAGTTCCCCATGTCGCGATCGCTATTCGAGTAGGTGTAGAGTGACGCGAAGGGCGGTGAGTAGACGGTGAAGTCCACCGAGGCCTCGGCTATCTCGCGCGTCACATCAACGCAGTCCGCAAGGTGTGCCGTCCAGCCTTTGGTCTCAACCACGGCGCGGGTATATTCAGCTTTGTCACGGGCAATGGCTCCGTGCAACGCCGCCTCGTTCAAGTTGTGCATATGCTCGATCATTTCTTCAGCCATCTTCTCCGCGTCCTGTTCCTTGCGGCGAATGTTCGCTAGCACCGCGCCCTCGGTCTCGGCAAACACTACGTAGACGTTGACCGATCGCTCCTGCCCGAAGCGCCAGCATCGCCGTACCGCTTGATAAAACTGTTCATAAGAATCTGATAACCCGACGAAAGCTTCGTTCGGGCAGTGCTGCCAGTTCATCCCGAAGCCAGCGATTGATGGCTTTGTCACGAGAACACGGATATCACCGCGCGTGAACGCGAGCATAGCTCGCTCTTTCTCGTCCGGACTATCTGAACCGCGAATCTCGACCGCCCCTGGAATGGCGCGTATCAAACGATCGCCTTCGTCGTTCAGGTTGCACCAGACAATGAATGGCCATTTCGTGCTGTTGACAATCGCAGCGCAGTGTTTAACGCGCTCCTCGGCCGTGTCTCGCCGAGCCTGCAGCCGTTCAAGCAACGACGACGCCTCAACTGGAAAGAGGAATCCTGTCGTCGGCTCTTCTACCTTTACGCAGACTTCGTGCATCACAAGCTCTGGAAGGGTGAAGCGACTATCGTCATAGCCAAGGTCTGATGGTTTCTTGAGCATCACAGCCCACGAGCAAAGCCAGCGCCAGAAATCGCGCTGCGCGTGTCCCTTGAGGCGCCATTTCTGCGTCTCTCCGCCATCATGGACGAAGAACATCGATAGCATCTCGGCGCGCGTCATCGTGCCAATGAACTCGGCGTGATTACCCAGTTCCATGTAGTCATTCGGCGCCGGGGTAGCGGTACAAGCAAGCCGGAACGGTGTGCCCTGGAACGATTCGATGATCTTATTCCGCATGATCCCGTCGTGCGCCTTGAGGATTGACGATTCATCAAGCACGATGCCAGCGAAACGCCTTACATCGAATCGATCCAGAAGCTCATAGTTCGTAATCGTGATACCTGGCTTGCGGTCATCCGTACGACGATAGGCGGCGTCGATCCCGAACGACTCAGCCTCGTGTTGTGTCTGTTGTCCAACAGCTAGCGGGGCTAGAATAAGCACATCGCCAGGCACATGGCGAGCCCATTCGAGTTGCATGAGTGTTTTGCCAAGCCCACAATCCGCAAAGATTGCGGCTCTTCCTCGGCGTAGAGCCCAAGCAACGATATCTCTCTGGAAATCAAACAAGCTGGAATGTAGAGATGGAACCTCAGACAATCCAGTAGGCGAATCTATGATGCGTTTACGCTCTAAGAAATCCGCATAGTTCACCCCAGCGCCCTCCTGACCAATTCCAGCGCTCGCCCGCTTGTCACATCTTCTGGAGTCACGAGCAAAACGCGCCACCCGAGCAACATCGCCTCGTTCAATTTTTCGTACTCCTTCTGCAGGGCAGCAGGTCTCACGTGCCGTCCGCCGGCCCAGTTGCCACCGTTGATCTCGAGCGCCAGCAGGTAAAAGTACTCGTTATGGAGCATGAAATCGAAGCGCCACTTTCGCTCCGGATGGAATTTGTACTCCCGATCGTACTTGATCCCAGCCGCATCTAGTTGCCGAGCAAACTGCCCGCTAGGAGAATCGGCATCCTGAGCCTGCTTCGCGTCCATGCGCTCAGGCGTGGCGAGCTGCTTACCTTGTTCGTAGGCGGCCTTCTGCTCAGGCGTCCAACGCAATCCGCGAGTCATACCCAAATGATCCCATTGAGGCAAGCCGGGCATGACCATGGTCCTGCATTCGTATTGCCAGTGGCAAAAGGCATGTTAGGATCATAATGGAGTTGGCCGTATCCTTGGCACTTAGGACATAGATGAGATAGATGAGGCTGCCGACTTAACTCGCCGAGCAGGCCTGCGGCAACAACTTCACGTTGAGCAAGCTCGGCTAATACTTCCTCAGCCTCTCGCTGCAGATTCGGCCACTCAGAAATGCGACCAGAGACGCAGCCTTGCGCTAAGGCGGCTAGATTCGGATAGCGCTCCCTTGCTGTCATGGTTTTTCTTCGTCAAATATATGTGTGCACTTCTGTGTGAAGAACATAATGACTAGTCCTGCACAGAGAACACCCCAAACAGCCCAGATTGCACCATTTGCCCAGCTAGGTAGCTGCAATCGATCTAGCAATAGCCATATGGTTGCGGTGCTAAACATCGGGAGCCGCGTCGGTATTTCCGACGGATGAATTACTTTTTGCCGCTTCATGTCAGTTGTCCGTCCAGTTCTGGCAGCCATACTCCAAACTCTGTGATATACCACTCTTCCGTCGCTTCCATGAATGCGGCAAACTCAGCAACATTGCGCGCGCTGGAGCGCTTGAGCGGGAAACGCAGGGCGAGGTCACCGATCTTGCGCGTCGTATAGCCGAAATAGCGGCAGAGAGCAAACTCATGCATCTCCTCTGCGCTGTAACCTGTGACCTCAGCCGCAGCCGTATGCAGCGCCCACAGTCGGGCATTCTGAGTGCTAGATCGCTTGTCCTTGTGTAACTCGACCGTGATATCCCAGAACCGCGTAGGCGCGAGTTTGGACAGCGCCTTGAGCACTGTTTCGCGGTTCTTGTGCGTCATCACGTAGAGCATTGCTAGAACGGTGCCTCTAAATCATCTGAATCTGGCGAAGGCCTGGACTTCTCTGGCTTCTGCTCCTCTCGCATGGGGCGGAAGGCAAGCGAGAGGAACGGCCCGCTCTTGCCCTCCTTGCGCCAACCTGAAACGCGGTACTCAATGCCATCAACCATGCACGTCCCGCCGTAGTCAGGAGACTTGTCTCCGCGCTTCTCGTCGTTGCGGAACAATATCCCAGTCATGTCTCTATTGGTCATTTCTTCTCCAGTTTTGCCTGCTGGGCTTTCTTGATCTCGCGGCGGCATCTTGCATCAAGAGATGACCACAACGCACTCTTTGCCTCAGCCGTCCATTGCGTGCCGTTGCATTCTTCCAGGATAGCTAGCGCCTCTTTGAGGTTGTTGGCGTCAAAGGCTTCTCTGACCTCTGCGGCCTTATCCATTACGACAGTTTGCATGTCAGGGGACAAAGCCTCGAGCGTGCCGGCTGCAGGTGTGATCTTGCCTTTTTCCTGTGCCACTCGCTTTGAAATTTGGGATTTGACTCTGTCTTCATCATCTTCGCCTGTTTCGATGCTGAACATTTTCAGCATGGCGTACTTCGTGGCGTAGGAAACGGCCTTTCCTGGTGCCTTGTCCCCTTCATCCATCGCATGCGCAGCAACACGCAGGCCAACCTTGTCCGACGGTTCGTCCACGTTCACGAATTCCACGACATAGATAGCCTCAACGCGAATGATGGGAATGCCTTTCCCAGTTGTCGTACCGCTTGGGGATGCTGAGATACTCTCAAGAGCAGGAACGATTAGCACGCCGTGAGTAATCAAATGCTCTCTGAGCGCCGAGGTCACTGCGTCGTGAGTGACCGCCATGTAGCCATAGCCAGATACCTGCTTATCTTTTTGCACATAGGCGACGGCACGACGAATCTCGTTCAACCGCTGGTAGATATTTGGCTTGCGTTCTTCAGTCATTTCGCTGGCTTCTCGCGGTCTTCTGGTGTGCGTGTAGTCTTCGGCAGATGCAGCCCGAGTGCCATTCGTACACACTTGCCTTGCGAATGGTTGATCGTGCCGACCGCCATCTCATGGTCGTAAATCTGCGCTAGCAGCATGCCGGGCTTTCCCTCTTCCGACCACTGACAGATCTGCTCCCACATCGGCACGATCTGCTCCCACTGCTCCTCAGTAAGCTGAATGCGGATTGTCACAGTCCATTCTCGATCATGAGGGCGATTTCCTCGAAGGTGCTTTGCACTCCGCCGATATCTCCATCATTGCATTTGGCTAGCATGCTTTCAGCCGTGCCTTTGATCTCAGACCAGTCTTTCACTTGCCATGGCACCTCAGCACATTTGCCCCATTCTGGCTCGAATATAACCCCAGCCTTCAACGCGCATTCCTGAAGGACGCCAAGGCAGCAGTGCCTGCCAGCGCGACGCATGTAGCCCTTGCCCTGCAAATACTTCCCGGACCGCAGGGCAGCTAGCCAGAGCTTCTTAGCGTGTGGATTCATGCTTGCCTCCTAATGAATCGTGACAGCTGCGATTTTGGCTGTGGTCATTTCAGGTTCACTAGTGGGATAGCGTCACCCATAACGGTAGCTGGCAGTTCGCCATTCCATTTCTCAATCCACTTGAGTTTGACGTAGTCAGCTCCGCCCTGCGATGTGACAGCTTGTGCTTGGATACGGATGGCCTCGGCCTCTGCCTTGGCTTGCGCTACGCGCTGCTCGGCCTCGATCTTGATGCGCTCTAGGTCGCGTTGGGCTTTCTGTGCATTCTGGTCAGCTACCTGCTTCTGCTCGATTGCGGCGTTAAAGCTCTGGCTGAAATCGAAGTTCGTAATCAGCACATCGTGGATGTTGATGCCAGCCGCGCGCTCACCAACTGCTAACGTTACTGCGGTCTTGACCTTTTGACGGACCTCTTCACGATGCGTGATAAGCTGTTCAGCCGTGTATTGTGCAGTGACTGACTTGAATCGATCTTGCACGACAGGGTCAATGATCTTGCTGCCGTAATCTAGGCCAACCTCTCGGTATAGGGCTGGGACGTTGTTCCCGTTTAGCGTGTAATTGATGGCGAGTGTGGTATGGACACTCTGCAGGTCCTTGCTGGCAGCCTCGCCCTTTGCCTCCTCTTTCTGCATGCGGATATCTACATCAATCACACGCGCCAAGGGATTTACGACATGGAAACCCTCGGTAAGGGCGTTCGGATGCACCTCTCCGAACACAACGACTACGCCGCGATGTCCGGCTGATACAGATACAAAGGGCCATAGTACTATCAGGAGGATCAGGCCCAAGACAGCGGCGGTTCCAAAGATGGCTAGGCGAATCAGATTCATATACTAAAGCTCCACAAGAGAACAACGAAAAGTACCGCTGCAAATAGCACTGCTGCGGCTATGAGAATTTCTTTGCCTAACCGCTTGCGCAAATCAGGCGGAGCAAACCTAGCCGCTAATAGACCTCCGAGAGCTAGCGCTAGGAATGGGGCGAATGCAAGTAGTAATCTCATGGCTAATCGCACGAAGCCGCGCGGGTTACAATGGCGACCCAGCAGTTCTTGATCATCATATCCCAGCGCGCCCATGTGCCATATCCGACTGGGTGGTAGCGCAGGTAATCTTGTTCTACGGCTTGCTTGACTAGCTCTGGCGGACCCTGATGCGTGCGCACAAGAAGATAGCCGTCTTTCTTCCATGGGGTGCTGATAAGCTCGGTCATTTCGTCATCTCCGGCATCATCCTAATCATGTCCAGCGCACCTGCAGAGTACGCAATCTGCGCCATGAGCTTGTCAGCATCGGCCGTTACCTCAGTTGGCAGGCTCGCCCACCAAATGGCAAAGCTAGCCTCGAATGCAGCGAGATCTGGATTCATTTCTGTCCTGGGCGCTTAGCGAGGGCCGCATCGATCTGATCGCAGATTGCCCATTCCCCAGGAGCGCCGCCAACATAGTCATCCATGCAACCACGTACATGAATCACGAGCCTCTCCAACTCTATCGCCCAGTCGGCCATGTCGGCGACGTAAGCGCAGCGATCACACTCATCATCTCTGTCGGCTTCACCGAAGGATCGCACATGTTGCACTGCTTTCCAGTGATCGATCATTGTCCTTCCTCCTCTAGCACTAGAGCGAGCAGATGCAGAAACATGAAGCGGGCGGATTGGCGTTGCTCGCCGAAAGTAAGCAAAGTTGGGATTCGTAAGCCGGCCGCATCTAGGATCTCCATAACCATCACGCCAATTCTAGAATGATCGGTCGCGCAGAAACCTTCTGCCACATATAGGACTGCATCAGCGACGTACTCATGCTTTCCTTTGGGCATATGCCGCCGTCCATCCCATAGGAACTCATCGGCGGCCTTGCGCATGATCTGGCTGGGTTTCATGCTGTATGGTCAAACCACTGAGATAGCATGTAGCCTACTGCAGCGATCTTGTGCTCATGCTTAGGTTGGAACGAGCCTAGCGTGGCAAGCTTCATCATGTTCGCATCTAGCGCAGCTACTAGCTACACCTTGTCTCGGGACATAGCATGAGCAAGGCGCAGGAACAGGATCAAGCCATTCGCCAGGGTTGCAGATACAACCGGCTGGCATTGACGGCTCATATGCATGGTGATCCTCGGCTCGTTGACCGCAATGGCGACAAAGTAGAGTCATGAGCGAATCCTCGCAATCGCCCGATAGATCGTGCTGAGCGCGATATGCTCAGCCTTGGCTGCCGCATACGGGGTCTGGCCGAGCCGCACGCGGGCCAGGGCTCGGCGGGTGGACTCGCGCAGCCGAGGATGGCTGATGGATTCTGCAGCGGAGCGGATAGCGGCCGGGCTGGGATCACGCACTCTTTGCGTCCTTTGTGTTTTCGGCGAGCAACCGCTGCTGCCGCAGGAATAAGAGCAGAGCATCCAATACTTGGTGCTCTAAGTAAATCGTGTTACTAGGTCCGAGGCCGTTTTCTGTAGTAAGCCAGATCCCATGGTCATGCATTTCGACATAAACAGAATCACCCAAGTACATCTTCGTCATTAATTGTTCTCCGCTATCGGCCCGCACTTGCAGCCGTCCTGAGTCTGGGCGCCGCACTGATGACACCAGGGCGCGCCGTCGTCCTCATCTACCGGCTCGTAAGTCGCTTGGAAGATGTCCGGCTTGCATGGGTAAAGTTCACCCTTCACGCCCCGGATGATCCAGTCACCCCACTGCACGCTGTGCACCCCCTCGAGCGTCCCAATTAGCAAGTGCGCCCGGTCTGGATCATCGGCGTCAATGAACAGCCCGCCTTCTCCATATGCTCTCGGTTCCATGTTCCAAGCTCGGTTAAGCCAGTCCGGCCACTCTCTATTATCCCAGCGACGCTTTTCGGTCATCTGAAACGCTTCGATGGTGATCGGCTTCTTACGGAATTTCATTTTGACTCCTGTTCCTCGCCGAAAGCGCGGATGGCTGCGGCGATGCGATCTGCAGTCATCGGGCCGTTGCCAGTAGACCCACCTATCCAGCTCACCAGAGAGTCTTGCTCTGCCAGTTTCGCCGGCTCGCCGCGCAATTCTCGCAAGGCGGCGAGCACAGCATCGAAATCTCCGAGCCTGTCCGTATGCTTCTCTGCAATCTGCTCAAGCTTAGTCATGCGGCAGACTCCTAGCGGGCGCGGTCGATAGCAGCATCGAGCTTCATGCTTGTTGGCGCGTCCCAGATATAGCCATTGAGGTTTTTCGGTACTCGTGGGAACAACATCTTGATGCACGGCCCATGCTCTGGCTCGTCTGCGCTTCCCAGCTGAGCCATCGCCCGCAGCCAGCGATACCGCTCTGCATCTACTCTCAGCGCATCACGCTCGGCGGCTAGTGAGCGAAGCATGATGGCGGCTCTCCGTTCTAGCGCTCCTTCATAACAGTTGAGCGCTATCAGGTCCGCCATCTCCAACACTGCTTTCGTATTTACGCTATCCACGCTTGCACTCCTTGGCGAATCGGCGGGCCATCTCCAGCGTGTCGGCTATTGCTGTCCAGGCCTCATGCCCATATTTTGACGCGTTGAAGGCGTGGGCGGCAGTGCGCGTATCAGTGCTATTGATACTGCAGCGATCCCCGCCAGTACATCCGAGACCATCATACGGGCATCCTCGTACTCCAACACCAAGCGGTCTGCACATCGGCTCTATTTCTAAATACCTCATTTGTGTGCAAGCAACTGTTGCAAGGCCCAGTATTCAGGATTGAAGAAGCCAGCCACTGTAAGATGCACGAAGGACAGCATAGCTCCTGTCAATATGACTAGGGTAATCGCTGCTAAGCCAAAAGGCAGCCAAGAGAATTCATCCCAGTCATTGTTCTTCATGGCGCAATGCCATTTCCAGAGTCCGTACCATGCAACGCCCAGCAGAGCGTACTGAAGAAGATTGGAGGCTGCCGCGATAGGCGCTTGGCGCAGAAGCGCTGTCCAAAGCACTTCAATCCCAACGCCGAGTTTTGCGGCAAGCTGTTCTAGCAATCTAGCGGTAAGTTCGTTCATGTCATCTCCTGATTGGCGCGCCCCTTAAACCTTCCTGCCCTAAGCTCTCATCAAACGGGGGAAAGCTCAGCTACGCAACACGGCAATCGAGGCAGGGGGCGCTAGGGGTGCGGTCGATGGCCGGGTTGATGATGCGTAGCACCGCTCGCGCGGGCTCGGGTCTGTACATCTCGCCGATCTCGGTTCGACCTTGCCGATTGCTCACGCCGCATCAACCGCACTCCTAGCTCACATCAGCAGACGGCCTCGCGCGAGGCTTATGTCTACCCAGACTGCTAGCCGTATACCGTATTGAACTGCAGTGCAATGCGATTATCCAGCGTCTGCTGATGTGAGCTTACAGGTGCCGGCTATCCTCTGAGCTGCCACGCTCCCAATAGACCCGATAGCGAGGTACTGACCCTCTAACATGGCTCGGCTAGGCCTGGTCAGGTTTGCGTAAGCGGCACCTGTAAACTCGAGGCGCATTGTAACTGCTGTATAGCGGGCTTGTCAATGCAGGATGTGTTAATCTTCTGTCAAATGTTGCGATCAATCATGGAAGCATTCATCTGCCCGCGCGGGCCTATCTGTCCTTGGTGCCATGGCGAGGGAACAGTATGCGACATGCATCCTGATTTGCCTTGGGGTGGCGTTGATCCTGATGGCTGCGATTGCGGAGCGCCTGGCATGCCTTGCGCTGAGGCGCATTCGGATGTAGGATAGCATTCGATCCGGCTAGGGAACTCCGCTCAGGCTCAATGGCATCCGTCACTGAGCCGCCTTTCTTGCAAGGGTAAAGATGCAGTTACGGGACTATCAAGTCCGTGCGATTGATCGAGTCAGCGAGTCTTTTGCTGATGGCAATAAGCGCGTGATGCTCTATTCTCCCACTGGATCTGGCAAGACTCGAATGGCAATCGAGTTGATCCGACGTGCTCGAGAGAACCACCAACGCTGTCAGTTTGTTGTCAATCGCATTGGTCTCGTGGACCAAGCAGCGCGCCGCCTTATGGATGCTGGTATCCATCCTGGCTTGATTCAAGGCGCTAATACGCGAGCTACTTATCTGCCCGTACTCTGTTGCTCAATTCAAACGCTCGCCCGTCGGGGGCGGCCGGATGCCGAATTCATCATTATCGATGAGGCACACGGGACGGCTGCAGCAAAGGCGTATCACAATATGCTCGAATCCTGCAACGGCTCGCGCGTTGTTGGTCTCTCAGCTACTCCTTTCGTTCGCGGGCTAGGAAAGTATCGCCCGCAACTCAACGGACCGCTATGGCAGGATCTTGTTGTAGCCGCAAGTATCCGCGAGCTAATCTCCGCTGAGCATTTGGTAGACTGCGAAATTTTCGCGCCTAGCAAACCAGACCTGTCCTGCGTCAAAATAGTCGCGGGCGATTACCAGGAAGACCAGCTCGGCGAGGCGATGGACAAACAAGCGCTCATCGGCGATATCGTAGAACATTGGCGCAAATTGGGGGGCGACAAGCGCACCGTATGCTTTGCGACCAACATTGCGCACAGTCAACACATCGTGGCGAAGTTCTGGTCCTACGGAATTCGTGCAGAGCATATCGATTGCTACACGACCGATGATGACCGCCGCGAGATCCTGCGTCGGTTGGAAACGGGCGAAACTAAAATCGTCTCGAATGTGGCAGTGCTGGCAGAGGGCTGGGATTGCCCTGCAGTAGAGATCATGATCCTCGCACGGCCGACCAGAAGTCTTTCGCGCTACATTCAGATGGCTGGACGAGTTCTTAGGCCAGCTCCTGGAAAACACTTAGCCCGCATCCTAGATCATAGCGATACTTGTCTGCGCTTGGGCTTCCCAACCGATGATTTGCCTTTGGAACTAGATGATGGCCGTCCTCGCAAATCAGGTTCCTCGAGCGAGAAGGAAAAGGAAAAACTCCCGCATGAGTGCAGCAAGTGTCACTACCTCAAGCCAGCAGGCATAATTGTCTGCCCATCCTGCGGGCATGTGCCGGTACGCAAGGATACCGTGCAGGTGAAGGCCGGGGAACTGCGGCAGATCAAGCACGCACGAGTCCCCAGGATGGAGAAACAGGACGTATACAGCCAACTGCTGGGATATGCAGCTAGCAAGGGCCTCAAGCAGGGGTGGGCATCGCACAAATACCGAGCTTGCTTCGGGGTATGGCCGCGAGGACTGCGCGAGGTTGAGACAGAAGCCAGCCTGCCAGTGCGCAGTTGGGCCCGGGCCTGTTATCAGGCTTGGAAGGAGCAACGTCCGGAGCCAGCCCCAGAGTTCATATGAGCGCTCAAACCCTCTTGGACAAGCTGGAAGGCGTGAAGGGTCGTAATGGACATTGGCGGGCTAGGTGTCCTGGGCATGGGAGTAAAGGCGGGACGCTAGCAATCCGTGAGGAGCAAGACGGTCGAGTCCTGTTGCATTGCTTTGCCGGCTGCGAGCCCCTACAGGTCCTCCAGGCGGTTGGGCTGGACTGGCATGACGTTATGCCTGCTAGGCTCACTGAGGGGCACCTGAAGCCTATACGCCAGCCATGGGCGAAGTCTGCAATGCAGGCAATGCGGCGAGAACTGACGGTCGCTTTGCTGGTGCTAGGGGATATCGAGCATGATCGGGCTGTCACTCGAACGGACAAGGCTCGAGCTGGTAAGGCGGCGGGGAGTTTGTCTAAGTGGCTAAAAACATTGGAAGAGTAAACGATGCCTAACCGGGTAATCCGCGAGGACTTGTTTGAATCCGATAGATGGTTGGATCTACACACAGATTCTGCGCGGCTAATGTTCATCGTCATCCTGCTTTTAGTTGATGATTTCGGAAACCTAGAGGGAGGTCGGCGCTTGCAACGGAGGGCACTTGCTACTACGCAGATCAAGGACTTGCCTACAGTACTCAAGGTCCTCTCCGAGCTACAGGACGCTGACTTGATCCGGCGGTACGAAGTGGATGGGCGTGAATACTGGCATGTGCCTAGATTCAAGAACTTGAGAACGTATTGGTCTCGCAAATTCCCGCGTTCTCCATGGTGCGGAGAGAGAAAAAGTGCAATCGAGAAGAAAAACAAGAGCTTAACATGAAATACTGCAGCAGACCTGCAGCAGGTTTGACGTAGACCTGCAGCAAACTTGAGGAGAGGGGTAGGGGTAGGGGAAAAGCTTGAAAAGGGGGGGGGAATTTAGTCGTCAGGTAACGACATGAGCAATATCGTTCTACGGATGGAAGGTTTATCCTTGGCACCTACAACACCAACCCGACTCACATGGAAAAGCCTCTCTGCTACCTAGCCGGTCCTATCGCTGGAGTTGACTACGATGCTGCCGTTGACTGGCGAGAGTATGCGACAGAGAGGCTAACCGCTCGAGGGATTGAGTGCCTCTCCCCGATGCGCGCGAAATA
>Ga0209751_10005052_pt1 | contig 12521 bp, 7 predicted proteins | sample RifCSP13_1_FD_184019 | JGI IMG/M metagenome (GOLD analysis project Ga0209751, IMG submission 184019) | Soil microbial communities from Rifle, Colorado - Rifle CSP2_sed 13_1 (SPAdes) (version 2) | ecosystem: Environmental > Terrestrial > Deep subsurface > Rock core/Sediment | place: Rifle... | reverse complement strand
CGAATCGCACGCAGTGAGTTTCGGAGACGAGAACCATGGAATTGACTTATTACTTTAGACTGGCTCAACGCTGGCTCTGGCTGTGGGTGTTAACCACGCTCATCGCCGGTGGGACCGCCTACTGGATTGGCAACCAAGAGCCGGCGGTCTATCAGGCGACCGCCAAGTTGCTCGTCGGGCCGGACATCGTCAGCAGTCTGGACCCCCAGTTGAACGACTTCCGCACGGGCGCTGAGCTGATGCACACATATGCCGAGATCGCCACGACGCAGCCTTTCCTGGAAACCGTCAGCCAGGATCTTAGCGCTGAAGGCGCTGACATCAGCGCCAGAGCGATTGGGCGGAGTCTATCTCTGAAATCCAGCGATGCGACGCGCATCTTGACCATCTATGTTCAAGATCTTGGTCCTAATCGAGTCGTCGTCATCGCCAACGCCGTCGCCCGGGCGCTGGTGCGCTCCAGCCCTAGCAGCATCATCGAGTCCGACGCCCTGCTGCGCGAGCAAATGCGCACCGACATCGAGAAGCTTCAGGCTTCCATTGCCGCCTCGGAAACGCGGCTCGCGCAGCTGGAGACTCGCCTGAAGAGCACTCCCGGAGGGGAGGCGCAGCGGGCGATCCTCGGGGATATCTCGGACGAACGCAATCGCCTGACCGATGACCGCCGCACGCTGGTGCTGTTATACGAAACCCTCCAGAATACCTCGACCAACCAGGTGAAAATTCTGGAGCCAGCCGTCACCTCCAACCGGGTGCCCTCGCAGACCCCGCTCAAGACGCTGCTGGGGAGCCTCGCCGGCCTGATCGTCGGCCTGGTCATCGCCCTGGTCGCCGATTATCTCCTGGACACGCTTCACACGGCTGAGGATATCGCCCAGGCAACCGGCGCGCCGATCCTGGCTGCCTTCGCGGAGCCTCGTCCGGCCAAGCCAAGTCTCAATGGAGGGCGGCTCGTGGTCCAGGCCCATCCGGATTCGCCCGCCGCCGAAAACTATCACCTCCTGAGCGCCTGGCTGCTATTGAGTCCTCAGCTAGAGGCGCCGCTGCGCTCGGTGCTGCTGACCAGTCTGCAGGCCGACGATCACGCGGGCGAGGTCGCCTCCAATATGGCAATTACGCTGGCTCACACCGGCAAGCGGGTGACCCTCGTTGACGCCAATTTGCGCCATCCAACGATCCATCAGTTATTCGGCGTGGACTACCAAAGCGGGCTGATCAGTGCGCTCCGTAATTCATCTCATCTACCCCAATCGGCGACCGTCAAGTGGGCTCCCGGCCTGAGCCTCCTGCACGGCAAACCGGACAGTGCCAGCCCCTTTGAGACGCTGGCCTCCTCACGGATGGTCGGCCTGATTGAGCGCCTGAAGCGGGAGACAGATATCCTCCTCATCGTCGCCTCGCCGATTCAAGCATTTGCCGACAGCCTGATCCTGGCGTCACACGTGGACGGCGTCATCGCCGTAGGGAGCATTGGCGCTACCTCCCGCAAAGGCGCAAGCAACGCGATGCAAAACCTGCGGGCGCTCGGAACGCAGGTGATTGGCATCGTGCTGATTGACCATCGCCGCACAATCTGGCATGCCTTGCACAGATTTAGAAAGGTCAAGCCGGCAATCCTGCCCGTAAGCCCTGCTCCCGCCTTGACAAGACATAATGGGAATGGTGGGGAGAGGTTAATTACTCCGCCAGAGACAACCGCGGTGTCTTCGGGCGAACCCGTCCTGGTCGCTCCGCAGGAGATGGCTATTGCGCCCCCATCGGCAGCCCACTGGATCGCTCCCGAGGCGGAACCTGCGGCGGTCGTGTCAGAAGAAGTCTTGGCGGCCAGGCCGGAAGCAACCCCTGTCATGCCAGTCGAGACAGCCGTTGTGATCCCAATGGAAGTCGTGGTCGCTCCTGAAGTGGCGCCTGTGGCGGTCGCGCCAGAAGAGACCCTGGTCGCCGCGCTGGAAGCAACTCCAGTCACTCCCCTTGAGGAAGCCTCAGCGCCCCCCGTGGAAGTCGTGGCCGCTCCTGAAGTGGTGCCTGTGGCAGTCGCGCCAGAAGAGGCCCCGGTAGGCGCGCTGGAAGCAACCCCAGTCACCCCGCTTGAGGAAGCCACGGCGACCTCAATAGAAGCCAGCGTAGTCACGGTCACTACACAAGCCGAACCCGAGGAGGCCGCGCCGGAAGAACCTTTGGCGCCCACGCCGGCAGCCATTGTGGTTGTCCCAGAAGAACCGGCCCCGGTTGTTCCGCCAGAAGAAGAAGTGGTCACTCCACAAGAAACCATCCTGGTCGCTCAGTCGGAGGATCTTGTGGCGACGTTGCAAGAAGCAAGTCTGACGGCCCAGCTGGAGGAAACAGCCGTCGCGCCACAAGCAGTCACCGTGATGGCTCTGCCCAACGAAACGGCGGTTGTATTGCAGGAAGCGGCTTCAGGCGCGCTATCCGAGGATCCCATCGCTGCGCCGCGAGAGGCAAACTTGACAGCGCCACCCGGCGAAACCGTGGCGGTCTTACCCGAACGAGAAGAAATGGCGGTTGTCACGCTAGAAGCCAGCCTCGCTCGATCAGAGGAGCCGCTGGTTGCGCCACAAGCAGCCCCTCAGGTGGCCCTGCCAGAGGAAACGGCGGTTGCGCCGCAAAAAGCGTCTCCGGTCGCTCCACCCAAGAGCCATGCGGTTGCGCCGCAAAAAACGCCTCCGGTCGCTCCACCCAAGGGCCATGGGGTTGCGCCGCAAAAAACGTCTCCGGTCGCTCCACCCAAGAGCCATGCGGTTACGCCGCGAAAAACCAAGACTGCCGCCAAGACTCGCCGACGGCGACGCGCGAAAGCGCATCCGGGCAAAGTGATCCATTAAGGAACAGGCGCGAATGGAATCTGCCACCCCGCTGGTTGCGGCGGCGCCTGCGGCTTCTCCGTCATCCAATCTGACGACGAAGCATATCCGCGGCTCCAGCCTGTTGCTCGCGGGCCGGTTGCTGTCCATGGCGGCTGGCTTCGCGGTCCAGGTCCTGACCGTGCGCTATCTCTCGAAGAGCGACTATGGCGCGTTCGCCTATGCGCTCTCGGTGGTCTCGCTGGGAACGAGCTTCGTGCTCCTGGGCCTGGACAAGACGATCACGCGTTTCGTCCCGATCTACCACGAGCAGCACGATTACAACAGGCTGTTTGGCGCGATCCTCATGATGGTCGGCGCGGTGGTGACGCTAGGGCTGGCCCTGATCTTAGGCCTGTATGCCTTTCAGGGATGGCTCGGCCAGGCGCTGGTCAAGGACCACTTGTCGCTGACGCTGCTGCTCATCGTGATCGCGCTCGCCGCTGTCCGGGCGCTGGACGAGCTGCTGGTGGGCCTGTTCGCCATCTTCGCCAATCCGCGCGCCATCTTTTTCCGCCGCTACTTGCTCGCGCCGGGCCTGGAGCTCCTGGTCGTGGTGTTACTCATCCTGGCCCACAGCGACGTTTTCTTCCTCGCGGGCGGCTATATGGCGGCGGGCGTCTTTGGGATTGTCCTCTATCTGTGGATCCTGATGCGGGCGCTGCGCCAGCAAGGGCTGTTCCAGCACTTCAACCTGCGGACGATCACGCTGCCCGTGCGCGAAGTCTTCAGCTTCAGCCTGCCTCTCCTCGCCTCGGATTTCGTGTTTGTCCTGAGGAGTTCTCTGGTCGTCGTGCTGCTCGAATACTTTCAAAGCACGACGGATGTCGCGGCTTTCCGCGCCGTCCTGCCCGTCGCGCGGCTGAACATGGTCGTGCTGCAAAGCTTCACCTTCCTCTTTATGCCGCTGGCGTCGCGCATGTTCGCCCGGAAAGAGTGGCAGGGGATCAACGACCTCTACTGGCAGAGCGCGACCTGGATTGCCATGATCTCCTTTCCGGTCTTCCTGGTGACCTTCTCGCTCGCGCAGCCCCTGACGGTCCTGCTCTTCGGGGAGCGCTACGCCGACTCGGCGATGATCCTGGCCCTGCTCGCGCTGGGTTATTACTTCAACGCGGCGCTCGGTTTTAATGGGCTGACCCTGCGGGTTTTCGGGAAAGTGCGCTACCTCTTCGTCGCGGACCTGATCATGGCGGCGGCGACGCTGGGGGTCAATCTGGCGCTCATCCCGCGCTATGGCGCCCTGGGGGCGGCCATCGGCACCTGCGGCACGCTGATCGCCCAGAACCTGGTTTACCAGATCGGCCTGGGGTTTGGAACCAGCATCAGCCTGTTCCACTGGCGTTCCTTCAAAGTCTATCTTCTGATCATCGCGGGCGCGGCTGGCGTGTTCCTTGTGCAACTCCTGCTATCCCCGCCGCTCTATGTCGCCTTCGGGCTTGCAACGCTTGCGTCTCTGGCAGCCATTGGAGTCAACCGCCAATCGCTGAAGGTGAAGGAAACCTTTCCAGAGGTGCTGCGCTTCCCCCTCGCCCGGTGGATTTTCGGTGGATAGTTCCGAGGGTGCGCCTGGGGGCCAGCGATGGCCTCAGGCCCGCCGAAGGAGAATCAGCGCGTGACCCAAGCCACAACATTCGCAGTGCATCTGCATGAGTACGCAAACCGCTACTTCCCAGATTTCAGGCAAGCCGAAGTCAACGTCGCCTTGACGGGCGCGTGGCGGCGGCCCCGCTCGACCCTTTACCGCTTTCAGTTGAGCGCCGGGGGGGTGCAGCGCTTCGTCCTGATCAAGGTCCCCACCTCACCCGGCGAAACGGGCGTTCAGGTTCAGGATGAGGGACCAAGCCGCAGAGACCGCCCGCGCCTGGCCTCGGAAACGGATCCGACCATTAAGTTCCGGCTGGAGTACGTCGCCTTTACCACTGTTCACACCTACTTCCAGAACCTCCAGGATCCACGCTTCGGGACGATCCGCATTCTCGACCTGCTCTCGAAGTATGGCGCGATTGTGATGGAGGAGGCGAAGGATCCCAGCCTGCGCCAGCTATTCGCGAAGGCCAGCTTTTCGCTTCCGCCGCTTAAGTCGTCCGCCACGCTGGAGGCAGCCTTTCGCAACGCGGGCGCCTGGCTGCACGCCTATCATGCGCTGCACACGCACGTGCAGGCGGAGACCCGGCATGCCCGGCGCGCTGACTTCATCGAGTCGATCACTCCATTCACAGACTTTCTGACGGACGCGGTCGGCGACGCGAGGTTCTTTCAACAGGTCGCGCTCACCACGACCGAGCAAGCGCTTGACGCGCTGCCGGAAGCGCTGCCGCTCGGCCTGGGACACGGCGACTTCGCGATGCGCAACATCCTCGTCGGCCCCCAGGGCCGGGTCACGCTACTCGATACGCTGGCGCGATGGCGAACGCCCATCTACGAAGATGTCGCTTACTTCCTGATCGCGCTAAAGACCACCTGGCCGCAGGTGCTCAGCCAGGGGCTGGCGTTCAGCGCCAGCCGCCTGGCGCATTACGAGCGCGAATTTCTCTCCGGCTACTTCGGGCCTGAACCCGTTGACTTTGGCGTCATCCGGCTCTTCGAGATCCAGGCGTTGCTGGATAAGTGGTCCGCTACCGTGGCGCGTCTGGCCCTTTCGGCGCGAGGCCGGCTGCAATGCAAGCTGGTCAATCGCTACTTCCGGCGCAGCGCCGACCAACTGCTCCGGATGCTGGTCGTCCAGCGCCGCCCGGCCGAGAGCCTTCAGAGAGCAACGGCTGAGAATTAAAATCATGGCCATCCGAGAACAAATACGCATGGAGAACGGTCAAGCCCGCGTCGAGTCGAAGCGCGACGCGCGGCGGCTTAAGGCGGCCTACATCATGTCGCGCTTTCCGAAGCTCACCGAGACGTTCATCCTCTACGAGATGCTCGCGCTGGAGCAGCAGGGCGTCCAGGTCGAGCTTTATCCCCTCTTGCGGGCGCGCCACACGGCGACCCATCCGGAAGGCGCTTCGGTGTGGACAAAACTGAGAGAGCGCGTCAGCCGCTCACCAGGTGAGGTCGTCATGCACCCCGAGGCGAAACCGTTCGTCGCGCGGGCCAACTTCCAGCCGTTCATATCCTGGCCCATCCTGCGTGCGCAGTTCCACTTCCTGTTTCGAAAACCGGGGGCGTACCTGAGCACGCTGTGGACCCTGCTGCGGGCCACGTGGGGCAGCCCGAACTACCTCCTCGCGGGATTGGGGCTTTTCCCGAAGACGGTGCACTTAGCCGAGCGCATGGCCGCCGAGGGCATCACCCACGTCCACGCGCACTTTGCCAACCACCCGGCCGCGGCGGCGTTTATCATTCACCGCCTGGCCGGAATTCCGTATAGCTTTACCGCCCACGGCGCCGACCTGCAAGTGGATCAACACATGCTGCGCGAGAAGGTGGCGGAGGCGGATTTCGTCGTGACCATCTCCAACTACAACCGCGATCTTATCGCTTCCGTCTGCGGCAAAAAGTTTCGTGACAAGATCCTCGTCATCCGCAGCGGCGTGGACACCCAGGTGTTTCACCCGCACCCAGCTGAAGCGGCCCGCGAGGCAGCCAGTCCGCTGTCCATCCTCTGCACCGGGACGTTATACGAGGTGAAAGGCCAGACCTATTTGATTGAGGCCTGCCGGCTGCTGCGTAAGCGCGGGATTGACTTCGCCTGCTACTTCATCGGAGAGGGACCTGATCTGGCAGCGCTGACCGAACAGGCCGCGCGCGCAGGCATTGCCGATCAGGTGCACTTCCTGGGGCGCCGGACGCGCGAGGAAATCGTTGAGCAACTGCGCCAGACGGAGGTGGTGGCGGTCCCGAGCGTGCCCACCGACAGCGGCCGGCGCGAGGGCATCCCCGTCGTATTGATGGAGGCGATGGCCAGCGGCGTGCCAGTCGTCGCCAGCGGCATCTCGGGCATCCCGGAACTCGTGGAGGACGGCGAGAGCGGGCTGTTGGTGCCGCCGCGCAATCCGCCGGCGCTGGCCGACGCGCTCGAGCGTCTGTACCGCGACCCGGCGCTGCGCCAACGCCTCGGCCAGGCCGGCCGAGACAAGGTGCTGCGCGAGTTCGACCTCCGTACCAATGCCGCCCTGCTCGCGCAGCATTTCAACGCGGAGGTTCAGCCATGACCCTGGCGCTGCTCGTCTTGTGGTGGAGCGCCGCCGCGCTGCTCGCCTATACCTACCTCCTGTTTCCAGCCGTGGTGTTCCTGCGCGGGCGGCTGCAGCGCCGTCCTTACAAAACCGGCGACATCACGCCGCACGTCAGCCTGATCATCGCCGCGCACAACGAGGCGCGCAGCATCGGCGCCCGGCTGGACAATCTTCTGGCTCTCGACTACCCGCGCGACCGCCTGGAGGTGGTGATCGCTTCAGATGGATCGAACGACGGCACCGATGCCATCGTGCGCGGGTATGCCGGGCAAGGCATCCAGCTATTGTCGCTGCCGCGCCAGGGCAAGGTCCCGGCGCTCAACGCGGCCGTCGCGGCCTCGACGGGCGAGATCCTGGTGTTTTCAGACGCCAACAGCATGTACACGCCGGATGCCCTCCGCGCCTTGGTCCGGCCGTTTGCCGATCCCGAGGTCGGCGGGGTGGCCGGCGACCAGCGCTACCTGCCCAAGCCGGGCGCCGGACTGAGCGGCGACGGCGAAATGAGTTACTGGAGCTTCGACCGGAAGCTCAAGCACTCCCAATCACGGGCGGGCAACGCGATCTCGGCCACGGGCGCGATCTACGCTGTCCGCCGCCCGTTGTACTCTCCGGTTCCCCCCGGCGTCATTGACGACTTTGTGATCTCCGCGCGCGTGATCGCGCAAGGTTACCGCCTCGTCTTCGCGCCGGATGCGATTGCCTATGAACACGTGGCTGAATCGAACGGCAAAGAGTTTAGCCGCAAGATGCGGACCGTGACCTTAGGCCTGCATGGCGTGCTGCTCGTGCGCGAGCTGCTGAATCCCTTCCGCTACGGTTTCTACGCGCTCCAGCTTTTCTCGCACAAGGTCCTGCGGCGCTTGATGGTCTTCCCTCTCCTGGCGCTGCTGGCGATCAGCCCGCTGTTGTGGCCATCCGGTCCCCTCTACCAGGCGGCGACCGTCCTCCAGGCCGGGTTCTATGGGTGCGCCTTGCTAGGCATGCTGACCCGCGAAACGCGGCTCGAGCGGCTGAAAATCCTTTCGCTCCCCTTCTACTTCTGCCTGGTCAACATTGCCGCGCTGCTGGCCGCCTGGAATGTGCTGCGCGGCCGCCGTATCACCTTCTGGGAGCCGACCGGCGCCGGCCCACATCGAAGCACATCGCCGGGCGTGTCCTCGGAGAGGAAAACGCTATGACCTTTTTCGAGATCATCCGCCGCCAGCGTGTTACGCTGCCGCGCTGGCCGGCCATCCTGTTGCTCGTCGCTTTAAGCAGCGCTGTGGCGATCGGCCTGTTTGTGGAGCAGGCGCCGCTGCTGGCCATCGTCACGGCGTTGGCCGTCCCGGTGGCTTTCGCCGGCCTGGCCTGGCCCGACCTCCCTGCCCTGGCAATGCTCTTCCTCCTGTACACGAATGCCCCGGTCGTCGCCGTGCGTTTCCACGGCGTGCCCTCGTTCGTCGCCGCCGCGGCGCCAGGGCTGCTGGTTATCCCCCTGCTCAGCCATCTGTTCTTCCACCGCGAGGGACTGGTGATTAACCGGGTTTTGCAACTGCTGGGCCTCTTTCTGCTGGCCCAGATCGTCGCGACGCTGTTCTCAAACGACGTCAGCATATCTTCCCAGCCCCTGACGACTTTCGTGGTCGAAGGTCTCGGGATTTACTTCTTGATCGTCAACACCATCCGCACGCCGGAGACATTGCGCCGCGCGATCTGGACGCTTGTGATCGCCGGGGCGTTGCTGGGTGGTCTGTCACTCTACCAGCAGGTGACGCGGACGTACGACAACAACTACGGCGGCTTCGCGCAGATCACCGGCAAGGGCTTTGGCACCGGCGTCGAAGCCCTCCAGGGCGAAGTCACGCAGGAGCGCCTGGGCGGACCGATTGGCGAAAAGAACTATTACGCGCAAATCATGCTCATGCTGGTCCCCCTCGGCCTGTCCCGCTTCTGGGGCGAGCGATCGAAGCGATTACGCGCCTTTGCCCTCGCCGCAACCGGCCTCATCATCGTCGGCGCCATGCTGACCTATTCCCGGGGCCTCGCCATTGGGCTCGCGGCCGTACTGATGCTCATGGTATTCATGCGGTACATCAAACCCTCCCAGTTCATCCTCACCCTGCTTGGGCTGGTGCTGCTGATGCAGGCGGTCCCCGAGTTCGGCGCGCGCCTGAGCAAGACTCTCCCCTTCGGCGAGGTGTTATCGGGAGAGCAGACCACCTCCATTGCCCAGACCGATACGTCCACCCAGGGACGCGTGGGCGAAATGGGCGCGGCGGCTTTGGTCTTTCTTGACCACCCCATCGTCGGGGTCGGTCCGGGCATGTTCAAATATTATTATCTGGACTACGCTGAATTGCTGGGCCTGCAGTTGCACACAGGAACGCGCGAGGCGCACAATCTCTTCCTCGACATCGCCGCGGAGACCGGCGCATTCGGCCTGATCAGCTTCCTGGCTATCGTGGGCGTGGCGCTGTACGAACTGAACCGCGCCCGCCAACGCTGGAGTCAGAGCCGCCCGGAACTGGCGCATCTGGCGGCCGGCCTGTTCCTGGCGATTGTCTCTTATGTGATGACCGGCATGTTCCTGACCATGTCCTACGAGCGCTACTTCTGGATGATCCTGGCGCTGGGAGGCGCGGTGAGTTACATCGCCCGCGTCGAGGAGGCCGGCGACAGGGGGAACCCGCCATCACGCCCGGTTTTGACAGATGCAGGATGACCGCAGAGTTGAGAGGGGATCGTGCTACAGCCGATCGAGGGAACCGGGGATGACACAGACCAGCCTCGCTCAAGGTGACAAGTCTCGGCTGCCTCCCATCCAGACGGATGTTAGCCATGTCTCTTGAGACTAAATACCAAGTAGAACAGGCCAAATGGGACGCACTGGCGGTGCAGCAACTCCCAGCCTCGAGCATTTTGCTGCCGGAGGCCTGCTTTCACGACTATGCACGACGGAGCGCCACCCTGATCGGAGTCGCCGATTTTCTGGGCGACCTGCATGGCAAGCAAGTGCTGGAATACGGCTGCGGCCTGGGTGAAGTCTCGGCCCTCCTGGCCCGGAGCGGCGCCCAGGTCACGGCGTTCGACCTCTCGCCGGCCAGCGTCCGTGTGGCCCGAAAGCGGGCTATGCTGAACGACTTAGAGGCGCGCGTCCGCCTGACCGTGAGCGCCGGCGAAAACCTGCCATACGCCGATGAGAGTTTCGACGTGATTTTTGGCAAGGCCATCCTCCATCATCTCGATGTCAGGCATGGCTGGGCTGATCTCTATCGCGTGCTGCGGACCGGGGGCAAGGCGGTATTCGCCGAGCCGATGGGCATGAACCCGGTTCTGAATTTCGTCCGCGCAAGTGTTCCCTACGTGCAGAAGAACCCGCGCGGCGCTGACCGTCCGCTGAACTATGACGAGATCCACGCCTGGGGCAAACCGTTTAGAGTGTTTCACTACCATGAGATACAATTGCTCAGTATGCTCGAACGCGGCCTCGGCTTTGGGAAGCCGCTCGTCCTGCTCCGCCGCGTGGACAGCGTGCTGCTTAAGCGCATGCCGTTCCTCCGGCGCTACTGCCGCTACGTCGTCATGTTTATGGAGAAGTAGGCGCGGCACGAGCATCCCTGGCTCAGAGAGTGTCCTCAAACGCTCCCCAACCGCGTCCCCGCGGCTGGCCGAAGGGTCCGCGAGGACGCGGACTTTGAGCGAGTTTGAGGACGCTTTCTCAGGCCGTATGCGGCGTTGATTGGCCTCTACCTGGCAGCCGGTTTGTTTCGAAGCGTGCCTTGCGAAAGTTATCTTAGGAGGCGCTGGCGCTGGGGGGCGTGACGCGCTGCATGGCCACAGCCATTGAAGGGGCGGCCATTGAGTCAACTAGGGCAGGCACGGGGAAAGCGACGCCGACCTCAGTCCAGGGAATGTCGCCTGGTTAATGCAATCAAGGAAGGGAGCACGGCCATGAACAGCCAGTATGGAGGGGGGCGCGCCAGGCGGGTCGCTTGGGCATGCCTTTTGGCGTTGTTGGGCGCCGGACTGGCGCCGAAAGTGATGCAGCCGCTGCTGGCTGAGCCAGTGGACGCGGGGTACCGCGATTTCTTCTATGGCACCGGCGGCGGCAGCACTCCTACCGGGGAAAAGCCGGAGAGCAAGCTGTGGTGGAATGACGGCTACTGGTGGGGCAGCCTGCACAACGATGCGGCGCAGGGCTATCACATCTACCGGCTCGATCTCGGAACCCAGACGTGGGTGGACACGGGCACGACCCTAGACACGCGGGCGAGCCGCGCGGATACGCTCTGGGATGGCCAACACCTTTACGTGGCCTCCCACCTTTTCACAACCAACGGCGTGCCGGATTCCAACTCCGTCAACTGGGCGCGGCTGTATCGCTACAGTTATGACTCGGCGACCAAGACTTACAGCCTGGACACCGGCTTTCCAGTGAACGTGACCCGCGGCAAGTCGGAGACGTTAGTGCTGGCGAAGGATTCCACCGGCCAGTTGTGGGTGACGTACGTCGAGGGGGGCAAAGTCATGGTCAACCGCAGCTCCAGCAGTGACACGACCTGGGGTGAGCCGTTCGTGCTCCCGGTGAACGCGCAGGCCGTGACCGTTTCCAGCGACGATATCGCCTCCGTCGTGGCCTTTCAGGGCGACAAGATCGGCGTGATGTGGAGTAATCAGACAACCTCGAAGATGTACTTTGCGGTGCACCTGGATGGGGACGCGGACAACGTGTGGCAGCCGGAGCAGACGGCCCTGCCGGGCCCGGGCTGCTCCGGGGCCTGCGCGGACGACCACGTGAACCTCAAGTCCTTGCAGGCCGACGGCAGCGGACGCGTATACGCCGCCATCAAAACGTCCCTGACCACCTCCAGCGCGCCGCTCATCATGCTGCTGGTGCGCGACCTGACCGGAAACTGGTCCAGCCACGTTTTCGGCCGCGTAAGCGATGACCACACCCGCCCGATTGTGCTGCTCGACGAGGAACACAATCGCATCTACATGTTCGCGACCGTGCCCGAGGGTGGTGGGGCGATTTACTACAAATCTACGGACCTTAACAACATTGCTTTCCCGACTGGGCTGGGCATCCCCTTCATCCAAAGCGCGACGGATCCGACGATCAACAACGCCTCCTCCACCAAGCAGAACCTGAACAGCGCCACGGGCCTGGTAGTCATCGCCAGCGACAGCGGGACGCGCTACTATCTGCACAATTATCTGGCCTTAGGCAGCGGCAGCCCGACCTCGACGCCCACGGCTACCCACACGGCAACGCCAAGCCCAACCAATACGGCAACAGCCACGCCGTCCAATACCCCGACCGCCACGCGCACGCCGACGGCTACACCATCCAACACGGCAACGCCAAGCCCAACCCATACGGCAACAGCCGCGCCGTCTGATACACCGACGTCCAGCCCGACCAACACACCGACGGACACGCCTACACTCACAGCGACGCCGACCGATACACCGACGCCTGGCCCGACCGACACGCCGACGGAGATGC
>Ga0209751_10005050_pt1 | contig 12522 bp, 12 predicted proteins | sample RifCSP13_1_FD_184019 | JGI IMG/M metagenome (GOLD analysis project Ga0209751, IMG submission 184019) | Soil microbial communities from Rifle, Colorado - Rifle CSP2_sed 13_1 (SPAdes) (version 2) | ecosystem: Environmental > Terrestrial > Deep subsurface > Rock core/Sediment | place: Rifle... | reverse complement strand
GCGCCCAGGGAGAGCAGATCGAGCGCCTGGCCCACCAATTGGTGCAGGAAAAGACGGTGCGCATCGACCGCGCCGAGGAAATCCTGCAAGCATGGAAAAATGAAATTTAAACGCAATTATCTGTAACGAGTAAGGAGTAAATGGTATATGGGTGTGAGCGACGCAAAATTGTTGAAACCAACCAATCCGGTGGGCATCGTCGGCTACGGCTCTTACGTGCCGCGCTACCGCCTGCCGGCAAAGGAAGTCGCCCGGATCTGGACAGACGGCCAGGGCGGGCTGCCGATCCAGGAGAAAGCCGTCGCAGGGATCGACGAGGATGTGGCAACCATGTCGATCGAGGCGGCGCGCAACGCCATGGCGCGGGCGGGCATCGATCCGAGCCGGGTGCGGGCCGTCTGGGTCGGTTCCGAATCGCACCCGTATGCGGTGAAACCCACCTCGACCATCGTCGCCGAGGCGATCGGTGCGGTGCCCAACGTGCAGGCCGCCGACTGGCAGTTCGCCTGTAAGGCCGGGACCGAAGCCATGGTGGCGGCGCTAGGCTTCGTCGGCTCGGGTATGGCCCAGTACGCCTTGGCAGTCGGCATGGACATCGCCCAGGGTCGTCCGGGCGATGCCCTGGAATACACCGCCGGAGCCGGCGGGGCTGCATTCCTGCTTGGTCCGGCAGCAGAATCCCTGGCTGTGATCAACGGGACTTACTCATATGTCACCGATACTCCCGATTTCTGGCGGCGGGCTTACCAGAAGTACCCCGAGCACGGGCAACGCTTCACCGGCGAGCCGGCTTACTTCGCCCATATCACCGAGGCAGGCCAGGCGCTGATGGAGGCCCTGGGCACCAGCCCAGCGGATTACAAGTACGCCGTCTTTCACCAGCCCAACACCAAGTTCCCGCAGCGCGCCGCCAGCATGCTGGGTTTCAAACCGGAGCAGATTAACACCGGGCTGCTGGTCTCAAAGATTGGCAACACCTACGCCGGGGCGGCTATCATCGGACTGACCGCGGTGCTGGACGAGGCCGGGCCAGGCGACCGAGTACTGATGGTGTCCTTCGGTTCAGGCGCCGGTTCGGACGCCTTCGATATCAAGGTGACGGAAGCGCTCGGCGCGCGGCGTGATCGTGCACCCAAGACCAGCGACTACATCGCCCGGCGGACCGAGATTGACTATGCCACCTACACCCGCATGCGGGGAAAACTGGTTATGAAATAATGACGTAAGGAGTAATCCGTAAGAGAGATCTCCCTTATGGATTACTCCTTACGAATAATGTTTTTTCGGAGGCTGGATGATTGACGTTGTTATCGCCGGAGTCGGGCAGATGCCTGTCGGGGAGCATTGGGATATCTCGCTGCGCGAGCTGGCGCTGCAGGCCATCGAGGCCGCCCGGGCAGACGCGGCCGGGTTACAGCCGCAAGCCCTGATCGCTGCAAACATGCTGGCCCCGGCGGTTTCCGGGCAGGCGCACCTGGGCGCGCTGATCGCAGATTTTGCCGGTCTGGCTGGTATCGAGGCCAGCGCGATCGAAGCCTCCGGCGCTTCCGGTGGAGCTGCCCTGCGCCAGGCCGTTATGACCGTCGCCGCAGGCGCTGCCGACGTCGTCCTGGTGGTGGGGATCGAGAAGATGACTGAACAGATCGCCAGCCAGGTGGAGACTGCCGTCGCCGCCTCTATTGACAGCGATTTCGAAGCTGTCCAGGGTATCACCCCGACTGCCCAGGCAGCCATCCTGATGCGCCGTTACATGCACGAGCACCGGGTGGACCATGCTTGCTTTGCCGGTTTTCCGGTCGTCGCGCATGCCAACGGGGAGAGTAACCCCAACGCTATGTTCCGCAAGGCTATCAGCCGGGAGGCCTATAACCGCGCCGGCCTGGTGAGCGACCCGCTAAACCTGTTCGACGTCGCTCCCAGCGCGGATGGAGCGGCAGCCCTGGTATTGACCCGGTCTGAGCTCATCCCGCCGGATTTTCTGCACCCGCTGGTGCGCATATCTGGATCGAGCCTGGTCACCGATACTCTCGCCCTTCACGACCGGCTGGATATCCTGGCCTTCAACGCGGCCCGCCTATCGGTCGAGCGGGCCTGCCGCCAGGCCGGAATCCTGCCCAGCGATGTCGACCTGTTCGAGATGTACGATGCTTATTCGATCTACGCCGCTCTCACGCTGGAGGCTGCCGGGTTTGCCGCGCCGGGCCAGGGCTGGCGGCTGGCAGAAGAAGGCCGGCTCGGCCTGGATGGCGCCCTGCCGATCTCCACGTTCGGCGGGCTAAAGGCGCGCGGCAACCCGGGCGGCGCGACCGGGGTCTACCAGGTGGTGGAAGCAGCCCTGCAGCTGCGCGGTCAGGCGGGCGCCAACCAGGTGACTGGGGCGCGCCGCGCGTTGGTGCAGTGCCTGGGCGGTCCGGCCTCCTCCGCGGCTACACACGTGCTCGAGGTCGTGAATTAAAGGACAAAGCTGATAGTTCCTGATAGTTTCAAACGGCTAAACTAGCATTTGTAATCGACAGAAAACCATCAGGAGTGTATTGAATTATGGAAATCCCTCGCCATTGGCGTCTAAAAAATCAACGCTACAAGCTGGTCGGTGAAGTTTGCCCGCACTGCGAGGCCAAGCTGTTCCCGCCGCGCGACATCTGCCCGGAATGCGGGCAGGAGGCCAAAACCCAGTACGCCTTCAGCGGGCGCGGCGAGGTGTACTCCTTCACCACCGTCTACGATGCGCCGGCCGGATTTGAGGAGAACGCCCCCTACACGGTGGCGCTGATAAAACTTCAAGAAGGACCCCTGGTGACGGCGCAGCTGACCGACCTGGGCGACCAGCCGGTAGCCATCGGCACCCCGGTCGAGATGGTCACCCGCCGCCTGCGCAGCGACGGCGACGAGCGCGGCATGCTGGTGTACGGATATAAGTTTCGGCCATTGTTGGAACAGCAGGCTCATCCTGCATAATTTATCGAGAAGAATTGAATATAAATCCCGCCGGTTGATTTCCGGCGGGATTTTTTATCGAGGTTGCCATGCTTTTTTCGGGAACCTCAATTTTCAACTGTGTACCTGGTCATACATGAGGCTGGCAGCGTAAATCCCGAAGGGCAGGACCACCACCGCGGCCAGGAAGTACCACAGCGCGTCGGCTGAGAGCGGCGGCAGGCTGCCGTTCTCAACGAACGACACCCACATCAACCCCGCATAAGCCATTACCGCAGAAACCCAGTACGACCGGTTGCCCGCCTGGGCGCGCAGGATCTGCATGCGCTCATCGTGTTCTTCGGCGATCATTCGCCGGGCAGCCTGGGAATCTCGCCGGGCGGCTCCATAGTGCGTCAGGTAAGCCGTTCCGATGCCGAGCAGTAAAATCCCCACCCCGGTGATGATCCTTTCGTCAATAGATAGATCACCAACTAGCCTGGGGAGTAGAATGCCGGCCACCGCGACGACCAGGCCGCCTGCCAGGAACACCCAACCCAGGCGGATTTGGCGGTTGATCCAATTCATTTGGTTACTCATGGTTATGCTCCTCTTCTGAGAATAAAAACAATTCTTCTACGTTGACTCCAAACTGGCGAGCAAGCCGGAACGCCAGGATGATGGATGGGTTATAGCGCCCACGCTCGAGTGAGATGATTGTCTGGCGGGATACTTCGACTCGTTCTGCCAGTTCCTGCTGGGTCAAGCCATTCTGGGTGCGAAGTTCTTCCAACCGATTTTTCATAAGCCCTCCGTATGTAAAGCTAACTTTACAGATGATAGCATTAACTGGTGGATATGTCAAGCTAGTTTTACATTTATAGGGGAAATATTTCCAGGGAACAGCATATTTTAGTTGCAATGCTATCATTTACCTGTAAAATAATCGGGGATGGATTTCACTTCGAACAAGAGGCACCATCGCCCAAGCTGCACCGGTACGGCTATGAGCAGGATTATTGGCGCATCCGGGAGTATCTGCGCCAGGTCTTGCCACCTTTGACCCGCAAGCGGAAGCACACATTGACCGCAGACCGCTGCCATAGAAGAGTTTGGCCATTTGCTGCTCGTCAAGGAGTCAACTGGATTCTCCGGCTAGTTGATCGCCCATCATGGTTTGCCACATAGAGATACTTAGATATAATCCTTCTTAGAGAGATATATCCATTTCCATTACAGAAAGGATTCCTCGCCGATGCCTCTCGCCATCCTGGGCGGAAAGCCGGTCAAAACGAAACCTTTTCCGTCCTGGCCACAGTACGATGAGGAGGAAGAAAAAGCTTTACTCGAGGTGCTGCACAGCGGCATCTGGTGGCGCACACCGGGGACAAAAACCCTGGAGTTCGAGCAGAAATTCGCGGCATACCATCAGGCCAAGCACGGTATTGCCTGCACGAACGGCACCGCGGCCCTTGAGATTGTGATGGCGGGGATGGGCATTGGCTTGGGAGACGAGGTGATAATCCCCGATTTCACCTTCGTCGCCAGCGCGAGCGCTGTGCTGTTCAGTGGAGCGATGCCAGTTCCTGTTGATATCGACCCGCAAACCTACGCCATCGACCCGAGCAAGATCGAAGCCGCTATCTCACCTCGCACGAAAGCCGTCACCGCGGTCCATCTTGGCGGTCACCCAGCCGATCTCGACCACCTGCAGGAAATCTGCCACACCAATAACCTGCACCTGATTGAGGACTGTGCCCATGCTCACGGAAGCGAATGGAAAGGGCGCAAGGTTGGGACTTTTGGGTCTGCAGGGACATTCTCCTTCCAGGCCAGCAAGCTGCTGACCGCTGGTGAAGGCGGCATCGTGATCACGAACAACGACGATCTGGAAGTCCGGTTTCGGGCCACCCATGACTGCGGTCGTATTCCGGGACAATGGTTTTATTCGCACTATATCTACGGATCAAATTACCGGCTAAGCGAATGGCAGGGCGCAATTCTCACCCAACAGCTCAGCCGCCTGGACGAACAGCAGGCTATTCGCAGGGAGAATGCTACCCTTCTCGACCGGCTGTTGGCGGAAATAGAGGGTATTCGACCGCAAGCACTCGATCCACGCGTTACCTGCAACGGCCACTACTGTTACATATTCCACTATGAACCAGAGACCTTTGCCGGTTTGAGCACCGACCGTTTCGTCCAGGCGCTTAATGCAGAAGGCATCCCTACTCAGGCGACATACCCACCAGTCCACCTGCTGGATGTATTCCAGAATAACGAGTTCCGCAGGCGGCTTGCGCCGGACCATTCACGAGAACCGTTCGAGTTTTTAAAAGGCGAATACCCGGTCACCGTAGACGCTGCCGCGAATACCGTATGGCTGTTCCACGCCACTTTGCTGGGCAACGAACAGGACACATTGAATATCGTCGACTCGGTAAAGAAGATCCAGCAGCATGCAAAGGAATTGGCAACTGCATGAACGATAATCAGGGATTGGAAGTTTCGAGGATCAATCGCATCTGGAACCTTCCGGTGACCCGCCTGATCCCCTTCTCTGAGGTCGAGGAGAACAGGCCTGTCCTGTTAATCACGTCTACACCCGCCTGGAATGCCGTTAAGCACCTGATCCATCTGCCAATTTGCAAGCAGGTTGAAGTCACGCAGGCGAACACGGACCATTGGGACGGCCTGCTCAGCGGGGCGATGCCTCTCAATCCTGCTGATCCGCCCATTGAGGCCGTATACGCCGTCGGCGGCGGTTTGGTAGCGGATGCCGCCAAATACATGGCAGTCAAACTGGATCTGCCGATGGTGTGCATGCCAACAGCCCTTTCCGTCGACGCCTTCCTGACGGCCGCTTCTGGTATCCGCAGGGATGGATGCGTTTTCTATATTGAAACCAAGCCCCCTGAAGATATCGTCCTGGATCTGGGAGTTATTTCGGAAGCTCCGCCCAAGATCCGGGCGGCGGGGATTACCGACGTGATGTCCATCGCGACAGGCAGCTGGGATTGGAAGTTCGCCCACGAGAAAGGCATGAATCCGCCTGGGATGGGGTTTATTCCCTGGGTGTATGATAACGCCCGGTCTATATTGGATGGTGTGCTCTATTGTGCCGAAGCGGCCGGGCGCGGAGAATATGACGGGCTGAAAACTCTCTTCGACTGCCTTTCGATGGAAGTACAGCTGTGCAACCAGATTGGGCATGCCAGACCCGAGGAAGGCACGGAACACTATTTTGCCTACGCAGCAGAGAATGAGATGGGGCCCGGGTTGCCCCATGGTGACCTGGTCGGCCCGGGCATATTAATCGGCGCACACATGCAGGGGCAGGATACAGCCAGGCTGGAGACGGCGCTCAGCGCGTGCAATATCCCCCTCGACAATATCCCGCGGGAAATAGTTGAAAGGACGTTAAAGATCCTGCCCGGGTATTGCCGAAAACATCATCTAGCCTTCGGCATATCACACACTTTGTGATAGCGGAAAGGAGGTGAGCACGAATTCTGATCGTGATCCAGAGGGTTACCCGAACCGTTTAAGTCTCTTTCACTTCATATGGAGAAGAATAACATGCGCAACAACATCCCTTCGAACCTTACTCGCCGCGACTTTCTCAAACTGGGCGCCGTGGGGGCAGGTGCGGCCTTGCTTGCCCGCTGCGCACCGCAGGTTGCTTCAGGCCCCGCGACGCTGAATGTGCTCGTCCCTGCCGCCCCGGACCCCGCTCCGCCCGGCGTGGCAGTATTCAGCGAAGAGGCTTTCGCGAAGTGGCAAGCCGACAACAATGCCAAGGTGGTTTACGAGGCTCCCCCCTGGCCACAGCTGCATGACAAGATGGCGACGAATTTCGCTTCGGGTCAGTACGTTCATGATGTCATCTATATGAGCGGCTGGGTGCCTGAGTTTGCCAGCAACCTGATCCCCTTCGTGGACGACCTGCCCAAGGAATTGGTGGATGATCTGCCGGCTTCCAGCTTCAGCACGGTGACCTGGGATGGGAAGCGCCTGGGAGTGATCTTTACGCTGTCATTGCTCACCCTCTTCTACAACAAGGCCCACCTGGAAGAAGCTGGAATCTCAGCCCCACCCAAGACCTGGGATGAACTGATCGGGGTTGCCAAAGAGATGACCAAGGATGGTCGCTATGGCTGGGTGCTCAACTACGGCGCCCCCGAAGGCATCGGTGGGGTTGCCTCCTATTGGATGTGCTTCCTCCAGCAGGCAGGTGGCAAGCTGTATGGCGCTGATGGCCAGCCGTCCTTTAATAACGAGGTCGGCGTCTCTTCTTTACAGGCCATGATCGATCTGATGCCGTACACCGATCCTGGCGCAATCAGTTACGTGGGCATCAATGACGCGACCAACGTCTTCACCGCGGGCAACGCCACGATGATGATGAACTGGCCCTTCATGTGGAAACCAGCCAATGACCCGGCTTCATCCAAGATCGTCGGGCAGGTGGCTACCGACATCCTGCCGGCTGGCCCAGCCGGATCGGCCTCGATCGATGGCACCGACGCTTACACGATCACCAAGCTCTCCCCCAATCCAGACCTGGCGACGAAACTGGTCGAGTTCTACATGGATAAGGAAGTTCAAAAGCGCCAGGTGCTCGACACTGGTTGGCTGCCCATTCGCCTGTCGGTTCTAGGCGATCCTGAAGTGCAAGCCGCGGCGCCCAATGCCGCCTCCGTGTTGGAGCAGGCCAATTTTCCGTACGACAGCTTTGTCACGCCGGATTACAACGCCGTGACTACCGCTATCGGCGTGGAAATCCAGAAGGCCCTCCAGGGGCAGAAGACTGCCGCCGAGGCCCTCCAGGATGCCAACGACCAGGTAACGGAGATCGTCAAGCAGCGCGGTTAAACCAGCGTGCTGATTTAGCTGGTAATCTTCGTGGCGGCTTCAGCTATCCAAATAGTTGAAGTCGCCACGAAATCCCACCAAAGTTCACATCGGCATGATTCGAGCGTGGAATAACGAGAACCGGTTTCACCGCAGGCGCTTCAGGCTGGGCGTGTTTTTCATGCTGCCAGCTGTCCTCATCCTGCTGGTTGTCCTGGCATACCCCATATTGGCATCCTTGATCCTGTCGTTGCAAGATATTTTTATCGCCTCGGATGGCATTCATGGAAGGTTTCTCGGGTTCGACAACTACACCCGGCTGCTCGGCAACGAGCTCTTTCAACAAGCGCTGCTTCGCTCCATGTATTTCACACTGGTGGAAGTGGTGTGCGTCGTCTCGCTTGGCCTGCTTGTGGCGCTCTTGCTGAACACCCCCAGCGGGCGGCATGCCTTCTACCGGGTGGTATTGCTGGTGCCGTGGGCGTTGGCACCGGTTGCCAACGCGGTCCTATGGAAATGGATTTACAACGCTAATTACGGCGTCCTGAACATGATCGTCGTCGGCTTAGGACTGAGCGAAGAAAACGTCGTTTGGCTTGGCAGACCCTGGCTGGCGCTCAACATGATCCTGGTTGCCGATATCTGGAAAGCCGTGCCATTCATTGCACTGCTCTTGCTCGCCGGTTTGCAGAATATTCCTACATATCTTTATCGCGCCGCCAGATTGGACGGGGCTAACACCTGGCAAACCTTCGTACACGTGACTTTGCCTGGTTTAAAGACGCCGCTGGTGATCTCGAGCGTGCTGCAGAGCATCTGGGCGCTCAAAGTTTTCGATCTAATTTATGTTTTGACAAAAGGCAGTCCCGCCGACAGCACAGTTTTACTGAATTATCTCGCCTGGCGCGAAACATTCAGCAACCTGAATATTGGCTACGGGGCAGCCATCGCCGATGTGCTGTTCCTACTCATGTTCCTACTGGCCCTCGCCTATATCCGCGCCCTGCGACCGCGAAGAGCGTTACTGAACGGGAATAATCCTTAATGAGCTATACTTTCAAGCGTCGCTTATCGCGCAACTTCATCCGTTTTTGCCTGGCAGGCTTTGTTTGTGTTTGCCTTGGGCCGGTGATTTGGGCGCTCGTCACCAGTTTTCTCCCCCTGTCCGCCTTGACCAGCACACCGCTTGACCTGAACCCGCTGAACGCCACACTCGACAATTACATTAAAGTATTCGACACAAGCCGTGGGCTATTCTCTGGGCTGATCAATTCATTCATTATTTCCCTCTTCACCAGCGCCATCGCCCTGACTTTGGGGGCTATGGCAGCCTACGCCCTGGCGCGGCTTAAAATGCCGGGCAGCACGCTTATCCTGATGGTCATCCTGGCCACACAGATGTTCCCGGCGATCGTGATAGCCATCCCACTTTTCCTTGCGATGAGCCGGATAAACCTGATCGATAAACATATCGGCCTGATCATCGTCTACCTGTCGTTTGTCCTGCCGATCGTGATCTGGATACTCAAGGGCTTTTTCGAGGGCATTCCACAGGAGCTGGAACGCGCCGCCGCGGTGGATGGCGCTTCCCCCCTGCAGGTTTTTCGCTTTGTCATCCTGCCCATCTCGCTTCCCCCACTCTTTGCTACAGGCGTATTCGCTTTCATCGAAAGCTGGAATGAGTTCTTCTTCGCCATCATCCTGACGCGCATCCACGTGAAAACGGTGCCGATCGCAATTGCGGAATTTTCGGGGCAATACACAACCCTCTACGGTCAAATGCTCGCCTCGGCCGTGCTGGCAAGCCTGCCAGTAGTTGTTCTAGCCATCGTTTTTCGGAAATTTATCCTGGAGGGATTCGTGGAAGGAGCCGTCAAAGCCTGATGTCCGACGTTACGCTCACGAACATCAGCAAGCGCTTCGGCAGCGTTCTCGCATGCGACGACATTAACTTGCACGTCGACGACGGTCAATTCATCTCCATGCTCGGCCCATCCGGATGCGGCAAATCCACGCTGCTGAATGTCATCGCCGGGCTGGAAGAAATGACCAGTGGAGAGATCAAGATCGGCGAGCGGGTGGTCAACAACCTCGGCCCCTTCGAGCGCGACATCGCCATGGTCTTCCAGAACTACGCCCTCTACCCGCACATGACCGTCGCGGAGAACATCGGTTTCTCTCTGAGGCTGCGCAAGCGTCCTGCGCAAGAGGTCCAGCAACGGGTGATGGATGTCGCCAGGATGCTGGAACTGAACCAGCTGCTGGACCGCCTGCCGCGCGAGCTGTCTGGAGGGCAACAGCAGCGCGTCGCTATCGGGCGCGCCGTCATCCGGGAGCCATCCATCTTCCTGTTCGACGAGCCCTTCTCAAACCTGGATGCCGGTCTGCGCATCCGCATGCGGGGGGAGATCAAGGAACTTCACCAACGCCTGGGTGTCACCTCGATCTTCGTTACGCATGACCAGGAAGAAGCTTTGTCCATCTCGGACTGCATCGCGGTGATGCGCGCCGGTCGGATCGAGCAAACCGATACCCCGGAGTATGTTTATTCACGACCAGCCTCCAAGTATGTTGCGCGGTTCATCGGCAGCCCGCAGATGGACATATTCATGGGTGAATTCGAGCGACAGGATGGAAAACTTGTCTACCGGGTTGGTCAGGCGCGGTTTGATATCCCGCCATTAACCGCTCAACCATCCGCTCCGGTCGACATCGGTGTTCGCCCCGAACACGTGCTGATCGGGGAAATAGGTGTGGCTGCTGAGGTTCATATTGTCCAGCCGATTGGCCCTTTTACCTATGTTACGGTAAAGTGGGATGGCGGCGAGGCGACTTCGCGGGTGAACGGCATTTCGCATCTCAAGCCGAAAGAGCAGGTTCACATCCACCTAGATCCAACCGGTTTGCACGTCTTTGATCGTATAACCGAAGAACGAGTTGAATTATTCGCTCGATAGATGCCCGTGTGGGAAGAACCCGGCCGCGTATTGAACCTGGCTTAGCTAACATTCTCGAGAAATTCGATCGACAGACTTGCAGATTGGCTCCTTTGATCTGCTTCTAATTTCCCAATTCAGAAAGGATGATCTTCGATGGAGTACCGAACACTTGAAAGCACTTCATTCCAGAGCGCCGCCCAGGAGTACCTGGTCGGTGGGGTTTCGTCAAGCTTCCGCATCAACCCCTTCACCGGAAAGCCGCTGTACTTGAGCCGGGCAGACGGCCCATATATCTATGATGTGGATGGCCGGCAATTCATAGATTTCTTCATGGGACATGGGGCCTGCACACTGGGGCATAATCGTCCGGAGATCCGGGCTGCCCTGTACCAGGTCATCGATGGAGGCTTCTTTGCCGAGTTTGACCATCCACTGACCGTAGAATTGGCGAAAAAGATTGTCGAGCACATCCCTTGCGCGGAACTGGTACGCTACGTCAACTCCGGGACAGAGGCCACCCTGCTGGCAATGCGCCTGGCCCGTGGATACACCGGGCGCCCCAAGATCGTGCGGATTGATGGTCACTTCCACGGCGTTCATGATTACGCACTGGCGAATAACCTGGCAAGCAAGATCGACCGCAGCAACCCGGGAAATATCATCTCCGAAATCGGTCCTCTGACCGCTGGCATTCCAGAAGCCGTCCGTGACACCTTTTACCTGATCCCCTGGAAACGCCCCGAAGTCTTCGAGAAACTCGCCCGCGAGAAGGGGTATGAGATCGCGGGGATCATCATGAATCCGATCGATTACAACAACGGCTGTATCGGTTCGTCCACGGAGTACCTGCAGGCGGTGCGCGAGATCTGCGACCGGTACGGCATTGTCTTTATCCTGGACGAGGTTCTTTCCGGATTCCGGACGGGGATCGCCTGCGCGCAGGGGTACTACGGTGTTACGCCGGACCTGTGCTTGCTCGCCAAAGCATTGACCAACGGCGTGCCGCTGGCGGCAATTGCGGGCAAAGAAAAGATTATGAGCAAGATCATGGACCCGCAAGATCCGGTGATCGCCGGCGGGACGTTCTCAGGCAACCTGCTGGGCTGCGCCGCTGGCCTGGCGGCGGTGGGCGTGATGGAGACTCCCGGGCTGTTTGAAAGATGGCACGCGCGCACAGCCACATTCCTGGACAATCTACAGGCATCTTTTGATGAGATCGGCTTCCCGGCCCGGATACAATCTCTGGGATGCAGTTTCTTTATCTATGCAGGCACCTGCGAGCCGATTCGTGAGTACCCGGATTTCGCCAGACTCAACCCCGCCCTGGCAACAGCCCTCTTCAGCAGGTGCATTGAGAAAGGCGTCTACTTCCACACCGATTTCACCGTTTCAGAAAAGCACGACGAAGCCACGCTCGCGCAGGCCGCAGACATCATCCTGGCTGCAGCCCGCGAGGCGAGGGAAGAGGTGCTGTGAAGGGTGGAAGTGTTATAGTTAAGTTGGAAATGTCCCGCCGGATGCAGACCAGCCAAGCTGCGTTGGAACGGCTGTTCGAACCGGAGAACCGGTCGGTCACGTTGCTCACGCTGGAAAAAGCGGCTCGCTCGCTGGGTAAGCGCCTGCGGTTGACCTTGGTATAACGAGAAGAGAACCTGAGCAGCGCTCCCCAGTCGTGGAGAGCGCTGTTTATTCCCCACACGCTATAACCATATTTATGGACTTAACCCAGCTCTTGACTTCTCCCTAAATCAGGATATTCTGTCAGAAACATCATATCAGGCACTTATCCTTCTTTGGGTCGGTGCTTCGGGAT
>Ga0209751_10005047_pt1 | contig 12527 bp, 11 predicted proteins | sample RifCSP13_1_FD_184019 | JGI IMG/M metagenome (GOLD analysis project Ga0209751, IMG submission 184019) | Soil microbial communities from Rifle, Colorado - Rifle CSP2_sed 13_1 (SPAdes) (version 2) | ecosystem: Environmental > Terrestrial > Deep subsurface > Rock core/Sediment | place: Rifle... | reverse complement strand
AAGACGTGAACGTCGAGCGGTTCGTCGAGGGACTCGTGCGTCGCTGGATCCCGACGGCACCGCGGGACTGGCAGGTGTCGATCGCCGCGCGCGGCACGATCGAGGTCGATCCAGAGCGTCTCGAGTCTGCGCTCGACGGTCTCTTGGAGAACGCGATCGCGGCCACCAGCGAGGGCCAGGTGGTCAGGATCGGATGCCGCAGCAAGGGACAGCTGCTCGACCTCGAGATCGCCGACGACGGGATCGGCGTCCGGAGCGAGGACCTCGAAAGGATCTTCGAGCGGTTCGCGCGCGTCGGCGAGGATCGAGGAAGAGCCAGCGGTGGGACCGGACTCGGCCTTTCGATCACGAAGGCGATCGTGGAGGCCCACGACGGCGTGATCGCCGTCGAGAGCGAGGAAGGACGAGGCACGATCTTCCGTATCCGGATCGGCGGATTCCGCCCTCGCCCTTCCGACGCCCCATCGACCGGGCCGCCACGCGACCTCTCCCGATCCGGCCACGGAACCCGGGAAACGACCTGACCTCGATCGGCGAGGGATCGAACGGAACCCCCACACTGCGGTGGTCGGTCCGCTCGAGCAGCGTACCGGGGACCCCACCGCAGGGAGGAGGCTATGTTGGCGGAGGCGGCGTGATTTGAACACGCGAGGGGCGGTTTAGACCCCTAACCGCTTTCGAGGCGGTCCCGTTCGTCCGCTCCGGCACGCCTCCGGCGAGGAGTCTAGGGGAGGGCGACGCGGCCGTCAGCGGCGGTCGCGGAAGAAGGCGCGCAGCAACTCGGCGCACTCGTCTTCGAGCACGCCCGAGGCCACCTCGACCCGGTGGTTCAGCCTTGGATCGCGCACGAGATCACCAAGAGACCCGGCGAACCCGGCCTTGGCGTCGCGCGCCCCGAACACGAGTCGGTCAACACGGGCAAGGACCAGCGCACCGGCGCACATCGCGCAGGGCTCCAGCGTGACGTAGAGGCTGCAGCCGTCGAGCCGCCACGTGCCGATGGCCTCGCTCGCGGCCCGCAGGGCCAGGATCTCGGCGTGGGCGGTGGGATCGCCCAAGAGCTCCCGAGCGTTGCCCGCCGAAGCGAGGACCTCGTCACCGCGCGCGACCACAGCTCCGACAGGCACGTCGCCCCCTTCGAGACAGCGGCGTGCCTCGCCGATGGCCCTCCGCATCAGTCGAACGTCGACGTCCCCGTCCACGCCGAAGACGATAGCCACTATGCACCCGCCGCGGATACGGAGACGTTACCCGACGAGCTGGACTGGGACCAGACCGAAGTTCTCGCCGCCGCCCGAGTTGAACCCCTCGGTCCTGTAGTCGATCCAGACGGCTCGCATGCAACGGGCGTTCGGCGACGGTGACGCGCCCGCGATGCGACTGATGCAGTTGTCCTGCGCCTCCTGCGTGTTCCCCTTGTACAGATGCGTGATGACCAGTCGCGCGAATCCCATGATGTCGTACTTGTCGGGTGAACAAGAGTTCCCGGACTGCGGAGGACACAGCTCCCCGTTCATGTCGATCTGGCCGTCTGGGTTGTTGACAGGGAAGTAGAGCTCTAGTTCGCGCTCGATCGCCGTCCTGATCTTATTGTCGAGGCTGGCTCCGAAGTTGCCCTGACCACGGCACACGTAGGTGGGGGGCCGAGGGTCGCCCTCGTTCAGTGGCTCGTTGATCGAAAGGTCACCGCTGTACCCGGAGAACATCCATTCCTGGAACTGGGGCGGCGTGGAGTTGTCGCAGTGGACCGACGGGTCGACGTTCCACTTGAGCAGGTCGAGCGTTCCCCACTCCGCCTCCGCCAAGGCACCGTCGGTGACCGCGGCGGCTGAGTTGTCCCACCAGAACCAGCACTCGATGCCCTCCGGAGGGATCACGAACCCCTGCGGAGGCGGGATGTCGCAGGTCCGCAGCCGATACGCGGACAGCATGAGGGGCGCCACGTGCTCCGAGATCCCCGCCCCGCCCCACGTGGCGACGGCCTCGGTCACCACCGGCGTGGACGATCGGAAGCCGACAGCTGGAGCGAAGTAGAGCGACGCATCGACGTTTAGCCGGACGGTAACGATCCCTGCCGGCGAGTTGCAGGACGGGTTGTACCTCGGGTATCCCGCGACGAGGGTTGCGCCCTGCATGTTCGACTGTGCGAGCAAGAGGGCGGAGGCGTCTGCCAGGGTCCTGCCCTCCGTGCGCGCGCACGACTGAGCCGCCGCCAGCGCGGCCGCATCGGCGGCGTTGACCATGCTTCGCCTGGTCGTCATCAGGCTGCCGACGTCCACCGCGAGGGCGACCATCCCCATGATGGCGACGATGCTCAGTGCGACGAGGGGCAGGATCGCGCCTTGCTCGTCGCGCAAGTTCGGCCGCGCGTTGAACCGCCGCATGCGATCCCCCTTCGATCACACGCCATGGTCCCCGGTGACCATTCATACATCCCCCGGACGGGGGACGTCTACCCCCTATTTGCGGTAGGGGAAAAGCTAGCCCCGAGACCTAGGTCGTTAGTCCGCCGAGCTCCTCCAGGCGTGCGTCGGAGATGCCGAAGAAGTGGGCCACCTCGTGCACGACGGTGTCGGCGATGACCGCCTTCAAGTCCTCCTCGTCGTGGGCCTCCGCCTCGATCGTGGATCGGAACAGGGTGATCCGGTCCGGGAGCACCCCCGCGTAGTTCATCCCGCGCTTCGTCATCGGGACGCCCTCGTAGAGGCCAAGGAGTCCCGGCTCGTGCTCGGGAGGCTCCTCCTCCACCACGACCTCCACGTTGTCCATGCGCTCGAGGACCCAGGCGGGGAGGCGGTCGAGAGCTTCCGCGACCAAACGTTCGAACCGTCGCGTCATGCGCCCAGCCTAGCGTCAGCAGATGCGCGGCAGCTGGTCGCCGGCGAGCAACAGGAGCGGCCGCGTGGCGCCGAGCGAGGTCCGAAGGCGAACGACCGGAGCTCCTTCCTCCACCGTGCCAACGATCGCCGCGCGCGACCCGAGCGGGTGCGCGCGAGCGGCCGCGAGCACCGCGGCAGCGTCATCCCCGGAGACGATCGCCACGCAGACGCCCTCGTTGGCAACGTAGAGGGGGTCGAGGCCGAGCATCTCGCACGCCCCTCGGACCGGAGGAAGGACGGGAACATCGGCCTCCACCACGGTGATCGACACGCCGGAGGCCTCGGCCAGCTCGTTCAGCACGCTCGCCATCCCTCCTCGCGTGGCATCCCGCAGGACCCTCACGTCGCCGGCCGCGATCATCGCCTCGACGAGCCCGGTGAGGGGCGCCGTGTCCGAGACGAGCTCGGCCTCGAACTCGATCCCGGCCCGCCGCGACATGACGGCCACCCCATGGGATCCGACCGGCCCCGAGACAAGGACCGCGTCCCCAGGTCGGGCTAGCTCAGGCCCTACGTCGACGCCGTCGGGGACCACGCCGATCCCCGATGTGATCACGAACAGGCCGTCGGCGCTTCCCCGTTCCACGACCTTGGTGTCGCCCGTCACGAGCTTCACGCTCGCGCGCCGGCACGCATCCGCCATCGACGCGACGATCGAGCCCAGATCCTCGAGCGGCAGACCCTCCTCGAGGATCAACGCCGCTGATACGAAGAGCGGCTTCGCGCCCATCATCGCCAGGTCGTTCACCGTTCCGTTCACCGACAGCGCCCCGATGTCAGAGCCGGGGAAGAACTTGGGCGTTACGACGAACGCGTCGGTCGTAAACGCAATCCGCACCCCGCCGACGTCGACGACCGCAGCGTCGCCGAGCCGCGCGAGCTCGCCGTTACCGAGGACCGGCACGAACAGCTCGCGGATCAGCTGAGCGGTGAGCTTGCCGCCGCTTCCGTGACCGAGCAGGACGTTGGCTCCGGGCGGGAGCGGCACCGGGCACTCCATGCGGAACTCCGCACTCATCGGGGCACCCCCGCTCGCGCCCGACCGGCGAGGAAGTACGCGGCACACGCCCCCTCCGACGAGACCATCGGGGCGCCGAGCGGGTGCTCGGGCGTGCACAGCTCGCCGTAGGCCACGCACTGATCCGGCTTCGCCCGCCCGCGCAGAACCATGCCCGCTATGCACTCCTCGGACTCGGAGGCGAGCCCGCCCTCGTGGGGGAAGATCAACTCGGCGTCGTGCTCGCGGTACGGCTCGCGGAGGCGCAGGCCGCTGTTCGGGATCACGCCGATCCCGCGCCAAGCGCGGTCGCAGACCTCGAACACCTCGGCCACGACGGCCTGGGCCTCGAGGTTCCCCTCCCGGCGGACCGAGCGCACGTACTGGTTCTCGACCTCGGCGCGGCCTTCCTCCAGCTGGCCGACGACCATCCGGATGCCCTCGAGAAGGTCGAGCGGCTCAAACCCCGTCACCACGATCGGCACCCGGAAGTCGCGCGCGATCGGCTCGTACTCGGTCCAGCCCATCACCGTACAGACGTGCCCGGGAGCCAGGAATCCCTGGACGCGGTTGCCCGGGGACACGAGGATCGCCGTCATGGCGGGCGGCACGAGCACATGCGCGACGAGGAGAGCGAAGTTCTCGATGCCGAGGTCGTGCGCCTGCTTGACCGCCGTCGCATTGGCCGGCGCCGTCGTCTCGAAGCCGACCGCGAAGAACACGACCGTCCGGTCGGGGTTGCGGCGGGCAACCTCGACCGCGTCCAGGGGCGAGTACACGACGCGCACGTCGGCGCCGGCCGCGCGCGAGATGAACAGATCCTCTTCGGAACCCGGCACGCGGAGCATGTCGCCGAAGGAGCAGAGGATCGAGCCCGGCCGCCTCGCGATCTCGATCGCCTCGTCGATCAGCGCGAGCGGAGTGACGCACACGGGACAGCCGGGGCCGTGAACGAGCTCGATCTCAGGCGGCAGTAGCTGATCGATGCCCTGGCGGATCAGCGTGTGGGTCTGCCCGCCGCAGACCTCCATGATCGTCCACGGACGGGTGACGGTTCGCGCGATCTCATCGAGGAGACCGCGGGCGATCCGCTCGTCCCGGTACTCATCGACGAACCTCATCGCGCACTCCTTCCGGATCCTGCGGCAGGTCGATGCCCTCGAGGTTCCCCATCTCGGCCAGGAGCGCGTACTGGCGGGCGGCCTCCTCCTCGTCCACGACCGAGATCGCGAAGCCGACGTGGATCACGACGTAGCTGTCCAGCCCGACCTCCGGCGCGTACTCGAGGCACGCTTTGCGACGGATCCCGCCGAAGTCGACCGTCCCCATCCGGAGCCCATGCTCCTCGAAGACCTCGATCACCTTGCCGGGGACTCCCAGGCACATCGCGCTACCCTCCGCTCCTCGCGTTGGCCACGACGACCTGGCCGAGGCTGATACCGCCGTCGCCGGCCGGCACGGCGTGCGGCACGTAGACGTCGAACCCCACGACGGACAACCTCACCGCGACGTCGGAGACGAGAAGGTCGTTCTGGAAGACGCCGCCGGCCAGACAGACGGCGTTGACGCCGTAGCCCCCGCGGATGTCGCGGCAGATCTCGAGGATCGCGGCCGCGAGCGTTCGGTGGAAACGTCCCGAGACCGCGCCGGCGGGACGGTCTCGCCCGAGATCGCGCACGACGGCGCGCACCGTGGGTCGCATGTCGAGGACGAGCCGCCCATCGCTCTGCTCGATCTCGTACGGGTACTCGCGGCTCGCGTGCTCGGCGGCCTGCTCGAGAAGCATCGCCGGCTGGCCCTCGTAGGTGGCGAGCCGGCACACGCCCGAGAGCGCCGAGACCGCGTCGAACAGCCGGCCGGCAGAGGTCGTCATCGGCGACGCGAGCCCCGACTCGATCTGGCCTCGAACCACCTCGAGCTCCTCCGGATCCGGATCGAGTAGCCGGATGGCCTGTGTGAGGCAGCCCGCATCTGCGGCGTGCGCGAGCGCCATGCGCCACGGGTGCCTCACCGCGGCGTCGCCGCCGGGCAGCCGCACGGGGCGCAGGTGGCCGACCCGCGTCGCACGCTCGAGGTCGCAGACCAGGAACTCGCCTCCCCACGCGCTCCCGTCGTCGCCGAGCCCGAAGCCGTCGAAGGCCACCCCTATCACCTGCTCCTCGAGCCCGTGCTCCGCCATGACCGCTGCGACGTGCGCGTGGTGGTGCTGGACGGCCACCGCAGGCAGACCGGTCTCCTCGGCGAACCGGGTAGTGAGGAAGTCCGGATGCAGGTCGTGAGCCACGAGCTCCGGCTCGAGCCCGAGAAGGCGTCGGTAGCGATCGAGCGACTCTCGGTAGGCGCCCATGGCCTCCTCGGTCTCGAGGTCGCCGACGTGCTGGGAGAGGAACGCCCGCTCCCCTTCCGCCAGGCAGAAAGTGCCGTGGAGCTCGGCGCCGCACCCGAGCGTCGGGCGTACCGCTAGCGGCAGCGCGAGTCCCGAGGGCGCGAAGCTCCGGGCGCGCCGCAGCAGCACGGTCGTCCCACGCCACGTGCGGGTGACCGAGTCGTCGTAGCGGGCGACGATCCCTCGATCGTGAACGAGGAACGCGTCCGCGATCCCGGCCAGGCGCTCGCGAGCCTCTTCGTTCCCGATGCAGATCGGCTCCTCGCTCCTGTTCCCGCTGGTCATGACGAGCGGACGATCGGTCTCGCGGAGCAGGAGGTGGTGAAGGGGCGTCGACGGCAGCATCGCGCCCTGCCGGCGGTGACCGGGCGCGACCGAGGGGGCCAGCCGCCCGCGGTCGCGGACCAGGACGATCGGCGCCTGCCACGACTCGAGCACTTCCTCGTCGTGCTCGGAGAGGTCGAAGAGCTCACGAGCCGCCTCAAGGTCCTTCGCCATCACGGCTAACGGCTTGTCGGGACGCTCCTTCCGGACGCGGAGGCGGGCGACCGCCTCCTCGTTCGTCGCGTCGCAGGCCAGGTGGAACCCGCCGAGCCCTTTGAGGGCAAGGACCTCGCCGGCTCGGAGCAGCCCGGCGGCTCGTTCGATGGGGTCGCGGTCGAGCGGCTCCCAGGATCCGTCGCGGAGCTCGAGGTGCGGTCCGCACGCCGGGCAGGCGATCGGCTCCGCGTGGAACCGGCGGTCGGTCGGGTCCTCGTATTCGCGCCGGCATCCCTCGCACATCGCGAACTCGCGCATGCTCGTGCGTTCCCGGTCGTAAGGGAGCGCTTCGATGATCGTGAACCGCGGGCCGCAGTCGGTGCAGTTGACGAATGGGTACCGGTATCGGCGGTCGCTGGGATCGAACAGCTCACGGAGGCAGGCGTCACATGTGGCTACGTCGGGCGACACGAGCCGGTCTCCACCGGTGGCCTCCGCGCTCTCGTCGACCTCGAACCCGACGAGACCGGACGGCTCAGACGCCTCCCACGTAAGGCACTCGACCCGCGCGAGCGGCGGGGCCTCCTCCGAGAGCGCGGCGCAGAAAGCCTCGACGGCGTCGGTCGCACCCTCGGCCCGGATCTCAACCACGCCGCCGACGTTGCGCACCCACCCGGCGAGGCCGTAGCGAGCCGCCAAACGCCAGACGAACGGACGAAAGCCGACGCCCTGGACCACGCCCCGGACCTCGACGACGCGTCCGGTGGTCTCACCTTCGTTGGTGGGCCGCTGGGCGGTTGGGCTGCGGGCCATCCGATACACCTCCCGCCCCCTCCGACTTCATCCTGGCGCAACCCGCGACGTCGGGCGCGGGCCGTTCGGCCCGGGCTGGTCAGACCGAAGTCCCCCAGCGGGCGAGGATGCCAAGCGCCTTCTCGACGAGCCGCGGGAGCGCGGCGACGACCTCCGGCGACAGCTCGAGGCTAGGTGCCACGCTCGCCGGCTGAACGCCGAGCACGACGATCTCCTCGGGGGCCCTGCCATGGAGCGCCGCCAGCGAGAGGAGATCGCCGACGCCGAGCTCGTGCGGGGACAGGTTCGGCCGTGGAGCGCTCGTGATCGCCAAGTCGCGCACGCGGATCAGCCGTCCGGCCGGCATACCGGCATCGACGCAGTCGAGTATCAGCAGACGGGAGGCCCCCTCGATCTCGGGGAGGAGGTCGAGGCCGAGCGCTCCGGCTTCGACCACGCGCACACCGGCCGGCGCGCGATCGCGGAGCGCCTGCGCCGCGCGAACACCGACACTCTCGTCCCCCATGAGCACGTTCCCGACGCCGAGGACCGTCGCGGTCATCTCGTGGCCCGGAGCTCACGCGGCTGGCGCGGCCACAGCTGCGCCCACTCCACCGAGGACGGTGGCTCCGGGCGGATCTCGCGGTAGATCGGAAAGTTCTCTGTGACGAACAGGTAAGCGAGGATTCCCGCTGCGATGATCCCGAGGGTGACCGCGAACTCCATCCAGTAGGGCACGTAGGAAGCCCCACCAGCCGCGGCAGCCATCCCAGTGAAGACGACGTTGGCGCGGTTGAGCGCAACCCCGAGGACGACAAGCACCGAGGCCGTGAGGGCCCCCGCGGGCGAGCTTCGTACGCGCGGGAGCAGCAGCAAGATGATCGGCAGGAGGACGCCCGCCCCGACCTCCACAAGGTAGAGGGTGCTCTGGACCGATCCGTCCACGAGCGCCGGCAATGCTCCTCGCCACGCCAGGTCCCCGAGCTTGAGGCCGAGGTAGACGACCATGATGCCGGCCGAGAGTCGCAGCATCTCTTGCAGCGCGCGGGTGGGCGGCCGGCGACCGTGGGTCCGGGCGGACAGGAAGCTCTCCACGGTCGCCATGGCCGGCCCCACGAAGAACGAGGACATCAGGAAGAGGAGGGGCAGGAGCATCGACCACCACAAGGTGTCGAGCCTACCCGCGGCGATTACATACAACGACCCCAACGCCGACTGGTGGAGGAAGGGCAAGATGATCCCCACGATCAGGACGGGCGCGTAGATCGCGGACAGCACCCGGCTGAGCCGGGGAGCCCGGACCCGCTCGATGAAGATGTAGCCGAACTCCACAACCTGCACCACGGTGTACCCGCCCACGCACCAGATCAGCTCGAACATCACCGAGTGCGGGTTCCCCGCCCAGAACAGGAGGGCGCGCCAGGTGTTTGGCCACCGTCCAAGGTCGAGGATCAGCCCGGTCACGACCATCAGGTAGCCCAGCAGGGAGGTCAGGAGCGCGCCGCGCTCCACCGCACGCCACCGCTCGCGGCCCAGGAAGTGCACGAGGAGAGCGGTCGAGTACCCCCCGCCAGCAAGGGCTACCCCGGTGAGCACGTCCCACCAGACCCATAGGCCCCACGGCCACCGATCGCTGAGGTTCGTCGCCGCCCCCAACCCGAAGATCAGCCGGTAGACGGCGACGCCGAAGCCAAGGCCGGCCATCGCAAGGAGGGCTACCCGGGGAGACGTCATCCGGAGAGTCCACGCCCGCTTCGTCGATTCCTGGGGTGTCGTGACGCTACTCATCGGGCGCCCTCATTCCCCTCACGCGCGAGCAGAGCCTTCTGCCGACGCACGTACAAGGCGATCAAGGCCGCGCCAAGCCCCGCGGCCACAGACGGGATCAGGCGTGTCTCCTTCCAGGTGAAGTCAGGAAGGGGTTCGTCCGGAAGCCCCTCGTCGAAGCCGAGCTCGGAGAACGCGACGTCCGAGACGTACAGCACCGACGTCCCGCCCACCTCGCTCTCGCCGTACACGTGCGGCACGTAGCGCTCGGGCTCGGCCGCCAGTCGATCCCTCGCCTCTTCCAGCAGCCGGCCCCGCGGGCCGAAGGTGATGGCCTTGACCGGGCAGGCCGCCGCACAGGCCGTCGCCTCGCCCCGTGAGGTGCGCTCGAAACAGAGGTTGCACTTGCTCACGCTGGAGATTGGTCGATCCCACTCGAAGGTAGGCACCCCGAAGGGGCAGGCCATCAGGCAGTAGCGACAGCCGATGCACTTGTCGACGTCGTACGTGATGGGGCCCAGGGGCTCCTTGCGCAGAGCCCGAACGGGACAGGCCGACGCGCAGGCCGGCTCCAGGCAATGCAGGCACTGGCGCTTGACATAGCGGGTCCTGCCATCCCCGTCGCCTCCGGCCTCCGTGGCAACGACGGTCCAGTTGCTCGCGGCCAGCTCCGCTCGGGGCCCGAGGCTCGGCTCTCCTCGCCTCCATTCAAGCTCGTTCTCGAGCTTGCACGCCGCCACACAGGAGCCACAGCCGACGCATCTGGTCAGATCGATCAACAACGCCGGGTCGCGCGCGTGGCGTTCCGCGCGCTCATCAGACGACAGGACGGCTTTCGCCTTCGCCGGCAGGACGGCCTGGAGACCGACGCCCCCCGCCGCGGCCCCCGCAAGCTTCAGGAACCGCCTGCGGCTGGGGTCCCGTGGCCCCCGGCTGTGTTCCTCCGCCCGAGCCACCATCGTGGCCTCCTCACAGCACTTCCACCGAACCGACCGGCTGACCCGCCGCATCGAGCACGTGGACCGCGCAGGCGATGCAAGGGTCGAACGAGTGGATCGTCCGCAGGATCTCGATGGGTCGCTCGGGGTCGACGACCGGGGTGCCGACCAGGGCTGCCTCGTAGGGCCCACGCACGCCTGCGGCGTCTCGCGGTGAGGCGTTCCAGGTCGTGGGGACGACGCACTGGTACCGAGCGATCCTGCCGTCGCGGATGACTATCCAGTGGCCCAGGGCTCCGCGCGGAGCCTCGTGGAAACCCGCCCCCCGGGCCTCCGACGGCCACTCCGCAGGGTCCCACATCGTGCCGGCGTGGATCTTCTTGTCGCCCGCGGCCATACGCTCCTCTAGCTGGCCGAGCAGTGTCTCTATGAGCTCGGCCATGTAGAGCGTCTCGATGCCGCGAGCGGCGGTGCGCCCCAGCGTCGAGAACAGCGCCTCCGCCGGCACGTCGAGGGTGGCCAGAACGTGGTCGACGAGCCCGCGGAGCCGCGGAACGCCGCCCGCGTACCCGATCAGCACCCGGGCGAGTGGCCCAACCTCAATCGGGCGACCTCCGTAGCGCGGCGACTTGATCCACGAGTACGCGGACTCGACGTCGAGCTGCTCGTACGGCGGCTCGGGTCCGGTGTAGCTGGGCACAGTGTCCTCGTCGAACGGGTGCAGCGGGCCGGCGCCGTCGGCATACCAGGCCCTGGCGACCTCCTCGGTCACAGCCTCCTGCTCGAAGGGCTCGATCCGACCGAGGTCGCGGCCGAGGATCAGGCCGCCGGGGAACGCATAGCTCGCGGGGTCACCGGAGGGGTCGAGCGGCAGGTCGCCGCAGGTCAAGAAGTTCCCCGTCGCCTCGCCGAGCTCCGCCCAGTCCTTGTAGAAGCCCGCGACGGCAAGCAGGTCCGGCACGTACACCCGCTCCACGAAGTCCCGCGCGGTCGTCGCGAGGGAGCGCAGCAGCGAGAGCCGCTCCGTGTTCAGGGCGGTCGGGCTGTCGGGGTCAACGGGGAGCGCTGTGCCGCCGACGAGGAACGTCTGCAGCAACGGGTTCTTGCCGCCCAAGACCGCGTGCGCCTTGATCACCTCGCGCTGCCAATCCAGCGCCTCGAGGTAGTGAGCCACCCCCATCAGGTTCGCCTCGGGCGGGAGCCTGTAGGCGGGGTGACCCCAGTAGCCGTTGGCGTACGGGCCCATCATCCCGGAGGCCACCAGCGCCTCGAGCTTCTTGCGCACCGCCTCGAAGGCCTGTGGCGAGTTCCCCGGCCAGTCGGAGATCCCTTGCGCAAGCTCGGCTGCGTCGTCCGGATCGGCCTCGATCGCCGACGCGACGTCGACCCAGTCGAGCGCGTGGAGGTGGTAGAAGTGCACGACGTGGTCCTGCACCTGCTGGAACGCGGCGATGAGGTTGCGGAGGATCACCGCCAGGGGTGGAGGGGTCACACCGAGGGCGTCCTCGACGGCTCGCACGGACGCAAGCGCGTGAACGGTCGTGCACACGTTGCAGATCCGCTGCGCGAACAGCCAGGCGTCGCGCGGATCGCGGCCCTGGAGGATCATCTCGATCCCCCGGAACATCGTCCCCGAGGTCCACGCGTCCCGGACGCGGCCTCGCTCCACCTCGGCCTCCACGCGGAGGTGTCCCTCGATGCGGGTCACCGGGTCGATCACGACTCGCGTCACGGCTCACACCTCCCCGTCGCCGTCGGCCTTCGGGACCTTTTCGGCCGCGGCCTTCTCGCGTCGTTGCCTGACCATCACCGCCGCGCCGGCGCCCGCCGCGGCCGCAGCCCCGCCGACGCCGAGCGCGACGCCCAGGGGCAGACCCTCGCGGTCGCGCTCGCGCTCCCGGGTCGGTAGCTCGGCCTGGCCCATCCACCGATAGAAGGGGGTCGAGGAGTCCCAGAACCCGGGCTCGGTGCAGGCGATGCACGGATGTCCTGCGCCTATCGGCCACGACGTGTTGTCGTTCCAGCCCACGAGCGAGCAGTTGCTGTGGGCGTCGGGCCCCTTGCATCCCATCTTGTAGAGGCACCACCCCTGCCGATGGCCGTCGTCTCCCCAGGCCTCGACGAACCGTCCCGCGCCGAAGTGTGCGCGGCGCGGGCACGTCTCATGGATCAGGTGACCGTATGCGAACAGCGGACGGCCCAGGTCGTCGGTCGCCGGAAGCTCGCCGAACGTCAGGTAGTGGACGATCGTCGCCGCCAGGTTCACCGCGTTCACCGGGCAGCCGGGG
>Ga0209751_10005046_pt1 | contig 12527 bp, 13 predicted proteins | sample RifCSP13_1_FD_184019 | JGI IMG/M metagenome (GOLD analysis project Ga0209751, IMG submission 184019) | Soil microbial communities from Rifle, Colorado - Rifle CSP2_sed 13_1 (SPAdes) (version 2) | ecosystem: Environmental > Terrestrial > Deep subsurface > Rock core/Sediment | place: Rifle... | reverse complement strand
CGCACCTCGCTGTCTTTGGGCTGCAAGCCTACCAGCCGGTGGGGGTGCCGAACTCGTCGCGCGGGAAGAGATCACGGTTGAAGCCGACGCGGGCCTGCGGGTTACGGTGTCCGGGAGCCACCGCGTTCAGGCGGGCGCTGATCCCCGCCAGCGACTCCGCGTCGAAGCGTCGGGCGACGCCGGGGGCGCGCAGCCGCTTCTCCCACGTCGCGACGTCGATCGGGATCGGCTCGTTGCTACCGACGACCATGTTGCCGAAATCCAGCACGTGGGGCAGCGCCTCGGCGAAGGTCAGCCCGACGCGCCGGGCCGGCTTTTGCGAGCAGACGAGCCCGCCGGGCTTGAGCCGCCGCGCGCACAGCTCGAAGAACTCGACCGAGTACAGGTTGCCGCTGCCCGCGCTCGTCAGGTAGAGCGCGTCCACTTCGATCACGTCGTAGCGCCGCTCGTCGCGCGCGAGCGCCTGGCGTCCGTCCGCGGCCTCGACGCTCACGCGCCGGTCCGAGAGCAGCTCGACGAGCGACGGATAGGGCGCGACCAGCAGCACCTGCCGCAGCAGCCGCGCCTGGCTCGCCGCGATCTCGAAGACGCGCACGCGCCGCGTCTCTTCGCGGCACGCGACCGCCCAGGCGGTCTCGCCCGAGCCCAGCCCGATCACGGCCACCTCGGCGGGCGCCGGGTGGATCAGTGCCGGCACGGCGCCGAGCAGCGTGTGGATCCCCTCGAAGGGCAGCCAGCTGTGCGACAAGCCGTTGACCGTCACCCGCCAGCGCTCGCCCTCCGCCGGGAACATGGCGCTCACGGCGCTCGCGTCCTCGCCGATGAAGGCGTTGGGCTGCGCCGCGGCGATGCCGTGCAGCCGCTTCCAGAGCGCGTCGTTCGAGGGCAGCGCCAGCAGCACGACCCCGAGCCCCGCCGCGCGCCACCAGGCCGCGCGCGCGCGACCCGCCTGGCGCGCCCACAGCAGCAGGAACACCAGGCCGCCCCCCGCCACCAGCAGGCGCAGGGTGCCCGCCGTGCCGAGCCGCTCGAGCAGCACGAGCCCGCTCAGCAAGCTGCCCGCGGTGCAGCCGAGGATGTTGGCCGCCTGCAGCAGGCCGACCTTGCGGCCGCTCGTCTCGGGGTCGTCCTGGACGGCCCGCTGCAGCGCGCCGAACGAGAAGCCCATGAGCAGCGTCGGCAGGCCGAACAGCGCGAGCGGCAGGAGCGCGTAGAGGCGCAGCAGGGTCGCGGCGTTCCAGTCGGCGCCGAGGTGGAAGAAGCCCTCCTGCCGCCAATACTCGAAGAACCACGCGTAGACCGGCGTCGTGGGCGGCAGCCAGGCGACGAGCGCGAGCCCTGCCCCCGCCGCGGCGAGCAGCAGCAGCTGGAAATCGAGGAACGCCAGAAGCGGCCGCTCGAAGCGCGCCGCGCGGCGGCCGCCCACGAGGCTGCCGGCGCCGAGGCCGAGCAGATAGAGCGCCAGCACCGTGCCGAAGGTGTAAGCCGTGCTCTTGACCGCCACGTCCATCACCCGGAACCACAAGATCTCGAGCGAGAGCGCCAGGAAGCCCGAAAGCCCGTAGAGCAGGAGTGCGAGGGCGAATGGCGCGGGCTCACCCGCGGGACGCGGCGTCGCGCCCGCGGCTTCGTTGCTCGCGCGATTCTCGAGCGGCCCGCGGCGCGCCGCGACGAGCGCGAACGCCGCAGCCAGCAGGTTGGAAAGGGCGCCGAGCAGCACCGCTCCTTCCATCCCGAGGTAGCGCACGAGCACCCACGGCGCCAGCAGCGCCCCCGTCGCGGCCCCGAGCACGTTGATGCCGTAGAGCGTCGCGATCACACGCGAGGCCGTGGCGGTGTCGCGCACGGTCGCCTTCACGAGGAACGGCAGCGACATCCCCATGAGCGTCGTGGGAACCAGGAACGCCGTGAAGTGCGCGAGCCCCGCGCCGGCGGTGGTCCGGTACAGGCCGGCCGCCACCACGCCGAAGCCCTCGTGGAAGAGGCGGCAGCTCACCGCGGCGAAGAGGCCCACGCCGAGCTCGATCAGCGCGAAGGCCGTGAGCGCCGCGCGCGGGCGCAGGCGTCCCGAGAGCACCCCGCCCAGCTGGCTGCCGAGGCCGAGGCCGGCCATGAACGACGCCACGATCAGCGAGACCGACACGACGCCGATCCCGGTGTGCAGCGTGAGGATGCGCTGCCAGACCACCTGGTACACGAGCGCGGCCGCGCCGCTCAGGAAGAAGGCCAGGCCGAGAAGGGGCATGCGCGACGCTCGCTTCAGAGGGCCGCGAGAGCGGCGAGACCGATCGTGACCAGGAGCGCCGTCAGCGCGAGCGCCGAGCGCCGCAGCCGGCCGCCACCGAGCGTGGCGGAGAGGGCGCACTTGACGAGGGTGTTCGCGAGCACCGCCACCACGATGGCGCCTGTCGCCACGGTCACGGGGGTGTCCCCACCCCGCGCGAGCGTCGCCATCGAGAGCGTGATCGCATCGACGTCGCTCGAGCCCGCGAGCGCCGCGACGAGGTACGTTCCCCCGCCCGGGAAGTGCCGCTGCACCAGCGTCACGAGCACCAGCACCACCGCGAACAGCAGGCCGAACTTGGTGGCGGCCAACAGGCTGAAGGGGTTGCGCAGCGGGACGCCCGGCCCGGTCGAGGGAGCCACGGATCCTGCGCGCCGCAGCGACCACAACGCCGCGACCGCCGTTATCCCCGCCATGGCGCCCAGAGTGCCGATGAGCGCTCTCAGCAGCGGCGGGTGGACGACCGCCACGAGCACCGCCACCCGTACGAACGAGACGCCCCACGCAAGGAAGGTGCCGGCCGCCAGGGCGTCGTCGGTCGCTCCCTGCTCCTCTCGGCTGCGCTTGGCGAAGGTGAGCGTGACGGCGGTCGAGGAGACGAGCCCTCCCGAGAGGCCGGTGATCGCGGTGCCCCGCTCCGGTCCCAGGGCCCGCGTCGCCACGTAGCCCACGAGCGAGAGCCCGGCGATCAGGATCACCAGGAGCCACAGCGAGCGCGGGACGAGCGCGCCCCAGGGGTCGACGGGCTCGGTCGGCAGCAGTGGCAGCACGATGAAGCTCGCGGCCAGGAGCTTCACGGCGGCGTAGATGTCGTCGGGCGCGAGCTTCGCGACGAGCCCGTGGAGCGGCTCCTTGTAGGCCAGGAAGGCCGAGACCGCGATGCCCCCCACGAGCGCCAGCTGCGGGTGGCCCATAGTGCACGCCGCTCCCAGCAGGCACACGCTGACCGCAGCGGTCTCGGTCGTGAGCCCGATCGCGTCGGGCCGGCGGCGAGCCTGGACCACGTAGCCGGCGATCGCGAGCGCGGTCACCGCCAGCACCCCCGCCACCAGCACCAGCGCGCTGCCGAACGCCTGTGCCAGCCAGGCCGCGAGGGCGCCGGTGAGCGAGAACAGGATGAAGGTGCGCAGGCCGCCGATCCCGAGGTTGCCGGAGCTGGCCTTGCTCTTCTCGCGCTCGACTCCGACGAGCGCCCCGATCAGGACGGCCGCGGCAAGGTTGAAGAGCAGGCGCGTGTCGATGGAGCTCGGCATCACGGCTCGCTAGCGCGCCGGCGGCAGCGGCAGCAGGCACGCCGGCCGGTCGACCGCCACGCTCGCCCCGAGCGGGGCCGGGATCCCGCTCGTCTCGTCGAGCTTGAAGACCGCGATCGTGCCGGAGCGCTGGTGGGCGGCGAGCAGCAGGCGGCCGCCGGCCGCGATCGCGAAGTGACGCGGCCAGGCGCCTCCGACCGGCACGTGGCCGACGAGCGCGAGCCGCCCGCTCGCGGCGTCGATCCGGAACACGACCAGGCTGTCGTGGCCGCGGTTCGAGCCGTAGAGAAAGCGCCCGTCGGGCGACACCTCGATCTCGGCGGTGTAGCTCGTCCCCGCGAAGCCCTCGGGCAACGTCTTGACGGTCTCGAGCAGGCTGAGCTCGCCCTTGGCGGGGTCGTAGCCGAAGACCGTAATCGTGTTGCTGAGCTCGCTGATCACATAGGCGTGGCGGCCCTTCGGGTGGAACGCGAGGTGGCGCGGACCGGAGCCCGGTTCAACGGGGGCGGCTCCCTGCGGCGTGAGCGTGCCCTTCTCGGCGTCGAAGCGGTAGACGAACACCCGGTCGGCGCCGAGATCCGGTGCGAACGCGAAACGCTCGGCGGCATCCAGGTAGATCCCGTGCGCGTGCGGCTTCTGCTGTCTGGCGGCGGTGGGGCCCTGGCCTTCGTGGTGGCGAACCGACGCTGCGGGCTGGAGCTTGCCGTCGGCCCCGATCCGTAGCAACGCGACGGTGCCGCCACCGTAGTTCGCCACCAGCAGGTTGCGCCCGCCGTGGTCGACGATCAGGTGGCAGGGCGCCCCCCCTTCCGACGGCTGCTGGTTGAGGAGCGTGAGGTCGCCCGTCTTCGGGTCGATCGCGAACGCCGACACCGCTCCCGTCTTGGCGCCAGCGAGCTCGTCGACCTCGGACACCGCGTACAGGAAGCGGCCGCTCGGGTGAAGCGCCAGGAACGACGGGTTCTTCGCCTCGGCCGCGAGCACGGGCGCGCTCGCTCTCCCGCTCGCGGTGTCGAGGCTCGTGCGGTAGATGCCGCGGCTGGTGCCGTCCGTGTAGGTGCCGACGTAGACGGTCACGGGGGCCTCCGGGGTAGCCGCGAGCGCTGGCGACGCGAGCAGCAGGGCAAGGCCAACGGATCGAAGCCGATCGGTCATGGCCGTGATCCTGCTCTGCCCGAGGCACGCCGTCAACGGCCACGAAACGCCAGGCTCACGCACCGGCCAGCTGCCGTTCCCGGGCGCGGTGCTGGTACCCCGGCGGCGGCTCCTGGCTTGGATGCGCGAGGAAGCAGGTGACGATCTTGTCGAGGTAAGACGCGAGCGGCTCGTGGCGGAAGCCGAGCTCAGCCTTCGCGAGCGCCGGGTCGATGAAGGACATCCAGCGCCCGCTGAAGGGCGACAGCACCAGCGGGTCGAGCCCCGCGGCGCGCACCGCTTCGTGGCTCATGTCGACGAAGCGAGGCTCGGCGCCGAGCGCCGCGGCCAGCGCGCTCAGGAGCTCGCGCAGGGTCGGGGTCTCGTCCTGGGCGAGGTTGTAGGCCCGCCCGAAGCTCGCCGGGCTGCCGAGCAGCCCCAGGATCGCACCAACCACGGATCCGGAGTAGACGTGGCGCGTCTGGTGGTCGCCTCCTCCGGGGAGCAGCAGCGGGCCGCCGTCGAGGAGGCGCCACAGGTAGCGCTCGATCCTCCGGAAGTGGTCGCGCTCTCCGCTCACCATCGGGATGCGCAGCCGCGTGGCTGGAAAGTGTCGGTCCTCGAAGGCGCGGGCGAGCTCGTCTTCGAGCCCACGCTTCTTGACGCCGTAGTCCCACTGCCCGCGGTCGAAGCTGTCGGCGGGCGCCTCGATGAGCGGCCCCTCGTAGTCGCTTTCGCGGGCGGGGCGCGGGCAGCCCGAGCGCACCAGGTACACCTGCCCGGTGCTGATCGCCACGTGGTGGCCGACGTTGCCGCTGAGAACCGCGGCGGCGCGGCGCCCGGCGTCCGCGTCGAAGGCCGCGAAGTCGATCGCGGCGTCGAAGCGGCGGCCCGCGAGCAGGCGCTCGAAGTCGCCGGTCGTGCGGTCGCCGCGCAGCCGCTCTACGCGGTCGCCGAGCGAGTCTTGGAGCGTGCCACGGTTGAAGAGGGTGACCGTGTGCCCGGCCGCGACCAGCCGAAAGGCCAGCTCGTGGCCCAAGAAACGGTTGCCGCCGATGACGAGCGCCTTCAACGACGACCCTTCAGGGCAGCGTTTCCTTGAGGACCTTCGCCGTCTGCTCCGCTCGGAAGGCGCGCAGCTTCTCCCGCAGCGGCGGACGTGCCAGGGCCAGGATCGCGACGGCCAGGAGCGCCGCGTTGGTGGCGCCCGGCTTGCCGATCGCGAGCGTCCCGACGGGAATGCCGGCGGGCATCTGCACGGTGGCGAGCAGCGAATCGAGCCCTTTGAGCGAGGCGCTCTCCATCGGGACGCCGAGCACCGGCAGGAGCGTGTGGGCGGCGACGACACCGGCGAGGTGGGCGGCTCCCCCGGCGGCCGCGACGATCACCTCCAGTCCACGGTCCGAAGCACCGCTCACGTACTCGATGGTGGCGGCAGGCGTGCGATGGGCCGAGAGCACACGGCACTCGTGGGCGACGTCGAAGTGCTCGAGCGTCTCGCTCGCGCTCTTCATCACCTCCCAGTCCGACTTGCTGCCCATCAGGATGCCCACGCGCGGCTTGGTGTCGGCCATGGCTTTCAGATCCTCGCCTTGCGCGCCACCGCCCGCCCGGCACGCGCGGTGCGCGCGCGAGGCTTCGGCCGTAGGCGCTCCGGCACGAAGCCCGGCTCGATCCGGGCGAAGAGGCGCGGCCGCTTCCTCTCGAGCCAGGCCAGGAACTGCGCGGGCTCGTGGAAGCTGAGCGCAGCGTCGCTCGGCGCGTTCACCTCGCAGCTGCGGTTGTCGAAGCCGCGGCAGATGTGCGGGCGATCGGCGTAGATCCCGCAGCGGCGGTCCTCGCCCAGGTTCCGGCAGCGCGCCTCGAACACGACGGACCACTCGCCGTCGTCGTCCGCGTAGACGTAGACGCTCTCGTGGTAGAGGTACCAGAGCACGTCGGTCGCGAGCCGCGGCGTCGTCGGGTCGTTGATGCCCACGGCGACGTAGCTGCAGCAGCGGGCGCACTCCGTGCACTCGACGAGCGGCGGGGTCTGACGCAGCACGGGCAGGGGGATGGGGACGCGGGGCATCGGTGGAGCGTGTGAGCATACACCGGGTCGCGCTGTCGACGCCCCCGCTCCCGGCGGCTTGACCCTCCAGGATACGGCGTTTCTAATTAGCGGATTGCCCGACCCGCGCGGCGCCCCGCGGGGGCAGGAGAACGAGGAAAGCCGCATGAGCCAGAGACGGGCCGCGATCACCGGGCTCGGGACCTACGTGCCCGAGCGCATCGTGACCAACGCCGACCTCGCGAAGATGGTCGACACCTCGGACGAGTGGATCCGGACTCGCACCGGGATCGAGACGCGCCACTACGTCGAGCCCGGCACGCCCACGAGCGTGATCGCGGCCAAGGCGGCAGGTGATGCGCTGCGCCGCCGTGGGATCGGGGCCGACGAGCTCGACCTGATCATCGTCGCCACCGTCACGCCGGACATGCTGTTCCCGGCCACCGGCTGCCTGGTGCAGAACCTGGTCGGGGCGAAGCGGGCCTGGGCCTTCGACGTTTCGGCCGCCTGCTCGGGCTTCGCGTACGCACTCACGGTGGGGGCGCAGTTCGTGGAGACCGGCCGCCACAAGAAGGTGATGGTGATCGGGGCCGACGTGATGACCTCGATCCTGGACTACAAGGACCGGACCACCTGCGTGCTGTTCGGCGACGCGGCGGGAGCCGTGATCCTGGAGCCGCGCGAAGACGGCAGCGGGATCCTCGACTTCGCGCACGAGGTGGACGGCTCGGGGGCCTGCTACCTGGAGATGCCGGCCGGCGGCAGCCTCAGGCCCGCGAGCCACGAGACGGTCGAGCAGGGCCTGCACTACATCAAGCAGCAGGGCCAGCACGTCTTCAAGTACGCGGTCCGTAAGTTCGCCGACGCCAGCGAGCGGCTGCTGCAGCACAACGGCTTGACCGGCAACGACCTCGACCTGTTCGTGGCGCACCAGGCCAACATCCGGATCATCGAGGCCGCGCAGCACCGCATGGGGCTGCCGGACGCCAAGGTGATCAAGAACATCCGCCAGTACGGCAACACCACGGCGGCCACGATTCCGCTCGCGCTCAAGACGGCGCTCGACGAGAAGCGGCTCGCGCCCGGCCACCTGGTGCTGCTGGCGGCCGTCGGCGCGGGCTTCACCGTCGGCACGGTGCTGCTGCGCTGGTCCGGGGTGAGCTGGGACTAGTCGTGGTCGACGAACTCGTGCCCCGCCATGCGCACGGTCAGCACCGGGCACGGGGCGCGGCGCACCACGCGCTCGGTGGTGGAGCCGAAGAGAGCCTGGTCGAGCATCCCCTTGCCGTGGGTCCCGAGCACGATCATGTCGACGTCGTTCTCGGCGGCGTGGCGGATGATCTCGGCGGACGGCTTGCCCTGGACCACGAGCTCGCTGACCACGATCCCTTTCTGCCTCGCCTCCTCGGCGAGCTTCTGTAGCTCGGTCCTGGCGTAGCCCGAGATCTCCTGGAATACCTCCGCCATCGGAACCGGGAACAGGTCGCTGGCGTAGCCCACCGTCAAGTTCTCGACGACGTGGAGCAGCACCAGCTCGGCGTGGTACTCGCGGGCGAAGGACACGCCGTAGCTGAAGGCGTGGCGGGCGCTGTCCGAGAAGTCGGTCGGGACGAGGACCTTCTTGAGCTTGATCACGGGCCCACCTCCCTGGGTGTTGCGAGAGGACGGGTCGCTTTCGCGACCCCTCAGCTCGGATTCTAGTCCCGGACCTCGCGAGCGTGAAGGTGCTATTCTGACTTCCCCATGCGGCGTGACACGCTCGCCTTCATGCTGGCGGGAACCGTCTTCGGCCTGGTGGTCGGCTACATGGCCGCACACTGGGGTGTGCTGCCGAGCCCTGTGGCGGCTTCGGCGCCTGTGGCCGCTCCCGCGACCGCGGCTGCCCCCCGCGTCGACCCAGACGAGGTCGCGGCCCTGGAGTCGCTCGTCGCACGCCAACCGGCGGATGCCGCCGCCCGGGTCGAGCTCGGCAACCTCTTGATGGACGCCGAGCGCTGGGAAGACGCGATCCGCTGGTATCGCGAGGCGCTCGTGATCGACGCGGCGCTTGCGGACGTGGCGACCGACCTCGGGGCCTGCCTGCTCCGCGCAGGCCGTCCCGAGGAGGCCCTGGGCGAGCTCGACAAGGCGCTCGCCACGGACCCGGCGCACCGGCTCGCGCTCTACAACCGCGTGGTGGCCCTCGTCCAGCTGGGCCGGGCGAAGCAGGCCGTGAACTCCTGGGAGCTGCTACTGAAGCGCCATCCGGGCGACCCCCAGGCGGAGCGGCTGCGGCCGCGCATCGACCGGGTCCGGGCCGGCGCCGAGGCGGGACGATGATCCGCGGCCTGCTGCTCGTGGTGCAAGCGCTGCTGTGGCTGCTGCTGCTGCGCTTCGTGCTGCGCGCGTTCGCGTCCGTGTTCGGCGGATCCCGCCCGGCCGTGCCCGGCCCGGGCGAGAGGCCGCGGGTGCGCGCGCCCGAGGACCTGGTGCTCGACCATGTCTGCCACACCTACGTGCCGCGCTCGCGCGCGATCAGCGCGGGCGCCTCCGGGCGCGAGGAATGGTTCTGCTCCGCCGCCTGCCGCGACAAGGCGCTCGCCGCGGTGACGCGGGCCTCGTGAGCGCCGATTCGCTGCGCGCGGAGGTGGTCGAGATCGGGCGACGCCTGTACGCGAAAGGGCTGATCGCGGGCAACGAGGGGAACGTCTCCGTTCGCGACGGCGATCGCCTCTACGTGACCCCCGGCGGGGCCTGCAAGGGCTTTCTGGCTCCGGGTGACGTGGTGACGACCGACCTCGAGGGGCGCTCGGAGCGGGGCGGGCACGCCTCGAGCGAGATCCTGATGCACGTCGCCGTCTACCGGCGCCGTCCCGACGTGAGCGCGGTCGTCCACGCCCATCCCCCCGTCGCTACCGGCTTTGCGGTGGCGGGGATTCCCCTCGATCGACCCGTGCTCGCCGAGCCGGTCGTGACGCTCGGGCCGGTGCCGGTCGTGCCCTTCGGGACGCCTTCGACGCCCGATCTGGCCGAGCGCGTGGCCGCGGCGATCCCGTCCGCTCACGCGCTGCTGCTCGCCAACCACGGCGCGCTGACGGTGGGCGAGACCTTGAAGCGCGCGTGGGAGCGCATGGAGACGCTCGAGCAGTTCGCCCGGATCGCGCTCGTCGCCCGGCTGCTCGGCGTGTCGAACGAGCTCTCCGCGGAGGCCGTCGCCGCGCTCGAGGCGCTGCGCGGCCCGTCCGGCTACCCGCTCCCGCCGGGCGCCGCGCGCCGGCCCACGCGCTCCTAGGGCCAAACGCAACGGCGGCCGGCGAGCGGGTTGGACTTGGGCGCGCGCTCCGTTCAGAATCCCTCTGTCACCTGTTGTTCCCTGCCCCGCCCGGGGCTACACGGGAACGGGAGAACACGATGCTCTGCGCGCCGCTCCTGCTCGCGGCAACGGCGTCCGAGGCCGCTGCGGCCCACGACGGATCGCCCGCCGCGTTCACGGCCCTGCTGTTCGTCTTCCTGCTCGCCACCTTCATCGGGCTCGGTGTCGTCACCCGCGTGTCACGCCTGCTGCACACGCCGCTCATGTCGCTCACCAACGCGATCTCCGCGATCGCCGTGGTGGGCTCGATCGTGATCGCGGGCCAGGACCACCCGCCCGTCATCACGCTGCTCGGCGCCATCGCCCTCGCCGCCTCCATGACCAACATCGTGAGCGGCTTCCTGATCACGGACCGCATGCTCCGCATGTTCAAGAAGCCGGGCGGGGAGAAGCGGCCATGAGCTTCTGGCTGATCGAGGCCGCGTATCTCGTCGCCTCCGCGCTGTTCGTGCTCTCGCTGCACTGGATGAACGACCCGAAGACCGCGCGCAAGGGGGTGCTCGCGGGCGTCGTGGCGATGACGCTCGCCGTGCTCGGCACGTTCCTGAACCCCGGCATCGTCAATTGGGGCTGGATCGCGGGTGCTCTGGCCGTGGGCTTCCTGATCGGCGTGCCGCTGTCGTGGGTGCCGCTCACCGCGGTGCCTCAGCGGACCGCCGTCTCGCACGCCTTCGGCGGCCTCGCGGCGGGGCTCGTCGGGACCGCGAAGTTCTACCTGTGGCAGGACGCGCCCGAGAACCTGACCGCCTTCCGCACCTTCGCGATCGTGGCCGAGGTGATCCTGGGCTTCCTGACCTTCACCGGCAGCCTGATGGCCGCGGGAAAGCTGCAGGAGCTCAAGTGGATCCCGCAGCGGCCCGTGACCTACCCGCTCCAGAACCTGACCAACATCGGCCTGCTGGGCGTGGCGGTCGCGTGCGGCATAGCACTCGTGTTCCAGCCGGTGGCGCTCGCCTACCTGTTCCCCGTGATCGTCGCGCTCGCGCTCGCCTTCGGCGTGCTGCTGATCATTCCGATCGGCGGCGCCGACATGCCGACCGTGATCTCGCTGCTGAACTCGTACGCGGGCCTGAGCGCGGTCGCGATGGGCTTCGTGCTCGACAACAAGCTGCTCGTGATCGCGGGTGCGCTCGACGGCAGCTCGGGCCTGATCCTCTCGATCATCATGTGCCGGGCGATGAACCGCTCCTTCGCCAACGTGCTGTTCGGCGCCTTCGGCCAGGTCCAGCAGAAGGCGGGCGTCGCCGAGACGCGCACCGCCAAGCGCGAGACGCCCGAGGGCGCCGCGCAGGTGCTCGAGATGGCGAGCCAGGTCGTGATCGTGCCGGGCTACGGGATGGCGGTCGCGCAGGCACAGCAGCGCGTGCGCGAGCTCTACGACGAGCTGACGCGGCGCAAGATTGAGGTCAAGTTCGCGATCCACCCCGTCGCCGGGCGCATGCCGGGGCACATGAACGTGCTCCTGGCCGAGGCCGACATCCCCTACGACAAGCTGATCGAGATGGACGACATCAACCCGGAGATGCCGCAGACCGACGTGGTGCTGGTGATCGGCGCCAACGACGTGGTGAACCCGGCCGCGCGCCACGACAAGACGAGCCCGATCTATGGCATGCCGATCATCGACGCCGACAAGGCGCGCATGTGCCTGGCGATCAAGCGCTCGATGAACCCGGGCTTCGCCGGCATCGAGAACGAGCTCTACTTCGCCGACCGCAGCTACATGCTGTTCGGCGATGCCAAGGCGGTGGTCGGCGACCTCGTGAAGCAGCTCCAGGGGAGCTCGGGGATGCACTGACTCCCGCGTGATCCCCGCCCGCTTCGTTTCAGGCCGAAGCACCGCCAAGACAGCCAGTGCGAACGCCGTGGGCGCTTTCGAGCCGCTGTTCTTCGGCAACCTGGTCGTGGTCCTGGACGCCTTCTTCGTTCATCGAAGCCGTACGCTCGAGGGAAAGGACGGCAATCCGCTGAACGAGGTCCGGATGATCTGCAACTCCGTTCTACAGAACGCCGGCGTGATGACCGCGGACAAGACGATCAAGCTCAGTCCGGAGAGATCCATCCTCAAGCTTCGGGTTGGAGACGCGATCAAGCCTTCTTCGCGGAGATCGAAGCCCGGTTCGTCTAGCCCTCGCGTCGCAACGCGTGCGAGCGTAGAGTCGAAGCCGATGCCTGCGCGGCAGCGCTCGATCCTGCACGTCGACATGGACGCGTTCTTCGCGGCGGTCGAGGTGCGCGACCATCCCGAGCTGGCGGGCCAGCCCGTGATCGTGGGAGCCGACCCCAAAGGCGGGCGCGGGCGGGGCGTCGTCTCGACGGCCTCCTACGAGGCTCGCCGCTTCGGCGTGGGCAGCGCGATGCCGATCTCGGAAGCATGGCGTCGCTGCCCGCACGGCGTCTACCTCCCGCCCGACATCGAGCGCTACGCGCGCGAATCCGAGAGGATCATGGCGG
>Ga0209751_10005044_pt1 | contig 12531 bp, 19 predicted proteins | sample RifCSP13_1_FD_184019 | JGI IMG/M metagenome (GOLD analysis project Ga0209751, IMG submission 184019) | Soil microbial communities from Rifle, Colorado - Rifle CSP2_sed 13_1 (SPAdes) (version 2) | ecosystem: Environmental > Terrestrial > Deep subsurface > Rock core/Sediment | place: Rifle... | reverse complement strand
CCGCGGACGATCTGGGAGGCTTTCTCGAAGGCGGACATCACCTCAGGGCTGGTTTCTCCAAGACCAGCAAATCCAATCCCGACTCGGAATCTAGCGGGTTCTGTCAACCCCAAAGACTTAAACAGATCGTCGTAATGGGTAAAGGGATTCCCGAAACTACCTGTGGTAATCATCGTGGCGAAGTTGTTGATCCCGTTGATGATCGGGTAGGTGGGGTTCATCTTCAGGAAAGCTAAAGATTCTGCGGCTTTCAGGGCGTCGGAGAACTGATGGATTGATCCTTGTGCGCTGACCCCGAATAGCTTAATTGCTTGTTCTTGAATCCCATCTATGAGTTTGTTGTGAAGGACGTACCGAAACATCTCGGGGTCCCAGGCGGGGAACTGCTCGAACAGCCTCAACCTGTCGGTAGCGGCGAGGATTCCCTGCGGGTCAAGGTTGAAACCCGCGGCTTGCAAGAGTTCCGCAAGAGGTCTTCCTTGAGGAGTAGCAATGTACTCCGCCAGCTTTTCCGCCAATGCTGGGAGTTCCCCTCCCCGCAGTCTTTCCACGATATGCGCGGGAGTGCTTCCTAGAGCATTGGCAAGACCTCGAATGAGCGGACCTTCAAACTGCTCACTCATTCGGAAAGCCGCAGTAGCATCCTCGACATGGGCAATAGCTGTCTGGAGGGCGGTCCTAGTAGCTCTCCCTTCAGCGGTGATGATGTGTGCCCCCAGTTCAGGAGTGAACAAACCATCTGCGCTTCGTCGGACAATGCGGAGGATTTCCTCAGGATCGGAAACCCGTGAAAGAACCAAGGTGGAAACGTTGTCCAGAACGCGGTTCATGTACTCCAAGGAACGTGAACCTGGGGTAAGTGCTAACGGGTTGAGTTTCCACGCTGCTATCCCTTTGGCGGGTTCGTCTGGAGCTACATGAAAGATTCTTCCAATCCACTCCTCCGCAGGGGACATCTTGTTCTTCACGGCGTACTCAGCGAAGGCTTGGGCGTCCTTGGCGGCCTGTTCAAAGCCGGGGAGATCGGAGGTTAATCTAGCTATCTGTTCAGCGTCATCGGCTTGGTTGGCAGCGACTAGCGCCGCTTTCTGAGCATCAAGGGCTTGGTCTGCAATCCTAGCCGTATCGATGATCTCGTCTGCTTGGGAACGGAAGACCTTTGTTCCCACGTGCGCGAGGAACCTATTGGTTCTCTCGACAGGCTTTAGGAAACCTGCGGCGATGTTGATAGGGTCAGCGAGGATATGAAAGGCAGCATCGTGTAGTTGCATCCTGAACGCAAGAGCGCCCATATCCTCATAGAGTTCGGCCCTGGTTTGGGCAAGGGCATCCTTCGGTTCCGCTCCTTGCTGGACGAGTTCTCCGATTCTTCGGCGGGCTTGGACAAGAGACTGCATTCCACCCAAATCGCCAGGAGTGACGTAGCGACTGTTTGCGGAATCCCAAGTGGGAGTGTCTGCCACATCCGCCGCTAGAGAACCAGCATACCAAGCGTTGCGGAGGTTCTGGGTGAATTCAGCCTCACCTTCGGGAGAACCCTGGGCGATGGCCCATTGAGTCCCGAAGCCAGTAAGCCTTTCTAGTCCCTCAGCTCCAACGTCGATGACATTGAGGACTTTCCCTAGCCAACCATCTGACCACTTCGCAAGAGTCTGGCCGAACTGCGTTTCACCGAATCCAGCGATACGGGCTAAACCCCATCGTTCACCACGGGTCAGTTTGTCGTAGTTGGGTGCTTCTTCGGGGGAGTCGTATCCCTGGGTTTGAGTAGGTCCTGGAATTGGATAGGGGCCGGTGTACTGGATGTATCTTCCGCCCTTGCGAGCCACACCCAGCGGCTTTTCATCTACTTCCTCTTTACGCTTCTGGATTTGTTGCTGGATGATGGTAGGTTTTTCGGCCATCAAATACGCCAATTAACAAGGCCCATCGCGCTGCGACCGCCCCGACCATCGCTAATGGTAGACGGGATGAAAGAGAAGCCTCCTCCGTTACCGCCTCCACCTCCAGTACCAGTTCCTCCTGGTTGGACGACCTCGCCTCTGAGCCAGGTCCCTGGAGCGTCTGGATTGGGAATGAAGCCGAGGTCCCGCATCAGTTCTGGGATGCTGCCGTATCCGAGAGGACCAATGAGGTAGCTGGCGGTGGCGTCAGAGATTACATCCAGCTTTGAGATGTCCCCCGTTCCGATGGCGTTCATCACAAGTACGGCACCCATTTGGGCTTGCTGTCTCATGGATGCCCCAACAAACCGGGCGCGTTCCTGAAGCCGAGGGACGGCGGAGGTGAGTTCTCCGAGACTCGTGGAACGGACTTGCCTCTGGAGGAAGACATCCAGAGCAGAGGGGCCTTGTATTGCTCGCCCTTCCGCGCCACCCAGTCGTGGGCGTCCTTGGTATAGACCCAAGCTCTCAGGGGTATTGATGGGTGTCGGGCGGGGTTGCGCTGTAGGTACTGCGCGCCCCGTAATAGGAACTACTCCTGGAGCCCCCCGTGTGGTCGGGGCAGTTGTTGGTTGATAGGGGGCAACGCCTCTTGAAATAGCCTCTGCCATTGAACGTGGCCTACCAAAGACACCAATGGATGCCGTTGCTGGTATAGAAGGCGCTCCGCTTGCCAGACGTGTTGGCGAGGGCGCAGTCTGAACTGGTCGTCCAGAGATTGTGGGAGTTGCTCCAATTGCTCTACGGATAGGCTCGGCTCTACCAACAGGGGCGACGACTGGCGTAGGGACCGCGGGTTCCTTGGGTTTGGTCTTCCCAGTGACCGAGACGGAGGCCGTAGTCTTTGGCTTGGGAGGAACATAGCCTGGGACCTGAGAGGCTTTTGTAGGAGTGGTAGTGGTCTTCTTGGGAACAGCACCAGAAACAAAGACCAGTCTCTCCCGACCATTGACGATCTTACGCACCCACGGCATAGTTTTCCTCTACAGGTGCTTCTTCTGTGTCGCGCTTCCTCATTCTGGAGAGAAGGAACTCTCGAATCAGTTGGTCATTAGCCTCTTGGATTTCCAAGAGAGCGATATCAAACTCCCGGTCGTCATCCAATCTCTCCACCTCCTCGGGTCATTCCAGTTGCGCCTTCAAAGGTAGTGCCCGCGGGAGAAGCCATAGCGGGAGGTGTTTCTCCGGCTGCGGGATTGAATCCCTCACCTAAAGGATTCTCAGGCTCTCTTCCGTTTCCTCCCGCGGCAGGGGTCGGAGTTTCCTCCATCTGCTGTTCCAGCATCGCTTGAGCCGCGGCTAACACATCCTCATTGTACTCACCAGAGAGTTCTCGTCTCAGTCTTTCGAGCTTCGCCTGGAAGTCCGTAACTTCCAGTTGCCAGAGCTTCCACTCCCTCAAAGAGCCTTCGGGGTCGGTCTCTCCCAGCATCTTCAAGAGTCTCTGAGGAGAGTAGGGGAGCTTGTCTACGATCTGCACCGCTGCGGTGGCTCTTTGTAGTCTGTCGGTGGGAACATCGGGCTTCAGTTCAACCGAAAGGTAGATCGCCTCGGGAGTGATGTCCTCAGAGTCAATCGTGTACTTCTCTAGTCCTTTACCGTATCCTGTGATCTGCCCCCCGGTGTAGTGAGTAATCAGAAGCATCGTCTCGAAGACGGAGGCGAAGAACCTCTCTGCGGTTGCTTTAGTCCCTCCCAGAGAAGCAAGGGCTTGTCTTACCTGAAGGTCATAAGAAGCGAAAGCCTGCTCTCCGGAAATAGGTTGAGCAGTAACTAGAACTTCAGCTACGGTAGCGCGCTGGATAGAAGCCTCTAAGCGGTCAAAGACCTCCCGGAAGCCTTTATCCAATCCAGAAGACTCTAGTCTCTGATAGGTCTGACCGATATTCAAGTTCAGGCGTCTGCGAGGGGTGGTCCAGTCCTCCTCGATAGCATCCGCCCCAGGACCGACGAAAACATCTGTCGTATCCCCAGATGCTTGAGCTAACTGATTGGACATCATCAAGGTACCGGAGATGTTCGCTACAGCCCATGCCTCAGTCATCAGGACTGGAAAGAGGATTGGTTTGATCTGGAACTCTGGGGCTTGGTCTACGGAGGTACCACCTCGGGCTCCTACCCAGTTCAAGAAGGGAACCTGATCTCCGTTCAAATCCTTCAGCCAGGGCTCTCTGGGGAGGATTATCTCCCCCTCAGTGTTCTGGACGTTGACCCCTTTGGAGACCCAAATCACTCGTCCATCGGAATCTACGAGATCGAACTCCACATACAGTTCGTCCGCGCCTTCCTTATCGTCCCCGATCTCCACTTCGATGAAATCCGCTGCCTCACCGTGGGAATTCACCAACTGTTCGGCGGTCTTGATGTTCACTGAAAGGACAGATTCGAGCATGTACTCCGAGTAGGTTGGGTAGACGGACTTCACGTCTTCAATACGGAGCGCCCAGTCCCCGAACCTAAGAGCTGATTTCTCTCTCTTCCCGATGGACTTCGCTTTGAACTCGGTCGGAAGATGGATGAGTCTGGCTATTACCTCATCGTACACAGAGACGGACCAGACGGCATCCGAAGAGAAGGGAGGGCGACCTCTTCCAGAAGTTCTTTGAAGCTGCCACCTCAAAGCGGTTTCCCACTGATTAGCCAGGATAGCCGCGGCTTTGGATTGATCGTCAACCGGCCCCTTCAGAGCACCCAACACAGTAATCGGATGAATCTCCAGAGCATCCTGAAGGTTTGATAAGGCCCTGGTAGAGCCCATGAGTGCAAGATACGGAGAAGACGAAATGACCGGACGGATGTGTTCAAACTCTGCTAGAGGAGAAGGGAGTTTGTACTGGAGTCTTGAATGCTCTTCGTACATCACCTGGACGCGTTTCAGCTTCGCGTCCCTCTTGATGACGTGGAGGGCTAAACCCGCGGTGTCCTTGTCTATCTTAGCCACGGCGGTTTTGATGTGCGAACGGATTCATGGTTTTCTTCCTCGGAACCATCCAGTTCTCTTCCCTTATGGGTTTCTGATCGGGGAACTCCAAGTAGCCGGACATCTTCGCAGCCCACAGCATATAATATACAGCATCCAGCGTGTCGTCGTGTTCCGCAAGAGGCCACCTCAGCCACTCATTCTTGAACTCCGTCAGGAATTCGTTCTCCGCGGTACTGATCTTTGCTCTAGTGAATTGGAAGATGGGGGCCATCTGGCGTTGAAACTTGGCCCCCTTGTCTCCTGCGCTCGGAAGAGTAGGATCGAGCTTCTTGTAGGCGGTTGCTTTCACCAAAGGTAAACGGGTTTGGTGAAGGACGGAATCGTAGAACCCTGCCCCGCCTCCGTGGATTTCCATAGCCACTAACTGAAGGGTTGGGTAGTTCATCCCCCAACTTCTCACAAGGTTGATCGCCTCACCCTCCGAGACGTGAGTCCTCAGACCATCGGTTACGACTACTCCGCCTCCGGGTAAACCTACTCCAACAGCAATACAGAAGTAGTCCTTCCCCTTGGCTTTCGCAATTACCTTCTCATCGGTAGTTGCGTAGTCCACCCCCATGAAGACGGGCCACTTCTTGTCGATCTCCTCGAAGGGATACTCATGCAGCCACTCTTTCTTCAAAGTTTTACCAGTGGCCGCTTCCAGATCCAAGAGGAACATTCTGGCGAACTCCAACTCTCCAACGAGACGCCTGAGACGCTGGATCTCCTCCTCAGGGAACTTCTCGGGCCACATAGGTCTTTGTGTTGGGAGGCCGTAGTCTGCGTAGATTGGGATTCGGGAGCAACGGAACTCCCCCGTTGATTTCATATAGGCAATAGCGTCGTTGAAGGTCCAGGGAGTTCCCTCTGCTAGGGTCAGAGTAGTATCGGTTCTTGTAGGGAATATAGTGCCTTTCAAAAGCGTCTGGGTCTTGTTCCTCTCTCTGTCACTTGCGGTAGTGTTCTCGTCATCGATGTCGTCAATCACTAACACGCCGTCCGGGTGTTTCCCAATGATTCCCCGAGCAGTCCTGCCGTATCCTACGAAAGATGGTCCTGATCTCTTGGCTACTTTCCTCTGCCAATCTCCATAGTCCATATCAATTCGTTTGACGTTGTAGCCAGCAGCCCCCCACGCAGAGTCGGGGTCTGGGGCAACGTTTGGGAAGCAAACCTTCCACATCTTGTTGTGGGCGATGATAGCTCCGATCCCGTCAGAGTTCTCCTTAGCTGACTCGTCGGAGACTTGGATAATCATGTTTGCGCGTTCGGGGTAAAGACCGACTTTGTAGGCTACGAAGGTGACGCGGGTGGTTGTTTTCGTCGAGCCGCGGAAGGCCTCATCGAGGAAGTTTCTTCCTGCGCCAGGAGCATAGATGGGGTCTACCCATTCTCTCCTGGCGTGTTTTGGTAGGGCTTTTGCGTGGATTAGATTGTAGAAGTCCTCGAAGCCGTCTGGAGTGTCGGCTCGGATTCTGTTTAGGGCGGGGGTGAGATCAATGCGTTGCTGCAACTATTTCTTCTTGCGAGGCTTCTTCACTCGATGCGCCTTTCCCCCTTTCTTCTTCACCTCAACAACCTCGTTTCCCTTAAAGGCTAACCGAATCCACTTTCCCCCCTTCTTGACCCACCTGTACCTAACGTTCTTCCCTAGGGGCATTGAGGCACCTCGGTCCTGGTAGTAACTTAGCGATCAGCCAACGGAGAAAGGACATCGTTCACTACCAACTGTACATCAAGGACGTTCACCATCCCATCCCAGTTCACATCCGTTCTTGATCGGGAGAATAGAAACCCTGATGCGAGACAACCAGCTAGAAACGCTAACACCACCAGAAGAAAAATGTGAGGAGACCGAATCCCATTCATGGTCCAGAACTCAGACTAAGTATAGCAACCCATATCGTGAAGGCAAAGAACAACCCCCAGAGAACCTTATACCTCATAGATGACATCCGGCCATTTCTCATCAACTGGATGGTATCCAAGTCTCTGCATCATGGCATCTGAAAGAAGCCTTGTTTGGCCGACCTCTATTTGCACTGTAGGATGATTGAGGTGGATGGTTTCAAGCGCACCAGTCAAAACTCCCAACTCACATCCCTCAACGTCGATCTTGAGGAAGTCTGGTTTCAACTTGAACATATCAAGACGCCTCATCGTTACTACCTTCTGCCTCCCCTCAAAACACAACTTCACATTCCGGTCCCACGGCCCTACTGCTAAATCATGGCACGTCACCTTCTCTAACCCCTTGACGTTCTCCACCAGTCTTTCAAAGTACAACGGCTCAAACGCTATCACCTCACACTCCGGCCACCACCGCTTCCATGCCTGAACCGTGTACCCTACATAAGCTCCTACATCAACAACAACCGAGGGCTGGATATTTAGATAGCACTTCCCACGATATCGATGTGGGATGTTCAACTTCAGCAAGCCCAGTACCCGCACTCAAGGCTCAGAAAAGAGAAGGCGAAGAGGAGAAAGCCAAGGAAGAGGATAGCTACCACAAGTCCTTCAAGGAAGCGTTTCAAGGCATACCCCCGTCACTGACGGCCTCGGCGTGAGGTAACTTGTCATACAACCTCTGGTACTGATAGGCAAGTGGGCACACGTCGCATTCCTTCCCGTCTACCTCGCCATGTCCTCCATTGCAGCAATTGTTTCCGCACCTCGGGCAGCGCACGAAGTCATGTCTGCATAGGGGGCAGTAGCCTATGCTGAATTGAAGTTCAGTTGCGGTGGAAATCACGGGAACTCCCCAAAATGGACATAACGCTTGCGGACAAGGGAACCCATATCCATGCTCACCAAGTAGTCCCCGACGTGGTGGGGGGGTCGTCTTTCATCTCGGCGTCTCGTCTCACGCACTGCACACGCTCACCCACACCCACATGGTCAAGGATGGGGCCGCCCTCACCCAGCGTCCTCGCCGGGCTCGGCCGGCTCTCTGAACTCGCCCTCCACCACATCAGGCAGCAGCAGGCCTCCCCGCTGGGTCAGCAGCTCCGCAGTCTCGGAGTCCATCACGATGACCTGCATCCGCTCGATGTGCGTCCCAGCCTTCTCGGCCTGCATGTACTCAGTGGCCCTGCCCACGAACTCAGCAGCGCGCACTGAATGTCCTAGGTCTGGACTCATTGCTGCCTCCGCCTGCTTTTCAACGATGAATCCCCAGGCTTCAGCCGGTAACTTAGGCGAAAGTGGGGACAAGGACATGCCAGCACGCAGGAGTCCAGCCTCCGCCTCAGCCTGAGCTGCTTGTTTGCGGATGGTCTCATTTCCCCTTGCAACCTCAGCTCCGATGGTCCCGAATGCTTTGCCTAAGCCGTGGCCTCCATTGCCTTGAAGAATGGCCTTAGCATGCTTAGGATAGCGTTTAGCCAAGGTCCGAGTAGCTTGCTCTATGTACTTACCGTTGCGTTCGGCTAAGCTGCCAGGTGATTTCCCTAAGCTATTCCCCTTTGCATAGCGCACTGCACCGTCATCCCAGTAGGTGAAGTCGCCTTCTTGTCTGACTAGGTTAGCCATGCCTTTATGGTAGCACAGGAATGGCGCGCTGAAACTGTTCTACCAACTAGAACACCAGATGAGAGTATCTTGACATCCATGCGATAGTGTGCTAAAGTGTACATGAGAGGAAGGGACAACATGAACCAGCCTGAAACGATGACAACCTATCTCAACGTGATCGCAAGACGGTATGAACTAGATGCCCATCCCGATGCCCTGGGCCGCCTTATCTGCTTCCGTGGTCCAGGCTGGTACAGCCTCAGCGATGACGGTTCATACCGCCGAGGTCGATTTGCAACAACCAGCCGTATTCGAATTGGCAAGCGCACATCATGAAGCTCAGCGAAGAACTATATTCCCTAGCAGCTCAGCCCGATCTATTGGAATACGCCGCTACTCTGGAGCTGCTAGCAGAGCAGGCAGAGGAATTGGAAGAACAAAGCACTGTGCACGATTCTACAGACGCCTCATTACTAGTTGGCTAGACACTGAGAGGAGAACACCATGAACTGCACCACTCGCACGGTTTACGCTCTGCTTCGCCTTGCTGTCAAGTTGACCCATAGCGGCAGTACCACCCGCCACAATCTCTACCGCATCATCATGGGCCTACCAGGGTACCGCTAGCTCGGCCCTCCCGCCTGCTCTGAATCCATTCAGGGCAGGAAGGATAAGCCGATCTGAGAGGGGAACGCAATGAACATCAACGGAGGCCATTCCTGTAAACTCACTGCCCCTAAAGCCTATCGGGTGGGCCACCAGTTCAGTATCACCGATCCTATGACTTGGCGCTGGATGCTCACTCAGCGTATCAACCACGGGATAACCATGTATCGGTGCCAAGGCCCGCACTCAAACTGCCGCACCTTTGCTGGCCTGCATATCCGAGTTCACTAGGAGGAACCCAATGTCTCAGCATACAGCAGGACCGTGGGAGTGGGTAGGCGACTTGTTCACGAGCGGCGTGGGATATCATCAGAGATGTTTGAACGGCGATGATGGCTCAGGCGTGCTCTTTCATTCAGCAATGTGGCCCATACGCGAGGCCAACGCCCGCCTCATTGCCGCAAGCCCTGATCTACTGGAAGCCCTAAAGCAGGCACAGGCAAGGCTTTTTGTCCACGAAGGCAATAGCGATCTATACGAACTTGCACGAATCGCCATCGCAAAGGCAACTGAGTGATGGCACGTCCTAATTGCAGCTTGAACCAAGCTTCGCCCTACCAAGGATGAGACCATGAGCCGTCTAAGCGAGAAGTACATCAAGGAGTGGCGCGATCTTGCGGCACCCATAGAGAAACTCACGGGTGCCAAGCACTATGCTTTCGACCCAGACCTAGCATTTGCCTTCGGCCCAAGGACCATTTCCATAGACCGCTGGTTTGCGGAACTCATCAATACGGGCGTTGGCAAACTTGAGTCTGATCTCGCCGTGCTCAGAAAAGCCATTGGAGATATAGCAGAGATGTGCGAGAACCCAAAGAATCGGGGGGCGATGACGCAACGCCAGCAGGCAGCATTGTTAGACCAAATGCATGGCGACTTGCGGGGGCTCCTCAAGGAGGAAACAGATGAAGCCCTTTGACGAACTCCATCGAATCCAAGTCGAGCTTGATGAACTGCGCTACAGGGTAAATCTGCTTGAGGCCGAGCAGATTTACCTAGCGCGGAGAGCTCCGCCGTCATACCCTGACGCCAACCTCACCACGAAGCGGCTGCTGGGTCAAATCCTCGATTACCTTCACTTGACCCCTACCTTCCATCACGCCTATTGGCAACTCCTTTCCAACAAGGAACAGGCCGATGAAACCCCTTGATGAACGTCTGAGGAACCTCAAACTCTTCCGCCCTCCAGCTCTCTATACCTTCTTGGACCAATGCGCTGACCAAGCTACCTCCTTGCAGATCCAAGTCAGTGCTTTGCAGAAGGCCAACGCTGAACTTGTGGATAAGTTGAACGAACTCTACTGGGTTCGAGAACGAGAGCACATGGATGTCCCTTTCTAAGCAGACCTTATTCATCATCATCCTGTGGGCTGCGTTCATCATCTTTGGGATATTGGAGGCGCAATGAAAGACCTCAAGCAATTCATCCTCAAGAAACGCGACGAGAGCAAGGTTACCTATCTCAATCATACCGGCAAAGAGTACGAAATGGTGTCGGTGCCGCTTGAGCAGTTCGTGCAGCAGCCTGCCGACGGCATTCTGTATGACCTCAACCGGCTCGAAGAAGTGGTGCTGACTTTCATCGATGATCCTAAATGGGTGAACGATTTTGCTGTCGCCCTCCCGATACGAGCACTAAAGCACCGTGTTGAACTCTTACAATTCGAGTTGCTTCAAGCCAACGCCGATGTCTCCCCACGATCCGCGGCTATACGCGCCTTTTTGCCGAAACACTTGAAAGGCGAATGACATGATCCCAGCCGTTCCGCATCAGTGGGTGCTTGACAAAATGACCGCCCTCTGCCTCATGGGTGAAATGGACAAAGAGGAAGTGGAGAGAATCCATGCCCTGTTTGTCCAACGCTTCCCAGATGAAGTGGCACAGATGAAGCAGAAGCTAGCCATCTACGAGCGCTATACCAAACCTATCCAGCTAATTTCAGCGCTGATGGACCTCGAACAGCAAGGGGATAACTACATCACGGAGAGCGCCAATGAGAACTAAGTACGGATTCTCCATAACTGGCAATAAGGGTTTTCATGTGTCATTCGCCAATGGCTATACCGTCAGCGTCCAGTTTGGGCCGGGGAACTATTGTGACAACTACGATAGGGGCATTGGCCGAGAGGATGAGTTATGCGGCAAAGAAGGTTCCACAACGGCAGAGTGCGCCGTATGGGCTGCAGATGGTGAGATGATTTCCTACCGGGATTGGGGGGATTCCGTAGGCGCTAGACTGAATCCCGCCGACGTACTTGAACTCTTGAATTGGGCAGCACAGCAACATGCCTAAGTCCTTCACCGCCAAGTTCCCAGGTAGGTGCGGTATCTGCCGTATGCGTATCCGCAAAGGAGATGAAGTCAACTGGATCCCACCTACTAACATCGAACTGAATGATCCTTACGATTACGAGAAGCAGCACGGAGGCGGGACCAAGATCATGACCACCAAGCTAGCGCACGCATCCTGTCAGCGCATCATGGAAGGGAAGGAAGCAGATGACTGATCCGTGGGAAGGAATCCGCCACACGCTATCGGTAATGCCAGCACAATCCCTAATCCCTGATCCAATCATGGGGTTTCTGGTGGCTGATGGCAAGAAGCTATTGACCGACGCCGATGCGCTGCTCGCTGTCAAAGAAGCGGCAGAACACATAATGCAACTATGGAGACAGGACCCGCAAGATACATTACTCGGTATTCCAGCACTAGGCGAGGCCATTCGACTTCTGCGGAACGATCTGAAAGGAGCCTGACATGAACGAGGAATCTACCGAGATCGTAGCTGTCCCCAATCAGGTTCAGTTAGGGACGATCCAGATGCGGCCCGAAGAAGTCATCGAACGGGCGTCTCAGATCGCCACCCAACTAGCCAAGATCATCAGAGACCGAGGCCTCTCTACTCGTATTCGGGACAAGGATCACGTCCGTGTTGAGGGCTGGACTACTCTTGGGGCAGTCCTAGGCGTCATCCCAAGAGAACGGAATACCGTCAGGACGGAGCAGGGCTTCGAGTCCTATGTTGAACTGATCCGTACATCCGATGGTGTTGTAGTCGGAGGCGCTTCGGCTGTCTGCTGTTGGGCAGAACCACGGTGGTCCAAGGCCGACGACTACGCCGTGAGGTCTATGGCTATCACCCGTGCTACGGGTAAGGCTTACCGTTTGGGCTTCTCTTGGATCATGGTCCTGGCTGGTTACTCACCAACCCCAGCAGAGGAGATGGGGCAAGGATTTGATCAGGTCATCGAAGGCACGGTGGTCGAAAGACCTGGGAAAGAGACCAGCCCAAAAGGCCCGGTCCAGGATACCCAGACCGGGAAGTTCCAACCCCCCAAGGCCCAGGATATCCCTCCTGGGAAGACCCCAGAGACGACGAGTGGTACTACAAGCACGGCTGGTAGGCAGAAGAACCAATGGCCCGATGTCCAGAAGATCC
>Ga0209751_10005043_pt1 | contig 12531 bp, 12 predicted proteins | sample RifCSP13_1_FD_184019 | JGI IMG/M metagenome (GOLD analysis project Ga0209751, IMG submission 184019) | Soil microbial communities from Rifle, Colorado - Rifle CSP2_sed 13_1 (SPAdes) (version 2) | ecosystem: Environmental > Terrestrial > Deep subsurface > Rock core/Sediment | place: Rifle... | reverse complement strand
GTGGTGATGCCGGTGTAGACGGGCAGCCGCGCGCCCAATCCCCCGAAGTCGTCGACGCCGCGGGTGTGCGCCCGATAGTCATAGATGACGCCGACGACGAGGAACAAGGCACCGGTGATGATACCGTGGGCGATCATCTCGAAGACGGCACCGTTGAGGGCGATGGTGGCGGCGGCGGCCTTGGCCGGGACGCCGACGGCCGCGGCGGCGGCGGCCGTGCCGAGCATTACGTAGCCCATGTGGTTGACGCTCGAATAGGCCACGAGCTTCTTCAGGTCGGGCTGCGCCATGGCCACCAGCGCGCCGTAGACGATACCGATCAAGGCCAGCAGTGCGACGAACGGCGCGTACAGCTTGAACGTCTCGGGGAGCATCGGTAGGCTGACGCGGACGAAGCCATAGGTGCCCATCTTCAGCAGCACGCCGGCCAGGATCACGCTCGCCGCGGTCGGCGCCTCGACGTGGGCATCTGGCAACCAGGTGTGGAACGGCCACATCGGGACCTTGATCGCGAACGACAAGAAGAACCCCCAGAACGCCAGGGCGGCCAGCGCCGGGAATCGCGCCAGCGGTTGCAGTTCGATCAGTTTGAGCATGTCGAATGTGCGTGGCTCGGCATTGAAGTAGAGCAGCAGGATCGCCAGCAGCATCGCCAGCGAGCCGATCAGCGTGTACAGGAAGAACTTGATGGCCGCGTACTCCTTGCGCGGGCCCCCCCAGATGCCGATCAGGAAGTACATCGGGACGAGCGTGATTTCCCAGAACACATAGAAGAGGAAGAAATCGAGGGCCGCGAACACGCCCACCATGCCGGTCTCGAGCAGCAGGAACAGGAACAGGTACTCTTTGAGCCGCGTATCGATGCGCCAGGAGTAGACGACCGACAGCACCGACAGCAGCGTCGTGAGGATGATCAGCGGCAGGCTCAGGCCGTCAATGCCCAGGTGATAGTTGACGCCGATGCCCGGAATCCACACGTACTGCTCCCGCAGCTGCATCCCGGCCTTGCCGATCTCGAACGGCCCCAGCAGCCACACCGAGAACAGGAACGCCAGCAGCGAGGCTATCAGTGCGACCTGGCGCATCAGGCGCTGATTCGCCTGGGGAATCAGGAGGATCAGCAGCCCCCCGAGCAGCGGCAGGAAGATCGTGATCGTCAGCGCGTACGATGCCATGCGGTCCCCCTATCTAAAGAGCCCGGCGGCCAGGATCACGATGACGCCAAGCGCAATCACCAGGAGATAGTTCTGCGCGCGGCCCGTCTGCACGTAACGGAGTGTCCGCCCAAACAGCCCCACCGTCACCCCGATCATGTTCACGGCGCCGTCCACGACATAGATGTCGACCACCCGGTAGAGTCGGGCGAGCCCGAGTCCGCCGAAGCCGATCAGGTTTACCAGCAGGTCAATGACATAGATATCAAAGTTGCGCAAGGCCGCGGCGATCCACAGCGTCGGCCGCACAAACGCCGCCGCGTACAGCTCGTCGAAGTAGTACTTGCTCGCAACCAGTGTGTGCAGCGGTCCCACAGCGCGCCGCAGCGCCGACGCCGGGATGATCTTCCAGTAGTACACGGCGTAAGCGGCCAGGATACCCAGGCCCGCGATGCCCAGCGAGGCGGCCGCCAGCGCGAGGCTGAACGGCACCGCCTTCACCCCCTCGAAGTGCAGGAAGCCGTGGAAGGGGTTGCCGAGGAAGGGCGCGCCGACCAGCCCGATGACCGCCGAGAAGCCGGCCAGCACCCACAGCGGGCCGGTCATCACGCGCGGGCTCTCATGGGGGTGAACGCGGGGAGAGCGCGTGGTCCCCATGAAGGTGTAGAGAATGACCCGAAACATGTAGAACGCGGTGAGAAACGAGGTGAGCGCCCCGAACGCGAACAGGATCGGGTTGTGGTGAAGGACCTCGAGCAAGATCTCATCCTTGCTCCAGAACCCGGCGAAGGGGAACACCCCGGCCAGTGCCAGCGTCCCGATCAGGAACGTCCAGTACGTGGAGGGCATGACCCTCGCCAGCCCGCCCATCTCCTTGATCGAGTTGGTGTGCATCGCGTGGATGACGCTGCCGGCGCCGAGGAAGAGCAGGGCTTTGAAGAAGGCGTGCGTCATCAGATGGAACATCCCGGCCGTATAGCCGCCCGCGCCGAGGCCCAGCATCATCAACCCGAGCTGACTGATCGTCGAGTAGGCGAGTACGCGCTTGATGTCGTCTTGCACTACCCCGATGGTGGCCGCCATGAGCGCCGTGATGCCGCCGATCCAGGCGACGACCTCGAGCGCTTCCCGTCCGGGGGAGGCGAAGAACAGGGTGAACGTCCGCGCCACCATGTAGACCCCGGCCGCCACCATCGTGGCAGCGTGGATCAGCGCCGAGACCGGCGTGGGTCCTTCCATGGCGTCGGGCAGCCAGGTGTGCAGTGGCACCTGGGCCGACTTCCCGACCGCACCGCCGAACAGGAGCACCGCGGCCACGGTGAGGATCGGGAGCCCGCCCACGGTCAGTGTACCCAGTGCGCCCTCCCGGACTTTCGCAAAGATATCCTCGAAACGGAACGTCCCCAGGTGCAAGAAGATCAACAGGATCCCCAGGAACATGAAGAAGTCGCCGACCCGGGTGGTGATGAAGGCCTTCATCGAGGCCCGCGCCGCCGACGGCTTCTCGAAGTAGAAGCCAATGAGCAGATACGAGCAGAGGCCGACGAGCTCCCACCCCACATAGAGGAAGAGCAGGTTGTTCGCCAGGACGAGCAGGAGCATCGAGGCGGCGAACAACGAGAGGTAGGCGAAGAAGCGAGGGTAGCGTGGGTCGCCGTGCATGTAGCCGATCGAATAGACAAAAATCATCGAGCCCACAACGGTCACCACCAACAGCATGATCGTTGTGAGCGCATCGACCCGGATCCCGAGATCCAGCGGCACCTGGCCCAGCAGGAGCCAGCGGACGTTGGCCTCGTACGGCTCGGCGTGTCCCAGCATCTGCAAGAAGATGCCGATCGAGAGCACGGCCGCCAGGCCCATGCCCGCCACCGCCACGTAGGCGCCGTGCCCGGGCAGGCGCCGGCCAAAGGCCACGATCAGCGCGAACGCCGCCAGCGGCAAGAACGGGATCAGCCAGGTCAGCTCAACCATCGGCTACCACTTCATGACGTTGATCTCATCAACGTGGACGGTCTCCAGGTTCCGATAGGCGGCCATCACCAGCGCCAGCCCGACGCCGGCCTCGCACGCGGCCAGCGTGATCACAACCAGGGCGAAGACCTGGCCGTTGAGCGCCGCCGGCGCGACGTACTTGTTGAACGCGACCAGGTTGATGTTGGACGCGTTGAGCATCAACTCGATCCCCATCAGGATCGCCACGGCGTTGCGCCGGGACAACATGGCGTAGAGGCCCAGACAGAACAACAGGGCGCTGACGACGAGGTAGTGCGTCAATCCCACCTGCACGGCCGCGGCCTCAGCGCTCTCGGCGCGCGACGATGATCGCGCCCATCAACGCTACCAGCAGCACCAGGCTGGTCACTTCGAAGACCAGCACCAGATTGGTCAGGAGGGCTTCGCCGATCCCGCTGGCGGTGTACTGTGGGAGGCTTTCCGTGGCTCGGGGCCAGGGGGTCTGCGCGAGGACGCCGATCAGCAGCACCGCCACGACCGCCGCCGCCAGGATGCTCAGCGGAACCTGTTCGTTGGTCTGCCGGACCCGCAGGCCGGTGCCGCCCTCGGTGAGCATGATGACGAAGAGGATCAGGACCGTGATCGCCCCCGCGTAGATCAGCACCTGGATGCCGGCCACGAACTCGGCCTGCAGCAGGATGTACAGACCGGTCACCCCGAAAAACGTCGGCACCAGCGACAGCGCGCTGCGCACGATGTTCCTGGACGTCACGACGACCACCGCTGAGACCAGCGTGATCGCCGACAGGATGATGAAGGCCGCCAGCTCGCCCATACGACTAGAAGAACGTGATGAAGAAGCCGGTGATCAGGATCCAGATCAGCCCGGCCGGCAAGAGCAGCTTCCAGGACAGGTTCAGGAGCTGATCCAGCCGCAGCCGGGGAAACGTCCAGCGCGTCCACATCAGGAAAAAGACGATCAGATACATCTTCAACAGGAACCAGATGACGGGCGGCAGGAGCGGCCCACGCCACCCGCCCAGGAACAACGTGGTCGCCATCGCCGCCATCGCGAACATCTCAGCGTACTCACCCAGCTGGAACAGCGCGAACCGCATGCCGGTGTACTCCGAGAAGTAGCCTGCGACGAGCTCCGACTCGGCCTCGGGGAGATCGAACGGCACGCGGTTGACCTCGGCCGTCGCGGCGATCAGAAAAATCACGAACGCCGGAAACTGCAAGAAGACGAACCAGCCCCGCTGCGCCTGGGCGTTGACGATCCCGAGGGTCGAGAGCGTGCCGGCCTGCATGGCCACGGCCACCAGCGCCATCGCCAGCGGCAGCTCGTAACTGATCATCTGTGACGCCGACCGCAGACCGCCGAGCAGCGAGTACTTGTTGTTGGAGGCGAAGCCCCCCACCAGGATGCCCACCACGGTCAGTGACGCCATCGCGGCAAAGAACACCACGCCGATGTTCAGGTCGCGAACGATGAGGGTGGGACCGAACGGGATCACGATCCAGTCCATCAGCCCCGCCACGGCGACGATCAGTGGGGCGGTGTTGAAGATGGCGACGTCGGCGGCCCGCGGGGTGATGTGCTCCTTCTGCAGCAGCTTGACGGTGTCGGCGATGGTCTGCAGCAGGCCCTGGGGGCCGACGTGCTTGGGTCCGAGCCGGGACTGGATCCACCCGCCGATCTTGCGCTCGAGCAGCACGCCAAACATGGCGCCGACGACCGCCAGGAAGGTGAACATCACGACCGCCAGCCCGACGGCCTTGGCGATCTCCAGGCCCCAGTTCACCGGGGAGCCTCCGGCCGGGCTACGCCCATTCGAGCGCGCCCTTCCGCCAGGCGTACGCCAGGCCGAGGAGGAGGATGACGAGGAAGATCAGCATCTCGACGAACGCGAACTTCCCCAGCCGCTGGAAGACGATAGCCCACGGGTAGAGATAGATGACTTCCACATCGAAGATCACGAAGACCAGACCGAACAGGTAGTAGCGGACGTTGAACTGCGCCCAGGCCTGGCCGAACGGCACGACGCCGGACTCATAGGTCAGGCGCTTTTGCGGATACGGCGCCCGCGGCGCCAGGGCCCAGACGATGGCAAGCGGCAGCGCAGCCATTCCCAGGCCGACGACCGCAAACACTCCGACGTACAGCCAGTCAAGGAGCAGCATGAGGTGTGGTTCTGTTAGGGTCTCCCGGCGACGTTCGAGCCTACGCCAGGGTACCGGCTTCGTCGCGGGGCGTCAAGAATCCTATCGTCGCACGCGGTGCCCGCGGGGCGCTCATCTAGGCGCGGCGGGCGAGCGCAGGCGGCCGGAGAGCCCGGGGCGGCCGGCCACGAGCCAAGTCCATGACCCTGAAGACGGCGTCAGCAAGCCGCTGCGGATCGTGGCGGAGCAGCTCTTCCTCGCTCATCAGCGGCAATCCCACGGGGGTCAGGCCCAGGGCTTCCAGCTCCGGGACCGCCGGGGCCACGGGTCGGCTGCCCCGTTCGGCGTACCGGTCGAGCAGCGCGCGGCTCTGCGGCGACTGCGTGTTGATGATCACGTGGGAAAACAGTCCATGGCCTGTGTGCGCGTGGATCGCCCGAACGTGCTCGGCCGCAGTGTATCCGTCGGTCTCGCCGGGCTGGGTCATCACGTTGCAGATGTATGCGCAGGGCGCGCCGCTCTCGCGCAGGGCATCGGCGACCCCGGGCACCAGCAGGTTCGGGATGACGCTCGTGTACAGGCTTCCGGGGCCGATCAGGATCAGGTCGGCCTCGGCCAGCGCCTCGAGCACCTCGGGCAGCGGCGGCGCGTCGGCCGGGCGCAGCGTCACGCGCCGGATCCGACCCCGCGCCCCGGTGATCGTTGACTCCCCTTCGATCACACGGCCGTCGTCGAATTCGGCCACCAGCACGACGTTGTGCGCGGTCGTGGGCAGCACCCGGCCGCGGATGTTGAGGACTTTGCTGGTCTCCTTCACGGCCTGTTCGAGGTCGCCGGTGACGCCGGCCAGGCTGGCGATGAACAGGTTCCCAAACGCATGGCCGTCGAGCCCCCCGCCCTTGAAGCGGTACTCAAACAGCTGGGTCATCAGGGGCTCAGCCTCGGCGAGCGCCACCAGACAGTGGCGGATGTCCCCAGGGGGAAGAATGCCGAGCTCGCGCCGCAGCCGTCCTGACGACCCGCCGTCATCGAATACCGTGACGACGGCGGTGAGGTTCGAGGTGTAATGCTTGAGACCGCGCAGCAGCGTCGCCAGGCCCGTGCCGCCGCCCAACACCACGATATTCACGCCCCGCTGTCGGCGGCGATGCTCGCGGAGCGCCTCCACGAGCGTCGGGCTTCCGCTGGGGAACAGGACGCGGTCAATCGACCGCAGGGTGCCCCGCAGGCCCAACACGGTGATCAGCGTCCCCAGCAGGATGCCGGTGATACCCAGCGCCACGGGCGAGACGCCCCCGCCGCTGATCACTCCGAGCATGCCGGCCAGGCGGAACACCGCCGCGTCGAACTCTGAGAGAAACCTGGCATTCACCAGCAGGGATACGCCGGCGCTGAAGATCAGGACGCCGGCGGCAATCAGCAGCCCCCAGCGCTTGATGCCCAGGCCCGGGGCGAGCCAGCGACGCCAGCGCTCCCACTGCCCGGTCATTCGGCGGCCTCGGCCAACCGCTGATCCTTGCGGAGGTCGCGGTGCCGGACGTGAACCCGGCAGCCGAGCCGGCGGAGGTGCCGGCCCAGTTCGTCGCCGAGCACTACGGAGCGGTGCCGGCCTCCGGTGCATCCGAGCCCGATCGTCAGGTGGGACTTGCCCTCGGTCACGAACTGCGGCATGAGGTAGGTGGTGAAGTCGTAGAGGCGCCCCAGGAACTCGTGCGTCTCCGGCTGCTCGAGCACGAACTTCCTGATGCGCGCGTGGCTGCCCGGCAGCGGCCGCAGCGTCGCCTGATAGTGAGGATTTGGCAGGAACCGCACGTCGAAGATCAGGTCAGCATCGAGCGGGATCCCGTACTTGTATCCGAATGAAACAATGCTGATCTCCAGCGCGCGCGATGGCCGGCGGTCCCGCAGGTACGTTGAGGCGATCTCATCGCGCAGCTCTCTGACGGTCAGGTTCGAGGTGTTGATGATCTTGTGGGCGCGCCCCTTGACGAGCTCCAGGCGCTTGCGTTCCGCCCGGATGCCTTGGAGCACGCTGCCCGCCTGGGAGAGCGGGTGCTTGCGGCGGGTCTCTTTGAAGCGGCGCACCAGCGCGTCGTCCGCGGCGTCCAGGAAGAGAATGTCATAGCGCAGGCCCAGCCGCGCAACCTGCTGCAGCGCGGAGAACAGCTCATCGAAGAACTCGCCGCCCCGGATGTCGATCACTAGCGCCACACGGCGCACTTTCTCATCGGAATGCAGGACCAGGTCGGCGAACTTCGGAAGGAGGGCGGGTGGTAAGTTGTCAACGCAAAAGAAGCCCAGGTCCTCAAAGACCTTCATGGCGTTGGACTTCCCGGCGCCCGAAAGACCGGTGATGATGACGAACTGCACCCCGCCCTCGCGGCGGCGACGGGCTGCGGGCAGACGCCGCCGGGCGGGTGCCCGGCTACCGTCCGAGGAGGTGGCTGAGGCCCGTGCTGATGATCGCAATGAGCAGCGCTCCCACCAGGGCCGCCCAGAACGAGTCGATCTGCATCGGCGTGACGGCGGCGACGATGTACAGCATCAGGGCATTGATCACGAGCGTAAACAGGCCGAGGGTGAGGATGTTGATCGGCAGGGTCAGGATCAGGAGGATCCACCGGATGGACGCGTTGACCATGCCCAGCACCAGCGCAGCGATGATCACGCTGGTGGTGTCTGGGACCCGGATGCCGGTAACGATCCTCGTCGTGACGTAAATGGCGATGCTGTTGAACAGCCAGCGCGCCAGAAATCCGCCGAACATCTCACCCTCCCGGCCATCGAGTCACTTCATTATACCCTTCCACCCGTGACTTCGCGGCCCCCGCGTGCCATGCTCGCGGCCCCTGCCCCCGGGTCTCTATTTCAATCGCGCTCCAGCGTCAACCCAGCGACCGAGGATCGCCCGCTCCTCGTCGGTGATGCCCGTGGTGTTACCGAGCGGCATGGTCCTCTGCTCCACGGCGCGGGCCTTGATCCGGGCAGCCCGGACCGTGATCTGCTCTGGCGTGTCCAACCTGACGCCGCCGGCCGTGGACGTCATGCCGGGCTCGGTGGGTGTCTCCGAGTGGCAGGAGGCGCACCGCTGCGCGATAATCGTCCGCACCTCTGTGAATGAGGGAGCGGAGGCGCCGGATGACCCCTGGGGCGGCGCCGAGGGTTGGACCGTGAGGTAGAGCAAGACCACCGCCGCCGCTGTCGTGCATGCCGCGGCCCAGCGGGCGCCCCGGAAGCCCACCAGCATCAGGTGCCGGACCCCGGCCCCAAAGGCCATCAGCAGCGACAGGATCACCCAGTTCAGGCGGCCGGCGTAGATCCCAGGGAAGTGATTGCTGATCATCAGGAAGATGACCGGGAAGGTCAGATAGCTGTTGTGGGTGGAGCGGGTCTTCGCGTGATCGCCCAGGGAATAGTCGATCTCCCGGCCCTCGCGGGCGGCCCGCACCATCGTGAGCTGGGGCGGGATGATGTGGACCCACACGTTGGCCGACATGATGGTGCCGAGGACGGCGCCCACCTGAAGAAAGGCCGCGCGGGCGCTGAAGAGATGCGTGGCGGCGTAGTTCAGGATCGCCAGGAACGCCACGGAGAGCAATAGCGCGGTCGTGCGGTGCCTGAGCGCCGTGCGCCACAGCCCGTCATAGACCAGCCAGCCGCCGAGCAGCAACCCCAGGCCGGCGGTGATGGCCTGGCCCGGGGTCAGACGCGACACTCCCGGGTCGAGCATGAATGCCTCGGCGCTCATGTAGTAGACGAGGATGAGGAGCAGGAACCCGCTGAGCCAGGTCGTGGTGGCCTCGAGCCAGAACCAGCGCAGCCTCGGTGGCAGACGCCCAGGCACCAGCCAACGTTTCTCGAGTTGGTAGTAGCCGCCCCCGTGAATGAGCCAGGCCACGCCGGCCACGTCCTTGCGGGATTGCGGGTCAGGATGCAGGTGGCCGTCGATCCACATGAACAGGAGGGAGTCACCGATCCACATGACGCCCGCGATCACGTGGATCCAGCGCAGGAGAGCGTCGAGCCACTCCATGTGAGCTACGCGCGCAGGGCTGCCCGCAGCGCCTGCGGGACGCGCCCGGGCAGTTCCACCATCCGGACCCCGGCCGCCTCCAGGGCCGTGATCTTCGCCTGCGCCGTCCCCTCGCTTCCCGAGATCACCGCGCCGGCGTGGCCCATCCGCTTGCCGGGCGGGGCAGTGCGGCCCGCGATGTACCCGACCACCGGCTTGCGCACTGAGGCCTGGATGAACCGGGCCGCCTCCTCCTCTGCGCTGCCGCCGATCTCGCCGACCAGGACGATGGCCTCCGTCTGCGGATCGTCGTTGAACAAGGCGACGGCCTCCTGAAAGGTCAGGCCCACGACCGGATCGCCGCCCAGACCGAGAGCAGTGCTCTGGCCCAGGCCGGCCTGCGTGAGGCCCGCGACGATTTCATACGTCAGCGTGCCGCTGCGGGAGACCAGCCCGACACCGCCCTGCGAAAACAGGTGGTTGGGCATGATCCCGATCTTGCACCGCCCCGGAGAGGTGACGCCGGGCCCGTTCGGACCGATCACGCGCACGCCGGCCGCGCGGGCCGCCGCCACGACCGTGATCGAGTCGTGCACCGGGATGTGCTCGCTGATGATGACGACCGGATTCAGCCGGGACGCAATCGCCTCAAGAGCGGCGTCCTGTGCGAACCGGGCTGGCACGAAGATGCATGTCGCCGTCGCCCCAGTTTGGGCGACGGCCTCCGCAACAGTATCGAACATGGGTACACCGGCGACCGTCGTACCGCCCTTGCCGGGCGTCATCCCGGCGACGACCTTCGTACCGAACTCGAGCATTCGGCGGGTGTGGAACTCGCCTTGATACCCGGTCGCGCCCTGCACCAGGACGCGTGTGCGCTCGTCGACGAGAATGGCCATCCGTCCCTCCGTCCGGCCCTATGCCGACAGCCGCACGGCTTCCTGTGCCGCAGCCTCAGGGTCGAGGTACGCGTGGATGCTCGCGTCATTCAAGATTCTGCGGCCCTCTGCCTCGTTGGTGCCGGTCAGGCGGACGACCATCGGCACCGACGGCGGCTGAGAGGCGATAGCGTGGGCGATGTCGTCGCAGCGGGTAATACCGCCGAAGATGTTGATAAACAGTGAGCGGACACCGGGCTTCCGGAGCACGATGTTCATCGCGTGGGCCATGTTCTCGGTGGTGGCGCCGCCCCCCACGTCGAGGAAGTTCGCCGGACGGCCGCCGAAGTGCGCAATCATGTCCAGCGTGGACATCACGAGCCCCGCACCGTTGCCGATAATCGCCACATCCCCGTCGAGTTCTACATAAGAAAGGTCTTGACTCTTCGCCGCGACCTCGAGTTCCGTCAGTTCTTCGTTACGCGGCAGGCCGTCGTGGCGGTAGGTGGCGTTGTCATCAATGATGAGTTTCGCGTCGACCGCCAGCAGGGCGGTGGATGCGATTGCCAGGGGATTGATCTCGACCAGTTCAGCGTCCATCTCGGTGCAGATCCGCGACAGGCTGTGTGCGATCGCCGTGAACTGCAGCAGGTGCTTGCCGTCAAAACCCAGTTTCCGACCGATCTCGCGAGCGTGATAGGGATAGAAACCCGTGAAGGGGTCGATGTGCATCTTGACGATCTTCTCGGGCGTGGTGCGGGCCACTTCCTCGATATCGATGCCGCCGGCCGCCGATCCGATGACGACCAGCCGCCGGGCTGCCCGGTCCACGGTGAACGCCAGATAGTACTCGGCGCCAATGTCGGCAGCCTCGGCGACGAGCAGCCGGCGGACCGTCTCGCCCTTGATGGTGATGCCGAGAATCTGCCTGGCCTTCTCGCGGGCCTCAGCCGGCGTGGCCGCCAGCTTGATGCCGCCCGCCTTCCCCCGGCCGCCGACGAGCACCTGGGCCTGCCCGGGCCGGTCGATCACGGTCCCCTTTTGAATCGGGATGCCGTAGGAGGCGAAGATCTCTTTGGCCTGGTACTCGTGCAGCTTCATGTCAGCATGTGCTCCAATCTCTCTTTCACCTCAGGCCACTCACTATCGACGATGGCGTAATACGCTGTGTCCCGGATGCGGCCGCTGGGCAGGAGCATGTGCTTCCGAAAGATCCCCTCTTCCCGTGCGCCGATCCGAAGCAGGGCCTTCCGGGAACGCTCGTTCAGCACGTCGGTTTTGAACTCCACCCTCAGACAGCCCAGTGTCTCGAACGCGTGCCGCATCAGCAGGTACTTCGACTCAGTATTCACCGCTGTCCGCTGGAAGTCTCGGCCGTACCATGTCCAGCCGATCTCGACCCGGCGGTGCACCGTGTCGATGTCGCCATACCGGGTGCTGCCGATCGGTCTACTCACCGCCTTACTGATCACGACGAAAGGGAGTGCCGATCCCTCGGCCTGCAACCTCAGCGCAGTCTCAATATACGCTCTCAGGCCGTCCGGCGTGGGGATGTAGGATTCCGTCCAGCGAAGGAGGTCCTCGTCGAGTCCGACCTGACAGAGGTCCGCGTGATGTGCGAGCAAGAGGGGTTCCAGACGGACGTACTTCCCCTCGAGCGCAACCGGCTCAAGGCGCACGGGGTCGGACATCGCGACGAGAAGACGTCAGACCTTGAGCCCGGCGAGCATCTCGCGGACTGCGCCAACCGACGCAGCAAAGGCCGCCTTCTCCGAGGCGTCCAGCGGGACCTCGATGATCTTCTCCATGCCGCCCGCGCCCAGGACGATCGGCACCCCTACGCAGACGTCTCGCTGGCCGTATTCGCCGTCGAGGTAGACGCACGAGGGGATCACGCGCTTCTTGTCGCGGAGGATGGCCTCGACCATCTCGCACAGCGCCGCGCCGGCCGCGGTGAAGCCGCTGGCCTTCATCAGTTCCGTGATCTCGGCCCCGCCGCGACGAGTGCGCGCCACCGCGGCGTCAATCTTCTCCGACGCCAGGAAGTGGCTGATCGGAACGCCCCGCACGGTGGCGTAGCGCGGCAGCGGCACCATGTCCTTGTCAGTGTGCGCGCCGATCACCATCGCGTGAATGTCGTCCACCGAGACGCCCAGGTCCATGGCCAGGAAGGTCCGAAAGCGGGTCGAGTCGAGCGCCCCGGACTGCCCCACCACCCGCGCCCGCGGCAGCCCGGCTACCTTGTAGGCCAGGTAGGTCATCGCGTCAAGGGGGTTGGTCAGCATGATCAGGACGCAGGTGGGTGAGGCCTTCACCACCGGCTCGATGACGCTGCGCACGATACCGGCGTTGGTGTCGATCAACTGCT
>Ga0209751_10005041_pt1 | contig 12533 bp, 14 predicted proteins | sample RifCSP13_1_FD_184019 | JGI IMG/M metagenome (GOLD analysis project Ga0209751, IMG submission 184019) | Soil microbial communities from Rifle, Colorado - Rifle CSP2_sed 13_1 (SPAdes) (version 2) | ecosystem: Environmental > Terrestrial > Deep subsurface > Rock core/Sediment | place: Rifle... | reverse complement strand
GCCTCCTCGGGGGCTATCGTTGTCGCGGTCCTGGGCCTGAATGCGCGAATGGGCCCAGGGGGCATGCCTGATCGCGACTCGAGGCCCAAGCGGTCGGCCATCCTGGATTCCCGCCTCCCCTCCGGGACGCTAAGCGCGGTTCGCGGGGATGACCACGCCTTTGATGTCACCCCCGCGAAAGCGGGGGTCCAGTCAAGTCGGGAACGTCAACAATCCAGGAGGGAAAGATCGCCTCCGGTTCCCCACATCGACTCCACCCACAGAAACAACAGGGGCCGCCCAAGGGCGGCCCCTGTCATGGGTACGTGGATCGCGTTTACGCGTCGCGGAACTCGCCTCGCCCGACGGCTGCGCATACATCTGCTGGCTGAGCGCGTAGCTCGCCTGCTGAACCTCTTCCGTCAGCTGCCGGATTCGGGCAGGGTCCGCCCCGCTCATCGCCTCCCGCAGCTGGCGGATATTGTCTTCGATCCGCGCGCGGTCGGCCACCGGCACCTTGTCGCCCAGCTCGCGCAACGCCTTCTCGGCTTGGTAGGCCGTCGTGTCGGCCTGATTGCGCACGTCGACCAGCTCGCGGCGCTTCTTGTCGTCGGCGCCGTGGCGCTTCGATTCCTCGACCATCCGCTCGACGTCTTGCTTGCTCAGGTTGGTCGAGGCGGTGATCGTCACCTTCTGCTCACGACCGGAGGCCTTATCGCGGGCGGTCACATTCAGGATGCCGTTGGCGTCGATGTCGAAAGCGACCTCGATTTGGGGCAGGCCGCGCGGCGCCGGCGGAATCCCGTCGAGCCGGAAGCGCCCCAGGGTCATGTTGTCCTCGGCCATCGGCCGCTCGCCCTGCAGCACGTGGATGTCGACGGCGGTCTGGTTGTCGTCGGCCGTCGAAAAGCTCTCGCTTTTCTTGATGGGGATCGTCGTGTTGCGCTCGATGAGCACCGTCATCACCCCACCCAGGGTTTCGACCCCCAACGAGAGCGGCGTGACGTCCAGCAACAGGACGTCTTTCACGTCGCCAGCCAACACGCCGCCCTGAATGGCGGCCCCCACGGCCACGACCTCATCCGGATTGACGCCCTTGTTCGGCTCCTTGCCGGTGAGCGTCCGCACCAGGTCCTGGACCATCGGCATGCGGGTGGCGCCGCCGACGAGCACGACTTCGTCGATCACCCCCGCCGACAGACCAGAGTCTTTCAGCACCGCCTCAAACGGTCCGCGCAGCCGTGCCACCAGCGCTTCGCTGAGTTGCTCGAAACGGGCCCGGGTCAACTTGTGCTGCAGATGGCGTGGCCCGCTGGCGTCGGCCGTGATGAACGGCAGGCTGATCTCCGCCTCACTGACCGACGAGAGCTCGATCTTGGCCTTCTCCGACGCCTCACGCAAACGCTGCAGGGCCTGGCGGTCCTGGCGCAGGTCGATTCCATGTTCCTTTTGGAAGGTCTCGGCGACGTGGTCGAGGATCACCTGATCCCAGTCGTCGCCGCCCAGATGGGTGTCGCCGTTGGTAGCCTTCACCTCGACGACCCCATCGCCCACCTCCAGCAGACTGACGTCGAACGTCCCACCGCCGAGGTCGAACACCAGGATGGTCTCGTTGGTCTTCTTGTCTAGGCCGTAGGCCAAGGCGGCGGCGGTCGGCTCGTTGATGATCCGCAACACTTCCAGGCCGGCGATCCGGCCGGCGTCCTTCGTCGCCTGGCGCTGCGAGTCGTTAAAGTAGGCCGGCACCGTGATGACGGCCTTGGTCACCGGCTCGCCCAGGTAGGCCTCGGCGTCGGCCTTGAGCTTGGCCAGCACCATGGCCGAGATCTCCTGCGGAGTGGACTCACGGTTGTTGATCGGGGTCTTCACCCGCACGTCGTCGTTGGGTCCGCTCACGACGGTGAAGGGAGCCATCTTGCGCTCGACCTCGGTCTCCTCGAAACGCCGACCGATGAAACGCTTGATGGAGTAGATCGTGTTTTCTGAGTTGACGACCGCCTGGCGTTTGGCCGTCTGGCCGACCAACCGTTCCCCGTTCTTGGTGAACGCCACGACCGACGGGCATAGATTGCCGCCCTCGGCGGTCGGGATGACCGTTGGCGAGCCGCCTTCCATAACGGCGACGACGCTGTTGGTCGTCCCCAGGTCGATACCAATCGTCTTCGACATGCTTGCACCTCACCTTAGATAGGCTCTACCGACTATGGTAACGGGGTCACGATAGAAGATGGTTAACAAGAGGTTGGAGCGGTGTTTGCGCGCGGGGCGGGCAAGGGGGCGGTGGCCAGAGAAGGAACAGGCGCGCCGAGCGCAGCCAAAGCGCGCCACCTATTAGACCGCCCCCTTCGACTACGCTCAGGGTGCATTCGACAGCGCTGCTCACTGGCCGCTGACCACTGGTGGAGTGGCCACCGGTATACTTGCTGCGCGGTGGAAATATGCCCGGGCTGTTGACGCTCATCGGGTCCGGCGAAGTCTCGGCCGGGATGGTCAAGGTCCATCGTCATCTGCTGGAGCAACTCGGTGCCGAACCGGCGCGCCCAGCCTTTCTCGACACGCCGGCCGGCTTCGAGCTCGGCGTCGGCGCCATCGCCGCCCGCTTCGAAGAGTATTTCCGCACCAGCCTCGGCCTCCGCCTACGCATCGCACGCTACCACCACCGCGACGAGCTGCCCCAGACTCAGGCCGACGCGCTCGAGGTGCTGACCGAGTCGAACTACATCGTCGCCGGGCCGGGAAGCCCGACCTACGCCACCGAGCAGCTGCGGGCAACCCCGATGCTCGAGGCGCTGATCGAGCGCTGGCGGGCCGGAGCGCAACTGGTCTTCGCCAGCGCCGCGACGATTTCCCTCGGCCGCCACGCCCTGCCGGTGTACGAAATCTACAAGGTAGGCCGACCCGTTTACTGGGCAGAGGGCCTCGATCTGCTTGGCCCCTTCGACTTCGAACTGGCGATCGTGCCGCACTGGGACAATGCCGAGGGTGGAACCCACGATACGCGGGCGTGCTTCATGGGGATGGAGCGTTTCGCCCGGCTACGACAGCTGCTCCCGAGGACGGCGACCGTTTTGGGAATTGGGGAACACACGGCCGTCACCCTGGATCTCGAGCATGGTTTGGCCGAAGTAAGCGGCAAGGGCGGTGTCGTCATCCTGAGCAAGGGAGAGGAGATGCGTTACATCAGCGGGGAGACTTTTCCTCTAGAGAACCTGCACTCTTCGGCCACGCCCGCCGTGGCTGAAGAGGAGCGCAAACCGACTGGCCCGCCGTCCCTATCCGGCCCGCTTCTCGGGCAGGCGGCCGCCCTGATCGGCGCCGGCGGCCTCCCCGCCGGGCTTCGCCTGGCCGCCGCCGACGCTCCCGCCGACTTGGCGACCCTGCTCCACCAGGCTGCAAATGCAGCGGAGCGCTCAGTGCCCTCGGACGAGGAGCTGGGGCGGCTGCTCGATCTGCTGCTCGATCTGCGGGCCGGCTTGCGCGAACGTGGTGAGTGGGAGCTGACCGACTCGCTTCGCCGGCGGCTGCTCGACCTGGGGATCGAGGTGCGTGACACGCCGCACGGCTCAGAGTGGGCCCGTACGAGTTGATCCGCAAGCCGGGGCCCGAGGCGGCGTGAGTCCGGTCTCTCGGGGGCCTTGAGCGCTCACCCCGGAGGCGGTATCCTCACAGCGGAGATCGGCATGTCGGACCTCGACGCCTTTCGCCTCGAGAAGGACGAATTCTTCCGCACCAGCCCGCATAGCCCGCTGACTCCCGGACAGAAACGGGCCTTTACCGGACTGCGCTATTTCCCCGAGAGTTCGAGCCTCCGGCTGACGGTCGACGTGGAACGATTCCCTCAAGTCGAGACGATTCGCATGCAAACCAGCACCGGGGACGTGCAGGAGTACCAGCGGTTGGGGCGATTCAACTTTCTGGTCGACGGCCAGGAGGCGGCGCTGACGATCTACCAGAACGAATTCGGAAGTTTCCTGCCCTTCGCCGACTCGCTGGCAGGCGGTGAGACCTACGGAGCTGGCCGCTACCTCGAGCCGGAAGAACTGCCCGACGGGCGATTCCTGGTCGACTTCAACCTGGCCTACAACCCGTATTGCGCGTACAACGAGAACTGGTCCTGCCCGATCACCCCGGGGGAGAATCGGCTGAAGGTCCCGATCCGTGCCGGGGAGATGAGCTTCGAGGAACAGCATGTGTAGGGGCGAAGCACGGTGGAGTGGCTCGTCCTCGCAACTGAAGGCAGGGCGCGCTTCGCCCCTACGGAACCGCCGATGACCTCCTCCTTCGATCCCGAGGGCTTCGAACCAGCGGCCTTGGCCGCCGTCCCCGAGCTCACCGGTGCGCGCGTCCTAGAGATAGGCGCCGGCGACGGCCGCATGACGTGGCAGTACGCCGCGCGCTCCCAGGCCGTCGTCGGGCTCGACCCCGACGGGGAGGCCCTCGCTTACCTGCTGGAGGAGACACCTCCCCTGTTGCGCCGCCGTGTCTGCCCGGTGAGGGCCCACAGTGAGCACCTTCCGTTCGCCTCAGAACGATTCGACGCGTCGCTGCTGGCCTGGTCCCTTTGATGCATTGAGCCGGAGGGCATGGTCCATGCCCTGACCGAGGTTTGGCGGGCTCTGGTGCCGGGGGCCGTCTTGCTCGACATCCGTCCCTACCTGCCCTTCGGCCCGTTGGAACTGGTGGAACGTGAGCACGTCCAGTTTCTCGGCCGTCTGGAAGAAGTCCAATTCGATGCGGATGGCGCTTCGGCCGACCAGGCGATATCCGAGGTCCTGCGGCGGGGCCTCTTCGCTTTGGATCGCGCCGATTCTTTCTACTACTCAGGCTACTGGAATTCGGTAAGGGACTTGCGCGAGTATCTGCGCGAGTGGGAAGACTATGCCCGTCTTCCGCGGCACCTGGCGGGCGAGGCGCGCAAGGGCCTCAAGGCAGCGGGCCGGCAAGCCTGGCTGCGAATACAGACCTACGTCGTCGTGAACCGACTGCGCAAGAATAGGGCATAGCTGGTTGACCTCCGCCCCTTCCCTACGGAGATGAAGCTTCTCCACGGTAATCTGCTCCCGCCATTTGGCGGTGTCCGAACCGTCTCGCTTGCCTTAGAATCACCTCGCCTTCGATATGTCAAGAATTCCCACGACGTTCGACGCCGTTCCCCTTCCCCTCAAGAGCGTGCCCCGCGCCCGGTCCCGGTCTTGGGGGCGGCACTGGCAAGCCGTAATGATCGCCCTCTTGGCCGCATACGCCGGGATGCCGTTGCTCGCCCCGGCCTTCATGCGGCTGGGTTGGGTCGGCCCGGCCGAGGCAATCTACGCCGTATACTCAACACAATGCCACCAGCTTCCTCAGCGGTCGCTGTTCCTCTTCGGGGGGCAGCCGTCGTATTCTCTGCCACAGATCCAATCCGCCTTCCAGGCGACCGCCAATCCGATGGTCCTGCGGCAGTTCGTCGGCAACCAGGTCATGGGCTGGAAAGTTGCCTGGTCGGACCGGATGACGTCAATGTACCTGAGTCTGTTGCTGTTCACGATCCTGTACCGGCCCGTCCTTCGGCGGCTCCGCCTTCCCTGGTGGATCTTCGCCGCGCTGCTCCTGCCGCTGGCCATCGACGGGGTCACCCACGCCGCCAGCGATCTAGCGGGGATCGGCAACGGATTTCGCGACAGCAATGCCTGGCTCATGACGCTGACGAGGAACAGCCTGCCATCCACGTTCTATGCCGGCGACGCGCTGGGCTCGTTCAACTCCGGCATGCGCTGGCTCAGCGGACTGCTCTTCGGCCTGGCGGTGGCCGGGCTGGCGCTGCCTCAGCTGGAGGCAGCCTTCGAGAGCGGCCAACGCGAAGTCGGTTGAGCAGCCCCACGATGGTGGCCACCCCCGCGTTCATGAGCAGCGATGGCGAAGCCGTCCAAAGGTGAGGCACGCCGCCGGCGCCGGCGCCAGACACGACAGCGCAGCTACCTCCTCTGGGGAGGCATCGGCGTAGTGGCCTTGGTCGCGGCGGGCTGGCTGATCTCCCCCGCCTTTCGCTCAGCGGCGGGAGAGGCCGTGCCGCTGATGGAAGCCACCCATATCGCCGAGGGCACCGACCCGGGCGTCTACAACACGGATCCGCCCACCTCGGGGCCACATTACCCGTCCGAGTACAATGCTGGCTTCTACCAGGAGACCGACATCTCGGGACTTGCGCCCTTCCACGAGGGGTTTCTGGTTCACAATTTGGAGCACGGCTACGTGATCCTCTGGTACAACTGCGCTATCCTGGCGTCGAGCGACTGCGCCACGATGAAGGACGGGATGCGAGGAGTCATGGACCAGTTCGACGGCCTCAAGCTGATCGCGTTCCCGCGAGCGTCGCTCACCGTCCCATTGGTGATGACCTCCTGGGGCCAGCTCCAGCGATTTCAGACGTTCGACTCGGTTGCGGTGGCGGATTTCATCCGACGCAATCGCAACCGCGCGCCGGAACCCGATGCTCCGTAGGTCTTCGGAAGTGTCCCGTCGGTCGCCGCGAGGGCGCAAGCGACGAGGGCGGGAGCCAGCAGTGGATGGGCGTAATGCAATCGGTGAGCATTCGGGGTAAAGGAGAAAACCATGGCCATCGATCCGGTCTGCGGAATGCAAGTCGACGAGAAGACCGCCGCGCACAAGTCGGAACATGACGGCCAGACATACTACTTCTGCGCGCCGGGCTGCAAGCGGTCTTTCGATCAGAATCCTGACAAGCACCTGGCCGCCTCCGGCTCCGGGCCAGCCGCACATAAGGGGCACGATCACTAGACCTGTGGCCCGCCAAGCAACAGGGCCAGTCTGAAATCCGGCCTCCACCCATCGCCGTCGGATTTCCCCAGTCCAGGACCTCGAGTCTTTCGAGGGCACCTACCCGCAAGACATATGCCGTAATGTCGGCTGACCCCGCAGGCCCCCCCATCCGCGTCGTGCTGGCCGACGACCATGCCGTGGTTCGCCACGGCATCCGACAATTCCTCGAGCTTGTTCCGGGAATCTCTGTCGTGGCCGAAGCGGTCGATGGCGAGGAGGCCCTGCGCCTGGTGCGCCAACACCAGCCGGACGTCGTCGTGCTCGACATCCAGATGCCGGGGAAGTCGGGCATCGACGTCGCCCGCACCTTGCGCGCCGAGCGCCTTCCGCTCGGGATCCTGGTCCTCACCGCCTTCGACGACGAGCCGTACGTGCGGGCGATGCTGCAAGCCGGCGCCAACGGCTACGTTCTGAAGACGGCCGACGCCGCAGACATCGTCGACGCCGTGCGCGCCGTCCATGAGGGGAAGTCCGTCCTCGATCCGTCCATCGCGCAACGCATGATGCAGCAGCTCGCCCGCGAAGCAAGGCCCCTGCCGGTCGAGTCGCTCAGCGAGCGCGAACTGGATGTGCTGCGTCTGGCGGCGAGGGGCTACACCAACAAGGCCATCGGGGTCCAACTGTCGATCAGCGACCGCACCGTGCAGGGCCACCTGGCGAATATCTATGCCAAACTGCACGCCGCCAGCCGCACCGAGGCCGTCATGCGCGCCGTGTCGCTGGGATGGATCGCCCCTTCGCTCGACGATCCGACGACCTGAAACGCCCATGCCTCCGACCTCTCCCGACCCGAGCCGGCGCGCCCTGGTGCGCGGACGCGGCCTGACCCCACAGCTTTTCCTGTTCGTCATCCTGCCGCTCACCGCCCTGCTGGTCGTAATCGCCTTCGGCAGCCTGACGCTGCACTCGCAGGCGATGCGCGCGCTGGTGGCCGAGCGTGAAGCTCGCACCGGCCACGCCGCTGCCGACGCCATCAGCCAACAACTGCGCAACCTCGGGCTGGCCGTCGCCCTGCTCGCCGTCCACGGCGACGGCTCGTCTGACGCCGGGACGGCCCTCACCGACTTCGCCTTCTTGATGGACGACTTCCGCGCCCTGGCCATCATCAACGACCACGGTGAGGTTCTGGCGACGACCACCTCCAAGGAGGCGTGGCGCAACGTCCCTCTCGTCGACCTCGCCGGCCGAAGTCTCGCCTCGGGGGAGGCGGCCTTCTCCGAGCCGCTGCTCCTTCCCCCCTCCGAGGAGGCTCTCGTGGTCGTCGCCTATCACGGCCGGCGGGATCGCTCGGCCGTCGGCGCCTTCAAACCGAGTGAACTGGCCGAGCGCGTTCTAGGTGATGCGATCCCACCGGAGAGCAAAACGCGCGCCGCTCTGATCGACGCCCAGGGCCGCCTGCTCTACAGCCTCGGGGAGAGGCCGCTCGATGCCGACCTCTCGGGATACGCCGGCCTGCAGGTCGCCCTCGCCGGGCAGAGTGGCGTCGACTTCGCCGATTTCGGGGGCGAAGAGTATGTGATCGCCTACAGCCCCGTTTCCCCCCTCGGATGGGTCCTGATGATGGAGGAGCCCTGGGAAGCCGTCGACAACCCCTTGCTGCGGCAGACCCAGGCCGCGCCGCTGATTCTCATTCCGGCTCTGGCCTTCGCCCTGCTGGCGGTGATCTTCGGGCTGCGGCAAATCGTCCAGCCGCTGCAGGCCCTCGAACGCAAGGCGGCTGAGCTCGGCCAGAGTCGTTTCGAGACGATCGAAGAGCCGGTCGGCGGCATTGACGAAATCAAGTCGCTGCAGCGAACGCTGGTCGAGATGGCCCATCAGCTGCGGGCCTCGCGCGACTCGATCCGCCGCTACGTGGGCGCCCTCACCCGGGCGCAGGAGGAGGAACGACGGCGCGTGGCGCGCGAGCTCCACGATCAGACAGTGCAGTCGCTGATCGCGCTTGACCAGCAGTCACAAATCGCCCAGATGGCCGTCCGTCGGGGTGCGGCCGATGCCGCCGACCGCCTGACAGACGTCCGTCAACTGACCGCACGGCTGCTCGACGAGCTGCGCCGCGTGATCCGCGGCCTCCGTCCGATCTACCTGGAGGACCTGGGCCTGCTGGCCGCGTTGGAAATCCTGGCCCACGAGACGGAGGCAGCCGCCGGCGCCACCGTCGCTCTCGAGACGCAGGGGCTGCCCGTCCGCCTGGCCCCGGAGCGAGAGATCGCCATCTTCCGCATTGCTCAGGAAGCGTTGAGCAACGTCGCCCGCCACGCCCGAGCCCGGCACATCGACATCCGGGTGGAGTTCACCGAAGGCCGCCTCGTTCTCACCATCCGGGACGACGGGGGAGGCTTCGGCCGACCACCCGCCCCGACCGATCTTGCCGCCGCCGGTCACTACGGTCTCCTCGGGATGCAGGAGCGCTCCGAGCTGATCGGGGCAACGCTCGAGATCCAGTCGGCGCCGGGCGAAGGCACGAAGGTCGTCTTGGAGGCGCCCCTTTGACTGTTAGCTTCCCGGAAGCTTGAAGCTTCCGGGAAGCTCTAGGCCGAACGGCGCGTCGGCCAGGCGGCCGTTCAACCCTAGCCCACCCGGACGTCTGCCGCTACCGTTGAGGCCGGCGGCAGAAATGAACCCACGCATTGAATTCTGGTGTAGCGGCGAAGAGGCGGCGCGAGCGGCGGTCAATCTCTTGTCGGCGCGCGGCTTGCACGTTGTCCGCAGCTTTGATCTGCAAGCCGCCCGAGCCGGAGCCTCCGCCTGCAACTGCCCCCATCACGGCACCGCCCGCTGCACATGCACTTATGTCGTCCTCCTGGTCTACGGCGACGGAGGTCCACCGGCCGTGGTGACGACCCATAGCTGCGACAGCCGAACCTTCCTGGAGATTGCTCTCGACCCAAACGCTCTGCCGGATGCCTCCCTGGTCAAAGAGGTCCAGGCCGCACTGCTCTCAGCCGAGTCCACGCGAGTGCAGCCGGCCTCCCCCACCTCCAGCTCCGAATCTCAGCCCCACAGCTCGCCCGACAGCACATGACATCCATCAGTCCGGCAACGCAGGATGACACGCGCTGAACGGCGGGGTCCGTGCGGGCGAATTCCCTCTCAAGCGATTGCCCGACATCACTTAGACTGCAGGCGGAGTGCGGCCGGCCGAAGGCCCGGCCGGCGTTCCAAAGGAGATCCAAAAGAATGAGCAAGGCACTGCAGTGGGTACTCGGTATCAGCGTTGCCCTGGTGGCTCTGGCCATCCTTGTCTTCGTCTTCGCAGCGGTCTTCGGCTGGGCGACTTGGAGCCGCACCATGGGGCCCGGGATGACGGGCAGCAACGGCATGATGGGCGGCACCGGCGGCTATGGGATGATGGGCGGTAGCGGCGGCTACGGGATGATGGGCGGTAGCGGCGGCTATGGGATGATGGGCGGTAACGGCGGCTTTGGGATGATGGGTGGCTACCACGGGACCCCATCCGCAGCCGGCGGCGAACGCCTATCGCTCGATCAAGCGGTCTCTTTGGCGACCGATTACGCCTCCGCCTTCCCAGGCAAACTGGCCGTAACCGAGGTGATGGAGTTCGAGGATAACTTCTACGCCGTCCTCGAAGAGACCTCCACGGGTCACGGGGCGCTGGAGATCCTGATCGACCCCTACACCGGCGCGGTCTGGCCAGAGTTCGGGCCGAACATGATGTGGAACGACAAGTACGGGCATATGGGCTACGGCCTCGAAACCGAGAACAGCCTCAGCATGACGGAGGCGCGCGAGCTAGCCCAGCAGGCGCTCGAGGGCCAGCTTCCCGGCGCGCGCGTCCACGACGACGGGGCCGAGTTCTACGGTTATTACACCTTCGACTACGATGCCCCCGCGGGCACGATCGCCGGGATGCTGAGCGTCCACGGAGATACCGGCGCGGTTTGGGTTCATACCTGGCACGGCGATTTCATCGCCGAAACCGAGATGGGCGAGGGCGCCTCGTGACCCCGCGGCCTACCCTGGAGAACCGCTTCGAAGGCTGCGGGGTGATCGCGCTGCGTCGCGCTTCGTCGCGCTTCGCACCCCGGAGGGGGCACCCCGTAGAGGGCATCCCGGAGGGGACCGCGCCCAGCGTTCCGGGAGGAATCGCCCGCGTAAGGAGTTCCGCGGGCGAGGGCCATGCACGAGTTCTTGTTGTGGTCGCCGCCATCCTGGCCGGTCTCCTGGCCGGCTGCTCGGCTGGTGCGTCGAGCGAGGAGAACACGGATTCCTCGACGGCCGAGATGATCCATGACGCACCGCTCACGGTGCGGGAGGCTTATGCCTTCGCCGAAACGCATCCCGCGGTGCTGCAGGCAATCCCGTGCTACTGCGGCTGCGGCAGCATCGGCCACACCTCGAACTACGCGTGCTATATCGCCGATTCGAAGGAGGACGGTACGCCCACCTACGACTCGCACGCCCTGGGGTGTTCGATCTGCGTCGACATCACCCAGGACGCCATCCGCTTGCTCGACGAGGGACGAGAGGTTGCCGAGATACGCGCTTACATTGATCGAACCTACTCGGCCTACGGCCCCTCCAACATGCCCTGATCGCGCTGCGTCGCGCTTCGTCGCGCTTCGCACCCCGCAGTGGGCATCCCGAAGGGGATCGAGCGGCCGGCCGTCAACGACATCTGGCGAGGTCCGCTCCAGCGCCGCAACGATAATGGCCAAGCCGATCCTCCTTCTCTCCGCCGTCCTGGTGGCCGTCGGATTGACTCCGATCTCCCTTGGAGCCGCCAGTCCCATCAGCCGCCACGTCCACGTCCGGGCGCGCAGCTACGAGTACACGCCGGCCACGATCGACGTCCAGCGCGGAGACCGCGTCACGATCGAACTGGAGTCGACCGACGCCGTGCACGGCCTGCGCATCGACGGCTACGACCTCGAGCTGCGATCGTCGCCGGGCAAGCCGGCGCAGCTCACCTTCCTCGCCGACCGGCCGGGAGTGTTCCGCGTCCGCTGCTCGGTCACCTGCGGCCCGCTGCACCCGTTCATGATCGGCCGGCTTCGCGTGGCTCCGGAAGCCGACCTGTGGCGCGCCGGCGTCCTGGCAGTGGTGGCGACGATCCTCGGCGTCGGCTTGGGGAGCCGGCGCAACAGCCGCCCCGGCCAGCGCCCGATGGCGACGGCGCCATGAACCGAGTGAACCTTTTGCGGTGGCCGACAGTTCGGGCCATTGTGCGGAGCCGTTGGCCTCAGCTCTCCCTTCAGCTCCTCGCCCTGGCCGGTCTGGGGATGCTGATCGTTATCGGCCTGGTTGGCACCCCGGTGGGGAATCGCAACTTGGCAATCGCTGCGATATGGATCGCTTGGTGGGCGGTGCTGATGCTGTTGGCGGTGCCCTTCCTCGGACGGGGCTGGTGCAGTATCTGCCCGCTCCCCCTTCCCGGCGAGTGGCTTCAACGGGGAGCGATCCTCCGCCCCCCGGCCGTTCGAGATGAGCAGGCGGCGGGCCCACGGGGCCGCTATCGCAACGGAGCCTTAGGCCTCGGCCTACCGTGGCCGAAAAGGCTGCGCAATCTCTGGTTGCAGAACGTTGTCTTCCTTGCGTTAGCGCTTGCCAGCCTGTCGGTGCTCACGCAGCCGAGGACGACCGCATGGGTGCTGATGGTTCTGGCCGTCTCGGCGGTAGCCGTCAGCCTCCTGTTCGAGCGTCGCTCGTTCTGCCGGTACCTTTGCCCGGTGGGCGGCGTGATCGGCCTGTACTCCCAGGCTTCGCCGGTCGAAGTG
>Ga0209751_10005039_pt1 | contig 12534 bp, 14 predicted proteins | sample RifCSP13_1_FD_184019 | JGI IMG/M metagenome (GOLD analysis project Ga0209751, IMG submission 184019) | Soil microbial communities from Rifle, Colorado - Rifle CSP2_sed 13_1 (SPAdes) (version 2) | ecosystem: Environmental > Terrestrial > Deep subsurface > Rock core/Sediment | place: Rifle... | reverse complement strand
GGGTGCCTGTAATAGCCGGCGCATACAGCAAGGCAGTTGCCACGGGCAAGCTGGCCGGCACTCTTCAGGCATTGAGGGAGAGCGTTGCCCTTGCAAGAAAAGCTGGGATTGTAGACGTGATAGTCGACCCATCAATAGGATTTTTCCGGAAAGCGGGCAAGAACCAGTTTTTCACAAAAATGACGGACATGCCGTGGTACACCCGCGACATTGAAGTGCTGAACCACCTAGACAAACTTGCTGCGATAAAGCCGGTATGCGTGTCCGTGTCAAGGAAGTCGTTCATCGGTCATTTGCTCAACGTGCGGGCAGAAGCCCGCTTGATACCTTCCATAATATGCGAGGCGATAGCCGTTCTCAACGGTGCAAGCATCGTCAGGACGCATAATGTCCGCGAAACGGTGCGAGCACTGACTATGCTGCAATTGTTGAAGCCCTGATGGCAAACGCTTATAATCCTACGGAGCGGCTAAGCAGCAAGGGAATAGTTGGACATCAGGGAAGGTCTGACATTTGACGACGTACTTCTCGTTCCTAAACGGTCGCCCATAGTTTCTAGGTCCCAGACCGACCTGCGCACAAAACTTTCGCGCAATATTACCCTCAACATACCTATCATCAGCGCCAACATGGACACGGTAACCGAGTCGGGGATGGCAATCGCCCTGGCAAGGGAAGGCGGCGTTGGCATTGTCCACCGCTTCATGACAATCGAGGATCAGGTCGACGAGATCCTGAGGGTCAAGCGCTCTGAATCAGTCATGATAGAGCAGCCATACACGATCAAGCCTGACGTGACGGTTGCAGAAGCGAAGAAGGCAATGGCAGAATACGGTGTTTCAGGGCTCTTGGTCGAAGAAAGGGACAAGCTCGCTGGCATCATTACGAGGCGTGATATAACGTTTGAAAAGAACAATAGGCGCAAGGTATCAGAGGTGATGACAAAGGACGTCATCACCGCAAAGGCCGGCCTCACGAGAGAACAGGCAAAAGAAATCCTGCACAAGCAGCGGATTGAAAAGCTACCGGTGATAGACGACAAGCGTAGAATCGTCGGGCTTATCACAAGCAAGGACATCATCAAAATGGAGCAGTACCCGCACGCGTCAAAGGACAGGAAGGGCAGGCTGCTTGTTGGAGCCGCTGTAGGCGTCAAGGGCGACTATCTAGAGCGCACTGAGGCTCTGCTTGAAGCCGGCGCAGACGTGCTCGTAGTCGACATCGCGCACGGTCACAGCGAAAACGCGATCAAAACGGTCCACATGATCAAGAAGGCGTTCCCAAGCTGCGAGCTGATCGCAGGCAACGTCGCAACGGGAGCCGGGGCGAATGACCTCATCAGGGCCGGCGTGGACGCAGTCAAGGTGGGAGTGGGTTCTGGTTCGATTTGCATAACAAGGGTAATTACAGGCTCGGGCGTTCCACAATTGACGGCAGTTCTTGATAGTGTCAAGGTCGCACGCGACCATGACATCCCGGTTATTTCAGATGGCGGCATCAGAAACTCCGGCGACATTACAAAGGCTTTGGCAGCTGGCTCGTCGTCGGTCATGGTGGGCAGCCTCTTTGGCGGCACCGACGAAAGCCCCGGCAGAACGCTTGTCAAGAATGGCAAAAAGTTTAAGATGTACCGTGGCATGGCGTCGTTCTACGCCTCGCTAGGCCGCAAGTATCGGGAGGAAGGTCCGCAGGTTGTTGATTCAGATGACCTAAACGACTATGTACCGGAAGGCGTCGAGGCGATGGTGCCCTACAAGGGGAGCGTTGTTGAAATCGTAAGGCAACTTGCAGGCGGCCTGCGCTCTGGACTCTCCTACTGCGGTGCCAAGACAATTCCGGAGATGCAAAAGAACGCCGAGTTCATCAAGATGACTTCGGCAGGATACATCGAGAGCAATCCTCACGATGTCGATGTGATGTAAGCATCTGCAAGAAACCTCTTCTAGTGCAAAGACGTATTTTCTTAATTGAGACTCGATGCCCCGTAAATACTGTGCTGGCGTCTGGCATGCAGTGAGCAGAAAAAAGGGAGCCACCGTTGCAATAATCGCATTTATCGCAGTAATCGGGGGCCTTGCGGCATATTCGGGAAAGCCGAGGGAGGAGGAGCCCGAGCCTGCGCCGGTCCTTGCCACGATAGAGAGACAGCGAGCCGGAAAACGACAGCACCAGTATAGCTGAAAATGTCGAGGAGCAGCCGCAGCAGGACAACGGCACTTCGCCCAATGTGGCAGCATTCGCCAGCGACGTCTATGTCGTCTGGTCGCAGGGTGGCGAGATATTCGTTGCCGCAAGCTCTGACGGAGACACGTTTGGTGACGCAGAAAACATTAGCCGCAACGAAGGCTTTTGGCCAAATGTAGCTGCAGCCGAAAATACCTACGTGACATGGACTGAAGCCTCTGACACAATGATCGGAGTGCAGCAATAAAGCGCTATATAGCGCCGCACCGCGACTCTGCATGTTGGCCAGCAAGCTTTTCTATGCCGCAATGGCGGCAGGCATAGCGTTCATTGTCATAGGCGCGGCGTCCAGCGTCTATTCCAACATGGTTGTGGCCGTCCCACTGGACAACACGGTCAGGCCGGGGGCATCGGATATCATAACGCCGGACATGAACGTCGGAAGCACATCCGGCATCATGGTGAGCGGCTCGAAATTTGACATCAAAATCGAAGATCCGGACGGGCAGGTGATCAGGTCGGACAACAATATCACGTCTTTCAGCTACGACTTGACTGCGCAAAAGGCCGGCGAATACCAGATAGAGATCGTGAACACGGGCAGCACAGATCTCATGGTCAACGGGCATGCACAGACAAAGTCAAGCCCGCTCGCGCTGAGCGGCGCGCTGATGCTGGTTGTGACTGGCGTAATAGTGATTGGCCTAAGCCTGCGGTTTAGGAATCGCTAGCGGAACTCGGCTTTTTTGTAAGACCCAAGTATCTTGATGTACGACGTCTTTGGTTTTACCGACTTGAGCGCTTCTTGCACTGCGCTGTCCTGCGCGTGGCCTTCAAAGTCGACATAAAAGTTGTACTCCCACGGCGTCTCTTTAGTTGGGCGCGACTCTATCTTCGTCAGGTTTATCCTACGAATGGCAAACTCGCCAATGATTCCAAACAGCGCGCCGGGCACATGCTTTACTGAAAATATCATGGACGTCTTGTAGTGTCCCGACCTGCTATCGTTCTTGGCCTTTTTTGCCGACAGCACGAGGAACCTTGTGTAGTTGTTCTTCTTGTCCTCTATGCCTTCGTCGAGGATCTCCATCTCATACAATTCGGCCGCCCTATTGCTTGCAATGGCTGCAGAGTCGAGCATTTTGTTTTCCTTTATCATTTTCACTGCGCCCGCAGTGTCGTAGGCCGGCACGGGCTCGAGCTTTTTCCTCTGCAGGTATTCCCTGCATTGCGCAAGCGCCTGCGGGTGAGAATGAACACGCTTGATTTTTCTTGTGCCTCTGTTTGCGATAAGGCAGTGCCTGACGCGCTGGTGAATTTCGCCAATTACGCCCATCTTTGTTTGGAGCAACAAATCATAAATTTCATTAACACTTCCCTCTATCGAGTTTTCCACCGGTACGACAATATAGTCCGCGCCTCCGCTTTCTCCCGCGTCAAAGACATCCTGAAAGGATTTTTTGGGCATCAACCTTGCCTTGGGGAAATATTGCAGGGTCGCCATTTCGCCATAAGCTCCCGGCTCTCCCTGGAAGGCAACACGTGCCATGACCATTACTTGCCTACTTTGTGTATTAGCCGGAATGACTCCTTGCCATAGTCGTGCGTCAGCTTGCGGTTTTCAAACGCCCCACACTCGACGCATTTTATCGTGCTCTCGTCGGTGCGAACAGTGTCGCCGCCGCACATGAAGCACAGTGCATACAGCACGCCGTACTCTTTCTCTGCAAGCGTAAGGTGTATCGTGGAATTGAGCAGGCTTATGACCCTGCCCCTTACAATGTCGCCATTGTGGAATGTGGCGCGCCTGTCGCCCCTCCTTTCAACGTCAGCGCGACTCCCAATCCTTGCGGATGCAATCGCCGAAAAGCCGGCCTCAGACCTTTTGTCATTAATGTACAACACCTTGATGGATACCATGCTGCTGAACAGCATTTCGGCGTACCCGACAATGATGTCGCCCACCTTTGGGAGCATCGGGGCTTTCTTTTGTTCAATTTTTACTATCCTTCGTTTTAGATCGTAAACTCTTGTACCGACTGCTGTAGAGCGCACGGTCCCGTCGGAAGCAAGGTAAGTGTTCCTGCCTCCCTCAAATTCCTCGATGGACGCGACGCGCTCACCTGGGAGCATCGGCTGCTTGTCTTCTCTACTCATTCAATAATTGGAGCCTGAGGGAAAGTTATAATTGTTTACTGGTTAAGAATTTAGAAATTTCTTGCGATTTTTAGCGAAACCTATGCATTTGTATCTGGAGAATCTAGGCGAAAGATAATAAAGGTATAAAGAGCAGTAATGTTCAGGTGTTAATGTGAGCCAGAATACCCTATCCCTAAAGGTACTTGAGGCGTATACCAGAGACGTCGGTCGAGGAGTAGCGAGAATCGACTATGACTCGATGGATTCGCTGGGCGCGTCAACTGGAGACGTTATTGAAATTAGAGGCAAGCGCAGGACGGTTGCAAAGTGCTTGCCGCTTTACCCGTCTGATGAGGGCAAGGGCATCATCAGGGTCGACGGCCTTGTCAGGAACAACGCCGGCATTGCGATAGGCGACACTGTAATTGTAAAGAAGATCAAAGCCGTTCCAGCAGAAAAGGTAATTGTGGCTCCGCTTGAAGCGATACCGCCAATCGATGAACGATACCTTGCAGACGCGCTGGAAAGTGTGCCGCTCATCAAAGGCGACAACGTGATGGTCCCATACTTTGGTGGCAGGCTGACATTCCAGGTGATAGGAGTAACGCCGGCGGCAGACGCAGTATTGGTTACTCAAAAGACGATATTCCACATTGCAGAAAAGGGCGAGACCCTAAGAGGAGTCCCGCAGGTAACATACGAAGACATAGGCGGGCTGAAGGAAGAGATCCAGAAGGTGCGCGAAATGATCGAGCTTCCGCTCAGGCACCCCGAGATCTTTGAAAAGCTCGGAATCGAAGCGCCAAAAGGAGTATTGCTCTACGGTCCGCCGGGAACCGGCAAGACGTTGCTCGCAAAGGCAGTGGCGAACGAAAGCAATGCTCATTTCATCAGCATCTCCGGCCCGGAGATCATGAGCAAGTTCTACGGCGAGTCAGAAGCTAGGCTCAGGGAAATATTCAAGGAGGCAAAGGAAAAGTCGCCTTCGATCATATTCATAGACGAGATCGACTCGATCGCTCCAAAGCGCGAAGAAGTGACAGGCGAAGTCGAAAGGAGGGTCGTATCACAGTTGCTGTCATTAATGGACGGCCTCGAAGCAAGGGGCAAAGTAATAGTCATTGCAGCAACTAACAGACCAAACGCAATCGACCCGGCCCTCAGGAGGCCTGGCAGGTTCGATAGAGAGATCGAGATCAAGGTGCCAGACAAGCGCGGTCGCTTGGAGATATTGCAGATACACACACGCAACATGCCGCTTGACACAGACGTCGACCAGGAGAAGATTGCGGCAGTGACACACGGCTTTGTAGGCGCAGACCTTGAATACCTTTGCAAGGAAGCGGCCATGAAGTGCCTCAGGAGGGTATTGCCAGAGCTAAATCTGGAAGACGAAAAGCTGTCCCCAGAAGTGCTCAACAAGCTGATTGTCACCATGAGCGACTTTGAAAGCGCTGTCAAGGAAGTCATGCCCTCTGCCATGAGGGAAGTCTACCTTGAATCGCCGGATATCCCGTGGTCTGCGATAGGCGGTCTTGAAGAAGTAAAGCGTGAGCTCCAAGAAGCAGTCGAGTGGCCGCTGAGATACCCCGACCTCTACGCTAAACTAGGTCACACAATGCCAAAAGGCCTACTGATGCACGGACCGTCAGGAACCGGCAAGACATTGCTTGCAAAGGCAGTCGCGACGGAGTCTGAGGCTAACTTTATCAGCGTAAGAGGACCCGAGCTCTTGAGCAAGTGGGTCGGCGAATCCGAGCGCGGCATTCGCGAGATATTCAGGAGAGCCAGGCAGGCAGCGCCGTGCGTCGTGTTCTTTGACGAAATCGACTCGATCGCTCCGACAAGGGGAATGGGAGGCGACAGCATGGTCACAGAACGTGTCGTTTCACAATTGCTTACAGAGCTGGACGGCATCCAGTCACTTTCAGGCGTAGTGGTAATCGCTGCCACCAACAGGGCAGATATGATAGATCCCGCGTTGCTCCGCCCCGGCAGGTTCGACAAGATAGTGTTCGTCCCGATGCCGGACAAGGGCGCGAGACAAAGAATTCTAGAAATCCACGCAAAGGGCAAGCCGATGGGCCCAGACGTGGACTTTGTCAAGGTGGCCGAGATCACAGAAGGCTTTAGCGGCGCAGACACTAGCGCAGTGTGCAACACGGCTGTGTCGCTCGTGTTGCACGAATACCTTGCAAAGTACCCGACGCCCGAAGAGGCAGCAAAGCACGCGTCAGAAGCGCACGTTTTTCTGCGCCACTTTGAAGAAGCGGTAAGGAAGATAAAGACGCAGAGAGAAGGCAAGCCGACAGAAAAAGCGGTCCCGTACTACCGCTAAGGCTCTTTTTCTTTCTTTGCCTAAAAATTTCCAGGCAGGCAGCCGCCTAGCCACAGGGGCAATGTTTTTAAGTTATCGGTTTTATGATACACCTAACTAAAAGAAATTGGTTGAAAATTCACAAGTTCAACTCGTAGCGAAACCAACTGCAGCCGCTCTAAATCGCTTTGTCAAACCCATTGACATCCGCAAATTAGTAGCACAATACGGCACGCCGCTTTATCTGGTCGACGAAGACACACTTCGCGCAAAAGTCAAGGAACTGCATAGCGCTTATTCAAAATTCAATGGCCCGGTCAAGGTAGCATACTCGGTCAAGGCCAACTTTACGCCAGCAGTGATCAAGACCTTCATGCAAGATGGGGTGACGTTCGACCTGACTTCGCTAGGCGAACTTTATTTCATAAAGCAATGCAAGGCAGACCCGGAGAACGTCATATACACGAGCGTGACAGAGGAGCCGGAAGAGTATATCGAAGTGCTTGAGACCGGGGTTAGGAGGGTTGTCGTCAGTTCTTTTAACGGGATGGCAAACTTGGCAAAAGCTGCAAGCAAGGTAGGAGGAACAAGACCACTGACAATGATACGTGTGAACCCCGAAGTCGGCGTCAAAGCCGAAGTTCGCGCGTCATACAGGAACGGCAAGTTCGGCGTGCCATTCAACGGCGGCACCATAGACAGCGCCGCCAAGATGGTCAAGCATGTGATGGGCAGTGACCTCCTCAAGTTTGAGGGCTTCCACTTCCACCTCGGCTCGCAGATCACCGACTTTTCATGTTATACGCATGCGCTGGACAAGATGGACGCATTCATGACCAAGATGAAGAAGGAAAACCCGGCCTTCCAGGTAAACACCTTTGACATTGGCGGCGGGACTCCAGTGTTCTACAACGACCCCGTGCCGACGCCTGCCCAGATGGCCGAGAATCACGTCGGCAAGCTCAACCAGCTTGCAGAGACGCATGGCACATACACTCTCATGATAGAGAGCGGCCGCTTCCTCGTGGCAGAGTCGTCCATGCTGGTATCAAGGATAGTAAACACAAAGGAGTACAACGAGCACAAGATAGTCATTGTCGACGCAGGCTATCACATACTGCTCGACGCGGCTCTGCTAAAGCAGGAATACCCGCAGGAGGTGGTGCCGGTGGTGGACAGCAAGGACAGGACGATCGCCCTTACAGCCGCCTCGGTAAAGAACACTCACCTTGCAGGAAGGCTGTGCGACACGTACGACGTGTTCCCGCTTTCAAAGGTGTCAGACTTGAACGAGTCTGAAGTGGGCAGGTACATCTCGTTCTACAACGTGGGCGCCTACTCGGTCGTATTCAACATGCCGTTCCACTGCCAGACAAAGCCGCCGATAGTCATGAAGGACAGCGACGGCAAGTTCAGGCTTGTAAGGAAGGGAACGACGTACGACCACCTCTTCTGCGAAGAAGGCGGAGAACTGGCGTAAAATTAGCCCTGCCATGCAGGCGGGCAACATTTTTTAAATCAATAGTAGCATCGCGTCAAAATGACGGACACCAGGAAGACCCGCGCCCATGTCTTTGTCAGCGGCAGGGTTCAAGGCGTCTACTTCAGGCAGAACACAAAGCGGGTGGCTACCAGGCACAAGGTCACCGGCTGGGTGCGCAACCTGCCTGACGGCCGGGTGGAAGCCATTTTTGAGGGTGACGAGATGGATGTCAACGAGGTAATAGAGTGGTGCCACGTCGGGCCGCCAAAGGGCAAGGTAGAAGACGTCAACGTGAAATTCCAGAAATACACCGGCGAATTTGTCGAGTTTAACGTCAACTATTGAATTTTCTGATACGCTTCAGCAATCTGCTTTCTTGCGCTCTCAGCATCTTCCGCGGTCTTGACAGTTGTAGCTATAGGAGGTCCGGCCCTGCCGTACCTTATCGACAGCACCAGCGAGTCGCCGGCCGGCTCGACGTCAAGGAAAATCCGAAAGTTCATTGTCTTGGCGTAGACCACCCTGTGCGGCCTCACTTCCTCTATCACGTTGCCGCCGAGCGCCAGCACGAATTTACGTAGGTCGACCATTATTGTTCTTGCCGGCTCTTTCAGCCTCTCAAGGTGAGTTTCAAATGGAATGCGGCCGGGCTGACCAGACATCATATCCTGATCTTGACTCCGCTTTTCTTCAAATATTTCTTTACCTTATCAACCGTTGACTTTTCATAGTGGAATATCGAAGCGGCAAGCGCGGCGTCAACGTCGGCCTTTTCAAACACGTCGAGCATGTGGCGCGCGCTCCCGCAGCCGCCAGAAGCTATTACCGGCACATTGACTGACTTGCAAATGGCTTTGGTCAGTTCGATGTCGTAGCCGTTCTCTGTGCCGTCGGCGTCGATGCTGGTCAGCAAAATTTCACCAGCGCCGCGCCGCTCGACTTCCTTTGCCCACTTTATCGCGTCCAGGCCTGTGCCTTCCTTGCCTCCGTAAATCCTTACTTCAAACCAGAACTTCTTGCCCTTATCATTGAACGTCGTCTTGCCCTTCTCGAAATCATAATTCCTCTTTGCGTCTATTGCGACCACGACGCACTGCTTGCCGAAAATCGACATCAGCTGCGTTACCAGCTCCGGGTTCTTGACGGCCCCGGTATTGATGGAGACCTTATCCGCGCCGGACAGCAAGATGTCGCGCGCATCTTCGAGCTTTTTGATGCCGCCCCCGACCGTGAACGGGATGTCGATCACGCTTGCCACGTTTCTCACAACTCCTTTCATCGTGTCCCTCCCTTGCTGTGACGCTGTGATGTCGAGGAACACGAGCTCGTCGGCACCCTGCTCGGTGTATCTTTTGGCAAGCTCAACCGGGTCGCCGGCGTCCTTGACTTCTGCAAAATGCACGCCCTTGACGACCCTGCCGTTGTCGACGTCAAGGCACGGAATTATCCTCTTTGCAAGCGTCATGCTAATGCTTTCACCTTTTCAATACTCAACTTGCCGTCGTACATCGCCTTGCCCAGTATGACAGAGCTGCAGCCCGCGCTCCTGACCTTAACAATGTCTTCGACGCTTGCGATGCCGCCGCTTGCAATTATCCTTGCAGACGATGCAGCTTCAGCCAGCGTCCTGACGTCTGGGCCCTGGAGCGTGCCATCACGATCGATGTTTGTAAGCAGGAATTCGTCAACCCCCATCGCTGAAAACTGCGATATCGCGTCCGCGACTTTTGTGCCTGTTGACTCTTTCCAGCCCTTCACCATCACCTTGCCGTCGACCTGGTCTATCGAAACCACTATCCTGCCGGGGTTCTTTTTAGCCAGCTTTCTCACGGCCTCCGGCTCGCTGTAGGCCATGGTGCCAAGCACTACCCTTGCTGCTTTTGATAACATCTCTTCTGCCTTTTCAGGGGTCCTGATGCCGCCAGCAATTTCAACAGGAATCTTGACTGTCGCGGCTATTTTTGCGGCAAGCTCAGCGTTGTTGCCATTAGAAAACGCCGCGTCAAGGTCGACTACATGCAGCATGTCGGCACCCGCCGCCTCCCACTTTTTCGCGGTTTCAACAGGATCGCTGCTGTAAACTGTCTTGTTTGCGGCATCACCCTTGACAAGCCTGACTACGCTCCCGCCCATGATGTCGACCGCGGCTATGACCTTCATTTTGCCCCGTTGTCACACATTTTGATAAAGTTCTTGATTATCATTGCGCCGACGTCGCCAGACTTTTCCGGGTGGAACTGAACGCCTATCAAATTGTCTTTTTCAATGACTGCCGGCACGCTGACTCCATAGTCGGAGGTGGCGACCACCAGCTTGCGGTTCTTTGGCACCGTGCGATACGAGTGCACAAAATACACCCACGAGTTGTCCCTGACGTCTTTTAGCAACTTGCTTTCGGCTTTTATCTGCAGGTTGTTCCAGCCCATGTGTGGGATCTTGACCTTGCTCTTTGGAAGCAATACGACGTCGCCATCCAGTATCTTCAAGCCCTCAAGCTTGCCCTCTTCGCTCCTGTCAAATAGCATCTCCATTCCAAGGCAGATGCCCATCACAGGCATGCCGCTCTCAATCGCCTCGTCCAGGTGCTGCGCGCTGCCCTCTATCGACCTGATTGCCGGGTCAAAGTTACCAACGCCGGGGAGCACGAGCCCGTCAAACCTGTCCATTTCTTTCAGGTCGTAGATTATCTCGACGCCCTCTGCCCCGTTTCGCTCCAGCGCAGATTTCAGGCTGAACAGGTTGCCGGCGCCGTAGTCAAATATTGCTATCTTGGCCATCACATCGCTCCCTTTGTGCTCGGCACGCCTTTTCTCCTGCTATCGATGCCAGTCGCCATCCTGAGCGCTACTGCAAACGCCTTGAGCGCGGCTTCGACCTTGTGGTGGTCGTTGTCGCCGTAATGCACGATCATATGGGTGCACGCGTTCAGGTTCTGGACGAGAGACCTTGCAAAGTGTTCAAGGTCTTCCCTCGGCACCCCTTCGATGCTGTCGCGAGTCAGTTTCAGCTCTACATTTTGGTACTGGCGTTTGACAAGATCAATAGACACGTAGGCAAGCGCTTCGTCCATTGGCACGAGCGCGTAGCCAAACCTTGCGATTTTCGCCCTGTCGCCCAGCGCCTTGTCTATCGTCTGCGCAAGCGCGATCGCGACGTCCTCTGCAAGGTGGTGCACGATGCCGTCGTTTGACTTGCCTGTTAGCGTGATGTCGATCGTGCCGTGCTTGCCAATCGAGGTGACGAGGTGGTCGATGAAAGTGAGGCCGGTCCTGACGCTGGTCTTGCCCGTGCCGTCAATGTTGACCTGCACCGTGACTGCGGTCTCTTTTGTGACCCTCTCAATCCTCGCCTTTCTTGCAGCAGAAGCCATCGTACGTGTTAAACTGCTAGTACTTTATTTATGGTGTTCGGTAACTGGTTGACGCTTTTTGCGATCGCCTGAACGCCTTCCTGTCTGAACTGTGCCATCGTCTTGGCTCGCTGGGGGCTGTTGCCATAGACGCCTATGAATGCTATCTTTACGCCCACTTCTTTCTCGGCACGCCTTGCCATCAGCAGGTCCTCGGCCGAGTCACCCGCATAGACGGCAGTTCTTGCACCCATTACTTCCATCGCGCGCTTTATCGCGTACGGGTTGGGTTTGGCGTACTCGCGCTTTTCGTCTTCTAAGAATACACAGGCGTCAAGGTTGAAATATTTCATCACCGGCTTGAGCGAAAACTCTGCCGCAAGTCTGCTCCTGCCGGAAACCGTGGCAAGGTTGCCTCCAATCATTTTGTGTAGCTTTTTCATCGTTTTTGCGCTGACTGCGAGCCTGTCGTTTTCTATCAACGGCCTGCCACCGGCCCAGTACTTTGGCTCCAAGTGGTTTTGTTTCCTAAATAATTCCGGCCCGTAAAAGAATTCGTCAAACACCCTTGCAAGCATGCTTTCCTTGACAGGCGCCGGGTAAGCGAGCAGCTTTTTCCACTTCTCAATGCCGTAGCCTGCAAGGAACTTTTCCACTGACAGGTAGCCGCTTTCGTCGGCGTTTTCTGCCACTTGCATCAGGAATTTTCTCCCTTGTACAACATTCTTTGGGAGTCTGGAAAGCATCGCAAGCGTTATCGCATAAGTCGTGTCGGTGTCGTTGTTAAAGCCGCCGCTCTGCCTGAATTTCAGAATGATCTGGTTGGTGACAAGGCCGCGGAAGGACCTGTCGGTGATCGATTTGAGCATGTACTCCACGGTCCTTTTGACGGCAGCGTTGTAGGACTTGCGGATGTCTACCAGCACGCCGTCGATGTCAAAGAGCGCGCAGTCAAACATCACAGCGACCCTTCTACGCACTGGAGGAACTTGTCGTTCATTTCCCGTGTGCCTATCGTGACTCTCATGCAGCCCCTGTGGCCGGCAACGTTGCCAAGCATCT
>Ga0209751_10005038_pt1 | contig 12534 bp, 14 predicted proteins | sample RifCSP13_1_FD_184019 | JGI IMG/M metagenome (GOLD analysis project Ga0209751, IMG submission 184019) | Soil microbial communities from Rifle, Colorado - Rifle CSP2_sed 13_1 (SPAdes) (version 2) | ecosystem: Environmental > Terrestrial > Deep subsurface > Rock core/Sediment | place: Rifle... | reverse complement strand
GCCCGCAGCCGGTACTCGTGCATCCAGGCCGGCTCTTCCTTGAAGGCGCTGATCTCCTCGACCGTGTCGCGGGTCAGCCCGCGTTTCGTCTGCTTGAGGTAGACGACGTCGTCGTGGAACTCGAACTTGGAGCGCTCGTCGCGGACGATGTCACGCTGCGGTGCGGTCATCAGGCTCTCCTGTCGAACCGGCGGTGCGCTCACGACCTCCGCCTAATCCCGACCCCCATTATCGGATTTCCGGGGCAAGGCGTCAACGGCCCGCTGACCAGGGGGAGGCGGGACTGGGGCGAGCGTCGCCGCCGGCCCGCCGCTCCGGGCACCTGTGCACCCGGCGTTCAACATGGCGGACGAACGAGCCCGGAGCGTCACCCCTGCTCGCCACGCGACCGGAATGACGAACGAAGGCCGCTGCTGGGCGTCGCCGACGCCGCGGACGGTGCTTCGTTCGCCGGTTCGCTCATCGGGTGCACAGCGGGCCCTGGCGATCCCGCCGACCAGGGGTCCGATCAGCCCCTGATCGGCCTCACCCGGCCCAGGAGATCGGCCGCCGGCGCACCGATGGCGCAGCGCCAGCCGACGAGGTCGGGTCGGCGACCGAAGAGCACGACGACCGATTCCGCGCGCGGAAGAGCACGACGACCGATTCCGCGCGCGCGCCGCCGGGCCGCAGCCCGCCGTCCACGCGCCAGCCGCTGCTGCCGGGTCGGAGCGCCGCTGACGGCGCGCGCAACCGGGTCGCGCCGCGGGCCCGCAGCCGACGCGCCTTCGCCTGGCATTCCTCGTAGGTGTCCCGTCCTCCCGTGAGGACCGCCCGCGTGAGCTTCGGGCTCGCTTCGGGCTCGTCATCGGGCACCTCGATCGCCCAGATGGCCCGCCGGATGGTCGCCAGGTCCTGGGGGTCGTCGATCTCTTCGTGGCGCAGGAACTCGGCCCAGGCCCCGTCGGGGGTCTCCGCGAGATAGTGGGCCGGCCCCTCGCCGTCGCCGTGCCAGCGGCCGGGCGGCTGGTCGGGGCCCTCCCAGAGGAACGGGAGGCGGGGATCGACGTGCCGGTAGCCGATCACGTCGCCGCGGAGGCGTTGAGCGAACGGGCGATGGCCAGCACGGCGCCCGGGCCATCCGCATCGGGGTCCCAGGCGCCCGCGAGCAGCTCCTGTGGTGTCCGATCGTCAAGGGTCGTGCGCCGACGCTCGAACCAGCGCCGGATGCCCTGGTCGTTGTACGCGCCGCGCAGCTCCCCGACGATCCGGGCAAGCACGTGGAGCCGGCCGGCGACGTCGTCCGGGGCCCCGCGGACGCCGGCCGCGTAGCGGCGCAGGCTGATGGCGGACGCCCCGGCCAGCTGCGCCAGCCGGTCCGGCCCGAACAGCTGCAGCAACGACCGCGCCTCTGGCCGGGGAGCCGGCGACTCCTCCAGCGCCGCGCGCAGCAGCCCGAGGGCCCGGTGCCGCTGTCCATCCGTGGAGCGCGGGTCCACGATCACCCGGGCGAGGTCGCGCCCGATGCCATATGCCGCCGCGGCCTCCGCCACGCGCCGCAGGGCCTCCGTGCCAAACTCTTCGAGCGGCCCGGAGGGCTCGATCAGGCCCATCGCCTCGACCAGCCGCATGACGTGGACGGCGTCTTCCGCTACTGCGATGGGAGCGACCGGATCGCCATTGGCTCTGTTTCCGAGTAGCACCATGGTCCATATTCTATCCGACCACGAGCCGACCGGTCAACCTGGACGAGCTCATCCTGCCCGATGCGGACGCCTGTCCCGGCCTCGTCGAGGGCCGGCGGGTTCCCGGCCTCGTCGAGGGCCGGCGGGTCAGTCCGTCGAGGCCCCGAAGCGGGCGACCTCGCGCTCGATGTCGAGCGTCCGTACGACACCGCGACGCTCGTCCTCGCCCCATGCCTCGCGAGGCACGGCCCACATGATCTCGAACTCGTTGCCGTCGGGGTCGCGGCCGTAGAGCGACTTCGAAACGCCGTGGTCGCTGGCGCCGGTGAGCGCTCCGGCCGCCGACAGCTCCTCGGCCGCCGCAGCCAGCGCCTCGATCGTGCCGACCTCCCAGGCCAGGTGGTAGAGGCCGGTCGAGCCGCGCGCCGGGCGTGGCGCGGCCGGACCGACCGAGAAGAGACCGAGGTCGTGGTGGTTGTCCGCGAGCGGCGAGCGCATGAAGACGGCCTGCCCGCCGAACTCGCGACCGACCTCCTCGAAGCCGAAGACTCGCGTGTAGAACTCCGCCGCGACCGACGCGTCGCGGACGTAGAGGACGGCGTGGTTGAGGCGCGTGACGGGGATCATGGGCTCGGGTCCTTCTCTTGGCTCTTGGCTGAGGTGGAGCAGTATCGCCCCGGAACGACCGATCGGCAGCCGCCGCGCCCGCGACCCGGGGTGCTCCGGGGGGGCCAAGGCCGCGAGCCGACGAACCGATCCCTAGCGCGCAAGGACCTCGGCAAGCCCCTCGGCCAGCACGTCGTACTCGGCGGGATCGTTGTAGAGCTGCGCCGAGAGGCGCACGAGGCGGCGGCGCGCCATGTCCGCCGAGAACCCTGGCGTCCAGGGCGTCGGCCAGGGGAGCACGGGGATCTGGATCCGAAAGCGCTCCTGGAGCGCGAGCTGGATGGGGTCGGCGTCGAGCGGGGAGAGGGCGGTACTGGCGGCCGCACCCGCATCTTCGGGGAGCAGCACGGCCGCCATCGAGCCGAGCATCCCGTCCGGGACCGGGGGCGCGACGCCGAGCCGGCGGCAGACGGTGTCCCGGCCGGCCAGCGCCAGGGCGTGGTTGCGGGCCATCACCTCCGGCCAGCCGCCGGGCATCAGACCGCCCACGAAGTCGATGGCGGCCGGCGCGGCGAGCCAGGCCGTAGGGTCGTCCGTGCCCATCCAGTCGAATTCCAGGCGAAAGCGACTGCGGTGACGGCGCGGGTCGTTCGCGCCGTGGGAGATCGTCAGGGGGCGGATGGCGGCCTGGCGATCGCGGCGAACCCACAGGATGGCGGCACCCTTCGGCGCACAGGTCCACTTGTGGAGGTTGCCGGTCCAGTAGGCGACGCCGCTCGTCTCGAGCGCGCGCAGGTCCACCGGCAGCATGCCCGGCGCATGGGCCCCGTCGACCAGCACCTCCACGCCGCGGGCCGCCAGCTCGCGCGCCAGCTCGGCCACCGGCAGGACGACCGCGGTGGGGCTTGTAACGTGGCTCAGCAGCGCCAGGCGGGTGCGGGGCGTGACGGCGGCTAGCACGCGCTCCACGACCTCTTCCGGTCCGGCCACAGGGAAGGGCAGCGCGGCCACGACGAGCCGCGCCCCGTCCCGTTCGGCCACGTAGCGGGCCGCGTTCAGGCAGGCGTTGTACTCGTGGTCGGCGCCGAGGACTTCGTCACCGGGGGCGATGCGCAGCGAGCGCAGGACGGTATTGACGCCGCTGGTCGCGTTGTGCACGAAGGCGAGGTCGTCGGGGTCGGCGCGGAGGAAGGCGGCGACCCGAGCGCGCGCCATGTCCAGGGCCGGCTCCAACTCGTCGACCATGAAGCGCACCGGCTCCGACTCCAGCCGGTCGCGCCAGGCCCGCTGGGCCTCGAGCACCGGCGTGGGGCAGGCCCCGAACGAGCCGTGGTTGAGGAAGACGACGTCGGGGTCCAGCGACCAGTGGGCGGCGAGAGGCGACGAACGCGGCACCCGCCAACTGTGCCACCATCGGGGCATGTGCGGCAGGTTCACCCAACAGCGCCCCACGGCCGAGCTGGCCGAGCTCTTCCGGGCCGAGCCGCTCGTCGAGGATACCGGCGCACGCTTCAACGTGGCGCCCTCGCAGGGCGTCATCGCCGTGGTCCAGCCGCCGGACGACCGGCGGCTCCTGACCACCTTCCGCTGGGGCCTCATCCCCTCCTGGGCGCAGGACCCGAAGATCGGCTACCGCACGATCAACGCGCGGGCCGAGACGGTCTTCACGAGCCCCGTCTTCCGCACCAGCATCCGCAAGAAGCGCTGCCTGATCCCCGTCGATTCGTTCTACGAGTGGCGCCGTACCGAGGATCGGCCGAAGCAGCCGTACGCCATCCGCCGCCGCGACGGCGCGCCGCTCGCGCTGGCCGGCCTCTGGTCGTCGTGGAAGGACCCGCTCAGTGAGGAGTGGCTGCGCAGCTGCTCCATCGTGACCACGACGCCGAACGAGCTGATGGCGCGCATCCACGACCGGATGCCGCTCATCCTGGCGCCCGAGGCGTGGGAACTGTGGCTCGACCCGGCGCTGGACGACGTGGCTGAGCTGCGCGGCCTGCTCGTGCCCTCCCCGGCCGCGGACCTCGAGGCGTACCCGGTCTCGACGCTCGTCAATTCCACGCGCAACGAAGGCGCGGCGCTGATCGAACGCATCGCCGGAGAAGTGAGGAGTGGCAGCGCAGCTGCTCCATCGTGACCACGACGCCGAACGAGCTGATGGCGCGCATCCACGACCGGATGCCGCTCATCCTGGCGCCCGGCGCCTGGGAGACCTGGCTCGACCCGACCCTGGAAGACGTGGCTGAGCTGCGCGGCCTGCTCGTCCCCTCCCCGGCCGCGGACCTCGAGGCGTACCCGGTCTCGACGCTCGTCAACTCCACGCGCAACGAGGGCGCGGTGCTGATCGAACGCATCGCGGGAGAGGTCCTCACGGCATGACCGCGAACGGCTACGGCGACGTCAGCTTCTGGCTCGAGACGTGCGGCGACGACCTGGCGCCACGCCCGCCGCTCGACGGCTCGATCGATGCCGATGTGGCCATCCTCGGTGCGGGCTACACGGGGTTGTGGACGGCGCTCTACCTCCTGCGCCGCGCGCCCCGCCTGAAGGTCGTCATCCTCGAGAAGGAGATCGCCGGCTTCGGGGCTTCGGGACGGAACGGCGCCTGGTGCGCGCCCGACTTCAACATCAGCCTGCCCGAGCTGACCCGCCGTTACGGCACCGCCGCGGCGCGGGCAACCCAGGAGGAGACCTACAACGCGGTCGAAGAGATCGGCCGGGCAAGCGCCGAGGAGGGCATCGACGCGGGCTGGCACAAAGGCGGGCGTCTGACGGTCGCCCGCGGCCCGCACCACCTGCAGGCGCTCCGCGACGACATCGCCACGTACGAGCGGTTCGGATTCGGCGAACGCAACCAGCTGCTCGGTGCGAAGCGCCGAGGAGGGCATCGACGCGGGCTGGCACAAAGGCGGGCGCCTGACGGTCGCCCGCGGCCCGCACCACCTGCAGGCGCTCCGCGACGACATCGCCACGTACGAGCGGTTCGGATTCGGCGAACGCAACCAGCTGCTCGGTGCGGCCGAGACCGCAGAGCGGATCCGCATCGCGGGTGCGCTCGGGGCCGTCTACACGCCCGACTGCGCGGTCATCCACCCGGGACGCCTGGTGCGCGGCCTGGCGCGCGCGGTCGAGCGCCGCGGGGCCACGATCCACGAGGGGACCGCGGTCACGGGCTTCAGGCCCGGCCGGCCCGGCGGCCCGGGACCGGTGCTGCGCACCGCGCGCGGCGACGTCCAGGCGCGGACCGTCGTCCTCGCCGGCGAGGCCTACCTGACGCAGTTGCGGCAGCTCCACCGGCAGTTGCTGCCGGTCTGGTCGCTCATCGTCCTGACCGAGCCGCTCAGCGAGGAGCAGTGGGCGTCGATCGGCTGGGGGGCCCGCGAGTGCGTCCACTCCTACCGGATGAGCATCGACTACCTCTCGCGCACGGAGGACGGGCGGATCCTCTTCGGCGGACGCGGCGCGCCGTACCGCTTCGGCTCGCCCATCCGGCCGGCGTACGACCGCCACGAGCGGACGCACGAGATGCTGCGGGGCATGGTCCGCTCGTGGTTCCCGGCACTGCGCGACGTCGGCTTCACGCACGCCTGGGGCGGCCCGCTCGGCATGCCGCGCGACTGGATGCCGGCCTTCACCTTTGACCCGGCGACCGGCATCGCGTCGGCACGCGGTTACACCGGCCACGGGGTCGGTGCCACGAACATCGCGGGGCGCGCGCTGGCCGATCTCATCACGGGCACGGCCTCCGCGCTGACCGAGCTGCCGATGATCGGCCATCGCTCGCCCAACTGGGAGCCGGAGCCGCTCCGCTGGCTGGGCGTGCGCTACACGCAGCGGGCTTTCGGGCGCCTCGACGCGAAGGCCGAGCGCACCGGGAAGCCGCCGGGTGGCCCGAGCCTAGCGCGCTGGCTGGGGCGCCACTGATGAAGCCCGCCGGCTATGTTCCCGGCGCCATCGACCTCGACTACATCGAGGGCATCGGCGCCCCCATCCACCCCGTGCTGGCGGCGATCGAGGCCGCCGCGGAGCCGGAGGACGTGCCCATCGTCGACCGCTCCAGCGGTCGCGTGCTGGCCATCCTCGCCGGGGGCCGGCGGTCCATCGTCGAGGTCGGTACCGCGTACGGCTACTCGACCCTCTGGATGGCGCTCGGCCAGCCGCCCGACGGGCGGATCGTGACGGTCGACCCGGACCGCTCACGCACGGATCTCGCGCGCGGCTGGTGGCGGCAGGCCGGCATCGCCGACGAGCGCATCGTCGTGGTCGGCCGGCCGGCGCTCGAGGCCCTCGCTGCCGCCGAGCCGGCCTTGGATGGTCCCTTCGACCTCGCCTTCATCGACGCGCTCAAGCCCGAGTACCTCGGGTACCTGGCCGCGCTCCGGCCGCGGCTGGCCCGCGGCGCACTCGTCGTCGCCGACAACGTCCTGTGGGGCGGGCTGGCGGCCCGGCCCGGCGCGGCCGGCGGCATGGCCGCGGACACGACGGCGCTGCGCATCTTCAACGCGACCGTCCTGGCCGACCCGGCCTTCACCGCCACGATCCTGCCCGTCGGCGACGGGCTGCTGCTGGCCGTGTACCGGGGCTGAGACCGCGATCAACCCTCCGGCTCGTGGCGCGCGGTGTTGGTGGCGCGCACCGGCGGCTGGGCGCCGGACCATGCCTCCGGTGCATGGCTTCCGCGCCGGGACGTGACGATGGGGCTCGTGGGCGGTCGCGAGGGGGCCCTGGGCCCGAAACCATGTCTCCGGTGCATGGCCGCCGCGCCAGGATGTGGCGATGGGGCTCGTGGGCGGTCGCGAGGGGGCCCTGGGCCCGAAACCATGCCTCCGGTGCATGGCCGCCGCGCCGGGACGTGACGCTGGGCCGCGCCAGGACGTGACGCTGGGGCTCGTGGGCGGTCGCGAGGGGGCCCTGGGCCCGACGCGGTGCCACGGCGGGACGACGTTCACGCCTCGTGCGGTGCTAGGATGCCGGCCGATCCCCCCGAGAATCGCGGCGAGCTGAGGTGGCGTGATGTCCTTCCTGGAGAGGGCCAAGCAGGCCGCGGAGCAGGCGCGCCATGCGGCCGGAGAGACGGCCCGCGAGGTCGCCGAGAAGGCGCGCGCCGAGGCGCCTGGCGCGGCGGAAAAGGCCCGCGAGGCGGCGGGGAAGGCCCGCCACACGCTGGTCACGGCCATCGAGCGCATCGACCCGGGGCTCCTGGCCGACGTCGTCATCAAGGCCACGGCGCTCCAAGAACGGGCGAACGCGGCGCTGCGCACGAAGGAATCCGCGTACCGCATCGCCGAGATCACGGTGACGGCGACGATCCCGCCGCAGATCAGCTTCACCATCAGCCGCGTCGGCGACCCCGGGGAGTCCGGTGCGACGGCCACCGCGATCGATTCGGCGACCCTCGTCGAGTCCGGCGCCCTGGCCGCCTCCCCGGACGTCGTGGCCGACCTCGACGCCTCCGCGCCAGAGCCCGAGGTCCAGAGCCCGAGGTCGGCTGAGCGCAGGCACGGCGGGAACCCGGCTCCCTGCTGTACCGTCTGCGGGCCGTGAACATCCGTCGCTCTCCCCTGGCGCTCCTGGTGGCCGTCGCGCTCGTGGCCATCGCCTGCAGCTCGGGCCCGACCGTGCCCTCCCACCCCACCGACGCCGACCAGCTCATCGCCGGCATCGCCGTCATCACCCGCGACGACACGCCGGAGCAGCGGCTCCTCGCCTACCCCGTGGCGTCTCTCTACGGGGACGGCCGACTCATCCGCCTGGGCCCGCAGATGGCGATCTACCCCGGCCCGGCCCTGCCCAACCTCATCGTCACGCAGCTGGACCCGGCCGGCGTCGACGCGATCCTCCTCGCCGCCGGCACGGCCGGCGTCGTCGGCGCAGACCAGGAGATGCGCTTCCCGATCGTCGAGAACCCGCCCATCACGGTCTTCGTCGTCTTCTCGGACGGCGTCCGCCACCAGACGATCGTCGAGGCGCTCGGCATGGAGCAGCCGAACGATGGCCGCCTCTCCCCCGCCGCGCGCGCCCAGCGTGACGCGATGAAGGCGCTCGTGGCGCTCCTGACGGAGCCGCGCGCGTCGCTGGCAGCCAGCGTGGTGGGAGACGACACACCCTACGAGCCGACGGCAATGCGCCTCCTGGTCAGCCCGATCGACCCGAGCGCCGAGCCGAGCCCCCTCCCGCCGGCGACCCGTGACTGGCCACTGGCGACTGGGCTGGCCGAGCTGGGCCAGGTCGTGACGGACGCTCCGAACATCCGCTGCGCCATGGTCGATGGAGCCGACTTTGCGGCGCTCTACCCGCTGGCGAAGCCCCGGCGAGTCGGGCTGCGGGAGCTGCCCCGCCCCCGACCGTCCTAGCCGCCGGCCACGGCCGGCAGGACGATCACCACCGAGTCAGGCCGTAGCGGCGCCGACAGGCCGGAGCGCTCCCCGTCCACGAACACGTTGATGTGCTCGCGCAGGGCCGGACCCTCGTCACACAGCCGATCGCGTAACCCCGGCCAGCGGGCGTCGAGGGAGGCGACCAGCTCGGCCACCGTGCCAACGTCGGGCACCTCCGCCTGGCGCGGCAACGCCGGGAAGAGGTCGACGAGCGAGCGAGGCAGCCGGACCAGGGCCACGGCCGCGGTCAGCTCCCGACCAGCAGCGTCTCGACTGAGTGGATGGGCGGCAGGAACGAGGCGATCTCGCGCCATGTCCGGCCCTCGTCGGCGCTGGCGAAGACCTGGCCGGTGCTCGTCCCGAAGTAGATCCCGAAGGGGTCGAGCCGGTCGACGGCCATCGCCTCGCGGAGCACGCCGAGGTACGCGTCCTGCTGGGGCAGCCCGGCGCGCAGGTCGGTCCACGTCGCCCCGGCGTCGGCGGTCCGCCAGACGGCGGCCCGGCCGTCGGGCATGAAGCGGCCGCGGTCGTCGCCGTTGAGCGGGACGGTGAAGGCCGTGTCGGGGTCGTGGGGGTGCGTCACCATGGGGAAGCCGAAGGTGGAGGGCAGCCCCGCCTCGATGGAGATCCACGTTCGGCCGGCGTCGTCGCTGCGGTACGTGCCGCAATGGTTCTCCTGGTAGAGCCGGTCGGGCAGGCCTGGGGCCATGACGAGCTTGTGCACGCACTGCCCCGTCACCGGGTACGGATCGGGCAGGAAGTCCGCCCGGACGCCGCTGTTGCGCGGCTCCCAGGCCGCCCCGCCGTCCTCGGTGGCGAAGGTGCCCACGGCCGAGATGGCCACCCACATCCGCCGTGGGTCGGTGGGGTGGGGCACGATGGAGTGGAGGCAGAGTCCGCCGAAGCCGCCCTCCCAGGTGGGTCGCGTGGGGTGGTTCGTCAGGCCCTCGACGTGCTGCCAGGTCTCCCCGCGGTCGTCGCTGCGGAAGAGGCCCGCGGGATCCACGCCGGCGTAGAGGGCATCGCCGACCGGCGTGATGTTCCAGACCGTCTTCATCTTCGGGCCGTCCTCGCCGTAGGTCAGGCCCTCCGACGAGTGGGACCACGTTGCGCCGAGATCGTCGCTGCGGAAGACGGCCGGCCCGTACCAGAAGCTGCGGCCGCCGGCATAGAGGGTGCCGGACACGGGGTCGGCGGTGAGGTGATTGAGCGGCCAGCCCTCGCACAGCGGGCCTCGGACCCGCCATGCGCGGCGGGTCTCGTCGCCGTCGAGGATGAAGCCGCCCTTCTTCGTGCCCAGCAGGAGCAGCAGACGTCGTCTCATGGATCCCTCCGCCCTTCTTCGTGCCCAGCAGGAGCAGCAGACGTCGTCTCATGGATCCCTCAGGTCGCGCCGGCGCGCCGGATCGTCCCTGCTGCCGGCGCGGCGCGGCCCGAGTCTACGCCGCGCCTGCAACGCCCGTCAGTGCAGGCGTGGGCCCTGGGCACGGCGCTTCTCGACCGCCTCGAGCGCCTCGCGGAGGCCGGCGATCCAGTCGCCCTCGTGCTCGGCGACGAGCCTCACGCACCAGGCCAGCGCGTCCGCCCGACTCCGGGCCACGCCGGCCGCGACGAGCGTGTCCAGCGTGCGCCGCTCGGCCATGCGCAGGCGGGTCATGACCGGCAGCGCGAGCGTCGTGAAGAGCCGCTCCGTGCCGCCGATGCGGACGCCCCAGGAGACGGCCCTGCCGAAGCCGTGCTGGGCGTCGTCCGCGATGCGCATGCGGGACTCGCGCGTCTCCTCGCGGAAGGCGTCGGTCCGAGCCTGACGGGCGGCGGCACGCGCGGCATCCGAGGCGTCCTTGCCCAGCTCGACGTCGGCCAGCTCGCCGATGACGAGGATCTCCTCGCGGTCGACATGGACTTCGGGCGGCCCGACGAACCAGCCCTCGGCGAGGCGGCCGGCGAACCAGCCTTGGATCTCGTCGGCGGAGGTGTGGCGGTCCATGTCGTTGCTCCTCGGATTCCGATGGATGATTACTTAGTTACAGACTAACACACCCACGGGGCCCCGTGGCGGGGCGGCGAACGGCGCGGCATGATGGAACCATGCCCTCGCCCCTCGCCGAACGCTCGCTCGGCGCCGCCGTCCTCGCCCTCGTCGTGGGCGACATCACGGCGTTCGCCGCGGACGCCATCGTCAACGCGGCCAACAGCGCGCTCAGGGGCGGCGGTGGCGTGGATGGTGCGATCCATCGCGCAGGTGGGCCGGCGATCATGGCCGAGCTTCGCGCCAGGTACCCTGCCGGAACGCCCACCGGCACGGCCGTCGCCACAGGTGCCGGAGACCTTCCGGCGCGCTGGGTGGTCCACGCCGTTGGGCCGGCCTGGGCCGGCGGCGGGCACGGCGAACGTGAGCAGCTGGCATCGGCGTATCGTTCCGCCCTCGCGGTCGCGGCTGGGCTCGGCGCCCGCACCGTGAACGTGCCGGCGATCAGCGCCGGCATCTACGGCTACCCGCTGCCCGAGGCGGCGGAGGTCGCCGTGGGTACGATCGCGGATGTGCTGCGCTCGGACCCCGGCAGCGTCGAACGCGCCACGTTCGTCCTGCGCCCTCAGACGATCGACGCCTTTCGGCGCGCCCTGGCGGCGATCCGCTGACAGGGGAGAGAATAAGGGAGGACCGACCGATGGATGGACTCGTCGCCGTCTCCTGGGGACCGGGGCGCATCGACCTCTTCTGGCGCGGCGGCGATCGTGCCCTGTGGCACCGCTGGTGGGACGGCGCCGGCTGGTCGACCCCGGAGTCGCTGGGTGGAGCGCTGGCCTCGGGGCCGGCCGTGACGGCCTGGGCGGTCGACCAGATGGAGGTCTTCGCCATCTTCGACGACGGGGAGCTGTGGGATCGCTACTGGGACGGCGTCTCGTGGCATCCCTGGGAGTCGCTCGGCGGCGAGCTGGCCGGGGACCCGGCCGCCTCGAGCTGCGGGCCGGACCGGTTGGACGTCTTCGCCCTCGGACGCGATGGGCGGACGTGGCATCGCTGGTGGAACGGCACCCGCTGGATGGAGTGGGAGCGGCTCGCCGGGGACCGCTGATGGTCCCGTCGGCCGGGGCCAGGGGGCGCAGCCGGCGGCTCCCTTCCCCGCCCGTGGCTCCTCATCCGCTCGTCACCAGCACGTAAGAAGCCCGCCGGGGCGCCAACGGCCTCTGGGGCTCCTCATCCGCGCATGCCACGTGCGTATGGAAGCGATCGGGCGGCTCGGCGCTTCTAGCGCTCCGGGGGCGTTCGTATGAGGAGCGTTCGGTTCGGCGGCACGTGTCGGCGATCGCATCGAGTTCGCCCTACCGCCTCTTGACCTCCCTTGGAAGCGCAGGGTGCCGCATGGCCCCGGCTCAGTGAACGCTGCGATCGACGATGGCGCCGCCCAGCCACTCGACGAGGGCGTCGAGCGCCTCGTCGAGGACCGGCAGCAGCCCGTGGGCCAGCCGCGGGAAGGTCACCAGGTGGCCGCGAGGCAGGAGCGGCATGGCCGCCCGCAGCAGGTCTATCCGGGCGAACGGGTCGGCTTCACCCTCGAGGATCAGCGTCGGGACGGCGATGCGCGGCCAGTGCTCGGTGCGCAGGCCGTCGTCGGGCGCGCCCGGCCGGTGGAGCGGGTAGCTCAAGCAGACGAGACCGGCGAGGTCGGACAGCCTCCCGTCCGCCGCGAGAAGGCTGGCCACGCGGCCGCCGTAGGAGTGCCCGCCGATGACGAGCCGGGTTCCGGGCACGACCGTCGGAAGGGCCGCGACGGCGGCAAGATAGGCGGGAACGGCGTCCTCCGCCCGGCGCTTGGGGATGTCGATGGCGTGGGCGTCGACTCCTCGCGCGCGCAGCCCTTCCACGTGCGGCCGCATGGAGGCGGCCG
>Ga0209751_10005036_pt1 | contig 12536 bp, 12 predicted proteins | sample RifCSP13_1_FD_184019 | JGI IMG/M metagenome (GOLD analysis project Ga0209751, IMG submission 184019) | Soil microbial communities from Rifle, Colorado - Rifle CSP2_sed 13_1 (SPAdes) (version 2) | ecosystem: Environmental > Terrestrial > Deep subsurface > Rock core/Sediment | place: Rifle... | reverse complement strand
CCCTCAAGAGTCTTCCCGCCCTCAGGGGTCTTCCCGCCCTCAGGAGTTTTCCCGCCTTCGGGCGTGACGGGCAGGGGCGCGGCCCCGGGCGGGCGCGTCGGGAACGTCCCCGGAGCCGAGGGCGGTTGCCCAAAGCTCGGCAGGCGCGGGGGTAGCACTGCCGCAGACACCGGTTTCGGCACGTCCCCGACCCAGTTGAGCCGGACGCCACCCGCGACGAGGCGCGCGCGCAGCTCGCCCGGGGCGGCGATCACTTCCTGGGCAATGAGCGCCAGCGTCAGCGTTCGGGGCCCCTTCTCGCGGCCGGCGATGCCCCGCGCCGCGGCGCGGGCGACCGTCCCCGGGAGGGGTAGAGGCAGCGTCTCGACCACTCGCTGCCGGGCGTACGCCTGCACCTCGCGCCTGGCGCCGGCTTTCTCGAGATCCTTGGCTCCCTCCGCATACAGGATCTCCACCACCAGCCGCTCGTAGGCGATGCCGTCGACGGAAGCCGAAGGCGTGAGCAGGGAGACCTCGAGCGCGTTGCCGCGCTGGGCGAAACGGAACTCGGCGAGGCCGGGCGGCGTGTGGCGCAGCGGCGGCAGGGGATCGCCGCGATGCCCGCAGGCGAGGCTCACGGCGACGAGTGCGGCCGTCAGGAGGGTCCCGGGAAAACGACCGAGCTGGCTCATCTCGAAGGTCCGTGGGAGCGGGGGGCTAGTATAGCCTCATGAGCCTGCGCGCCCTGGCGCTTGTGTCCGGCGCCTACGACCTGCTGCTCGGCGTGTCGATGCTCGCGGCCGCCCCGCAGCTGGCACGGGTCTTCGGCGCCCCCGCACCCGTCCCCCTCGTCAACGCGTGGCTCAACGGCGTCTTCACGCTCACGCTCGCGGGCGGCTACTTCTGGGCGGCCCGGGACGTCTCGGCGCGGCGCGGCTACCTGTGGTGGGCCGGCGTGTTCGCCAAGGCCCTCGGGGCGCTGGTGTTCCTCGTCGATCACTTCGTGAACGCATCGCCTTCGGCCTACCTGCTGTTCGTCGTGACCGACGGTACGCTCGCGCTCCTGACCCTCGCGCTGCTGGTCCGGCAACCGCAGCGCCCTCCCGCTAGTACTCGCTGACCTCGACGCGTCGGCGCAGCTCCTCGACGCTGATCGAGCCGCGCGCCCGCGCCGCCACGTCGCGCGCGCGCACGCTCACCACCAGCGTCCGGCCGGGCCGTGCGTTCGCCGCAAACAAGCCGCCGGGAACGAAGTCCACGGCCACGGTCACGCGCTCGTCACCCGGCAGCCCGGCCACCGCGACGGCCGGGGCCGTGAGCGTCTCGATGAGCGAAGCCCGGACATCGGCGATCACCGCCTCGGGCGCGCGGGTTTCCGACGGGGTCCCGGCCTCGAACCAGAACTTCCACGGGGGCGGGGCGGGCTCGCCAGGCAGGTGAGGCTCCGCAGCCTCCGGTGCAGCCGGCGGGACCGGCGGGACCGGCGGGGCCGGCGGGGCCGGCGGGGCCGGCGGGGCCGGCGCAAGAGCAGCGGACGGTGTCGCTGGCGCCTGAGCCGGAGGCGCCGGCGGGGCGATTCGCACACGCACGTCGTGCACGATGCGCTCCATCTCCTCCTCCTCCGCGCGACGGGCGGCCTCGGTCTCGTGCTGCAGCACGAGCACCTGCCGCTCGAACGTCTCGACGCCCTCGTCGCCTTCGACGTCGACCTCGACCCTGGTCGGTGCGCCGGGGGTGGTCGTCTCGACGCGGTACTTTCGCGCCTTGGGCCGGCTGCCGCGCTGCAGGAAATACACGCGCCCCGACTCACCCGGCAGCGCACGCGGCGTGAGTACCAGGACGATTCCGTATCCGGGCAGACGGTACGCGCGCGCGGACTCGCCTCGGCCGAGCAGCCGCGCCGCGTGCGGCAGGCTGACGCGGTCGACGGCGTGATCGAGTCGCGCCTCGAGCGCTTCGAGGCCGTCCCGGCTCCCCGGCTTCTTCGGCTCCTGCGCACTGACGGTCGCGGTCATCGCCGCGAAAGCCACAGCCGCCAGGAGACCGCCCGCGAACGAAGGCATGACCCTCACCTCTTCTCCGACGCCTGGAGGACGTAGCCCATCAGCTCGTTGGTGCGCGCGAGCTGCTCGCCATGCCGGCCGTCCAGGTAGCTGAGGCTGGCCGCCACCTGCGCCATGTCGACGCGCCGACGCACCTCGGCGCGCTCCTGCCAGGAGGCGAAGTGGCGGTCGAGTCGCTCGGCCTGCTGCTGCTCGCTGAACTTCAGCCGCTCGTCGAGCCCCGCCTCGAAGCGGGCGACGAGCGCCTGCGCGGCGGTCGCCGAGCCCGGCGTGCGGGTGAGCGAGGCCTCGATCGCTCCGAGCGACTCGCGTTGCCTCTGCTCGAGCAGCGACGCGCGTGCCTCCTGGGACGCGAGCGCACGCCGCAACGAGAGATAGCCGGAGACGCCGAGCGTCGCGCCCATGGCCAGCAGCACGAGCGCCGCCGCCGCCAGCCAGTGTGGCACCACGAAGCCCCGCGGCGTGAACGAGGGCCGCGCGAGCGGAAGGCGCCAGCGTCCCAGGTCGCGGCGCAGGCCGCGCAGCGCCTGGAGCTCCTCGCGGCACGCGCCGCAGAGCTCGAGGTGCGCGCCCACGCGCGAGCGCGCTGCGCTGTCGGCTTCGCCGTAGAGAACGTCCAGCTTGTCGCCCTGAAGGGCCTCGTCAGCGACCTTTTCGCACTCCATGTTCGTCCGTCTCCCGTTCTGAACCCGACCTCAACGCGCCGGCACCGGCAGAGCCGCGCTCCCGCGCACGCCCTCCGTCTCGAGCCGCAGCCGCAGCTGCACGAGCCCGCGGTACAGCCTCGTCTTCACGGTCGAGATCGGCACGTCGAGCGCCTGCGCGATCTCGAGGAACGTCAGCTCCTGGTACTCCTTCAGGATCACGACCTCGCGCTGCTCCTCGGGCAGCGAGTGGATCGCGCGTCTCACCGCCTCCGCCAGGTCCCGCTCGAGCAGCCGCTCGTGGGCGCCCGGCCGCATCTCCACGATCACCGGTCCCGTCTCCTCGAGCGCCTCCAGGCTCACCTGGGGGCGCGTCTTTCTCCGCCGCAGCCGATCGCGACACAGGTTGGTCGCGATCTGGTAGAGCCAGGAGGAGAAGCGCGCCTCCTGCTTGAATCCCGAGAGGCCCCGGTAGGCCTTCAGGAACGCTTCCTGGGCCACGTCGCGAGCCTCGTCCTCCGACCCGAGGAAGCGGTACGCCGCCCCCCGGATGCGGTCTTCCCAGCGGCCCACGAGCAGGTCGAAGGCGGACGCCTCCCCCGCCTGGCACGCCCCGACAAGCTCCTCGTCGCTCCGACCCATGCGGTCCGCTACCTATTCTGACGAAACAGGACGCCAGAAGGCTTCACCGCCAAGCCCCCCAGGCCACTCAGGGGCCTGGGGGATTTCGTCCCCCAGGCCCCTGGGGTCGCCTGTGGTCTGTGGCCCTGTGCCCTACGCCCGCGGATGGGCCTTCTTGTAGACCTCCAGGATGTGCCGCGTGTCGACGTGGGTGTAGCGCTGAGTGGTGCTGAGACTCGCGTGACCGAGCAGCTCCTGAATCGCCCGCAGATCCGCGCCACGCATCAGCAGGTGCGTGGCGAAGCTGTGGCGCAGCGTGTGCGGGCTGCAGCGCCGGGCGAGCGCCAGCTGCTTCACTCGCGTCGCGACGAGCGTGCGCACGCTGCGGCCGCTGAGCCTGCCGCCCCGGGCGTTCAGGAAGAGCGCGTCCGTCCGGGGCCGCAGCTTCCCGCGCTCCACGAGCCACGCTGAGAGCGCGGCCTCGGCGCGCCGGCCGAAGAGCACGATGCGCTCTTTGCGCCCCTTGCCGAGCACGCGGACCATGCGGGCGGCGATGTCGATCTCGTGAACGTCGAGCGCCACGGCTTCGGCGCAACGGATGCCGGTCCCGTAGAGCAGCTCCAGGATCGCCCGGCCCCGCACCGCGGCCGTTCCGTCGCCGGGCAGCTCCAGCAGGGACGCTGCCTGGGCTTCGTCCAGCACCGCCGGGATGCGTTTCTCCTGCCGCGGCGTCTGAAGCGCCCGCGCCGGGTTGGCCGTGAGCCGCCCTTCGCGGCACAGGTAGCGGAAGAAGCTCCGGAGCCCCGCCAGCTTGCGAGCCGAGGACGACTTGCGCAGCCCGCGCTGGTGGAGCTCGGCGAGAAAGCCGCGCACGAGCAGGTGGTCGACGTCCGCAGGCCGCGGCGAACGGCCGAGCTCGCGCTGCAGGTACGAGGAGAACTGCGCGAGGTCTTCGGCGTAGGCCCGAATCGTGTGGGGCGAGGCGTTACGTTCGCGTTCGAGGTGGCGCAGGAACGCCGCGGCCGAGTCGCGCATACGCTAGCGGGGGCCCGGGGGGCGCTCAGCCCCCCGAGAGCCCAGTCCCGAGAGTCCTGTCAATCGTGGCGCCTCCGGATCCTGATTCCTCCAGGCTGCCCGGGGCACTCGCTGTCTTGGCCTCGCCCGCGGGCAGCGCACCCTCCTCGGCCAGCCCCGCGCGGAAGCGCTCGAGGCTCGCGAGCGCGCGCTCCGCGAGGGCCATGCGTTTCTTGGCCTTGTCCCGCACCCGCGCTGGGAGCTCCGGCAGCAGACCGAAAGCGATGTTCGTCGGCTGGTAGTGCTCGGGATCGCTGCGCGCGATGTAGCGCCCCAGTGCGCCGAGGGCGGTGTCCTCGGGCAACGTGAGCGGCTCCTGGCCGTGGGCGCGACGGAAGGCACCCATACCGGCGAGCAGCCCGGAGGCGGCCGACTCGACGTAGCCCTCGACGCCCGACATCTGCCCGGCGAAGAACAGCCCGGGGCGTTTGCGCGTCTCGAACGTCGGCTCGAGCGTGAGCGGTGCGTTCACGTAGGTGTTGCGGTGGATCATCCCGTAGCGCACGAACTCGGCCTGCCCGAGGCCGGGGATCATCTGGATGACGCGCTTCTGCTCGCCCCACTTGAGCTGCGTCTGGAAGCCGACGATTGACCAGTGGCTCGCCGCCAGGTTGTCCTGGCGCAGCTGCACGACGGCGTACGGGCGCTTTTCAGTGTGCGGGTCCTTGAGCCCGACGGGCTTCATGGGGCCGAAGCGCAGCGTGTCGATGCCGCGCGAGGCGATCACCTCGACCGGAAGGCAGCCCTCGAAGAAGAGCTCTTTCTCGAAGTCGTGGACGCTCGCCGACTCGGCGCCCGTGAGCGCCGCGTGGAAGGCGCGGTACTCCGCCTCGTCGAGCGGGCAGTTGAGGTAGTCGTCGCCGCCCTTGCCGTAGCGCGAGGCGCGGAACGCCCTGGCGAAGTCGATCGATTCGGCCTCGATCACCGGGCTCACCGCGTCGAAGAAGTGCAGGTACGACCGCCCGACAAAGGCCGCGACCGCGTCGGCGAGCGGCTCCGAGGTGAGCGGCCCCGTGGCCACGATCGTCAGGGGGTCGTCCGGGATGCGCTTGACCTCCTCGCGCACGAGCCTGACGAGCGGCAACGCCGCGATTGCCTCCGTCATGCGGCGCGCGAAGAGCTCGCGGTCGACCGCGAGCGCGCTGCCCGCTGGGACCTTCACCGCGTCGGCGGTGCGCACGACCAGCGAGTCGAGCCGCCGCATCTCCTCCTTCAGCAGGCCGGCGGCCTGGTCGAGCGCGTTGCCGCGCAGGCTGTTCGAGCAGACGAGCTCGGCGAGATCGCCCGTCTGGTGAACGGGCGTCTGCCGCACCGGACGCATCTCGTAGAGATCGACGCCGATGCCGCGGCGGGCGAGCTGCCACGCGGCCTCGCAGCCGGCGAGGCCGCCCCCGACGATCGTCACGCGCGGAGTCATCCCGGCCGAGTATAGCCGGCGCCGGAGCGGGCCCTGACGTACAGGGCTCCCGGCAGCCGCAACACGGCGCCTCCGAGCTCGAGCTCGGACAGGCGCGCCAGCAGCGCCGGCAGCGCGAGTCCGGAGCGCTGCTGGATCTCGTCGACGCCCGCGGGAACGTCGCGGGCCATCGCACGCAGGACAGAGTCGTCGGGGGTCGCCTCGCGAGCCTGAGGCTGCACGAGGCCGAGCTCAGCCAGCACGTCCGCCGCCCCGCGCACGAGCGCCGCCCCGTCCTGCAGCAGCCGGTTCGCGCCCTCCGCCTGGGGTTCCGAGGGGTGCCCGGGCACCGCCATCACGTCGCGCCCCTCGTCGAGCGCGGCCCGCGCCGTGGAGAGCGCGCCGCTGCGCGAGCCGGCCTCGACCACCACCACCGCCCGCACCCAGCCGGCGATCACCCGGTTGCGACGGGGGAAGTTGGGCTTCAGGGGCCCGGTGCCCAGCGGGAATTCGCTGACGACGGCACCGTTCGCCTGGACTTTTGCCGCCAGGGCCGCGTTCTCAGGCGGGTAGAGTCGATCGAGCCCCGAGCCCAGGATGGCCACCGTGCGGCCGCGGGCGTCGAGGGCCCCGCGGTGCGCGGCCGAGTCGATTCCCCGCGCCAGGCCGGACACCACCACGAGCCCCGCGGACGCGAGCTCGTCTGCCAGGCGGCGAGCAAACGCGAGCCCGAGCGGGCTCGCCGCGCGCGAGCCGACGACCGCGACCGACACCTCTGCTTCGTCGGGCACGAGCGTGCCTTTCACCCACAGCGCAAGGGGCGGGGTGCAGGTACGGCGAAGCCACTGCGGGTAGCGGTCCTCGTCGCAACCCACGATCTCGATCCCGAGGCGCCGCGCCGCGAGCGTCTCGGCTTCGGCCGCGCGTCGCGCGGCGCCGGCGCGTAACGCTTCGATCGCGCGAGGGCCCAGCAGGTCGGCGTGATCGCCCGCTCGCGCGAGCGTCGACGCGAGCGGCCCCCGCGACAGCAGCTCTCGCGTCGCCCGCGGGGAGATCCCCCGCAACAGGGCCAGCGTGAGCAGGTCGAAAGTCGATTCCATGCGGGGCTCTCCTGCGCTCTTTGGGGGAGAGGGCTCGATTCTGGCCGGCCCGGCGGTCAGGACAGGTCCACAAAGGCGCGCACCGGATCGTGAAAAGGCGTGCACAGAGGTAATTGCGGCGCCGGCGTCCTTGCGCTGTGCGGCGGCCCGCCTATACGATCGACACACACGACTGCCCCTCATGAGGAGGCCACGTGATGCGGACGTTAGTGCTGCTCCTCTTTCTCGGATCCGCCGCGACGATCGCGGCGGATGAGTCCGCGGACCGCCAGATCGACTTCGGTCTGAAGGTGGCGCAAAAGGGACTGTGGCAGGAGGCGCGCTTCCGTTTCGAGCGGGCCGCACAGGCCGATCCCCAGAATGCCGCCGCGCTCAACAACCTGGCTGTCGCTCTCGAGCAGATGGGCGAGTTCGCCGGCGCGCGCAAGGCCTACGAGAAGGCACTCGAGCTCAAGCCCGACGACGCCTACATCCAGCAGAACTACGACCTGTTCCGCGAGGCCGACGACAAGCGCAACCGCAAGAACAAGAGAAAGAGGCCGCAGCCATGAGCACTTCGGGCCGGCTCGTCGTCGCCGCCGCCGTCGTCGCGGCGGGTTGTTCCTCCATGCTCGAGGTGCCCGTCGACACCCCGCTGCAGTCGAAGCTCGACGTGTCGGGCTTCAGGCGCATCCTGATCGCGGGCTTCGTGACCGACCTCGAGGACTCCGACGTCGACCTCTCCGCGGAGACCTCGCGCCTGCTGCAGAACCAGCTGCGCTCGAACACGCAGCTTCAGGTGCTCGAGCCCGACCGGCCGCCGCTGCAGTCGGCGCTCGAGGTGGCGCTCGAGAAGATCGGCGAGGGCGGCAGCTACTCGAGCGACGAGAAGGTCCAGTTCCGGCTCGAGGCGGATCGCCTGCTGCAGGACCCTGAGTTCTGGCGCAAGATGGGCGAGGAGTACCAGCAGCCGCTGATCGTCGCGGGCAGGCTCGACTTCGAGAGCCAGAACCGCTCGGGCTTCCAGCCCGACGAGCGCGTGGTGCGCAGCTCGAGCGGCCAGCCCTCGCTCGTGCGCAGCAGCCGGTTCATGGAGCGCAAGGGCTACGTGCTCTCGGCCGATTTCTACTTCATCGACTCCAAGACCGGCGAGCTGCTGCACAAGGAGCGCTTCTCCGAGGAGGTGCTCTACGCCGAGGACCAGCGCATCTCGCCGCTCTCGTCGTACTTCGAGCTGATGGACCGCCTGCTGCCGAACTTCCTCGGGGTGCTCACCCCGCAGAGGATCCGCGGGACGCGGGTGCTGCTCCGCTAGAGGAACCCATGCTGCGACGACTCCGCCCGCTCCTGCTGCCGGCCCTCGCGTTCGTGCTCGCGGCGACACCGGCCTCGGCCCAGTTCGTCCCCTACTACGGCAAGAACAAGATCAAGTACGACAACTTCTCGTGGCGCATCTATAGGAGCGCGCACTTCGAGGTCTACTACTACCCGGAGTTCGAGCAGCACCTGGCGCGGCTCACCGCCTACCTGGAGAGCGCCTACCTCAAGATCTCGACCGGCCTCAAGCACGAGATGCCGAAGGCGATTCCGGTGATCTTCTACAAGACCCACTCCGAGTTCGAGCAGACGAACCTGTTCCCCGCGTTCGTCCCCGAGGGCGTCGCCGCCTTCACCGAGCCGCTGCTCAACCGGATGGTGATCCCGATCGACGAGCCCCCGGACCAGCTCCAGGGCCTGATCACCCACGAGCTGACGCACGCCTTCGCTTTCGACCTGATCCCGCGTGGGCTCGGCTACGGCATCTCGCAGCAGGCGATCCCGCTCTGGGTGGACGAGGGGCTCGCCGACTACTTCCGCGGCATCTGGGAGCCGCTCGACCTGATGATGATCCGCGACGCGGCGCTCACGGACAAGGTGCCGCGCCTGTCGCGGGTCTATTTCGAGGCGCTCTCCGGCCGGCTCGTCTACAACATGGGCCACGCCGCCTTCGAGTTCATCGAGTCGCGCTACGGCAAGGAAGGCATCCGGCAGTTCCTTTACACGCTGCGCAAGGGGCTGCTCGGTGGCGGACCCGAGGAGCTCTACAAGCAGGCGTTCCGCACCACCCCGGAGGAGTTCGACGCGTCCTACGACAAGTGGCTGAAGGAGCGCTTCAAGCCCTTTCGCGACCGCCAGCGGCCCGACGACTTCGGGCGCGACCTCTCGCCCAACCCGGAGAAGACGAACTTCACGCAGGCGTTCGGCTTCGCGCCCAGCCCCTCGGGCGAGATCGCCGCGGTCGTGACCGCGAACCGCTCGGACGGCGAGGCCGACGTGGTGCTGATCTCGACGCGCGACGGCAACGTGATCCAGAACCTGACGAGCGGCTTCGACAGCGACTGGGAGAGCCTGGCGATCAACAGCGAGTTCGTCGCCGGCCGCACGCTCGGCTTCGACCCGAGCGGCGACACCGTGGGCTTCTTCGGGCGCACCGGCAAGGGACGCAGTTTCTTCCTGATCTCGGCGCTCGACGGGGGTGTCAAGAAGAAAGTCCCGGTGCCGCTCGACGAGACGCAGGCGCCTTGCCTGCTGGCCGACGGCCGTAGCGTGGTGTTCTCCGCGCTCAAGGACGGGGTCGCGGACATATACCGCCTGGACATGGAAACGGGCGAGGTGCAGAACCTGACGAAGGACGACTACGCGGACAACAACCCGCAGGTCTCCCCCGACGGCAAGCTGGTGGCGTACGAGCGCCGCATCAGCGGCAACAACAAGCTGTACGCGTTTCCGCTCGCCGACCCCGCGCGCAAGACCCAGCTGACCTTCGGCCCCTTCGACGACACGGCCCCGATCTTCTCGACCGACGGCACCAAGATCTACTACTCCTCGGACGAGGACGACGACATCCCGAACCTGCGCAGCCTCGACCTGCGGACGGGTGCCATCCACCAGTACACCGACGTCTTCGGCGGCACGATGGCGCCGGCGCCGCTCAGGACACCCCGCGGCGACCGCCTCGCCTTCATCACCTACTACAAGGGCGAGTTCAAGCTGCACACGCGCGACACGGCCGAGCCGATCAAGGAAGTCGACCAGGAGGTGCAGGCGGCCGCCGAGGGCCTCGTCGACTTCCAGCCCGACGTGCCGCACGAGGTGGTGCCGGAGAACAAGCGCCGCAAGCACCTCTTCGAGGGGCTGTATCTCGAGGGCCGGCCGCCGATCAACGTCGGGGTCACCTCGAGCGGGAACTTCTACGGCGGCACCTCGGTGGCGCTCACCGACGTGCTCGGCGACCAGCTGTTCACCTTCACGGTGCTGTCGGTGTCCTCGTACCGCATCTACGACGGCCGCTACACCAACCTCGCGAGCCGGCTCCACTACGGGGTGAACTTCTTCGACCAGACCTACTTCTTCTACCCCTACAACTCGTACTATCCCGGCTACTACGGGCAGGACCCTCGCGACCTCGCGATCGCGACGCAGCGTTTCACCGGGGGACAGGTGTTCGCGGAGTACCCCCTCGACACCTTCCGCCGCCTCGAGTTCGGGGTCAGCCTGGCCAAGGTCGAAGAGCAGTACGGCGACGAGGAGGTCCAGGCGCTGATCTGCCAGGAGCAGGCCGTCCTCGGCCTGCCCTGCTTCATCAACAACGGCTGGCAGGCCCCCGTCTCGCTGCGTCTCGTCCAGGAGACGACTCGCTTCGCCCAGTTCGGTCCGCTCGCGGGCAGCACCTTCGCGCTGGGTGTGACCGCGGCGCCCGGCATCGGGAGCTTTCTCCAGCGCACGACCTTCGACGCCGACATGCGCAAGTACATCCGGCTCGGGGGCACGACCGCGGTGTTGGCCTTCCGCGGGCGCGGCTTCTACTCGATCGGCGACAACCCGGACTACTTCTACTTCGGCGGCAACATGGAGATGCGCGGCTTCCCTTACCTGAGCTTCGCGGGCAACCAGGGCTTCTTCGCGAACGCCGAGTTTCGGGCGCCACTCATCCACCTGGCCGCGACCCCGATCGGTATCATCGGGCCGCTGCGCGGCACGATGTTCTTCAACATCGGAGGCGCGAAGTTCAAGGGCCAGCAGTACTCGTTCTCCACCAGCGAGCCCGGGTACTCCTACGTCGAGGACCCGATCTACGGGTCGCCGGTGACCGGCTGGCGCCTGCAGGACGGGCGGGCGTCGTGGGGCTTCGGCCTGCAGCTTTTCTTCCTGGGCTACCCGATGCACTTCGACTGGACGAAGTACACGGACTTCGCCACCACCAGCCAGGGCTGGGACTTCAACTTCTGGATTGGGTATGACTTCTGACATGGGGGGTTAGGGGGGCGATCAGCCCCCCTTAGGTTCAGTCCAGAGACCCCCGGCCTGCCGTTTTCCGGTTCGTCCCGCTCTCTCTCGCTCGTACTGGCTCGTGTCCTTCGTTGCGGCGGCCCTCTGGCTCTTCAAGCGGGATCCTCGCAGGGACACGATGGGCCTACTTCCTTGATCTGGGGGGACGAGGTCCCCCCCAGACCCCCCAGCTGGTTCGTTCCCGGTTTCGGGTGGCCGTACCCGGCGCTGTTGACTGCTGCCGCAAAACCCGTCTACAATCGGGGTTTCGTGGACTCTAGCCGGAAGGAGCCTTAGCCGTGTACGCGATCATCAGGGCGGGTGGAAAGCAGTATCGGGTCGAGAAGGGCGACGTCGTGCGCGTCGAGCGCCTCGACGGGGCGGTCGGCAGCAGCGTGACGCTCGACGACGTGCTCCTGGTCTCGGCCGGTGACAACGACGTCAAGGTCGGCAGCCCGCGGGTCGAGGGCGCCTCGGTCGTGGGCACCGTGGTCGAGCAGACCCGCGGGCCGAAGGTGCGCATCTTCAAGTACAAGAAGCGCAAGCACTACCGGCGAACGCGCGGTCACCGCCAGCACGAGACGGCCGTGCGCATCGACGCGGTCCGGGCCTAAGGAGCACAAGCGACAATGGCACACAAGAAAGGCCAGGGTTCGAGCCGCAACGGACGGGACAGCAACTCCCAAAGGCTCGGAGTCAAGATATTCGGCGGGCAGGCGGTGCGCGGGGGCGCCATCATCCTCCGCCAGCACGGGACGCGCTGGAAGGCGGGCCGCAACGTCGGCCTCGCGCGCGACCATTCGCTCTTCGCCCTCGCGGACGGCGTCGTCCGCTTCGAGGACCACGGGGTGGGGTCGCGGCTCGTCACCGTGGTGCCGGTCGCCGGCTAGCGGGGATCGCCCGAGCCCCGGCGAGCCCGGCGGCAGTGGATGTTCGTCGACCAGGTCAAGATCTTCGTCAAGGGCGGTGACGGCGGGAAGGGCTGCGTCAGCTTCCGGCGCGAGGCCAAGGTGCCACGCGGCGGGCCGGACGGAGGCGTCGGCGGCAATGGCGGTGACGTCGTGCTCGTGGCGGTCTCCCACCAGAACACCCTGCTCCCGCTGCGCTATCACACGGAGTTTCGCGCCGATCGCGGCGGCCACGGCGGCGCCGGCAATCGAACCGGCCGAGATGGCGAGGCGCTCGTCGTGAGCGTGCCGCCCGGCACCGCGGCGCGCGACGAGGCGACGGGCGAGGCTCTCGGCGAGGTACTGCGCGACGGCGACCGGCTGGTGGTGGCCAAGGGCGGGCGCGGCGGCCGCGGCAATCGCTCGTTCCTGTCGAACCGCAACCGCGCGCCCCGCGAGGCCGAGCCGGGCGATCCCGGGGAGGA
>Ga0209751_10005035_pt1 | contig 12538 bp, 13 predicted proteins | sample RifCSP13_1_FD_184019 | JGI IMG/M metagenome (GOLD analysis project Ga0209751, IMG submission 184019) | Soil microbial communities from Rifle, Colorado - Rifle CSP2_sed 13_1 (SPAdes) (version 2) | ecosystem: Environmental > Terrestrial > Deep subsurface > Rock core/Sediment | place: Rifle... | reverse complement strand
TTACCCCCAAAAACAGAGATAGACATTGCCGAGATGCCGGTATGGGCTGGTCACCGCGGTTTTAACGACCTGTGACCCGCATGGCTGGCGAGGGCCGAGGCTCTGCGCAGGGGTTCACCTGCTCCCGCAGCCGCTCGGGGGCCGGGTCACCCGCGACGAGACAGACTGCGCCCCTCTCACCCTCCCGCGCGCCTCGTCCCGCTCCCAGGTGCCGTCAGGGCCCCTCGCGCAGCGCCCAGCACTGCCGGCGGATGCCGCGAAAGCGCGCGAGCGTCTCGGCATCCACCACGAGCTTCAGCACGACCTGCCCGGCGTGGTGGACGATGCGACCGGCCACCTGGACGAGCGTCCACCGCAGCGTGGCGAGCGTGTGCCGCGCCCAGGCCGTGGGACACGCGAGGCGCTTGAAGCCGATGACGAGGTTGTAGGCGATGACGCCCAGGCGGAACCAGACCGCATTCGCCCAGGTCTCGCCGCAGGGGACCCGCTCCAGCCCGACCCCGTGTTTCAGCTCCTTCGTGAAGTTCTCGGCCTGCCCGCGCTGGTTGTGCCAGTCGAGCACGGCCTGGGCCGACTGCTCCGCCTCGGGCCAGTTGGTGGCGACGACGTGGTAGACGTAGGGCGCGCCGGGGCCGTCGAAGAGCGCGAGCTGCCGTCGGACCTCGCGCTTGCAGACCAGGCGGAAGGCGGCCGTGGTCTCCTCCATCGTGTGGACGGCCTCCGCCAGCTCGTAGCCGCAGCCGGGCACCGGCGCGGTCCACGCCGCCTCCGGGAGCGCGCGGATCAGCGCCTTGACCGCCGCGTCCTGGTCGGCGGTGATGGCCCAGCGGACCCCATCGGCCTCCAGGGCGTTGATGAGCGCCGCCTGGTAGGAGGCGCTGTCGGCGCGGTAGGCGGCAAGCCGTTTGCCCGCGGGCAGCCGGGCCTGGCACGCCCGGTAGAAGGCCAGGTGCCCCGCCCCGGGGGAGACGTTGCCGTCCCGGAACTCCTCCACGAGACAGACCGGCGTCTCGAAGAGGAAGCCGAGGAGGGGCATGTAGCCCTTGACCCCCTGGTAGCTCCACTGGGCGTCGCGCTTCTCGGCCTCGACCAGGGTGGCGTCCACGTCGAGCGTGTACTCGGTCACCCCATCGCGTCGGAGGAGGCGGGCGGTGAGCGCGTCCCGCACCTGGCCGAGCCCCTCCAGGCCAGCCTGCCCGGTCATGGGGTCGCCCATCCGGCGGAGCCAGTCCCCTACCGTGTCGGGATCCGGGAGCGCGTCGTGGCCGAGCAGCGTCAGGAGCGCGTCCTCGCGCGCCAGCTCCCGCAGGTCTTCCAGGGTCCGCCCGCCGGCCTGGAGCAGGAGGACCACCGTCTCGACGACGACCGCGGGGGCGTAGCCCCGGTTACTCCCCGGGCGCGGCAGGTGCCGGGCCACGAGCGCCCGCAGGCCCAGCGCGTGGGTGTACTCCGCCAGCAGCGCCAGGCCGCCATGGGCGGTCAGGGTCTCGTCTGTTCGTTCGAGCTTGAAGGGCAACACGGTTTGTCGTATCATGGGCCTCACCTTGTGGGTTAAAGGGTTGGTGGTCGCTCACCCCCTTTATATCCGCTCCTCAAGCGGCCCACAAGGTTTTTCCTTCATTCCTATCTCTGTTTTTGGGTCCTGGGTCCCGGTGGCCAGCATGCCGCAGGCGGCTGAAATATCCCAGCCGCGGCTTTCACGTAAGGTGGTGAGGATACCGGCCGACTTCAGGATCTGTTGGAATGCCTCGACCCGCTGGCGCGACGGTCGCCGGAACGGGATGGCCGGGGCTTCGTTCAGCGGCAGGAGGTTCACCTTGCACCGAAGCCCGCGCAGAAGCCTCGCCAGTCCACGAGCATCCTCCGGTCGGTCGTTCACCCCATCCATCAAGACGTATTCGAGGGTGATCCGCCGGCGAGGCGGAAGAGGGTAAGCCCTCAGGGCTGCCATCAACTCTTTGAGGGGGTAGCGACGATTGATCGGGACAAGGCGATCGCGAAGCTCATCGGTGGCCGCGTGGAGCGACACCGCCAGGTTCACGTCAAGCCCGGAGGCGCCCAGGCGTTCGATCTCCGGGACGAGACCAACCGTGGATAGTGTGATTCGGCGCGGCGGATACGCGAGGCCAAGGGGATGCGCGAGGATCGTCAATGCCTTCACGGTGGCATCGTAGTTGTGCAGCGGTTCCCCCATCCCCATCAGGACCAGATTGCCGATCCGCTCGCCAGGCCCAAGATCCTCCCGAAGCCCAAGCACCTGATCGACGATCTCCCCGGCGCGTAGGTGCCGGACGAGCCCCATCTTGCCGGTCAGACAGAAGGCGCAGGCCAGGGCGCAACCCACCTGGGTGGAGAGACAGGCGGTCAGGCGTCCCTCGTCTGGAATCAGGACCGTCTCGATCTGCCGGCCGTCAGGACAGGCGAACAGATATTTCCGTGTCCCGTCCCTGGAGACCTGCCTGGCGAGACAGGTGAGGCTGGTGATCGAAGCCTGCTCGGCCAAGGCAGCGCGAAGGGCTGCCGGCAGGTCGCTCATTTCATCGAATCGCCTGCAACCGCGCCCGTAGATCCAGTGGAAGAGCTGGCGGCCACGATAAGGCGGCTCGCCAAGTCCGGCAACACACCGCACCATCTCCTCGAGGCTCAGCCCCATGAATTCGATTCTTGTGTCGATCTTCCCCGTGATAAGCTCTGTCGCTGTCGTCATCTTTGCAGACAATCCCCCCTCACCTGTGTCCTCTCCCTCAAGGGGAGAGGAATGGATGAGGGATTCTTGGCCTAACCTGCGGTGCGGCTACTGGTTGAGCTGCTTGAGCTGGCGCATCGCTTCGGCCGCCATCTCGCTCGTCGGCCTCAGCTCCAGCACCTTCTGAAACGCCTGCCTGGCACGATCTTGCTCGCCCTCCGCCAGATAGGCAAATCCCAGGCTCTGGTGCGCGGTGGCCAGTTCTGGCGCCTGCTTCAGGGCCAGGGTCAGCTCGGCGATCGCCAGCTCTGATTTCCCCTGTACCAGGTACACGTACCCCAACCGGTTATGGACCTCGGCGAAGTCGGGCGAGACATCGAGCGCCCGCTTGAACTCCTCGATCGCCAGATCGAGCTGGCCCTGAACCACGTACACGTTTCCCAGATTGAGATGCGCCTGCTCGGGCGTCAGGTAGGCCGGGTTGGCTAGTGCCTGCTTGAAGGCCTTGATGGCTCGACCATACTCCTGGCGCTGGATATAGGCCGAGCCGAGGTTATTGTACGCATCAGAGAATTTCGGATCGAGCTGGACCGCCTTTTGAAACGAGCCGATGGCGAGGTCGGGCCGACGGTCCAGGAGGTAGGCCAGCCCCATGGCATTGTGGTACACGGGACTGTCAGAGTTTTCCCCGATCGCTTGGCTGAACTCGCCGATGGCTTGCTTGGCCTCGCCACCGGCAAGGCGGGCAAGGCCAAGATTGTAATGGCTATCGGCCCGCTCCCGCTTCACCGCCGCCTGCTCTCCCGTGCAACCGGCGACGAGCAAGCTCAGAAGAATGATCGCGCTCCGGCTTCGTCTCATCCACCCCTCCTGATCTGATACCTCTTCACCATCGCCTCGTGCTCACGGAGCGTGTTCGAGAAGGCATGAGTCCCGTCATTTTTTGACACGAAGTACAGGTACCGCGACGAGGCAGGATAGAGGGCGGCCAGAATAGACGCGCGCCCGGGGTTCGCGATCGGCCCTGGTGGCAGGCCCTGATGCACATACGTGTTATAGGGGGACGACGCCTGCAGGTTCGCCTTGGTGAGCCGGCCGCTCACGCGCGAAAGGGCGTAGAGCACCGTCGGATCGGATTGCAGCGGCATCCCACGGAGCAGCCGGTTGTGGAAGACCGCCGAGATGACCGGTCGCTCCCCCGGAACCCGCGCCTCGCGCTCGATCAAGGAGGCCATGGTCACGACCTCCGGAATCGACATCTCCAGCTCCTTGGCGCGCGCCTGCTCCTCTGGCCCAAACACGTCCTGGAACCGCCGAACCATCCGGTGAATGATCGCCTCCTCGCTCATCCCCTTGACCAGGCGGTACGTATCCGGGAAAAGGTATCCTTCGAACGACCCGCCTTCCACTCCGTACTGCTGCAGCGTCTGACGGTCCTTGAGCAGGCTCATGAACCGATCACGATCGACCAACCCCCTGTCCATCAGGAGCTGGGCGATCTGCTGGGCGGCGTACCCCTCGGGGATCGTCACCTCGTGGACAAGCCCCCGCCCCTGCTCAAGGCGCCGGACGATCTCGAGCAGCGTGAGGCCAGGGGCGAACTCATATTCCCCCGCAAGCAGATGTCGATGCCTCCCCCTGGCGACGGCGACGGCCAGGAAGGCGAACCGGCTGCGGATCACGCCCGCGTCCTTCAGGGCCCTCGCGATCGTCAGCGCGCCGGTCTGCGGCCGGACCCATACGTTGCGCGGCGCTGCCCCTTTGGAACCAACCGGGGCGTTCAGGACGTACCAGAGTGAACCTCCCCCCACGAGCAGAGAGAGGTACAGGACCAAGGCCTGCACCGGCAGCGGAGGCGTCTTCGGTGGGGCGCTCAAGAGGGCCGATCCTCCTGGCGACGGCGGCGGTCGAGAAAGCCCTGGAGGATAAGGACTGCGGCCATCTGATCGACGGTGCGCTTACGCTTGGCCCGCCGCACATCCGCCTCGATCAGCAGGCGTTCGGCGGCTTTGCTCGTGAGCCGCTCGTCCCACATCGTCACCTTGACACGGCCTCCCTCTTCGAGCCGCTTTGCAAACGCGAGGGCCTTCTCCGCCGCGGGACCGAGGGTGCCGTCCATGTTCTTCGGAAGCCCGACGACCACCTCGGCAACGCCGTGCCGATCGATCAACGCTTGAATGGCGGCGAGGGTATCTTCCTCCTTGGGGGGCTCGAGCGTTGGGAGGGCCTGAGCAATCAGCCCCAGCTCATCGCTCAGCGCTACTCCGATCCGGCGCGTCCCGAGATCGACCCCCAGGTATCGTGGCACTACTCTGTTAGTCTCCCCTTGACCTCTCAAGAAATCCGGTCAGAATGGTTGGCATGCGAGGATCATCGACCCGACGCAGGCTCATATCTCTTTACCGCCATCTCCTCCGGCACTTCGGCCCGCAGCGATGGTGGCCCGCCCGCTCTCGGTTCGAGGTCATCGTTGGCGCCATCCTGACCCAGAACACCGCTTGGACCAACGTCAAGCGAGCCATCGCGGCGATGCGGGCCGAACGCTTGCTCGATCCCAAAGCAATCGATGCCGCTCCGCACGGGGCGCTTGCCCGGCTCATCCGGTCGTCCGGGTATTATAACATGAAGGCCGGACGCCTCAAACAGTTCACCCATTTCCTGCTGACGCGCTACGGCGGGAGCGTGCGGCGGATGTTTCGGACGGAGGCTTCGAGACTGCGGGAGGAGTTGCTTGCGATTTCAGGGGTCGGGGAAGAGACGGCCGACTCCATCCTACTCTACGCGGGCGACCGACCGATCTTCGTAGTGGACGCCTACACCCGCCGGGTCCTCGGGCGGCATGGGTTGATTATGGAGGGAGCCAGCTACGGCGAGATCCAGCGACTCTTCATGGATCACCTGCCGGCCGACCCCGCCCTCTTCAACGAGTATCATGCCCTGCTGGTGGCCGTCGGAAAGGAATACTGTCGGAGAACGCCACGCTGTGACGCATGCCCCCTCCGGTACGACCTTCCGGACCGCGCTAATGCCCTTTCAACTATCTCGCCCTAAGTTGGGTGGTACTCTGCCGGTCCAAGAAACGAGCATAGCAAGGCACGGACCCCGGTGCCGCACCCACTTCGCGGGTACCCGGCGTACGTTCCCAGGTAGGTCGTCCCGGTCCGGGAGCCCGTCCCGGGATCTCGGACAGGGAGTGCACCGGGGGCCAGCAACGACGCTAGGCGAAGTTTATCGGACCGGCGCCTAGCCCTTCTGCCGAGCCCACAGCAAGTTATAGCCGTCAACGAAGGCGTTCACCGAGGCGACGATGATATCTGGAGAGGTGCCGGTGGCCACCACCCGGTTCCCCTCGGCATCCTTCATCACGATCGTGGTCTCGACCGAGGCATCCGTCCCGGGCGAGTTGATTTCCACGTTATAGTCGATCAACTCGAAGAACAGCCTGCCACGGGTGAGCGCCGCCTGCTTCAGGGCGTTGATGACGGCATCCACCGGGCCCACTCCCGAGCCGGACGCGTCCACCTTCTCGCCATCGAACAGAACCCAGACGGCGGCCTCCGCCTGACCATGGAGCGAGGTCGAGACCTTGAAGTCCTCTACCGCCAGAACGGGCTTGTGGTCCGAAAGACCTTTGAGCACATTCTCGACAATGTACTGGAGATCAGCCTTGGTGACCGGCTTGCCCTTTTTCACGAACTCTTCGATCAGGGATCGAACCTTTCCAGCATATCCGTGAGTCAGTTTGACCCCCAGCTCCTGCCGCACCCGGGCGGTCACCTCGGCGAGGGACGGGGCCTGCTCAAACAGGTTCTTGTCGCCGTTCTTGGCCCCCGCGGCCCGGATCTCGTAGAGGCGCAGCTTCAGGAATTTCTCGACCTCCTGCATCGAAGGATCGATGGTGGCCGGTGACGGCAGGACCCGCATGGCCGCTTTGGGGTCTTTGAGCCCGTTGCCTGTGGCGAGGCAGACCACCGACTCGTCGGCCCTGACGCGGCCGCTGGTGAGCAGCGGCGCCAACGCCCCGACGGGGATCGCGCCTGACGGCTCGACGAAGATCGACTCCTGGCGCGCGAGCTTCTGCTGCGCCTCCAGGATCTCGCCGTCGGTCAGCGCAAGACCGCATCCGCCCGATTCGCGGAGCACAGCCAGCGCCTTCAATCCGTCCAGCGGATCGCCTGCCATCAGCGCCGAGGCGACCGACTCCGGCTTCTTGACCGGCACGATATCATCCTGTCCCTGGTTGAAGGCGGCCACGATCGGCTGACACCCAACGGGCTGGACGCCGATCATCCTGGGCAGGGATGAGATCAATCCCATCTCGTGAAACTCCTTGAACCCCTTCCAGAGAGCGGCGATGTTGGTCCCGCAGCCCATAGGAACGATGACGACGGACGGCGCCTGCCACTCCAACTGTTCCACGATCTCAAACGCCTGTGACTTCTGCCCCTCCACGCGGAAGGCGTAATCGCCTGCCAGGTAGTACCCGTAGCGCTTGCTCATCTGCTCGGCGAGGGACGCCGCATCGTTGTACGTCCCGCGAACCTGGAGAACTCTGGCTCCATAGGAGAGGGCCTGGGACATCTTTCCGATCGGAGTCCCCTCCGGCACCGTCACATAGCAGGGCAGCCCCGCGATCGAGGCATAGGCGGCGACGGAACCGGCCATGTTCCCGGTGGAGGCCACACAGATCGCCTTGGCCCCCTGCTCCTTGGCCTTGGTGATTTCGACCAGCGTCCCCCGATCCTTGAAGACCCCTGTCGGATTCAACCCCTCGTTCTTGATATAGAGCTGCTTGAAGCCCAGCTCGTCCGCGAGCCGATGGCAGCGGTAAAGCGGCGTCCCGCCCTCGTCAAGGGAGACCACCAGGTCCAGGTTCAGGATCGGGTAGAAGTCGAGGTATTTGAGCGCCTTGATCGGAGAGGTCTTGAGCGAGTATCGGTTCAGGCGGGCCCTGATGTGGGCGTAGTCATAGCGGACAGCTAACGGCTTGCCGCAGCTTGGGCAGCGAGTGCTGCTCTCCTGCTCGGTGCAGGTCTTGCCGCACACGATGCAATACAGTTCATAAAATCTGGTTTGTCCTCGTCTTCCCCTCGCCACCATCGACCCTCCTGAACCTTCAATTCCAACGCCAAACCTGCTGATTCTAGCGGGGCCCCTCGCCGGACGTCAAGACTTTTCGAGGGGTGAGAGGGTGGTCTTAGTCGTACCCGGCCTCTTCCAGCTCGTCTTCGGAGAGCCCAAAATGGTGGCCAATCTCGTGCATCAAGGTCGTGCGAATCTGCTCTCGGACCTCACGCTTGGTCCGGCAGACCTCCTCGATCGACCGCTGATACAGGGTGATCTTGTCGGGCAGGACCAGTCCGTACCAGCTCCCTCGCTCTGTGAGCGGGGTGCCGGTGTAGAGACCAAAGAGCGTCTCCGACGGCTCGACACCAGCCACGGCCAACTCTTCGCGCGTGGGCCGATCCTCCACGACCACCTCGACGTTCTGCAACCGCTCAGCCACCTGGGGCGGAAGCGAGGCGATCGCCTCAGAGACCAGCCGCCGGAACTCCTGACGGCTCAGGACCATTCTCCGTTCGATCCTTCGACAGGCTCAGGACAGGCGCCGCTCACGACAGGCGCCTTCTCGAATCGAACTGCTCACCGCGCCGCTTGAGCGGAATCACCATGATCAGGCCTGCCACGAACCCTCCGATGTGGGCAAACCAGGCGACACCACCCGCCTGAACGCCCAATGTCAGCAGGCCGTTCAGAACCTGGACGACGATCCAGAATCCCAGGACGACAAGGGCCGGGATCTCGACAAGGCGGATGAACCAACCGAAGAAGATGAGGGTCACGACGCGAGCATGGGGAAAGAGGAGAAGATACGCTCCCAGAACGCCGGAGATCGCCCCGCTGGCCCCGATCATCGGGACCCGCGAAAAGGGACTGGACAGGATCTGTGCCGCAGCGGCGGCCAGTCCCGACAGGAGATAGAAGACCACGAAACGGAGGCGCCCCATCCTGTCCTCCACGTTGTCGCCGAAGATCCAGAGGTAGAGCATGTTCCCGGCAATATGAAACAGGCCACCATGGACAAACATCGAGGTGAGGATCGTCGCATAGACCGGGACGGGATGACTGACCAGCAAGTCGCCACTGCTGATCTCCAGGGGGATGAGGCCGTACGCGTAGACGAACCGCGCTGCCGCCCTTGGAGGCAACGTCAACTGATTCAAGAAGACGAGCACGTTGACGATGACGATCCCGACCGTCACAATTGGAGCACGATGGGAGGGAATGTTGTCCCGGAGGGGGATCATGAGGGCCTATGCTGAGAGGTGAGAGGCGTTCACAGTTCACGGTTCACAGTTGACAGTCCAACACTCAGAGATAAAAGGGGTTCTTTAGGATATCGTGTGGGTAACTGGGTTGTAGGTCAATTCGCCATCCGACCCGTAGGGGCGCTGCTCGCTGCGCCCCCTAGGGCAGGGCAACCCCTTCGACACCCCAGCCCTTCATCTTGAGCGCGTCGAAGGAAACGGCTGGGGTTCTCAGGACAGGCCCTGCCCCTACGCTGCACGCTGATCGCTGATTGCTGACTGATGACTGCCGATCGCTGATCGCGGTCCTCATCGGCCTCCGTTCTGTGCGGCTCCCTTCCCTGTGAGCGGCACGAACAGCACGGGGGCGATCGATCTTGTCTGCAATTTCCCGCCATGCTTCTCTCCGAGGATCAGCTCCTGCGTGGCCCTCGCTCCCCCCACCGGGATCGCCATCCGCCCCCCCTCGCGGAGTTGCCCGATCAGCGGGGGCGGGATAAACGGCGCGCCAGCGGTGACCACGATCCCGTCGAAGGGAGCGAACTCGCGCCAGCCTTCGTAGCCGTCCCCCTGCCTGACGTGAACTGTCCGATACCCAAGGGCCTCCAGCCGGCTGCGCGCCCCTTCTGCCAGCGACGGGATGATCTCGACGGTGTAGACCTCAGCGGCCAGCTCCGCCAGTACAGCAGCTTGATAGCCGGAGCCGGTCCCAACCTCGAGGACTCGATGGGACGGCTGCACCTGAAGGAGCTGCGTCATGAGGGCGACGATATAGGGCTGAGAAATCGTCTGTCCCGCCCCGATGGAGAGGGGACGATCTTCGTAGGCGTAACCTTGCATGGAGGGCTCAACGAAGAGGTGACGCGGGACCCTCCCCATGGCCGCCAGGACCCTCTGGTCAACGATGTCACGGGCTCTGAGTTGCTGGTCCACCATCCGCCGGCGCGCGACATCGGGGGCTTCATCCTGGCTCGCCATGCATCCCCCCGGAACAACCAGGCCTAAGAGCGCTACGAGGACGAGCCGGCGGAATCGAGAAACGACGACACAGGTATTCATGGCTCCTCACCACGCCATTCCACGGTCAAGAGGCACAAGCCATCCCGACCTGTAGTATTGTGCAGCCGACACACTCATCGCTCGACCGACGAGACAAGGGGCTTTCCTGCTCCTGTCCGGCAAAATAGAAAAGCCCCGAACCCAAGTGGAGGGTCAGGGCTTATCGGTTCACCCGTAATTCGATTCAAAGGAAATGTGTCACCCGCAATGTGCTGTTGATTGGACTCAGTGGGTCAACACTCAGTTCAGGTAATCCTTGAGGTGTCTGGACTTCGCCATCATCCGTAACTTCTGCTTGGCGCGCTCCTCGATCTGTCGGACACGCTCCCTGGAGAGCTTGACCCGCTTCCCAACCGCTTCCAGAGTCATGGCGTCCTCCTCCCCCAGCCCGAACCGCAGCTCCACAACGAGCCGCTCTCTCGGCGGAAGCCTCGCCAGCATCCGCTCCACCTCTTCCCGGAACGATCTCCGGATCAGCTCGTGGTCGGCAGGAGGGAGCTGCTTCGATTCGTACAGCTCCATTCCGATCCGCTGCTCAAGCCCGATCTCATCGCTGAAAAATGCCGGCTGTCCCGCCGGACGCATCACCCCTTCCAGATCACCCGCACTGAGGTCCATTTCCTCGGCTACCTCCGAGTCAGTCGCCGCAGCTTGTAACTGCTGGGAGAGATCGGCGCGAACGTCGCTGAGCTGGGAGGCGAGACGGGCCTTCCGGAGCGGGATCCTCACCGCCCCGCCGCCGACCGCCAGGGCCTGCATAATCGCCTGCCGGATCCACCAGACGGCATAGGTGATGAACTTCACGTTGTAAGCCGGGGAGTAGCGGCGCGCCGCTTCGAGAAGGCCGACATTCCCTTCATTGATCAGGTCTTGCAGCGAGAGACCGCACCCTCTGTACCGGAGGGCTACCTTGACGACGAAGCGGAGGTTTGCCTCCACGAGCTGTTTCAGGGCCCTCTCGTCCCCACGTTGGATCGCCTTAGCCAGCTTGAGCTCCTCCTCTTTCGGGAGAAGGCTGAACTGGGCAATTCGCTTCAGATAAGCGCCCAGGGCATCGTCCGACACCTTCTCATAAAAATTGGGAGACGATCCCCTTGGCACGGCGATCCACCTCTGTGTTAAGCCGATGTCCATGTGCGCTATGGCCAGGCTACGCATCTTAGAATATTCAGACTACCACACCGGCCATAGATTGTCAAAATCGCCAAGAAGGGCGCACAGGGCAATAACGCATGCGCCCGCGGTGCGCCCATTGGCATGAAAGGCCGTCCTACTCCACTCATGTCCCCTCGCCCCCATCTGGGGGAGAGGGTGGGGGTGAGGGGGACTTTCGAACCAATGCAGGATCAGAATGGGCGCGTTCAGCGGCATATCGAAGACGGATTATTCTGGACCTTTTGCATCTTGTCTGGCGACGACGACCTCGGCCCCCCGACCCAGACCGAGGAACTGCGACGCTTTCCCCTGATTCACAAAGATCTCCAGATAGTCCGCGCTTCCTATGATGGCGCCCGGCACGCCAGGCGGAAGTTGGGCGTAGTAGGCGACGATCGGTACCTGCCGGCCCCTGACCTGCACCAGGAGCGCCGTCATAGGACTTCCCGCTGCCAAGAGTTCCAGGTCGGCCCTCGCGATGTTCGTCACGAGGTTGCCGAAGCGATCGATGTAGAGGATCTCCCCTCTGATCGATGACGCCCCGCAAGGGGACGGGCGCGGAAGCGCCAGACGGACATAGTTATCGATCGGTTCCCCGAAGCCGGCAGGCTCGGCCCCAAGCGACAGATGCGCTGCGACGGGCGCGAAGACGTCTCGTCCGTGAAACGTGGCACTGACAGGCCGGAGGAAGTACCGGTCGGCGGTGATCCCCCGGACGTTCAGGGGCCCGGCCTGCTCTGCGAGCGGGGCAAGGAGGCCGTTGTCCGGGCCAATAAACAGGTGGCCGTCGCAGGCGGTCAGTATCGGCCTGCGGGGCCCCCCTACCCCAGGGTCAATCACCGCGACATGAATCGTCCCTTTAGGGAAGTAGCGGTAGGTAGAAAGGAGGATGAAGGCCGCCTCCGAGGGATCATACGCTCTCGTGCCATGGCACAGATCCACGATCACTGCAGCGGGGTTGATCCCGAGAATCACCCCTTTCATCACGCCGACGAACGGATCACTCACCCCGAAATCGGTAAGCAACGTGATGACCCGGCGTACGTCATCACCCATATAACCCTCACACCTTCAGCAGGAGGCCGGTGGCCTCGGCGACAACCGTCCCGTTCTCCCGTTCGGCCCAGGCCTTCATGTCGAGGGTCTTGACGCCTTGCTTCAGGATCTGGCCATAGAAGATCAACCGCTCCCCAATGGCGACAGGCTGCCTGAGCCTGACTTCAAGCTTCGCGCTGACGGCCATGATCTTCCGCAAGTATGCTGCGTTGACCATCACCTCATCGAGGATCGTCGCGATGATCCCTCCATGCAGGATGTCTTTCAAGCCTTG
>Ga0209751_10005034_pt1 | contig 12538 bp, 8 predicted proteins | sample RifCSP13_1_FD_184019 | JGI IMG/M metagenome (GOLD analysis project Ga0209751, IMG submission 184019) | Soil microbial communities from Rifle, Colorado - Rifle CSP2_sed 13_1 (SPAdes) (version 2) | ecosystem: Environmental > Terrestrial > Deep subsurface > Rock core/Sediment | place: Rifle... | reverse complement strand
CTCATTGCCCCTCCCCCCGGCCCCTGGAAGAGAAGGATGGGCCTTCCATGCCAAACCTGAAATACCTGCGCCCCAAGACGATAGACGAAGCGTTAGAACAACTCGCCTCCGGGGTCGCTCTCGGTGGGGGTACGACGCTGACCCCGCGTCGATTCCAGCTGGAGACGGTCGTCGACCTGCAAGACTTGGGGCTTTCCGATCTGGAGGAATCCGGAGGGAAAGTGACCGTGGGTGCCGCGTGCACCCTGCAGCAAATCGTCGAGGCGGAAGGGATCTTGTCGGCCGAGCTGGCTCAGGCCTGCCGTCGCGAGGCGGCTTGGAACCTGCGCAACATGGCCACGATTGCCGGCGCTGTTCTCTCCTGCGACGGCCGCTCTCCGTTGGTGTGCGCCCTGCTTGCGGTGGGCGCCAAGGCTCTGCTCGTTCCGGGCGAAGAGACACTCGCCCTCGACGACCTGCTCGACCGCCGACCGCTGGATCCTGAAGTGCTCGTGACCGCCTTCCATTGGAAGACGAAGGCCTCGTTGCGTTACGAACAGGTCGGCCGGACGCCGGCCGACCGGCCGATCGTCGCCGCCGCCATCGGGCGACCGGACGGTTCGGCCTATCGGGTCATCCTTGCGGGTCATGGTTCCCGCCCTCGCCGGGTCCACCAGGCCGAGAAGGCGCTTGGGGCGGGCGACCCGGCCGGCGCGGGAAAGGCGGCGGCAGCCGCTTACGCCAACGCTGGCGACGCCCTGGCGAGTGCCGGCTATCGGTCGCACGTGGCGGGTGTGCTGGTCCGACGACTCGGCGCCGAGGGGATCGCCTGATGCGTCTGCGACTCACGCTCAATGGGAATCGCGTCACGGCCTCGATCGCTCCCGAGGCGACGCTGCTCGAGGTGCTGCGCCGGGAGTTCGGGGTTTTCGGCGTCAAGCACGGCTGCGAGACGGGCGAATGCGGCGCGTGCACGGTGCTCCTCAACGGCGAGCCGATCAACTCGTGCGTGATGCTCGCCGCGCAGGCGGATGGCAAAGAAATCACCACGATCGAGTCGGTCGGTCAGCATCCCGAGCAAGGCTGGAGACTGACGGCCGGCCTCGACCCGCTGCAGCAAGCCTTCGTCGAAACCGGCGCCATTCAATGCGGCTTCTGTACCCCGGCGATGATCCTGTCGGCGCGAGCCCTGCTGGCGGAAAACCCGGAGCCGGCCGAGGCCGACGTCCGGGCCGCGCTGTCGGGGGTACTGTGCCGCTGCACGGGTTATCTCAAGCCGGTGCAGGCGATCCTGCGCGCGGCGGCTGTGTTGCGCGGAGAGGAAGTTCCTCCGATCGCGGGAACCCTGCCCCCGATGGTGGACCTGGGTGTAGCGCAGCAGGCGGAGGAGTTGCCGGGCGCCGCCGGTACGCCCGATGTGCTGACTCGCGCTGGGATCCTGCCTCAGATGCGTGTGACCACCGAGGCGCGCACCTGGTCGACCGTCGGGAGGCCCGAGCCTAAGGTCGACGCGGTCAAACTGGCGCAAGGCAAGCCGGCCTTCACTGCCGACATCGAGATGCGCGGCATGCTGGTGGCCAAGGTGCTGCACAGCCCGCATGCCCACGCCCGCATTAAGCGCATCTCAGCCGGCAAGGCGCGCGCCCTGACCGGCGTCGCCGCCGTTCTCACCTGGAAGGATATCCCGCGCGTTGTCTACTCGAGCGCCGGGCAGTCGGATCCGATCCCGGGACCGCTGGACATGTTCTCGTTGGACGAGAAGGTCCGCTTCGTCGGCGACCGCGTGGCGTTCGTGGCGGCCGAGTCGGAGGCCGTCGCCGAGCAGGCCCTGGCCCTGATCGAAGTCGAGTATGAGGTTCTCCCGGCGATCCTCGACCCGCAGCAGGCCATGGCCGAGGGGGCGCAGGTGATTCACGACGAGCCCGAGTACGTCCCCTTCGGCGAATCGGATCCGAGCCGCAATCGGGCGGCCCACATCCACATCGACATCGGCGACGTCGAAAAAGGTCTGGCCGCCGCCGACGAGATCTTCGAGGGGACGTACGAAGTCCCCAAGGTTCAGCAGGCCTCGATCGAGCCGCACGTGGTGATCACGTACTGGGACGAGGACGACCGCCTGGTGATTCGGACCAGCACGCAGGTGCCGTTTCATGTGCGGCGTCAATTGGCCCCGGTGCTCGGCCTACCTCCCAAGCGCATCCGGGTGATCAAGCCTCGCATCGGCGGAGGGTTCGGCGGCAAGCAGGAGGTCATGGTCGAAGACGTGGCGGCCCACCTGACGATCGCCACCGGCCGGCCGGTTCGCTTCGAGACGACGCGGGCTGAGGAGTTCACGTTCGCCCGCTCGCGTCATCCCATGCGCATCCGGATGCGCACCGGCGTCAAACGCGACGGCACGATCACCGCCAATGAGATGACCGTGCTCAGCGATACCGGAGCCTACGGCTGCCATGCACTCACGGTCACCGGGAACACGGGTCACAAGGCGATGGCGCTGTATGTCGGCGATGGTGAGTACCGGAAATCGCCCAACATTCGATTCCACGCCGACGTGGTGTATACCAACACCCCGCCCGCCGGCGCCTTCCGCGGTTACGGTGTGCCGCAAGGATTCTGGCCGGTCGAACGCCATATGGAACGCATCACCCGCGCCCTGGGACTGGATCCACTCGAGTTCCGTCTCAAGAACGCCGTGCGCCTCGGCGAGTTGCATCCGTTCAGCACGGCCTGGTCGGAGGGGCGCGAGCCCAGACCCGAAACCATTCAATCCTGCGGTCTGGAGGAGTGTGTGGCCCAGGGCGCGGCGGCCATCGGCTGGGATGACAAGTACGGCAACAGTCGCTGGCGGCGCGTCGCTGGAAAGCCGCACTTGCGCCGCGGCATCGGCGTGGCGACCGTGATGCAAGGCACGGCCATCCCCTATCTCGACATGGGCGGCGCCAGCCTCAAGATCAACGACGACGGTTCGTTCAATTTGCTTGTTGGCGCCACCGACCTCGGCACCGGTTCCGACACCGTCCTGGGCCAGCAGGCGGCGGAGGTGCTGGGCGTCCCTCTGGAAGACGTCATCGTCTATTCGTCCGACACCGACTTCACGCCCTTCGACAAGGGGGCCTACGCCTCCAGCACGACATACATCTCGGGCGCGGCGGTGGTCCAGGCCGCCGAGAAGGTGGCCGAGCGGATCCGGCTGCGCGCCGCGCGCATGCTCAGCGAACAGATCGGAAAGAAGGTCCGCCCGACCGCCGTACGCTTGGCCGATCGGCAGGCGTGGGCGCCGGATGGGAGTTCGGTCACGCTGGCCGAAATCGCGCTCGACGCGTTGCACCATCAGGATCAAGAGCAGATCATGGCGGTCGGGTCGTACGTCTCGCCGGTATCGCCCCCGCCGTTCGCCGCCCAGTTCGCCGAAGTCACCGTCGACACGGAGACGGGTGCCGTGCGGGTCGATCGGCTGGTCATGGCCGTGGACTCGGGCGTCATCATCAACCCGCTGACGGCTTCCGGGCAGGTCGAGGGTGGGATGACGCAGGCCCTCGGTTACGCGGTCTGCGAAGAAATGACCTACGACTCGGAGGGCCGCCCCTGCGAGACCTCCTTCGCCGATTACCATATCTTCCAGGCGCACGAGATGCCCGAGCTGCAGACGATATTCGTCGAGACGGTCGAGCCGAGCCATCCCTTTGGTGTGAAAGCGGTGGCTGAGATCCCGATGGATGGCGTGGCTCCAGCTGTCGGCAACGCCGTGCTCGACGCCTGTGGTGCCGACGTGCTCAAGGCCCCCATTACACCCGAGCGAGTTTGGCGCGCGCTGCAAACGCAGCGGTCAGGGACTGGCGCTCAGCGGTCAGCTGTCAGCCGTCAGCAAGAATAGGGGCCTGTATGAGGGACTTCAGGGGGCTGAAGGTTTGGCAGAGGGCACATGAGTTCACACTTGAAGTCTATCGGGCAACGAAGAAGTTCCCGAGGGATGAGCAATTCGGGCTGACAGCCCAAGTCCGCAGGTCAGCGGAATCCGTTGCGGCGAATATCGCCGAGGGCTGTGGACGAGATGGAGATCCGGAATTCGCCCGGTCCTTCGAATCGCCATGGGATCGGCAAGTGAAACCGAGTATCACCTACTTGTGGCCAAAGACCTTGGGTTCTTGCCGCCGTCGGATCACGAGCGCATGGCAGCGAGTGTCCAGGAAGTCAAGAAAATGCTTTCGGGTGTGATCCGCAAGCTGAGAGCTGACCGCTGAAAGCTGATGGCTGACTGCTGATGGCTGATAGCTGATGGCTGATCGGCTCTTCTCCCGCCTTGGCGAGCTAGAGCAGAGGGGCACACCCGTCGCGCTGTGCACCGTCGTGCGGGCGACGGGATCCGTGCCGCGGCACGCCGGCAGCAAGATGCTCGTCTTCGCCGACGGCTCGATCGAGGGGTCGATCGGGGGCGGCGAGATGGAAGGCCGGGTGATCGCCGCCGCCCGGCAAACACTGGCGGAGGGCGAAGCGAAAGTGCTGTCGTTCAGCCTGAGCGATCCGTCGCAAGGCGACCCGGGCGTCTGCGGCGGCGAAGTGGAGGTCTTTGTGGATCCGATCGGTACCCGACCCACGCTCATCGTCTTCGGAGGCGGACACGTCGGCAAGGCGGTGATCCACCTCGCCCGCTGGTTGGGCTTCCGCACCGTGGTCGCCGACGACCGGCCGGAGTTCGCCTCGCCCGACGCCATCCCCGACGCCGAGCAGCACCTGGTCTGCGCGTTGTCGGAGCTGCCACAGCGGGTGGCGATCAACGGGCAGACGTACTTGGTCTTGACGACGCGCGGCGTGCCGGTCGACGTCGAGGGACTGCCGGCGCTGCTTGACAGCCCGGCGGCGTATATCGGCGTCATCGGCTCACGCCGTCGCTGGGAGACAGCCGCCGCCGAGCTCGAGGCGAAGGGCGTGCCGCGCGAAAAGCTCGACCGTGTCACCTCGCCGATGGGGCTGGAGCTGAACGCCGAGACGCCCGAGGAAATCGCGGTGAGCATCCTCTCCGAGATCATTCGGAATCGCCGCGGCGGAAGCGGCGAGCCGATGCGCCATTCGCCGCGAGCGAAACGAGAAGCGAGAGCGAGCTGAGCCTCGATGTGGGACCGCTACCTCACTCCCAGGACGATGGAAGAGGCGCTGGAAACGCTGGCGCGGGATGCGGCGCGGGCGCGGCTGGTGGCGGGGGCCACCGACCTGATGCTCGAGTTGGAGCGCGGCCAGCGGCCTGGCATCCACGTCTTGATCGACGTCAGCCGCCTGCGTGGCCTCGACCGGATCGAACTGCGGGACGACGGGCGAATTCATCTCGGCCCGCTCACGACTCACAACCACGTCGCCGGATCACCGCTGATTCAGGAGCGGGCGCTGGCTCTGGCCCGGGCTTGCTGGGAGGTTGGAGCCCCGCAGATCCGAAACCGAGCGACGGTCGCTGGAAATCTGATCACGGCGTCGCCAGCCAATGATTCGATCACCCCCCTGATGGCCTTGGACGCCTCTGTCACCTTGCGCAGCGTGCGGGGGGAGCGCCAGGTGCCCCTCGCTTCGTTCTACACCGGCGTCCGCAAGACGGTCATGGAGCCGGACGAGATGCTGACCGATATCGCCTTCCCGGCTCCGCCGCCGGGGACGCGCAGCACGTTCGTTAAGTTCGCGTTGCGCCGGGTTCAGGCCATCTCGGTCGTCAACGCCGCCGTCGTCCTTTCCTTCGACGGCGATCGGATGCGCTGGGCGGCCATCGCCCTCGGCTCGGTCGCGCCGACGATCCTCCGCGCCCCTCAGGCCGAGGCTTTCCTGGCCGGGAAGATCCTCTCGCCCGATGTGTGGAGCCGCGCCGGCGAGATCGCCTCGGGCGAAGCGCGCCCGATCGACGACCTGCGTGGCTCGGCCGATTTCCGGCGCGAGATGGTCCGCGTGTGCGTGCTGCGTGCCCTTCGCTCCATCGCCGAGGGGAAGGAGCGGGACGGCTTTCCAGCCAGGCCGATTATGCTGTGGGGAAAGGGCCCGGCGCCTGGGGCTGGCGGCTTCGAGCACGATGCGTCCCAGGCGATCGAGACGACGATCAATGGGCGCGCCTATCGGCTGGCTTCCGGCCAGGACCTTTCTTTGCTGCGTTGGCTGCGGGACGAAGTCAAACTGACCGGCACCAAGGAAGGTTGCGCCGAGGGCGAGTGCGGTGCGTGCACCGTCTTCCTGGATGGGGCGGCGGTCATGTCGTGCATGGTGCCGGCGCCGCGCGCTCACCACGCCGAGATCGTGACCATCGAAGGATTGGCACACGACGGTCGACTGCATCCAGTCCAGCAAGCCTTCCTGGATGAAGGCGCCGTGCAGTGCGGCTACTGCACCCCGGGATTCTTGATGGCCGGGGCCAAGTTGCTGGAGGAAGAAGCCCATCCCGACGGCTGGCAGATGCGACAGGCGATCACCGGCAACCTCTGCCGCTGCACCGGTTACTACAAGATCCTGGCGGCCATGGAACGGGCGGCCGAGATGGGCGGCTGAGCTGCTTCTGCGGCCTTGGGAACGCGGCCCCGCTCGTTCAACCCTTACAGGTTGCGATAAGAGGCTCTTCAGCCTCGCCCCCTGCCCCCTCTCCGCCGGGAGGCTGCCTTAGAGAGGGCGAACGTGGCGGAGAGGGGGGAGAAACTCAAGGAGGCGGGGGCCGAAGGCCCCCGCCTCCTTGAAAACCTCGCCCCTCCCCCGGCAAGACACCACCCCATCGAGTCCATCGCTCGCTGGGGGAGGGGTGGGGGAGGGGGCTGAAAGGCGCTGGCCCATTTTTCCGCTGGCTCCTAATCACCGGATGACGGTTCGGGGGCGCAGTGGTATTCTGGTGGGACGGCGCCTCAAGCCTGGGCCCTATGGGAGGGCGCAATGGGACGCGACTCATGGCGAATGCGACAGCACGACATCGAACGCGAGAACCAACGGCGTGTTAACCCCATCTGGCGCGGGGTCGGCTGCCTGCTGATGTCGGTCTTGGCGATCGGGGGCTTTCTTTTCTCACGCTGGTTCCTCGTCAACAACCGCTGGATCTACCTCCCTCCCGAAATCCTGGCCCCGTCCATTACGTTGGTCTCCCCCGGACTGCGGCCAGTCTTCGCCCCGCTCTTCCAACCGGGGGTGATCGTCAGCCTGGCGGTCGGTTTCATCTTCCTGATTTTCGCCTACCTGTTTGTCAGCATCGGCTACGCCATTCTCTTCCCGATCAAGCCTGGTGAAACCGACGTGGGCCCCTTGAAACGCGGCCGCCGCCGCAGACTTTGAGGCCGATCCTGTGGACCGAACCGTCCCGCGGACGGGCTCGGAAGACATCGAGCTCTACATCCGCACCTACTATTCCCTCCTGCGTTCTTCGGCCGACGTGCGCATTCGGACGCTGGAAGAGGCCCACGCAAGGATGGGGTCTTCGCTGCACCCGCGGGCGCGCGCCCTCGAGCCGGACATGTCGGCCTTCATCTACTGCTCGCTGCGCCTCCCCTTCTGCGTCGCCGATGTCGAGCGCGTCGTCCTGGGGCAGAGCCGGGAGCAGTTCCTCCAGCACGGGGTGGGGGACGTCGAGTTGTGGACTCAGGTCGCAGCGCCGGCCCGGCGCCGCCTGAGCTACTACGACGGCGCCGCGACGCTGGCCTGCTACATCGGCAGCGGGACCGATATCGACGACATCATTCCTCTGCTGACCGCGTATCAGATCGAGTGGAACAAGCTGCACAGCCGCATGCGCGGCGACCAGGTGCGCGCCTTCTTGCGCGAGCCGGTCGACAATCCAGAGGGAATGGCGACGCTGGCGGCCGGGATGGGGAGCGCCGTCGAGGATCTCGAACAGCTGCGGATGGTTTGGCGCGGAAGTTTCTGGGAGATGCTCCGACGCATCGCCTCGCGTCGGATCCAGCTGGCGGTGCGGCTGCTGGCGGGGACGATGAACGATTACCGCCGGGCCACCTTTCACTGGTTCGAGCACCTCGCCGCCGCCTGGCCGCCGCTGGCCTCCCGACCCGTGTACTTCGTCTCGAGCAACACGCACAGCTTGGTCAACCTGTTGACGGGTTTCGCCCTGCGCAACGAGCAGGCCGTGCTGGGCTATGTTTCGCTGCCGGAGCATGCCGACCTGCACGCCGAATGGCAGGAGATCGAGAGCCGCAGCATCCCTTCCAGCCGGGAGAACTTCCTGTACTATGCGCTGAAGAAGCTGCTGGCCACTCCGGGAGGCGCCGAATTGGCGGCCGAGCGGGCGGCAGCGGAGCGCGACTCCGGGATCCTCCGCATCCCGTCCGAACATGGCTTCGACATCCAAGGACAGGTCGTCGACCTGGCGTCGCTCAAGCCGAACTGGCTCGATCCACGTCTGCGGGTGCCCGGGATCGAACGCCTGGCGGAGAGCTCGGCCCTGCTCTTGAACATCGACTACCCGCTCGGCCTGGCCGCTTACCTGGTGCTGACGGAGGTCGCGGCACGTGTCGGAGAGCTGCGAGGCGTCTATGTCATGGGTAAGGCGGCAACGCTCAACGGGGTCATCGGGGATGTGATGATTCCGGGCGTGGTTCACGACGAGCACTCCCAGAACACCTATCTGTTCCACAACATCTTCAACGCCGAGGGCCTGGCGGACGATCTGACCTACGGCACCGTGCTGGACAACCAGAAGGGCGTCAGCGTCCGCGGCACGTTTCTGCAGACCCCGCGCTACATGGATGTGTTCTACCGGGAGGGCTACACCGACATCGAGATGGAAGCCGGGCCCTACCTCTCGGCGATCTACGAGATCTCGCGGCCCAAGCGCCATCCCGAGAACGAAATCGTCGATCTGCACGGCTTGCCGTTCGATCTGGGAATCCTGCACTACGCCTCCGATACCCCCCTGAGCAAGGGACGCAACCTCGGTTCAGGGTCCCTTTCCTACTTTGGGATGGATCCCACCTACGCCACGGCACTGGCGATTCTGCGGCGGATCTTCAAAGTCGAGCTCGAGCGCTTGGCGACCGAGCCGGCGAAGGCCGCGGCGCGCCAGGGAGGCTGAGAATGCCCGTCGTCGGGCAATCGTTGCGCCGGGTCGACGCTCTCGGGAAAGTGACCGGAGAAACGCTCTTCCCCGGCGACATTCACCTGCCGCAGGCGCTGGCAGCGAAGATCCTGTTTGCCGGAAGGCCCCACGCCATCGTTCGGAGCATCAACACGGACGAGGCCGAGCGAATGCCGGGCGTCTTGGCCGTGTTCACTTCCCGCGATGTGCCGGTCAACGAGTACGGGCTGATTGTGCCGGACCAGCCGGTGTTCTGCGGCCCGGGTTCTTCGAAACCCTATGCTGACCGAGTGCGATTCGTCGGAGATCAGGTGGCACTGGTCGTCGCCGAAACTGAGGCCATCGCCGCCGCGGCCCTGCGCAAGATCGAGGTCGACTACGAGGATCTACCGGCGGTGACCGACCGGGAAGCCGCGCTGACCGCCGGTGCGACCCGGCTGCACCCCGAGCGCGAGAGCAACGTCTTCTGCCACTACCGGATCCGCAAAGGCGACGTCGACGCCGCGCTGCGCGCGGCGGAGGTCGTGATCGAGCGAGAGTACCACACCCCGATGCAGGAGCATGCCTACCTGCAGCCGGAGGCGGGCGTCGCCTACATCGACGACGAAGGCCGGGTGACGGTTGAAGTCGCCGGTCAGTGGACGCATGAGGATCGCGAGCAGATCGCTCACGCTCTCGGTCTGCCGGAGGAGCAGATCCGGGTAATTTACCCGGCGATCGGCGGGGCTTTCGGCGGCCGCGAGGACATGTCGGTCCAGATCGTCCTGGCGTTGGCGGTCTGGCGCCTGGCTCAACGAGGCATTCGCCGGCCGGTGCGCATTGTGTGGTCGCGCGAGGAGTCGATCGTCGGGCACCACAAAAGGCACGCCTTCACCATCCGGGCGAAATGGGGCGCCACGCGCGAAGGTCGACTCCTCGGGGCGGAGGTTGAACTCATCCAGGACGGCGGGGCCTATGCCTACACCTCCACCAAGGTTCTGGGCAACGCCACCTTGTTGTGCACCGGCCCCTACGACATTCCCAACGTCAAAGTCGACGCCTATTCGGTCTATACCAACAATATTCCAGGTGGAGCGTTCCGCGGTTTTGGCGGACCGCAGGCGGCCTACGCCGCCGAGACTCAGATGAACCTGCTGGCCGAGGCGCTCGAGATCGATCCGGTGGAGATTCGCCGGAGGAATATCCTGCGCGAAGGAGGAATTCTCTCGGTCGGCACGCCGCTTCCCAAAGGAGTCTCGATGGGCAAGGTGCTCGAGGCCTGTGCCGAGGCGGCGGGTTGGCGCCGGGAAGGTGACGGATGGCGGCGCCCGTCGGAGACGCTGGGCGGCGCGCCCAGCGCGACCCATTTGCGCCGCGGCCTGGGATTTGCCTGTGCCTTCAAAAACGTCGGGTTCTCCTTCGGCGCGCCGGAGCACTCCTGGGCGACCATCGAACTGCACGGCGCAGCCGAACCCGAGCGGGCCGTCGTCCATTACGCTGGCGCCGACTGTGGCCAGGGCGCCCACACCGTAATTGCCCAGATGGCGGCGGAAGCCCTGGGTCTCCCGATGAACACCATCGAGCTCGTCGTCTCCGATACCGCCCACACCGACAACTCGGGTTCGGCCTCCGCCTCGCGCATGACCTTCATGGCGGGCAACGCCGTCCGGGGAGCGGCGCAGCAGGCATTAGACAAGTGGCGCCAGGAAGAGCGTCCGGCGGTGGGGATCTACAAATACCGCCCTCCCGCCACGACACAGATGGACCCGAAGACAGGCAAGGCGGAGCCGAACTTCGCCTACGGCTATGTGGCGGAGGCGGTCACCGCCGAGGTCGACGTCGAGACCGGGCAGGTGCGGTTGTTGGACGTCGTCTGCGCCGATGACGTCGGCCGGGCGGTCAATCCGCAGCAGGTCGAGGGGCAAATCGAAGGGGCGATCGTCCAGGCAGGCGGTTACGCCGTCTTGGAGAACTTCATCCAGGACGCCGGTCAGGTCCGCACCGCCCATCTGTCGACCTACCTGATCCCGACCGTGCTCGATATCCCGGAAAGGGTGCGCTCGGTGATCCTCGAGTACCCGGACCCGATCGGTCCGTGGGGCGCGCGAGGCATGGGCGAGATGCCGTACCTTCCGCTCACTCCGGCCATCATCGACGCCGTGCACGACGCCACCGGCGTCTGGTTCCACGAGTTTCCACTGACTCCGGAGCGCGTGCTCGCCGGATTGCGCGCCGCCGGCGTCCGCTGAGGCGCGCGTGCCGAACGCGCTGGTCGTGATCCGGGGCGGGGGCGACCTGGCGACGGGAGCCGCCGCCCGGTTGCACCGCGCCGGCTTTGCCGTCGTCGTGCTGGAAATCGAGCGACCCCTGGCCGTGCGGCGACGCGTGGCGCTGGCCGAGGCCGTCTACGAAGGTCGCGCCCGCATTGAGGAGATCGAGGGCGTCCGGGCCTCGGATTCCCGGGAGGTAGCCTCGATCCTGGCCGGAGGTGCGATCCCGGTTCTGGTCGACGCGGAGGCCAAGGCCCTGGGCGTGCTCGCCCCGCAGGTCCTCGTCGATGGCCGGATGAGGAAGGCCGCCTCCGATCTCCCGCGCGAGGCGGCGTCGCTGATGATCGGCCTCGGCCCGGGATTCACCGCCGGAGTCGATTGCCACGCCGTCGTCGAGACCCGCCGCGGCCACCGTCTTGGACGAGTCTTATGGAATGGAACGGCCGCATCCGACACGAGGGTCCCGGAGGCGGTGGAAGGATACGACGTCGATCGAGTGCTGCGCGCGCCGAAACCGGGGGTGATGCTTGGATTGGCGGAGATCGGCGCGGTCGTTCGCCGGGGTGAGGCCGTCTTCTCCATCGACGGGCAGGTCGTAGCCGCGCCCTTCGACGGCGCGCTGCGCGGTTTGTTACACGACGGCCTGCGAGTGGAGCCGGGGATGAAGGTCGGTGACCTCGATCCCAGGGGGGACCCGAGCTACTGCCTCGAGATCTCCGACAAGGCGCTGGCCGTCGGCGGCGGCGTGCTGGAGGCGGTGCTGTCGCGCGCCGAGATCAGGCGCGCATTCCTAGGCTATTGAGGCAAGGGATTCCTTCTTTTTCACCTGGAGGCAGATCCTTGCCACCCTCGAATCAGGGCCCAGCGATTGCGGCCAGCGGGTCCGGCCACAACGGGTACGTCCTTCCCGCGAAAGCTGAAGGGACGCGAAACGGACCCGAGTGGTGCGGGATCCATGGAACGAACCTGCTTGTTCTGGGCCCCGCCTTTGCGGGGGCGACTGAAAAAGATGAAGTCCGCACGACATTGAGAGGTCGGCCTCTTCTAGGCGTTCGGCAGAGGGAAAATACGCCAGCTGCCTCCTACGAGGCGTCTTGAGGTTACACGATGCGCCTGACTGACGCTCTGCGTCTGCGGCCTGGAATGAGTGTGGCCTTCACCGGCGCGGGAGGGAAGTCGAACGCGCTTGGCACTCTTGCTCGGGAAGCGCGTGGAAGCCATGCGATGGTGTTGACGACGACGACGCGGCTGGCAGTGAGCCAACGGGGACTGGCCG
>Ga0209751_10005033_pt1 | contig 12538 bp, 8 predicted proteins | sample RifCSP13_1_FD_184019 | JGI IMG/M metagenome (GOLD analysis project Ga0209751, IMG submission 184019) | Soil microbial communities from Rifle, Colorado - Rifle CSP2_sed 13_1 (SPAdes) (version 2) | ecosystem: Environmental > Terrestrial > Deep subsurface > Rock core/Sediment | place: Rifle... | reverse complement strand
TCAGTGAAGGCACTTACATCCTGCGCAGCAACATCCACGACTGGACTGACGAGGAGCTGTGGAAGACCTACATCCAGCTCAGCGAAGCGGAGGCCGCCTTCCGCATTCACAAATCCGACTTGTGCATCCGTCCGATCGGGCATCACAAACAAGAGCGCATCAAGGCGCATATTCTGATCTGCTTTCTCGCCTACGTGTTGTGGAAAACGCTACAGAAGTGGCAGTCTGGCGCGGGGCTGGGCGACTCCCCCGCGCACGATTCTCACCGAGCTTTCGCGCATCCGCTAGGCGGCTCCTGGCTCTTACCGCCGCAGGACCTAAATGAGAGTCACCCTATGGATCACGACAGCGATTCATCTGGACACGCCAAGAAGGTCTGCCTGACCCCCACGACCCCCACGATCAACGGATCTGAGGAGTTTGGCGGCAGAGGAATCGAAAGCTGAAGGAAGCGGTCCTCAATCAGGCGCAATTGATCAGCGAGCTAAAAAAAGAATGAACTTGGCCCTCTCCGTCAGCAGATCGCGTACACTTGCGCTTAACGAGCGGTGGGTTCGTTTTAGGACAGACTTGGTTCCAATTTTATTTTAGCACAGACCTGTAGAAAGATGATGTGCGCCAACATTAAGTGGATATCCTCTATAATTTGCACCGAGGTGCTTGGAACGATGAGACACTCGTTGACAATGTCCTTAACCTGGCCTCCACGGAAACCGGTCAGCGCCACCGTCCTGGCCCGTTGATCTCTGGCATATTGGAGCGCTTTCAAAACGTTTGGGGAATTACCGCTGCTGCTTATGCCGATCACTAAGTCGTCTTCATTCAGAAGATTGCGCAGTTGCTCAATGAAAATATCTGAGTAGTTAGCATCATTAGCCCATGCAGTCATCATGGGAATCTGATCGCAGAGGCTAATGACCCGAAATCGCCGTTTCTCTCTGTCGATCGTTCCCTTGCCGAGATCGCAAGCGAAATGGGAAGCCGTTGCCGCGCTTCCGCCGTTGCCAAAAACAAAAATCTGCTTGTCAGCAGCACGAGCAGACAATATTAAATCGACAAGTCTTTGAATCTCTGCCTTTGGAAGCTCGGTAAGTGTCTGTCGCACAGAGGCCAAATAATCTTCGATACTCGCCGATATATTCATAAAGTACCTCCCAGTTGAAATGCCGCTGTAGGATCTCCACTAGCAGCCCGTGGTAGAAGTCCGATTTCTACAAAACGGACGGAATCAGTGCGAAGCGGTGACTTGGGACCGCAATTAGTCTCAGATCGAGTCCTCGGCGCCGATGAGCGGTCACTTGGTCGCGCAGTAGCACCCACAGAGTAAAACAAAAAGCCCATACGGCGGCAAAACGGCCCTGCAAGCCGCGTGGCGTTCCGATACCCGTCAACGTGCGCATCCACAGGCCAAGGTTGCAGGCTGCCACGTGCACGAGCAGCCGTTTGAGAATATTGCCGTGCCCGCGCAGATGGGTCCGGCGCATGCCACCCGTCTCGTAGAGGTGCGCATTGGGTCGCTCCAACAATTCGCCCCGTCGCCGCATCAAGTGCTGGCCGCGGTTGCCCGCAATGCGCCGCCGATTGGCATACAGCGCGTCGCGCTCGGCGTGCTGATCGATCCAGTGCTGCCGACCGCAATCCGGTTCACTGATGTAGGTGCGTAGTCCCAGGTTCTGCATATCGAGCACGGTTTGCTTGCTGTGATAGCCCTTGTCGGTGACCAGTTCCTCCACCGTCCTCACCACGTCGTCGGTGACGGCGGCTACGGCTTCCAACTGTTGGACCGCTTCGGGCAGCGTCGTCTGGATCGTGGTGGTGTCGCCCAGATCGGCTTCCTGCAGCGTGACGGCCACGATGGCGCTGGTCTCCAGGTCCACCGCATGCTCGGTTTTGTGCGCCAAATGCGTGCGCCCATCCTTCATCTTGGCAATGCGCGCGTCGGGGTCATGCGGATGCGTCCAGTCCTGGTTCGACCCTTTCTTCTTACGTTTGCGATCGAGCTTCGCCAAATCGGCTCGCGTGGGGGTCTCAATGCCGGACGCCTGGGCCAGCTTGGTCAAAAACTCGTTGTACGTTTCCCCGGTGTCGCGCCGCACGATGCTGCGCAAGGCCGCGTTCGCTTCGAGCGTGGTGGCGTCTATCGCGATCGTTTTCCCCTTGATCAGCCCGGCGATGCCCAGACACTGCCCGACCCACGTGAACACCGCCCGATGGGTGTCCAGGTCGATCAATCGCCGCGTCCGCGATATCGTTGAGTGATCCGGTGCCGCCTGTGTCAGCGCGAGCCCAAGGAACGCGCGCACTCCCGAGGAGTCCGCCGCGCGCCAGGCGATGCCGCGTTCGGAGTCCAGGCATTCGAAGTACCCAAGCAACAGGAGACGGAAATATTGTCCCGGCCCTAGACTGGGCCGCCCCATCTTCTCGGCATAGAACGATCGGCACTGTGCCTCGACAAACTCGTCGAACCCATGCTCGGCCAACAGCCGATTGAGTTTCTCGTAGAACGGGTGACTCACCGACCGTGGTAGCTCGCTGACTGCCACCCACATTCCAGTCTGCTCTTCGTGTGTTCGTTGTCCCATCGCCATGCAACAAACTGTAGTACAATGTATCCTTCGTGTCGATCCTCATCACCACCGGTCACCCAGTTTATTCTCGACTTTCACCACGGGCTGCTAGACCCGATGATGTTACGATTAGTGCGACCGCAAGATGCTTTCATGTCTTGGTTACCTGTTTTTGCAGGCAAATGGTGAGCCAAGGGAGGAATGCACAGGCAGGGAGGCCTGCGGGACGCAATAAAACTAGCTGAAGAATTTTATAGAGAGTTCTTAAAGTAACTATCATTGCTCTTTTCAGTGAAGAAGGTCCCCGGGAAAGATGAATTTCAAAAAAGGCATCGATATCGTTGTCTATGGTTTTGTTGAGGACAACTGGATGCTGGTGCCTTATCGGATTAAGAATTTGCCAGTACGTTGAGCCTCTGAACCCTGCAGCAATTAATTCTTCAAGACTCACGTCAGAACGTATCCTTTTACTGCACCTCGTAGCAAATTTCCGCGCAAGCTTGAGAGGCATATAGGGTACTAATGGAAGTCCTGTAGTGTGACTATCAATTGGCCATAATCGGTTTGGAGTATCATGAAAAACGAGATATCCTCCTGAAGCAAGAAGACGCCATAGTTCTGCGATGTAGCCACCTCTCTCCTCGATCGGGATATGTTCAATGACGCCATTACAAAAAATAACAGCAAAAGACGCATCTTTAAAAGGAAGTGTCCGAGTTTCTCGGAGATAGAGGAAGTCCAGCTTGTTTGCTAACGAGTAGTCTCTAGCTCTTAACCGAGCTATGGCTATCGCATCTTTTGAGGAATCTACGCCAACTATCTTTTTACCTCCAAGCTTGGCTAGGATAACAGGAGAAGCGCCGCAGCCACAGCCAAAGTCCAAGACAGTTTTATCGTGCAAGTCAATGGAGAAGCGTTGCAGAAGTTTTCTAAGTGGTTGTTCAAGGTATGTAGGCAGCTCGCTTCTGTCGATTTCATCTTTGAACCATTGCTTCTTGACGTCAAAAATTTTCTCCAAGAGCTCTTTACTGTAAAAGGTTTCAAAGGCACTTTCCGAGGCTGGTCTTCCGAAGGCAACATGATGGAATCCCTTTATCCGCACGTATCTTGAGTTGCCTCGGTCGGTTATTGAAATGCTTGTCAAAGCTTTGACGCTCCCTAGCGGCGCAAGAACCTGAGCCGGCTGAAAGCTGCGAAGGTTGGCTGGCAATCGCGACGGAATATCGCAAAAATGACTGGCAACCTACGACGGTCGTGAACGGACCGACAAGATCTCCTTTTATGGAAGAAATACCGCCCAAACAGTTTACCGGGAACTCTCACGCTTTTCGATTTCCTCCCATTCCAACTGCGCCTGCCGGTACGTAGCATGGGTCCCGATGTCAAGCAAATACTCTTGAATGACGTAACCGTACATCTGTCCCACGAGTTTGGGAAGCACATCGAATCCGAAGTCGAGAAAATCCTTGGCAGTAAGGTACTGATAGAGCTCTTGACCGGCAATGTAGATACCGGCGTTCACCAGGTTGGAAAGTGGGTTGGAAGGCTTCTCGACAAATTCCACGACGCGATCACCTCTATCCATCGCGACAATCCCCTTTTCTCGCGGCTGATCTGTTCGAGAGAGTCCGATGGTGAAGAGACTCTCCCGCTCCTGATGAAATCGTAACATTTTCCCGAGATCCGCATTGGTAAGGTTATCGGCATAGAGGATAAAAAAATCCCTCTCGTCAGCAACAAAAGACCGGTGCCGTGCCACAGTTCCGGCACTGCCGAGTAAAGTTGCCTCGTAAACGGTCGTAACGTTTACGCCAAACTCGTGGGCATTCAAGAAGGCCAGAACTTTCTCATGATGGTGATGGAGATTGATCAGGATTTCCGTAATTCGGTGCTTGCGGCAGAGTTCCAACCACAAGGCTAGTAGTGGTTTGCCATTAATCGGCACCAGACACTTAGGCGTCGTGTCGGTAAGAGGCCGGAGGCGCCGCCCCTCCCCTGCCGCCAACAGGAAGGCTCTCATCAATATCTCAGAAGAAAGACAGTTTCTCTTTGATCAAACAGGGGAGGTGACCCGGCGCCGATTCGCTACCTCAGATCGCGTAACACCTTCAGCGTGGCGTATCGGCAAATCAGTGCCCAATCCTCTTCAGTGAAGAAGCGAAAAACCCTCATGAACGCGATGTAGGCAGCAAAATAGGCCACAGCGTATGCGAGCACCAACCCCGAGTGCTCGAGCGCTACGAAATGGAACGGAAAGACAATCATACCTACGAACGCCGCGCCCCAGAGCGGCTGCGCCAGCTCACGAAAAGGTATGAAATCGGCCCACGAGACCTGGAGAACCCTCTTCGAACGCCACAACATATGTCCCATTCCGAATATCTCCCCGAAAACATATCCAAGCGCCGGCCCGCTAAATCCCAACGCCCGTTCCAGCGCAATGCCTAAAACGACGCTGGCTACAAAAGAAATCGTTGTGGCCGTCAGGATAGGCTTTGTCTCCCCGGCTGCTATCAGGATTGTCTTGTAGGAGACAATCCGCAAAGGAAGCAAACAAAGATAAATCCGAAATATCTCAACACCTCCCGTGTACTGGGACGTGAACAACAGGGTGATGATGGGCTCCGCGAAGATGAAACAGAAAACAAATAATGGAAAGAATAGCTGCGCCACCTTCCTGGCGGCTTGCCGCCACAAAGCGAGAACGTTCGCCACGTCTCCTCTTTTGTAAGATTCAGCATATCGAGGCGCCAGTACGTTACTCAAGGCAAATGGCACGATGCCGACCAGTGGCAGCTCGAAAGCGCCCCGCGAATAAACTGCGAAATCTTCGGTCCGATACAAGAAAACTACGAGAAATTTGTCCACTGAGCTTCGAACCCCTCCCACGAAAACGGAAAGCCAGAGCGGAAGCGAATAAACCATCTGCGCCTTTAATATCGCTCGGTCGAACAGTTTTGGAAGTCCACCATCGAGGCTCATCAAGATGAACGATACCAGGACAAACTTTAGTGCATAGAATATAAGCATCGACAAAAGGACAGTCCGCAGCCCGTATCCCAGGAAAAGCGGAACAACCACGAACAGGAAATTGCCCACGTTGGTTGTGACGTCCAGCGCGCTTGCAAAGTTGATGCGACCTAGCGAAAGGAGCGTAGCCTGGGCACACTTGTTGGGAACGATGAACAACAGATAGAGGCTACAAATCCATGCAAGAGGTATCAGGCTCGGATTGGCGAAGGCTCTGACCACTTGATTCTGAAGAGAGTAGATAACGATTGACGCGATGGCCCCCAGAACCGTGAGGCAAAGAAAGATCTGTAGCGCCAGCTGTTTCTTTTCCTCTTGAGAAGAGGCCCTGGGTATGAAGTAAGAGAGACTCTGCGGAAGACCGAGAGCAATCCAGGTGGGAAGCAGCACGGTGAAAAGCATAATTTCCCGGTAGGTGCCGTATTCATGCTGCGACAAATACCTTACCATGACCATACTGGCAACCAGAGGGAACATAGACCCTGCAACGTGGCTGCCAATATAGAGGATGGTTTTATCGGAAAACCTCATTGGCGAAGTCTCACCTGAGCCAATCAATCCCTTGCCATCGAACGGGCCCATCTACATACGAGTTTGAGGAGATGTGCCTGATGTCGCAGCAGTGTAAAGGTGTGGTCGGTCTCTTGCATGATCTCAACCCTCAGCTTATCGGAAGGAGTCATTCTCCGAATCTCATCGGCCAGGGTCAGGCGGAAATATTCCAGAACGCTGGTCCCTTCGCTATAAACAAAAAACAGCTTAACCCCACGGTCGATCAGTGACCGGAGATCAGCCGCTATTTGTTTCGGTCCGTAATTATTGGAGCGTCGCCGAATAAATGGGCTTCGCAGACGTAGGTACAGGACCCCGAGGATTTGTCTATAGCTTGCCTTTCCCGTGATGATCTTCAGCCAGCTTTGGGAAAGGAAAATTTTGCTGTGCCAATAACCCCGCGCGGTTTTACGACTGAAGGCATCGGCGACCGCTGCTTCGTTGATAGTCTCCGGGGACTCGAGCAAGGCGTTGAGCAGGACCGCCCCAACGACGCGACTATCACTGCGAGCGGTTCTAAAAGAGGTAAACGTCCCGGAGCAAAGGCCGACCAGGACGAATCGTTTGCTGCCCCGTAGCGCGCTCAAACAGTTCATCGCCTCCTGAGTCTCGCTAATGGCGCTTTGCTCGAAGGGCAGATGATCTTCGCGAACCTTACTGTCACCGATCCCCGAGTGGTCAAACCGCAGCACTACAAACCCCATCGCCGCCAGGTTCCTGGCCATCTGCACGAACATACGATGCGGTCCGACGCGGTGGACAAGTCCGGCATTGAGCAGAACAAATGCGGGCAGGTCCGCCGCCGCCCCTGCCGGAGGATCGGTAAGGATTCCGACCAGAGACCTCGATTTGCCGAAACGTAAGACTTGTTCCCTCATGGATAGACTCGAGACATCCATGCGACGACAGAGCCCAAGATCTGGTTAGGCACGAGAACCTTGTTGACATCCGCCGTCCACAGCTGGGGACCTGGAAGGTGTTGAGACTCCACCTGGGCAGCCGTGCTTTTGACATGCTCCGTGAACCTTCCTCCATCAGCATCTGGATCACTTTTAATGACCAGCACGTTGTTTGCCGGTTTCTGCCGGATCGCCAACAGATCGAGTTTTATCAGGTCGGCAAACAAGGAATCCGTGAGCGGAAATCCAAGGATCTCTGTGGGCTTTTCTTTCACCAAGGCGCTCGACGGCGGCGTGTCGGCGTGCTGCAGCGTCTCGTGGTGTATCTGAGTCAACTGCTGTACATATGTTTTCCCGCTGATGACGGGATCCCAAAGCACTAGCCCTGCGACATCGCCTCGCTGGGCCCCAGCAAGAATCGCCAAGCTACCTCCCAATCGGAGTCCCACCAGACAAACTTTTACGACACGACCCCGGCGCCGTATCTCATCAATGGCAGTGGCAATATCAGCCAACCATTGGCCCAGGTGGTGCTGGTCATTATCACCCGCAGAATCGCCGCAGCCGTAAAAATCGAAGCGTAAGACGGGAAAACCAGCCTGCGAGAGTCGGACGGCCAACTTCTGGTAAGCACGGTGGGACACAATATACTCGTGCCCCATTGGATAGCACAGCACAATGCCGCAATCTCGAGCAGCTCCAGGTCGAGGCGCATGATAGCAGCCAAAGAGGCGCGTAGCCGAATATCCAAAAAAAAAGGGGTTGATCTTCTCTAGCGTCATTAATTAACGGCCGCTCAATACTGAAAAACGCAGTATCGCTCCCAGGGTGCAGAATACCCACGCCACTCGCTTACTTGGCAAGGACGCGTCGAAATGCTCCCATCACCCGTTGTGTCAGACTCACAGCTTGCGAATCCTTCTCATCCTGCAGGCGCGACTCACAGAGCGTTGCCAGCTGTCCCAGGGTGTGGAAGATTAGATCCCGCGGACTCATCCGTATCCCTAACTGCTTTTCTAATCTCAACACGACCTGTAAAGACAACAGCGAATGGCCCCCGAGATCAAAGAAGTTGTCTTGCACACCTACTTGATCCACGTGCAGTATACCCTGCCAGATCTCGGCGATGAGCGATTCCAACGGTGTGTGGGGGGCTTCAAAGGTTTCTTCCGATGTGGATGTGGATCTGGTTCGGCCAGGATCGGGAAGCGCTCGCCGGTCCACTTTGCCGTTGGGCGTGAGCGGCAAGGAATCCAGCACCACAAAAGCAGAGGGAATCATGTAGTCGGGAAGCTTCTCTTTTAGAAAGCTTCGCAGCTCGCTCAGGGAGATTGCAGGCTCCTCAGCCGTAACCAAATAAGCGACGAGACTCTTGTCGCCAGGCACCTCCTCCCGGGTGACAACCACGCTCTCTCGGATAGCCTGGTGCTGACCCAGCACGGACTCGATCTCCCCGAGTTCGATACGGAAGCCACGAATCTTGACCTGATGATCCGTACGCCCGCGGCACTCGATGTTACCGTTTGGCAAATAGCGGGCGAGATCTCCGGTTTTGTATAGGCGCGCGCCGGGCTCGGCGCTGAACGGATCCGGGACAAAGCGCTCGGCCGTCAACTCCGGACGATTCAGATACCCGCGCGCCACGCCCGCGCCGCCGACATACAACTCGCCCGTTACACCTATAGGTACCGGCTGCAACCATTCATCCAGAATGTACAATTGGGTGTTGATGATCGGCCGCCCGACCGGAATTGATGTCGCCAGGGGCTCGTCATCGCCCACTCGATAGACGCAGCAACCGACCACCGTTTCCGTCGGCCCGTATTCATTGATCAACACTGTTTCCGGCGCGTGCCTTTGCCAGAAGGCGATGTGCTCGGGCAACAAGTTCTCCCCGCCGATGATGAAGGCTCGAGTCCGCCCCGCCGCTTGCTCCGGCGCTAGTTGCTGGCCGAGTAAGTGCAAGTGCGATGGCGTTATCTTGATCAGGCTCAAATCGTGTTCCTGGCTCAGCGCTGTGCTTAAACCTTCCATGCCCAGCTCTTCGCTCACCAGCATCACACGACGGCCCTGAAGTAGCGGTGCGAACAGACCTGTCACCGTCAGGTCGAATGCAATCGGGGAGTGAACCGCAGTCCCCTGCCCATCGGCCACCGGATAGGCCAACTTGCACCAAGTTAGATAGTTGATCAAGCCGCGGTGCCGGATCATCGCTCCCTTGGGCCGTCCCGTAGAGCCGGAGGTGTAGATCACATAAGCCAGATTCTCCGAGACCACACTGCTCTGCAGATTCTGTTCGCTCTCCTGCGTAATGCTTTCCCAGTCAGCGTCAAGGCAAATCACCCGCCCTTGAGGCAATGGATGCGCTGCCAATCGCTCCAACAACCGTTGCTGCGTCAATAACACAGCGACCTGCGCGTCTTCGAGCATGAAGGCCAGACGCTCCATTGGATAAGCCGGGTCCAAAGGCACGTAGGCGCCGCCGGCCTTCAGGATACCAAGGATTCCCACCACCATTTCCACTGATCTATCGACACAAAATCCGACCAAGATCTCCGGGCCTACCCCTAACTTGCGTAGGTAGTGAGCCAGTTGATTGCTGCGCCGGTTCAGCTCCCGATAGTTCAAGTGTCGCTCCTCAAACAGGACAGCAACTGCGTCCGGGGTCAGCTCCACCTGCATTTCAAAAAGCTCATGAACACATCGATCCCGCGGATATTCCTTCTCGGTGTCATTCCACTCCACAAGCAGCTGGTGGCGCTCTGTATGCGTCAAGATAGGCAAGAGTGCCACGATTTGGTCAGGATTGGCGCTAACGCTTTCTAGCAAAGTTTGGAAGTGACCTAGCATCCTGGCAATGGTCGGGGCATCGAACAAATCCGTGTCATATCTCAAAGCACCCAAGATCGATTCATCAACGTCGAACACGTCAAAGAGCAGATCGAATTGCCCTTCTTGCTGCGCTCTAATGAGAGGTTCCAGCTCAAGCTCTGCCGCATCGCCGGCGACTCCCATATCCGCTCGTCGTAGGTCATTGGTGAGTTCGCCGTATGGCCTTTGCGTCTGCCAATCGAGCACCACCTGAAAGACCGGCAAATAACTGGGGTCCCGCTGCGGGTGAAGCTGCTCAACGAGAAGAGGGAAAGGGTAATCCTGGTAGACCAGCCCAGCCCGTACCGTCGCGCGGACTTGATGCAGCAACGCTTTGAAGGTTGGATTACCGGCAAGGTTGGCACGCATGACAATTGGGCTGATGAAGTAGCCCACAAGCCTTTCGAAATCGGCTCGTGTCCGACCGCCCGCCGGGGTGCCCACCAGAATGTCTTCCTGCCCTGAATAGCGATACAGCAGGACCTGTAACGCCGCTAGGAAAATCATGTACATCGTAACGCCCTCCCGCTTCGCAAGCTCATAGAGCGCGCGGGTGAGTGCTGTGGGCAGGGTAAAGGACACCGAAGCTCCACGATACCTCTGGAGCGGCGGTCGAGGCCGAGCCACCGGCAGCTGGAGCACAGGCGGCGCGCCGGCTAGTTGCTTCTGCCAGTAGACCCGAAGCTTTTCCCCTTCCGGACCACCCAGCATTTGGCGTTGCCAATTCACGTAATCCCAGTATTGCAGACCCACAGGCGGCAGCGACGGCTGTGTGTGCGTTTTGGCCGCGCGGTACAATTCCCGCAGATCAGCCAGCAGTATGCTGAAAGACCGGCCGTCGAGCACGATGTGATGCGCCACCACTAAAAGGATGTGTTCTTGCACCGATCGAGATAACAGCTTCGCTCGGAAAACCGGCCCATTTTCCAAATCAAAAGGACGGTGACATTCCTCCTCCAGATAACCGTCGAGACTATCCTGATCCCAGCCGGCAGACTCTAGCACCGCAAAATCGACTTCTAGGTCCTCCTGGACTTGTTGCACAGGTCCATCGGCATGGGACGTAAACGTGCACCTGAGTATGGGATGTCGCTCGATCAGCATCTGAAAGGCATGTCGCATCGCCTCGCTGTCGATCTGTGAAAGAATGCGCGCTGCCAAGATGATATGATAAGCCGAACTTTGGGGCGCGAGTTGGTACAGAAACCAGAGCGCTTGTTGACCGTAGGAAAGCGGATGAAAAGTTCGGCGACCGTCAGCCTGCTCTCGCAGCATTTGCGCAAGGAGCGCCCGCTTTTGTTCAGACGAAAGCTCGGCTAGATGTTCGAAATTAGACTTGTCGGTCACTGCTGCCGGCCTTCGTGCAACATGGTATTGAGTAACGAATCGACTTCGGCATTCGAGAGCTGGTCAAGGTTCTTTAAAAGCTCGCCCGCTTTTTGAGAATTCCTAGCCGCAACAGCTAGCTCGTCCTGAGGCCTATGGGATGCGGCATTGGTGTCGAGTCTCTCGAGTACCTGCATAGCAAGCTGGCCGATGCTGGGAGCCTCAATGAAGAAGGCCAAAGGCACGTCCACCTCTAAATTCTTCTCCACCCAGTTTTTCAGCTCAATTAACATGAGAGAATCGAGGCCGAGTTCCATCAGCGATTGATGGATGTCTAGAGACTCGGACGAACTGTGGCCCAGAACCCTGCCTATCTGGTCGTGAACAAGCTGTTCTATCAGGGCGAGACGTTCCTCTGGAGGACACTGCTTTAATGCCAATTGCCCAATCACTGCCGAGGGCGGCGCCTGCGGTTGGGCTGCTGCTGCACGCACTTCCCGGTCTGTGGCCTCTGCTATCGCCTCTAGCAGCGGGCGGCGCCTGCGGATTTCAAAGACCGGTTTGAAGGTCCGCCAATTCACCTGCGCCACGGTTACCTGCGTCCGACCGGTCATCAAGAGCTGGCCCAAGGCCTCTACGGCCTGTGCCGGTTGTAACGCCGTTATCCCTAGACGCGCAATCCACGTGCGGAACTCCTCCGTTGCCATGCCCGCACCAGCCCACGGGCCCCAATTCACACTCAAGGCCGGCAGGCCTAACCCCCGACGATAATGAGCAAACGCATCGAGAAAGTGATTCGCTGCCGCATAGTACCCTTGGCCTTTGGCGCCCCACACCGCGGCAATCGAGGAAAACAATACGAAAAAATCCAACGCCAGGTGGCGGGTCAGTTCATGCAGGACCCAGCTCCCCCGCACTTTGGGATCCAGAATCGCCTCAAATCCCTCGACTTCCTCTGCCCGCAGCGCCGTGAGCTCGCGATCGCCCGAGACTCCCGCCGCGTGCACCACGCCGCGCAGGAGTGGCAGCGAGGTCTGTATCTCGGCGAACAAACGCCGCATGGCCTCCCTATCCGCCACATCCACCTGCGCCACCACCACCTGCGTCCCCGCCGCCTCCAACCGCTGCACCGCCACCTGCGCCGCCGGCGTTGCCGCCCCGCGCCGGCCGAGAAGCACAAGATACCGGGCACCATGCGTCACCAGCCACTCGGCCACTTGCAAGCCTAGGCCTCCCAACCCCCCAGTAATTAAATAGGTACTCTCTGCCGACACCGGCATTTGCGACGCGACC
>Ga0209751_10005032_pt1 | contig 12538 bp, 11 predicted proteins | sample RifCSP13_1_FD_184019 | JGI IMG/M metagenome (GOLD analysis project Ga0209751, IMG submission 184019) | Soil microbial communities from Rifle, Colorado - Rifle CSP2_sed 13_1 (SPAdes) (version 2) | ecosystem: Environmental > Terrestrial > Deep subsurface > Rock core/Sediment | place: Rifle... | reverse complement strand
CGAGGCAAGCCACCGCGGCACATCAGGCGGCACAGCCGTAGCCACGAGCAATGGTTTCCCTTTGACATCTGCCAGTACCACGCCGGCTGGTGAACTCCGTGGCCGCCCCACTTTGCGTCAAGACGGGCTTAAATGGAGCGTGGGGGCGGCCACGGAGTGCCGCCCCTACAATCTCTCGTCAATGTGAAACTTGTGCAGGACGCGGTGCACTATGGGAGCCAGCACGATGCCCATAATAGCTATGAACACGAGTCCACTGAACAGCGCGTAAACTGAAGCGAAGAGCTTTGCGCCAGTTGTTGACAACCTGTCGACTGGCCCCATTCCTCCCAGGATCATGGAGGCATTTAAAAGCGCATCAATCCAGTTGAGACCCGCCGTCCAATGGTAGCCCGCCGTTCCAATAATCAGTACTGGGCCGGCCAGCATGGCAGCCAGCGCAAACGAGCGTGCAAGCCGCCTAATAAAAACAGGAATTGGGGCTAGTTTCTCGTGTTTCCGCTCGAACATTAGCCGGGCCTCTTAGGCACCTCTCGCGTCGTTTTCTTCAGTGTCGTTCTTTCCCCGCGCGATATCACGATTCAACTTTCCGAATCCGCTCGTCCAGCACAGCCAATTAACTATCATTTGATTTCGGCAGCCACCCTGCAACTGGAGTTTGCCTTCCTCGACGAGCATCATGACCGCCATTGCGGTGAATTGCTTTCCCATGGAACCCGACTCTGATCCTTGATAGCTCCGCAGATCTTGAATTATGGCCCGGCTTGCCAGATCTTCAATGCTTCAATGGGATAGAGCAAAAGGATAATGTTCAAGACGAGACTATCTCTGACCCAAAACAGCAACACCAATTCCGCCGCGACAAATGCAAGGGAGGAGCGGCGGAAACCGATCTGTACTGCAATTAGAAACCCGATTGCGCAAGCAGTAATGTCGCCGAGAGAATTCCAAACCGAATCCCCTTCATATCCGATTGCGGCGGTTGTAGCGCGGTACCGATCGATGATGTAGTTTGTATTCTCAAAGACTTCCCAGAGTGCTTCCATTGCAATCGCCAAGGAAAAACGCCATCGCCCGGCAACTTGCGGCAGGCTCCATGCCAGAAGACCGCAAAGAATAAAGCCGTGTAGTACGTGCGTAAGAGAATAGGGATCAAAAAGATGTTGCGAAGTGTGGCGCGTCCAGGCATCGCTGGTCCACAAAGTGAGGTCCCCACTGACGCACCACCAGCGCCGGCCCTCGGCCCGCAATGAAACGAGCGTGGACGGCAAGAGGATTGCCAGGCAGAGAATCGGAAGATAGTTGTTCCGGTTCAGTTCGCCTGGGATGGACCGCCGCAATCTCGTCACGTTGGGATTCTAACATCCCGGATTTAGGTCGGTATAACGCCTTCTGGAGTCGGATAACTTTCGGCGATTAGACCTTATTCACGGTTAGGCCGCTATTGTGGCCTGTGCTGCCACTCACTTGAGAACCTGGAGCCGCAGAGGATTTAAAACTTAACTCTGTTGTTTAAATCGCGAAACGCGGCAAGGTTCTTGTCTCCAAGTTCAAATAAAGTGTTTCCGACTCTCATTTCCAACGTTTCTGCACGTGCCAGCTTGTTGAACGTTGGATAGGGAATTGAAACCTCCAGGACCTCCTTCATAACTTCAACCGTACGGATGCTATCGACGTCCTGTTTTATTAACTGCATCTTTCCCAACTTGACCTGCTCGCCGTCTGCCACAACACTCAACTCGCGTTGTTCTGGCGTATGTCGCCGGTCCCAATCCTTTGTCTCAAAAATCAGTTGGAGCCGGGCGTAGCGGACGTAATCGAGCTGCATACCCGGACTGTGGAGCGAGGCAACAATACTGACGCAGGTTCCCTTCAAGGAGTTTTGCGCAGCGTCGGAGCCGGCGCAGGTTATGCGCATCTTTTTGAGCATTACGACAGTCTCACGGTTGAAGCCATCATATTTAGTTTCGATCTTGCCACCATGATCGGGCACTTGCGCGTGGGCGGCCGTGCCAAACGTGCGTGGATCAATGCCAAACGCCAGGCTGCAGAAGACGAGAAGGCAGAGAAAGGTAGTTTTTTGTTTCATAGCGAATCGTCCGTAAATTCAGGATTGGTGGGAATTCCGTGCTGATGGGCCCGGAACTGAGGCAAGAAACATGTCACTAGAAGCAGATATCGAAGGTGACCCTGCTTTTAGCACTATAGGAAGAGCGCGGCATTCGTGTCAATGAGTTCTGCGTGGAGTAGTGCGCCAAAAATTTGTAGGTAGATTGAATATCTGGGTTTGTTCGAATATCTCACCGGGCAGTTGGGGTAGGTGTCTGCACCCCGTTAGGGGTCGCATGTTTATAGCGCCTTGGCCAAAACCCTCCGGCGCCGTTCGAAGGAGCGGAAGGTTGCGAGACAGGAAACCCGATGCCTGAATTCCGCTCCTTCGAACGGCGCTGCATGGAGGATGGACCGATAGCTATAGATATCTCACCCCTAACGGGGTGAAAGCCCAACTGCTCCGTGAGGAATCCAACACATATTCAATCTACCTATAAATTGTTGGCGCACTATGCGTTGAGGCAAGGCGCGCGCTATAAAATGCACCAACGTGCGCCCGGGACCTCCTCGCTGGAAACTCTCTTCTATAAGCACGGCTTAGCCGCCCGATGTGCGGCGGTGGCTGGAGAACTCCGGTGGCTAGACCACTTCACTATTCTCTGTCGCCATCGGAGATACTAAGCGACGCGTCAGATCTTCAGTGATCTCTTCGGCTTTCGCTTGCCTTGAGTAGCGGACGGGCTTACCAATAGTTACTTTGACAGCCCCTTTGGGCGCACGATGGCGCTTCTCCTGGGCCAATTCATAAAGACCGTCGATGCGAACCGGAACTACCGGCACATCCAACTCCTTTGCCAACATGCCAATACCGGGCCGTAAGGGTTGCAACTTACCATCAGGCGAGCGGCGTCCCTCGGGGAAGACGAGAACGCTGTAACCTCGGTCCATCATTTCGCCGGCAAACTTAAAGCTGCGGCGAAATCCAGTGTGCTGTGGCATGGAGAAGATGTTGAAGAAGAAAGCCACAAGCAGGTATTGCGCGCGATATTGTAGCCGCTTTAACACGCTAATTCCCGAGGTCGGATGTAACCATTCGCGCAGAAGCTCGCCATCCATGGCAATCGACATCCGTATCTGGAACCTTGACGGCAGAGCCCAGAGAATTAAAGCGTGGTCAACCATCGTGAGGTGGTTAGAGATGAACAGGAGCGGATTATTCTGACCGCTGAGATTTTCCACGCCCGAAACGCTGGCTCGGCCCAGTATTCTCACAAAGGAAAAAATGATCAGATGGAGCGCGGCAATGCGGAGCCAGTTGATAGGCCAACGGTGCGGCCAAGTGGGATACGGATACTGCGCGATTTTGGATTTTAGACTTGCCGAATCTGGTTGGTCCGCCTTACCGGGTGTCCTCCCGATAATGCCTTCGACGTCAGCAACCGTGGTTGCTTCGCTGAAGGTCGCTTCGTCTATTTCAATCCCGTAATGGTCCTCGATGGCGCTAAGCAGCTCCACTCGACCCAGGGAGTCCAATTTAAGATCCGTCAAGAGGTTTTCACCCGGTTGGAGTTGACGCGCTGTTTCGCCACTCACTTGAGCAATGACGCTGGCCAAGTCGTTTGGTCGTGCTGCTTCTGAATCAGGATGAGCGCGGGACGCAGACTTGATCCGCTCCGCAATCAGATGTCTCTTTATCTTCTGCGTAGGTGTGCGAGGAAAGTCGCTCTCCGGCCAGATGAACCACCTGCGGATCTTCTGAAACTCAGCGAGTGATTGATTGGCGCGTTCAACTACCAGTTTTGCTTGCGCGTCAGCAACTTTCGCTGAGACCGGGCCGAAGTGATGTGGAGTGCCGAGTATGAGAATTGCAACAGGTTCGGGGCCATGCGGGCCTTCCACGCCAACCACAGCACAACACTTTACCTCTGGTTGGTGGTTGACGACAGCTTCCAGATCCTCCGGATAAATATTCATCCCCGCCGATGTAACTATGACTTCCTTTTGCCGGCCCTTGAAGAAGAGGTTGCCTTCTCGATCAACTTCACCAATGTCTCCAGTATGAAACCATCCACCTTCCCGATCTTTAGACCCCTTCTCCTGATAAGTCGTATCACTGCCAACCCGCTCCCCATTTCCCCGTTTCCCGGTTGACCGTTCCCCCATCCCCTGGTCTCCCCAGTACCCCGGCGACACGCTTGGACCACGAACCAGAATCTCACCATTCACATCTAGTCTAACCTCTTGTCCGGGAATCACTGCGCCGATCGAACCCAACTTTTTCTTGAACGGATGGTTGACTGTAACGAGCGAGGCAGTCTCGGTCATGCCGTAGCCCTGGATCACGGCAAACCCCAACCGCTGCCAGAACTCTTCCGTCTCTCGATCAAGGGTCGCTCCTCCGGAAACGAAAGCCCAAAACTTCCATCCATACATTTTGTGAATGTCACGAAACCTCCACCAGCGCCGTGCAATGCCCAGGTTTTCACTTGTAGCCAGCGCTTCCTTAAGCATGGGCCCTCCACTCTCGCCGCTGCTTTCGATGCTCTCTCTCAAAGTCTCAAGCATTCGAGGAACGCACACAATCACGGAGATCCGTTCTCGCCGTACGGTCTCAATGATCTCGACCGCTTTGAGAGAGTCGCTGAAGAACACCTGACCGCCGAGAAGTTGAGGCACGAACATACCCATGAACTGGCCAAACACATGACTAAGCGGGACAAGATTCAGAAACCTGATTGGATGGACCAACCGTTCCCACTTTCGGTACCGCTGAATCTCCCGCTCCAGCGGTTGGAGGTTCGCCAGGAGATTCCTGTGCGTGATTACCACGCCTTTGGGCTGGGCTGTCGTGCCCGACGTGAAAATGACCTCGACCGGATCATCCACTGATGTCACAAACTCAGGAGATTCAGAAGCATTTCGCAAAACGCTTTCAGAAGAGTTTGCGCCCGAGGCGAGCGTGCCACCGGTGAAACCATCAGCCATCTTGCTGAGCTGTTCCAGAGGGATTAACCGCAAGTCTGAAGGAAAGCGCTCGCACGCGGCCACATCCCAAATAGCAAGTCTGGCCGCAACTTGCTGCTGAGCACGTTTAACGAACGCAGGTTCGCTCTGCACATCCAATGGCACTACAATCGCACCCCGGGTGAGGCAAGCGAAGAAAGCAGCTACCCATTCAGGGCTATTGCCTCCTGAGATCAGGATGCGATCACCTTGCTTTATCCCGTAGTCGGCGAGTAAATGAGCAAACTCTGTGGCAGTTTCAGCTGTGTGTCTGTAGCTCCAGTGGACGGTGCGCAGCCCGCGACGATGCGAAAAGGCAATGTCGTCGCCGCGAGCGAAAAAATCGCTAAGATAACTGTTTAGCGTTGTGCGCATCCGTGGATCTCAATCAATCGTAACGGTTTTCTTGCAGGGCTTACTAGTCTCGGGGTAAGTTATTGAAATATTCGAGTGACAAGGCACAATAGGCTTGTAGGTGGCTCGCAGAGTAGAATCTGTTTAGACAGTAACAAGAACAAGATGGAGGTTGGATCATGGCAAAGCGAACTGCCAGCGCTGTCTGGCAAGGAACGATCAAGGAGGGTAAGGGATCCGTCAAATTAGGAAGCGGCGCGTTTGAAGGTCAGTATTCATTCGCATCGCGTTTTGAGGAGGGTGCGGGCACAAACCCCGAAGAGCTGATCGGCGCGGCTCATGCGGGCTGTTTTTCGATGGCCCTTTCGGCGGGGCTTGGCCGTGCTGGTTACACGCCAAGACGAATTAGTACTACTGCCACAGTGCACTTAAATAAGGTTGATGATGCATTTCGGATAACCTCAATCGATCTCAGCACTGAGGCCGAAGTGCCGGAAATCTCAGAAGAAGTATTTCTCGAGCAGGCTACAGCGGCCAAGAACAATTGTCCGGTTTCGCGAGCGCTGAGCGGCGCCGAAATCAAGCTCAATGCTCGATTGCTCAAGACAGCGGCTGGCTAGAAAGCGCAGTAACAGCGGCGGTCCGGTGCACAAACGTGGGCCGGACCCTCAGCTGCTCAGGACGTTACGCGGACAGCGCAACTACGGGTTCGCCTCACTTCCGATTATCCGCGAATGTAGCTCTGGATCTGTTGCCCCTTCTGTGTTGATAACAAATGCGCGCGCCTGGTTGGTGAGGCCGCTGACTTCGCGGACTGGGCGGAGGTTTTCGTCCTGCAGAATGGCAAGCAGCACTGCGAGACCGCAAGCGCCAGAAGCACCTGCCTCGACCGCCGGATCCCCACCAACCGGATGAGCCAGCGCTTGCATGGCTCTCACGCACCACTCATCGTCAATGGCAACAAAGGCGTCAGCCGCCGCAGCAATAATCGGCCACGCAATTGGAGAAACTTCTCCCGACCGTAAACCGGCCAATATCGTAGTAAATGGTCCTCGAACCGAAACCGGCCGGCCCGCGCGCGCAGATTCGAGCAGGCAGGCGGCAGAAGACGGCTCGCAAACAATTGTGAACGGCCGGTTTGCGCCAAATCTTTGGCACAACCAACTGACAATTGCGCCTGCAAGTCCACCAACACCGGCCTGCACAAGCACGACGTCCGGCGCTTCCGCCATCCACTCAATTTCTGCCTCGTTAAGAATTCTCGTGTAGCCAAGCATGATCCGCCGTGGGATCTCTTCGTAACCTGGCCAGGAAGTGTCGGAGACTATTGTCCAGCCATTATTTCGGGCGTCCTCAGCCATGGTTTGAACAGCGGTATCATACGTGCCATCTACAATAACTACCTCTGCGCCTTCTTGTTCGACCGCTATTCGACGGGCACTGGCGACGTCTCGAGTCATGTAGATTTTGGCGTCGATTCCATTGTCGTGGGCTGCTCGGGCGACAGCACGGCCATGATTTCCTTCAGTGGCGCAAGTGAGGATCGAAGTTCGTGTGATCTGTCCCTCCTTCAACATCAAACTGATGGCGTAAGATACTCCAAGGATCTTAAACGCATTTAGACCCAGTCGCGAAGACTCATCTTTAACCAATATGTCAGCAATCCCAACCGCTTTAGCGAGCGTTCGTAGATGCCATAGTGGAGTCACTTCTTTGCGAAAGAACTGATCGACCTTCCCTAATTCGTGTTTATTAAAAGGGCCGGCAGGAGACGGGCCGAAGCGGGCAGCGGTATTGAGGAAGTACCTGTTCAAGTTGCCATCCAAACGCAAACAATTCCTTAGCCCTGACCGATCAGAAAGCCCAGGAGGGCGCCGGCGAGGACAAGCCAGACCGAGTTTATCTTCCAGCGAAAGAGTATGACTGCACTCACCAATGCGATGCCAATGGTCATAAGATCGATCAATGCCGCTTTGCTCAGTTCGTAAGTGACAACAACCATAAGACCGAGCGAAGCAACAATAACTCCATCCAGAAACGCGCCCGCTGTTGGCGAGCGACGAATGCGAGGCACTACGGGACCACTGATGGCCACGAAAAAGAACGCCGGAAGAAAGATGCCGACAGTAGCGACGATCGCTCCTTTGGGACCGGCTAAGACATAGCCTATGAATGTCGCGGTTGTAAAAACTGGACCGGGAGTTACCTGGCCCGCGGCAACCGCGTCGAGCAATTGTGCGTTCGTCAGCCAGTGCCAACGTTCGACCAGATCGCTACGCAGAAACACAAGCAGAACGTAACCACTGCCAAAAAGAACAGAGCCAACTTTCAGGAAGAAGAGAAATAAGGGTAACAGTCCGACCACAGTACCGCCGGCAGCTCCCGCTGTTGCCGTAGTCTGAATAAGTGCGCTCAAGGGAATCGGGAGGTATACCGCTGGACCTCTGTTCTCCGCGGATTTCCGGTGAATCATCAGGTGCACGATAGCTGCCACGGCTCCGGCGCCAAACAGGACCACCAACTCGTTAGCTCGCAGAAAGCTGGCCACCATGGCGAAGAATCCGACCACGGCTAATATTTTCGTCTTTACTGCCGTGCGACCGAGACCCAAAAGTGCCTGCAAAACAACTGCGATGATGATCGGCTTTACGCCGTAGAGAATCCGTGCCGTATCGGGTAGCGAGCCATACCTCACATAAGCCCACGCGAAGGCGAAAACGACCAGTGCTGCTGGCAAGATGAAAGAGCTACCTGCTACCAGTAGACCAGGCCAACCGGCACGAAGATAGCCGATATGAATGGCCATCTCGGTGGAGTTTGGACCAGGGATGAGGTTGGTAGCGCCCAGGAGGTCGAGAAATCTGTCACGCGAGAGCCAGCCGCGGCGGCGGACAACTTCGTCCTCCATCATGGCAATGTGCGCCGCCGGTCCGCCAAATGCGATCGTGCCCAACTTTAAGAACAGAGCTGCCAGTTCCCACAGCGCGGCTGAACGGTTGCGATCGGCAGACATGAATTTATCCGTCAGCGCGATGCCCGATGTTCGTTTTTACCGGCGGGCGCCAAACCAGACGTGGATTGCAGTGACAAAGATGCTTTAAGCAAGGCCCACACGATAGCCGACAAAACAAAACGGGCAGCCTTATCTCCGCCCGCAATTCAGTCCGGTCTGTTTGGCTGGGAGGCAGGGATTCGAACCCCGATAGGCGGATCCAGAGTCCGCAGTCTTACCGTTAGACGACCTCCCAGCAAGGAGGTTTCAATTTACGAGGCGCCATTCCGGGTTGTCAACCGCTCGACCACCGACACCGCTCCGGCATTCTCAAGTTCGCCCAAGCCTATATCTCTTGATTCGCTCAAACTTGAAAATCCTTTGTTTACCTGGCAAAGATCTCCGATAGCCATTATCCTGCGGTCGTTGATGGGGTTTCCCGGCAAAGCACGCCCTATTGAATTTGTGTTCCCTGTGTAGCCATTATTAGCCAGCGGCCATCACGCTTCACAAACACATCTGTGAAGCGATATCGTCGATCAAATGCCTCTCCCTTGTCGTCGCGGCCCCGTACGTGGTTGATGCCCGTTACTACTGCGGTGTTTCCTTCGACGCGAACGTTCATATCCGATAACTCCATCGCGTCCATTTGGGTCTTGTCATCTCTTACAGCCGCGACCACCTGGGCTTTCGTACTTAACGCACCTGTGCGACTGCTTATGTCAGTGGCTTCGTTGCTGTAGTTTCGCTCAAACCAGGCCGCATCGTGTTTTCGGTCTGCATCATTCCACTCACGCTCCATATAGAGCAATTGCCCTTCATCACTTAACGGACCGCCCGCATCGCTCACCACTCGCCAATCGCTTCCACGCTTCTCCAGGAAATGAACACTTCGCGTGTAAAACGTCTGCTCTTTGCCGTCAACTTTGGTAGTGATCACATTACGGTGCGTGATTGTGGCGCTGTTTGGACTGCAGGTAATGAGGTAGTAGTCATGGCTGATTTTATCTGGATTAGGGTTGGTCTTGTTTCTCTCCGCAGCCCTAACCGCGTTCTCGATGGCTCGCGCTTTATTTATCGACCCGGTCGGACTCATATTCATGTAATCATCGGCGTAAACCGTTTGCAGATGGGCCTGGTCGCCTCGCTGGCTGGTGTCGCCCCACGCTCTATCGAACGCTTCCAGCTTTTGCCGGTCGGCATCACTGCATTGCGCGAAGAGAAAAGGGGACGGCCACAGCAACAAAAAGGCCGCAGCTAATGTGTATCTCATAGTCAGACTCCTGCCCGTACTAGGGATTAAGAGACTGCCAGCCGGGACGGGAAACTCGTGCTGGGCAATCTAACGTTGAAAAGTGCTCAAGGACGATAAGTCTAGTTTCTGAGCATGTCAACGAAACGTTTCAGACATCTGCTATTGAGAGACTCGAGACTTGTCGATTTGCGCGAATGAAGGCACAATAACCGTCCTCTGGCCTGGAGAAGGGCAAAGAGCAAAGGGCGAAGAGTCAAGTTACTGTCGGAGCTGGTATGACTAAACCGACGCCGAAGAAGCGAAAACGTGGAACTGACGAAAAGCTTCGGGTGCTAATTACCGACTATGAAAATCGGATGGACGAGATAGCCGAGCTTGTCGCCAGAGTTCGGCATGAGATCAATAATCCGCTAACAGGACTGCTCGGACAGGCACAACTGCTTCTTAGAGAGAACCTTGATGAGAAGGCGCGCAAACGCGTCCAGACAATAGAAGAACTGGCGACACGCCTCAGAGATATCGTGGCACAACTTCGTGAGATCCAACGGCCTCCCCGCAACTCCAGCTAAACTCCTTGCTCCAGCGATAGATGCCTGGAAGCCAAACGCCACTATTAGTAAACAGTGCGCAACTAATCAGCCGAAGGTCAAGCTAGCCGCTGACCTGCACCTTTTTCTCTTCATCCGTGTAAACCTTTATTTGTGTACCGGGCTTGATTTTTGCGTTCTTTCCATGTTTGAGCAATCCGAGCGGACCAAAAAGAACCGTCAGTGCCACAGTCGTGCCAGTTTTATCATCCCCTTCCCGGCCTTTTGAAGAACGCAGCTTGAGCCTTTGATTATCGACCGTCATTGCCGACTCCACGCGGATAGATAAGCTGCCGCCTTTGCCGAGCATTCCGGATTTCTTCGCACTAGCGACCACTCCCTTGACCAGACTATCTCTCGCAATGACCACGTGACCATTTATTGTTAGGTCTTCCAAGACTTTAAATGCCAGCGGGTCACCTTCCGTTGCCGTCTTACTGGTTATCTCTTCCGTCGTTACTACGACAAACTCCGTGCCGTCAGGAATCACTATCTCGATCGACTGTCCTACGGGTTCTTGAGAAGCTGAAGACGACGGAATGGAAGACTGAACCAGCAGTGAGACCATGATTACCGCCATAGTTATTTTTATGAGAAGTGAAGTTTGAGTCAGCATGTTTGTTTCCTCCTTTGTTGAGGTCAGCCGAGATTCATTCCGCGATAACCGTTCGGAAAACGCGGTTTGCCTCAATGAAAAGCTTTCATAGAGAGTCAGAGAATGACTCCTTAGAAGCTACGAGTGATTTGCTCGCAGAGATTTGTGCTTACTCAGCGTGAGCCAGTCAGCTGCTCTGATTGCGAGGCGGTCTCAGAAATTCACCTGGGAGCACTGACGGTCAAACGGTGATAGCTAAACAATGCGAGCCTGGTGTACGCGAGGAAATATTACTTCTGAACTATCAAATAAGATGCCAAATAAAGATGCCGCTTCAATACGTCAGGACTTCTTCTTCCTTTATCAGGTACGGCGAAGCTTCATTCTCTTCCCGGTCTTCGGAAAGCACGGCTTGCACGACAGGTAAACTCAGTGAGTGTTTCTTTTCTATGCCGGGAACGCTTTTCCCGGCAGCGTAGACGGCGTGACGGGCATGCTCCTGATACCAGTCGGCGAGATTTGCCGTCTTGTGCATGTTCTCGATTATTTGCCGCCAACCTACACCCGTGTTGTAAGCGCAAAAGGATATTTCGCCTTCCTGCGTGCCATAAGGAATGACGCACATCTCAGTCCGGCGGAAGTCGTAGTTAAAGAGATCCTGAAACCACATGCCCTCAACACAGAGCACACGCCAAACGTCCGCTGCCTCGTCTTCCTTCAAGGTCTTCATGCGGTCATTCCGATCCGAGTTGGAGTTTGTTGACGATGGTCTGAACAGGTTTATGATCTGTGAGATCGGAAAACCGGTCGGCGCGGCGTGAGCATCGTAATTCCGCAGGATGGCCATCGCCAATTGCGCGTATGAGAGCTTCTTACCTCGAGCCGTGTCGGTGATTACCGCCACATCTTTCATAAACTGCTCGTAGTTGAAAAAGTCAAAGAGTGACTTAAACTCGCCGGTCCTTCGGTTTACAACTATCAACGTAAAAATGCCGCAGTTAGGATGGCAATTGCAGGACGACCAGCCCCACGGAGCGTCGGCGCCTTGTAGCATGTCCATCACGCTGGTAAAGGCTGAATAGGACGACAGAGGAAACCAGTCGCGCAAAGGCTGCAAGCGTCCTCCAAGCTGATTCTTCAAATCATGAGTCATTCCAGCCAGCGTGTAGCGCCACTTGCGGCGCTGTTCGTCGGAGATATCCTCGTCGCGGCCTGTAAATGAGACTGGCTGAAAAGCGATAGTCTGGACCTTATCAATATTCCTGGCGGCAAACTCAACGATCTGACCGATTCCGTCGTTGTTTATCGAATTAACAATTGTAACCACTAGTGTGACTTTGATACCGACGCTTGCGAGGTTTTCGATTGCACGCAGCTTGACATCGAAGAGGTTGCCGACGCCGCGATGTTTGTTCTTCTCCTCGCTCACACCGTCAAACTGTAAATACACTCCGTGCTGTCCTGCCGCTTTCGCAGCCTTGCAGAACTCGATGTCCTCCGCAAAACGAATGCCGTTTGTGGCGGCGAGTATTCGATAGAAGCCTACCTTCTTCGCGTAAGCCACCGCTTCGAGATAGTAGGGCGAGAGTGTGGGTTCGCCGCCGGAAAAGAGAATGATGATCTGGCGTCTGGGTTTGAAGGACACTGCCCTATCCAGAATCGCTTTTGTATCTTCAAATGTTGGCTCGTGAACGTAGCCC
>Ga0209751_10005031_pt1 | contig 12539 bp, 8 predicted proteins | sample RifCSP13_1_FD_184019 | JGI IMG/M metagenome (GOLD analysis project Ga0209751, IMG submission 184019) | Soil microbial communities from Rifle, Colorado - Rifle CSP2_sed 13_1 (SPAdes) (version 2) | ecosystem: Environmental > Terrestrial > Deep subsurface > Rock core/Sediment | place: Rifle... | reverse complement strand
TTTAGTGAATGTACTTATATGAGTCTCGCCGGAACCAATGTATATCGTGATTTCGTTGAGTTGCCATCTCAGATCATGGAAAACTGGGCCGAACAAAAAGCATGGCTCGACGAAGTTGCTGTTCATTATGAAACCGGCGAAAAAATCCCGGCTGACCTGCTGGATAATATTTTGAAAAGCAGAAATTTTAACAGCGGTTATACTTTTGTCCGCCAGCTCAGTTTTGGACTGAATGATATGGCATGGCATGCCCTGGGTGATTCGTTACAGGTTCCTGTAGCTGAATTTGAACAAACCGCCATGGCATCTACCGAATTGTTCCCGGCAGTGGAAGGATGCAGTTTCAGCACCGGCTTTGCACACATCTTCAGCGGGGGATACGCGGCTGGCTATTATGGTTATAAATGGGCGGAGGTACTTGATGCAGATGCATTTTCGCTATTTGCAAAAAATGGGATATTTGACAAAACCACGGCGAAGTCATTCAGGGAAAATATACTTTCGCGCGGGGGAACTCAGGATCCGGTGGAACTCTATAAACGCTTCAGGGGACAGGAGCCTTCCGTTGAACCGTTGCTGGTGAGAAGCGGATTGAAGAAGTGATGAGTAAGGAGTGATGAGTGATGAGTGAGACTTGGGTTTTGGGTTTAGTGTGATCTATGGCATTCCCAAACTCATTACTCATTACTCATTACTCATTACTTTCTTCTCCGGGTGAAATATAACCCCAGGAATACCAACAATCCATTGATTATCAGCAACTCAAATCCAAATTTATAACCCCAGAACAACCGTTCGGAATACCGGTCAAGGAAAAGACATAAAACAGGGGCGATTATTGAAACATAAGGGGCAACTTTATCCCTGATTTTATACCGGGTTAAAATACCGAATGAAAACATCCCCAGCAAAGGTCCGTAAGTATATCCCGCTATCTTAAACAGGGAGTTTATTACACTTTCGTTGTTTACCACTTTGAAAATTACAATAGCGATAAAAAAAAGCAACGAAAAACCAATATGGACCATGTTCCGTGTCCCCATGCGTTGATTATCCTCTTTAAAATTAAGGAAATCAACGCAGAACGATGTGGTAAGTGCAGTGAGGGCCGAATCAGAGCTTGCATAGGCGGCAGCAAGCAAGCCCAGTATGAATACAAATCCTACCACAGGTGGCAGGTAACTAAAAACCAGAAACGGAAAAAACTCGTCGGTTTTGCTGCATGTCAGTCCTTCAACAGCAGGATATTGCAGTTCAATTGGACAATTCTGTACCAACCCGGGATTATTAAAATGCTCAACGATTATTCCTTTTGAATTGGCATAGATATAAAGCAAAGCACCCAGTGAAAGAAACAGCAAATTCACAAGGACAAGCATGGAACTCATCCAATACATATTCTTTTTGGCATCGTGTATGTTTTTACAACTCAGGTTCTTTTGCATCATATCCTGATCGAGACCAGTCATTACAATGCATATAAACATGCCACTGAGAAAATGCTTAAAGAAATTGTTACCTGGTCTCCAGTCCCATACAAAAATTTCGGAATAGCGGCTTGAACCGATGCTGTTGATCAATCCTTGTACATCCAGGTTGAGTTCTTTGGCAATCAGAACTATAGATAAAACAACTCCGAGAATAAGAAAGGTGGTTTGAAAGGTGTCGGTGTAAACGATGGTTTTAATGCCGCCCTTGAAGGAATATACATAAATGAGGGCAATGGTGATCAATACGGTGAGCCAGAAAGGAACCCCAAAACGCGAAAGTATAAATCCGTCAATTACCAGGGCCACCAGGTATAACCGGAAGGAAGAGCCAATTACCCTGGAAAGAATGAAATAGAAAGCGCCGGTTTTATAGCTGTGCAAACCAAGCCGGTGATGCAGGTATGTGTATATCGAAGTAAGGTTCATCCTGTAATACAAAGGCATCAACACATTGGCAATTACCAGATAACCGGCAAAGTAACCCAATACAAGCTGCATGTATGAGAAGTTACTGGCCCCTACTTCGCCTGGGATCGAAATGAAAGTTACACCTGATATGGACGCACCAATCATGCCGTAGGCAACCAGGAACCAGGGAGATTTGCGGTTGCCCACAAAAAAGGAGGCATTGTCAGCTCCGCGGCTGGTAATATAGGATATTATTATTAATAAGCTGAAATATACGACAACTGTAAGTAAGAGCAACAACGGATTCATATCCTGTGAGATTACATTTGTTTACAAGGATAGCAAAAACATTTAATCAAAAAAAATCAGTCGTGGGAATAAAAGTTTAATTTTGCAGGGATTATAATGGTTTCATAAGGTACACAACATCGCGAAATATGAATTTCAATTATCCTTCCAGGTTGATAGGGGAGGCCGTGCATGAATTTTCAGCTTTACCGGGAATAGGCCAGAAAACTGCGCTCCGGTTTGTGCTTCATTTGCTCAGGCAGGACAAGGCTGCCCTGGAGGCTTTTGGAAATACAATTGCACGCCTGGGCCGGGATATACAATACTGCAGCATCTGCAACAACATATGTGATGAGAAGTTATGTTCGGTATGTGCTGACAGGAAGCGTGATCATTCCACCGTTTGTGTGGTTGAAAACATCAAAGATGTAATGATAATTGAGAATACCCAGCAATACCGCGGTGTTTACCATGTTCTGGGCGGGATAATATCACCCATGGATGGGATGGGTCCTGCCGACCTCAATATTGCCAAACTGGAGGAACGGTTAAAGGATGGAAATATTAAGGAGCTTATCCTTGCTCTCAGTGCAACCATGGAAGGAGACACGACGAATTTCTATCTGTACCGCAAACTCAATGTCTACAATTCAGCATTTTCCACTTTGGCGCGGGGAGTTTCCATCGGTGATGAGCTTGAATACACCGATGAAATTACCCTGGGCCGTTCGATTCTGAACAGGGTTCCCTTTAAAGTTTCTTAAGGTTGACCTTAGCAGCCATAGCTGCACCAATTATACCGGCATCGTTTAGAAACCGGGCAGGCACAACTTTAGCCTTTAGGTTTAGCTGATCTTTGAACAGATCCAGTTTTTTGCTGGCACCGCCACCAATGATGATCAGTTCGGGCCAGCAAAGAAATTCAACGAAAGAGAGATATTCGTTCAGTCGTTTTCCCCACATCTCCCAGTTGAGATTCTCCTTTTTACGGGCTGCGTCAGAAGTGTAAACTTCAGCATCCATGCCTTTGAATTCAAGGTGTCCGAATTCCGTATTCGGAAATAACCTGCCTTTCAAAAACAGCGAGCTTCCAATTCCTGTTCCGATGGTAAGCACAACGATCGCTCCCTTAAAGCCTGCGCCGGCACCCAGCTTAACCTCGGCAAGTCCTGCTGCATCAGCATCATTAAGCACCCACACCGGTAATTTTGTTACTTCACTGAATAGTTTCCTGGCGTTGGTGTCAATCCATGATTTGTCGATATTAGCCGCTGTCCTTACTATTCCATTTTGAACTACCGTAGGAAAACCACAGCCTATAAGTCCTTTCCATTTAAAATGATTAACAAGATCTTTTAATGCATTTGCCACTTTTTCAGGAGAGGAAGGATCAGGGGTAGGTATTCTGTGTCTCTCATCCAATAATTTGCCGGTTTTGATGTCAATGGGTGCACCTTTGATACCGGATCCGCCGATATCAATTCCAAGGATTCCTTTTTGCTTCATAGGTTAGTTTTTTCATTTAAATGACCAGGGATTTCAAGTGATATAGTTGTCTTTTCAGAATTTATTCTTTCATCACGCCCGGCAACTGCAAGGTAAAACAAAAAATTAACACGGCGAATATCTTATTTAATAATTATTTTGTATTTTCTGTAACTAAAAATTTTTCGCTTTGTGTTTTGGATATTCCTTTAAAATAAATATTTTGATGTAATTTAGAAAGCAGATTTGTTCAATAAACCTCACCTAATGGAGAATAACATTATTGCCCTGTTAAATACAAACCTCAGGGTAATTATTCCTGATTTCGGAGCCTTTATAATCAGGCAAAAGGAACCAAAAATTATAGTTTTCAATGAATTTCTTCGATACAACGACGGATTTCTTATCGGATACATTGCCAAAACAGAAGGAATAGAGAAGGAGATCGCACAGTTGCGGGTCTTGAATTTTGTTGAAGAAGGCACAAAAATCCTGGACAGCGGAAAACCATTTATTATTAATGGTTTGGGCATGCTTCAAAAGGACAGCAGTGGAAAGATCAGTTTTACCGGAGAAGAAGATTTTCTGCCTGTTATTCAGCTTGATGATGAGGAAGAAGAACAAAAACCGGAGAAAATTAAGGCCCCGGTAAGGAAAAAGGCAACAGTCCGGACAACAACAAGCTCAAAAGCTACTGTAAAAAGAAAAACCGGCGTGAAACCAGTTCCAAAGGTCAAAGCTGAAATTGTAGAAAAAACAAAAAGCGAACCACCTGTCCGGGGAATGCCTGTTACTGAACAAGTGGTACCTGAACACCCTGTTTCAGAACCTTTACCCGGTGGACTTCATGATACGGAATTCCCCATGATGGAATCGCCGCTTAAAAATGAGAAATTTCGCTTCCCGAATATTTCAATTTTAGCGGAACCGAACAGGATCAATCAGATTTTGCTGTGGGTACTGCTGATATTATTTGTCAATGCCGCTATTCTGGCCTGGTTTGTTTTTAAGGATGACGTCCGTAGTGCGATTAAAGGAAAGAACAGCCCGCAAATGATTTCGGACTCTGTTTTCCAGGCTTTATCCGATTCGGTGAGGATGGTGGTTGCCGAAGATACAACACTCATTTACAGCGAAGACGTTGGTGTGGCATCAGGGGATGGTAATGCTGCCGGTCAGGAAAACGAGAAGTATTATATTGTTGCCGGGTGTTTCCGGGACGAGGACAACGCGAACGTTTTGGTCGAATCGTTAAAGGACCTGGGATATGATGCCGAGAAATTTGGAATTATCGGCAATCTTCATGCAGTAAGTTATGCCTCCTTTATTGATAAGGAAATGGCAGTGAGGGAACTTCAGCATATCCGTGAAACTGTTCCCGATGCCTGGATGACCAGATTTTAATCAACAGTGTTGTTAACCAATTCAAACGAGTATGTATAAAAGAGGATTACTTTCCGGAGGTTTTCTGATTTTGGGTATGGTTTTGTCTGTATTATCAGCCCAGATGAAGCAAGTATTTATTTTGAACACCGATATGACTGCCGATACGATCAGCAGGCATATTTACGGTAATTTTTCCGAACATCTCGGACATTGCATATATGGTGGAATTTGGGTAGGTGAGGATTCGCAAATTCCCAACACACGGGGAATCAGGAACGACGTGGTTACAGCGCTTAAAAGGCTTAATCTGCCTAATCTTCGCTGGCCCGGAGGTTGTTTTGCCGATGAATACCACTGGATGGACGGCATCGGTCCTCGTGAGAACCGCCCCAGGATGGTGAATACGCACTGGGGAGGTGTGGTTGAAGACAACAGCTTTGGTACGCATGAATTTCTTGATCTTTGTGAACAGATTGGAACTGAGCCTTATATTTGCGGTAACCTGGGCAGTGGTTCGGTGGAAGAAATGTCAAAATGGGTTGAATATATAACTTTTGACGGTGAGAGCCCCATGGCTGAACTGCGCAGGCAAAACGGAAGGGAAAAACCCTGGAAGGTTAAGTTCTGGGGCGTGGGCAATGAAAATTGGGGCTGCGGTGGTAACATGACCGCCGCGTTTTATGCCGATCAGTATAAGCGATATGCCACCTATTGCAGGAACTATGGAGATAACCGGTTGTTTAAAATAGCTGGCGGGCCCAATACGGATGACTACAACTGGATGGAAACCCTGATGAAGAATGTGCCCTCACATATGATGAACGGGGTATCCCTGCACTATTATACGGTACCGGATAACTGGCAGAATAAAGGTTCTGCCACCCGGTTCACGGAAGACCAGTTCTTCTCAACCATTAGAAAAACATTGTACATGGATGAACTGGTGACAAGGCATGCATCCATTATGGATCAATATGATCCTCATAAAAGGGTGGGATTAATGGTTGATGAATGGGGTGCCTGGTACGACGTGGAACCAAATACAAATCCGGGATTTCTTTACCAGCAAAGTACCGTCCGCGATGCCCTTGTAGCAGGAATAAACCTGAATATTTACAATAACCATTGCGACAGGGTAAGAATGGCCAATATTGCCCAGATGGTAAATGTTTTACAATCGGTAATTTTTACGGAAGGAGAAAAGATGATCCTGACACCCACATTTTATGTTTTTGAAATGTACAAGGTTCATCATGATGCCGCCCTTATTCCGATGGATTTCAAATCACCCGATTATGAATTCAAAGGTCAGCGGATTCCCGCTGTAAGTGCATCTGCCTCCAGGGATAAACAAGGCCTTGTACATATAACATTTACGAACGCCCATCCGCATAAAGAGATTGAAATGAGCTTTGAATTGCGTGGTTCTCCGGTGAGCAAGGTGAACGGAAAAATAATTACTGCAGATGAATTGAATGCGCACAATACCTTTTCAAATCCCGAAGTAGTTAAAACTGTAGATTACGGGTCGGCCAGACTTGCCAAAAACATCCTGACCATAAAATTGCCCCCGGCATCTGTAGTGATGGTAGAACTTAAGTAATCGGGGAGCACGGTTGGTTTATAAAGTATGATATTATGAAAGAGAACAGAAGGGAATTTATCCGGAAAAGTGCATTTACCGGCGTGGGAATGCTGGGACTGAATCTAACAGGCCTTGTCCGGGCGGAAGCAAAACCAGAAAAAAAGGAAAGCAAGGAACCAGGCAGCATCCGCACAGGATTTATCGGGGTTGGAAGCCGCGGCCGAAGTCATGTTAACGATTCCCTGGGAATACAGGGTGTTGAGATCGTTGCAATATGCGATATCCGGCAGTCATCTATTGATGCGGCCCTCAAGATCATTTCCGGGAAGGGGAGGACCCTCCCCAGGATTTATACCGGCAGTGAAGATGCTTTTAAGGACATGCTGAATCAGGAGGAGCTGGATGCTGTGATCGTTGCCACGCCCTGGGAATGGCACGTTCCGATGTCGGTGGCATCCATGAAGGCAGGCGTTCCCTATACCGGTGTTGAGGTTTCTGCTGCCAATACCCTGGAAGAGTGCTGGGACCTGGTGGATGCGCATGAGGAAACCGGCAAACAGTTGATGATCCTTGAAAATGTATGCTACCGTCGTGATGTTATGGCCATACTCAACATGGTGCGTACCAACATGTTCGGAGAGCTGATCCATTGCCGCTGTGGTTATGAACATGACCTTCGAAGCGTAAAATTCAACGACGGTGTTCACTATGATTATATTCCGGGCGGTGAACTTAAAACTGGCAAAGAGGCCTATTCCGAAGCGCAGTGGAGGGCACTGCATGCCATCCGCCGCAATGGCGACCTATATCCCACACATGGCATCGGACCGGTGGCGAATTACCTCGACATAAACCGGGGTAACCGGTTCCTTACGTTATCTGCCATGGCTTCAAAATCAAGAGGATTGCACGATTTTATCGTAAGGAACGGGGGAGCAGATCATCCCTACGCCAATATTTCATTTAACCTGGGCGACATTGTTACTTCCATGATTAAATGCGCCAATGGTGAGACAATTATTGTAACGCACGACACCAATCTGCCGCGACCATACTCCCTGGGTTTCCGAGTTGAAGGTACCAGAGGCCTTTGGTACAACGACGGAGACAAGATTTATATCGAGGGAAAATCAAAGAATCCTCATGAATGGGACAGTTCCTCCGAATGGACATCCCGGTACGATCATAAGTACTGGCGTGATCACGGACAAAAGGCTCTGGGAGCCGGACACGGAGGTATGGATTATATTATGCTGGTTGACTTTTTCGATGCGGTAAGAAACGGGAAGGCGGTGCCTCTCGACGCATACGATGCTGCAGCATGGAGTGCGGTTTCTGCACTTTCGGAAATGTCGGTTGCCCGCGGTGGTGCCCTGGTCGATTTTCCTGATTTTACACGTGGCAAATGGATTAAACGGAATGCGGGGTTCGCTATTGATGATCAATTCCCGTTTGACCGCGAAAGGATACTTATCAATGAATTGTTTTGATTTATGTTTATTTTTTGAGCAAACTATGAGAACCACCCTGATTGTATTCTTAGCGGCCTTCACCCTGGCTGGTATTCATGCCCGGGAAGTTTCAGGTTTAGTACAATTATTTGATGATGACTGGCGGTTTCACCGTGGCGGTGCCCAGCGTGCCGAGCAACCGGAATTTGATGATTCAGGCTGGCGTAAGGTTGATCTTCCGCACGATTGGAGTATTGAAGATCTGCCGGGCACGCAGACACCTTTTGACAGGGATGCGATTAGTCAGGTGAGCGGCGGATTTACCACCGGAGGAACAGGCTGGTACAGGAAAAGCTTTCAAGTTGCTGAGGGCAGCCGGGATAAGCAGCTGTTTATGCGTTTCGACGGGGTATATATGCGTGCAGAGGTATACCTTAATGGCAGGCGGTTGGGTATTCACCCATACGGATACACCTCATTTGAGTTTGATTTAACCGGTTTCATAAAATATGGACAGCAAAATGTAGTGGCTGTGAAAGTCATGAATGAAGGCGAGAATAGCCGGTGGTATTCCGGCTCCGGAATATATCGCCATGTGTGGCTGATTACCAAAGATCAGGTTCATATTGGCCGGGACGGCATTTTTGTTACAACGCCGGAGGTACGTGACGCCGTTGCGCGTGTAAAAATCAATACAAGGGTGGAGAACGAAAGCAACATATCCCTGCCTGTAAAACTGGTGGCCACAGTTCTGGATCCGTCGGGCAATGTATCGGTTACAGCGAATATTACACAAAACCTGGATTCCGGCAGTGAATTTGTTTTTGATCAGTCACTCGAAGTGAAATCACTCCGGTACTGGTCAACAGAGACTCCAGCCTTGTATACCGCAGTCATTGAACTTTTTCAGAATGATATCCGGCTTGACCGTGAACAGGTTGCTTTTGGGATAAGAACCATTTCTTTCGATGCGGACCATGGTTTTCTGCTCAATGGTAAAAACTTCTTACTTAAAGGCGGTTGCATTCATCATGATAATGGACCTCTGGGTGCGAAATCCTATGACAGGGCTGAAGAACGCAGGGTTGAACTGTTAAAGGCCAGCGGATTTAATGCAATACGATGTGCTCACAATCCTCCGTCTCCGGCGTTCCTCGATGCCTGTGACAGGCTGGGAATGCTGGTCATTGATGAAGCTTTCGATATGTGGAATCAGGAAAAAACCCCCAATGACTATCATCTGTTTTTCAATGAATGGTGGCAGACCGATGTGGAAAGCATGATCCTGCGTGACCGGAATCATCCTTCGGTGATCATGTGGAGCATCGGCAACGAAATTCCTAACAGGCATAAGCAGGAGGTTGTGGAAATTGCCGGAAAGCTGGCTGCCTTTATCCGTAACCTTGATCCCACCAGGCCGGTCACCTCAGCGGTAAATGACCTGAAACCAGATAAGGATCCGTATTTTTCAACCCTTGATGTTGCCGGTTACAATTATGCTGCGGGTGGAGACCACCTGCAACAAAATCTTTATGAGCAGGACCACGACCGGATACCCGGACGGATCATGTACGGTGCGGAATCGTACCCGTTGGAAGCCTTTCAGAGTTGGATGAGCGTTCTTGATTATCCCTATGTGATCGGAGATTTTGTATGGACAGCCTATGATTATATTGGTGAGGCAAGTATCGGCTGGAGAGGCTATTGGCAGGAACAGGACTTTTTTCCGTGGAACCTTGCCTTTTGCGGTGACATCGATATATGTGGCTGGAAAAGGCCACAGTCCTTTTACCGCGATGCCCTGTGGAAAACGGATCAGTTATCGGTCTTTGTCACTCCCCCGGTTCCTTCCTTCGTGGAAAATCCCAACCGCCAGAGCTGGTCGAAATGGCACTGGGTGGATGCTGTAGCCGACTGGAACTGGAAGGGATATGAAAATAAATCAATGACCGTTTCCGTGTACTCATCCTGTGAACGGGCGGAGCTGTTTTTGAACGGAAAATCGCTGGGCGCAAAACCAACCGGAAGATCAACCCGGTACACAGCTTCGTGGGAGGTGCCTTACGAGGCGGGGGTTGTGAAAGCGGTGGGTTATAACGGCAGGAAAGTAATTACCACCTCAGAACTAACAACTGCAGCCGAGCCTGTACAGTTGAAGCTGTTAGCCGACAAAACCGGCCTGGGAACAGGCGGGCAGGATTTATCGTATATCACGGTTGAATTGACCGATGCTTCCGGCAACCGCAATCCCAAAGCGGAAAATCTTGTGAAGTTTTCACTTGAAGGGCCCGGTACCATAATAGGTGTTGGAAATGCCAATCCGGTGAGCCTGGAAAGTTACGTGCTCCCGCAGCGCAAGGCGTGGCAGGGAAGATGCCTCGTGATTGTAAAGGCAGGGAAGGAACCGGGAAAGATTGTGATGAAAGCAACGGCGGATGGCTTGGCAGCGGCTGAGGTCGAGCTTTTGGTGAAATAATCCCGCAGAAGAAGAAGTTCTCGCAGATTTCGCAAATCTCGCAGATTTTTTGTTTGCAGTCTACCGTTTACTGTTCACTGTTCACTGTTTACTGTTTACTGTTCACTGTTCACTATTCACTTTTCACTAACTCCACCAGTTCCTCCGGTGTAACCTTTACCTGCTCTCCGGTTACCATATTCTTTACTGCAAGCAGGCCTTCCCTGATCTCATTTTCCCCGGCCAGCACAATGAATTGGATATGCCGGGCATCGGCATAAGACAATTGTTTCTTTAATTTGGCATTATCCGGATATAGTTCGGCTGAAACACCGGCAGCATGAAGTTTGGCAAGCAGCGTAAGGCAGTAAAGCGCTTCATTTTCACCAAAATTGGCAAACATGATCTGTGAGGATCTATCGGTTTCCCCGGGAAACAGTTTCAGGTGTTTCATTACATCATAAATCCGGTCGGCGCCAAATGAGATCCCTACTCCCGAGATATCTTTCAAGCCGAATATTCCGGTAAGATCATCATAGCGTCCTCCTCCGCATATACTGCCTATCTCGGCGTCCATTGCCTTGACCTCAATAATGGTACCGGTATAGTAATTTAACCCCCGCGCCAGTGAAATATCCAACTCAACGGTGGATTTCAGATCCAGCGGTTTTAGATAGGCCAGCAGGTTTTTGATCTCATCGATGCCTTTCAATCCGGTTGCACTGTGTTGGAGTATTCTCCCCAGTTTGTCAAGTTTTTCCTGATTGTAACCCGTAATCGCGAATAAGGGTTCAAGTTTGTATATACCCTGAACGGATACGCCCTTTTGCTCAAGTTCCTGGTTTACAGCGTCGAATCCGATTTTTTCAATTTTATCTATGGCAACGGTGATATCCGTGATCTTCTCAGGCTGACCGATATAATCTGCTATACCGGCCAGAATTTTCCGGTTATTCAGCTTTATTTTTGCCCGTACGTTTAATTTACTGAAAACCGTGTCAATGATTCCAAGCAGGTCTGCTTCATTGAGCAAAGAATTACTCCCGATAACATCTGCATCACACTGATAGAATTCCCGGTAACGACCTTTTTGCGGTCTGTCCGCCCTCCATACGGGCTGTATCTGATAACGCCTGAAAGGGAACTCAACCTCCTGCTGGTGTTGTACCACATACCTGGCAAAAGGAACGGTAAGATCATACCGCAGGCCTTTTTCGCACAATTTCATCGACAAGGCCCCGGACGTCATACCCTCCGGATCAATACCATTCAGGAAATCACCCGAGTTGAGTATTTTAAAAAGCAGTTTATCCCCTTCTTCACCGTATTTTCCCAGCAGGGTGTCCAGGTTTTCCATGGCGGGGGTTTCAATTGGCACATAGCCATGTTTCTTAAAAACCCCGCGGATGGTGTCAAAAATATAATTACGCCTTGCCATTTCTTCCGGTCCAAAATCCCGGGTACCCTTTGGTATGCTTGGTTTTTGATTCGACATTATAGTTAATATATTAACAATTTAAATTTATTAAAGCCTACAGCCTACAGCCTATAGCCTACAGCCTACAGCCTATAGCCTACAGCCTACAGCCTACAACACCCCTATCTCCCCCAACACCTTCATCTTAAACTCCTCACATCCTTCTTCCCCCACCCTCGGGGCCCAGGAGGCGAAAAACTTATCATCTGCCGGATCCCAGGGACCGTCCTTTACCTCGTATACCACTGTACCGCTTTCCAGCGCAATAAGACTGTGCCACAAATGCGGGGCAAATTCAATACCGAAATTGCCGGTATCCGGATCAAGAATACAAAAATCGGTTATTTCTCCGGAACCGGAATATTCAACGGCTGCAACTTTTCCTTTCAGAATAATAAAGGCTTCACGTTCGTCGGGATCTTCATGCTTGTGCGGTTGCACGTAAGTTTCAGGTTCCATCCCATGAAGCATGCGGTGCATGGGATCATCTGAAGAATGGTGAAAATTGTAGTTC
>Ga0209751_10005030_pt1 | contig 12539 bp, 14 predicted proteins | sample RifCSP13_1_FD_184019 | JGI IMG/M metagenome (GOLD analysis project Ga0209751, IMG submission 184019) | Soil microbial communities from Rifle, Colorado - Rifle CSP2_sed 13_1 (SPAdes) (version 2) | ecosystem: Environmental > Terrestrial > Deep subsurface > Rock core/Sediment | place: Rifle... | reverse complement strand
ATGAGAGCGAAGCGAGCGAGAGTATTGGAATGTTCGCCACAGATCAGTCCGCCAAGCCCTCCCCAGGGAGTATCAATACAGGCCAATGCATAGCGTCGCAAACCAGGGGCATGGACGACCCGTTCGGCGTGGGTGGGAACGAGCTTCTGGTGTTTTGCCGCCAGAGCGCCCTCGGGTGTAATGAAAAGCTGCGAGTTGTAAAGAGTGCTGGAGGCGTCAGCGCTGCGCTCACATATTCCCATAACCACGTAGGCCCCCACCTCACGGGCAACCTCACAGAGCGCATCGACCTCCGGCCCCGGAACGGTGATAGCGTTACGGAGCAGCTCCTGGTTGAACTGCTGGGCCCGTCTACTCACCGCTGGCTCAAAATGAAACCAGTAGGGATGGGCTGGAATAAAGCCTTCTGGAAACCCGATAATACGGGCCCCGCGGCCACCAGCTTCTTTTATGAGACGACACGCTTTTTCAACCGAACCGGTCCTGTCGAGAAACACAGGCGCGGCTTGAACCGCGGCTACCCTGAGCGTTGCCATCGATGTTTCCTCCCTTTTAAATTACAGCGTCTAACGAGGCTAGCAGCACCCACGTACGCCACCGCCAAGGCAAAGCGAATGCACGCTAGCACCAGGCGAATTTCCCTGTCAAGCCGAAAGGGGAGGCGGTGATGTATCGATCTGTGTGTAAATGTGGTCGCATGCCGACCAGTCCTTCTTCGGACCAGCACACTCACCGTGGACGAGGCCATTCTATCCGCTTCCTCTGTCTTCCTCGTCCCCGTCCAGATGAAGCCGGTGTAGAAACCTGTGGGCAATCGGCGCTACCAGAATCCCCGCAATCACCAGAAACCCGATCCCGGCGAATAGCGAGTAAAAGGAGGCGAACAGCTTCCCCGCCGTCGAATGCAGCGCGTCGACCGGCCCCATTCCACCCAGAATCATCGAAGCATTCAAGAGGGCATCCAACCACGGCAGCCCTTCCAGGAAGTGATACCCGAAGATACCTGCAGCCAGCGACAGTGCAATGACCCCACCCGCGGCTAGACCATGAACCACCAGGCGACGGATGAACTGTGCCTTCGGAAGCAACGGCTCAGAGTGATGCTCATACATCTGTCTGGTCCCAGTTTTCAGGAGCGTAATCGAACGCCGCGACACTCTCTGCGGGCACTAACGTTCGCGTTGACGCGCACGACCAAGCGCCCGAAGCGGCGCTTGCAAAGTGTCGCTGTCGATCGCACGGTTAGGCGTCACTTGGAATACGTTTGTGTTCTTCATTTTGTCGAACGAGCCCAAACGCCAATCTGTCGTTTCTTGGCTTCGGCTTCCAATGCGTGAACTTTTTCTATGTACACTTTCGATTTTTCGCCTGTCGGCAAATTCGCCGTAACACCTTTGGTGCGCGCCAGCCCGTTGCTAACCAAGATTTCAACCAGACTTTTCCCACCCACCTCGACCAACCCGTAGTATCGGACCTCGTTGCCTCGCCCGGCTGCACCAGCCCAGCGTGTCCACACAATGAAGGGTCCTTTTAGAGTCTCACGCACTGTCCCGGTCGCTTTCACCCCGGCCTTCATGGTTTCTTCAAGGGTAACCCCGAAATGCTCGCTCTGTTCACGTGTGCGCTCCGCGTAGCGCATGTTTGTCTCGGGGGCGTCAACAAAGTAGAGTCGAAGGACAAAATCTTTTTCGCCACATTTGACTCGAAAGTTGTCTCCGTCGTTGTTCTTGTTTTCCACGTATTGACAATCGGTCAGCATCTCCCACTTTTTGCGTTCAGCGGCAATACCCTCGGAAAACTGGAAGGCTGTCAAAAGTGCCGCCAGAATGATCGGTAGTGTCCGTAACATTGTCATGGATGACGCATAACTATGAAGTGAGTCGGTCAATCTTTCCCACCGACGATTTTATAATTATGGTCAATTCTATATTGTTTTTCGCCGCTCAACAATAAAAATTCCGGCCCGACAGACACTGCACCATTGTCAGCCTTTGCTGCCTACGCTCGGTCCGGATCAATCCCAAGTTGATCCACGGGACTATGAACTCCCCTACCACCGCGGTTCAAAACGTGAGTGTAAATCATGGTCGTGCTGACATCCTTGTGCCCGAGCAGTTCCTGGACTGTTCGGATATCCTAGCCGTCCTCCAGCAGGTGAGTGGCGCAAAATCGCGCAGGGTGTGACCGCTTGCAGGTTTGAAAATGCCTGCCCGAAGCTCGACCGCCTTAATGGCGCGATGCAGAACCGATTCGTGGATGTAAGGCTATCTGCTCTCTTTTTTGCTCGGCGGGAGCGATTTTAAGTAATCGGCGATTGCTCAAGCAACGCCTCTCCCGCGAATTTTGCCGTCTAGGAATTTGAGCGCGCCGTAAAAAAGCTGGTTGATCGGCGCCGCCTTTCCCGCCCGTCTGAGCGTATTGACCACGACCCCATTGAAGGCCTCGTATTCCAGCGGTTTTCCCGCCTCCAGATCCTGGAGCATGGAGGGCTTGAAATGTCCGAGATCGCGCGAAAGATTGAGCGTCTCCTCCACAATCGTCGGCGCCAGCTCAAACCCTTGAGATTTAGCCGCTTCGATCACCTCCGCCATGCCATCCACCGCCAGCTTCCTGAGCGATTCCGACTCGACGATCTCTTTCGTCGTCGCCCGGGTCAGGCAGGCGATGGCGCAGAACGGTGCATTCCATGCGAGCTTTCCCCACATGACTTTGCGGATCTCCGTGCTGATGGAGCAGGGGATCTGCGCTCCGGAGAGCATCTCACGAACCGCCTCCGTGGCCTCGCCCACGCCGCCGTCGAGCTCTCCCATGACGATGCGCCCGCCCCCGCTGTGCTCGATCACCCCAGGGCTTGAGACGCGTGCCCCAATATAGACGACGCCGGCCAATGTCCGGTTCCTACCCCAGAGCCGTGCGATCTTATCGGGGTTATCGACGCCGTTTTGCAGAGATAGTATCGTGGTCTTTTCTCCCAGCAGAGGGGCAAGCCTCTCCGCCGCCTCTTCTGTGCTGTAGGACTTGACGCTGAAGAGAACCAGATCCACCGCTCCAACCTCCCCCGGGTCCGCGGTAAAGCGCGAGCGGATATGGAGGTCCCCCGCTCCGCTTTTGACTTTCAGGCCGTCGGCGCGTATGGCTTGGTGGTGTTCCCCGCGCGCCATGAACGCGACTTCCTGCCCCGAGTGAGCCATTTTGGCGCCGAAATAGCCGCCCACCGCCCCCGCTCCCACCACGGCGATGCGGACTCGTTTCTGTACCATGACCTGAAACTCTAATGGGGAAGGCGGCGCGTTGTCAATTCCGTCTTGAGGCATCAGCCTGCTGCCTTCTTTTCGGGATTTAAGCTTTGAAAGCGGACGTGATATGAAGGAGAACTGCGATGGAGAGGATCAACCCGGTTGCGGATCATCTGAAGCTTCGCCGCTTTGCCCCTGGGCAGCAGGTCGAGTTTCATGGCTGCATTTACACCGTCGTCAATCGGACCACGCTGGCCTCGGGGGAGCCTGCCTTGGTGCTCCAGAGAGAGGGAGAGCAGTTCGTGATCGGCGCGGCAAATTTTCTTGCCGGGGTTAAAGAAAACCGCTGAAGGATGGGTGCATGAGCTATTATTACCGCTGCAATGAATGCGGCAAGCTGTTCGACTCTGACGAAGGTCCCTCCGGGGAGCCGTACTGCCCCGAGTGCGGCAGCGACGACCTGGAGGAAGAAACGGGCGAGACTCGTTGAAGAGGTAAGCGATGGGAAAGATCCATCTCACCCTGGCATGTTGGGATTACGACCGAACGCGGGCTTTGCAAGAGGGAAAAGTGGAAGTGGAAGGGGTGGAACTCACGTATCTTCCCCTTCGCGTCGAGGAGACCTTTTGGCGCATGTTGCGCCACCAGGAATTCGACGCGGCTGAGCTTTCCATGGGCTCCTACATGGTGTCGCGCGACAAAGGGCATCCGCCGCTCATTGCCATACCTGTGTTTCCATCGCGGGCTTTTCGCCACTCCTGCATCTACATCAACACAGACTCCGGGATAAAGGAGCCAAGGGATCTTATCGGGAAAAGGGTAGGGGTTGCTGAATACCAGATCACCATGGCGATCTGGGCCCGGGGAATTTTGCAGCACGAGTACGGTGTTCGGCCGGAGAGTATGAAATGGTTTACCGGAGGAGAAGAGCAGCCGGGCCGGGTGGATAAAGTCAAGCACGATTTGCCGCCAGGCATTGACATCTGCCCGATTGGACCGGAGCAGACGCTTTCATCGATGCTTGAGAGCGGAGAGATCGACGCCATGATGTCGGCGCATATACCTTTGTCCTTCGTGCAGCGCTCTCCCAAAGTGCGACGGTTGATCCCCAATTTCCGGGAAGTGGAAAAGGACTATTACCGGCGCACCAAGATTCTCCCCATCATGCACACCCTTGCTCTGAGACAAGAGACCTATGAGAAGTATCCCTGGGTGGCCCAGAGCCTGTTTAAAGCATTCTCTGAAGCCAAGAGACTTTGCCAAGAGTCGATGTATGAATTCTCCGCCCTCAAATACATGCTCGCCTGGTCGATCGCAGAAATGGAGGAAGAAAGGGAGATCTTCGGAGAGGACCTCTGGCCTTATGGTTTAGAGGCCAACCGGCATGTCCTAGAAACCCTCGTCCAGTATGCCCATGAGCAAGGGCTGATTAAGAAGAAGGTCGATTTGAAAAGCCTCTTCGCCCCCAGCACCCTGGAGGATTTCAAGATTTAGTCGCAAATCTGGGCTATTCAAAAGCCTACACTCGGAGAAGCCTTGACATCATTGCAGTGGGTGGGCCTTATTACTATAAAGGATAGGGTTTCGGGAGGTGCCTTCTCACAGATGTTAAGAAAAGATTAAAAATTGAAGGGATATGATCAATCTATAAAGGAGGGTTAAATGGCAAAGGAAGAACTGCGTAGTTTGAGGTCAACGCTCGAGGCATTGAAAAAGGAAGGTTTGGTGCTGGAAACGGACCGGGAAGTCGATCCGAAACTCGAACTGGCGGCCATCCAGAAACGTCTGGACGGAGGTCCGCCCATGATATTCAACAAGGTCAAAGGCTATCCCAATGCACGATTGGCTACGAACGTGATGGGCTCGGATAAGGTCATCGCAAAGATGTTCGGATTGAAAGACAGAAAGGCGTTGAAATTCAGAATTCACGAGAGCATCCTTCAACCCACTCCGCCCAAGATTGTGGATAAGGCGCCCTGTCAAGAAGTGGTGATCGACAAAAATATCGATGTCTGGCCGGTTATTCCCATGATCCAACACACTCCGACGGATCCGGGTAGAACTTTGGGAGCAGGCAAAACCGTAGCCTCGCCCAAGCAGTTCTGGGGTGGATGGCATATCAGTTACAACCGGATGAATTTCCGAGAGGACCTCGGATGGAAGGACCACTCCACTTTTCAGATATCCCCCGGGTCTCATACCGACCAAATCGCAACAAAATTTTACAAGAAAGAACCCATCCCCTTAACGATCAATATGGGCATTCCCCCAGCGGCAACGATGATCGCAGGAGCGGGGTTTATGTATACTATTCTCCCAAGGGGATGCGATGAGTTGGGGATTGCCGGGTCCATCCAAGGATTTCCGTTGGAAATGGTAAAATGCAAAACCATCGATGCCTATGCCATTGCCGAAGCGGAATATGTTCTTGAAGGGTACCTGGATACAACCAAAAAGGTCTGGGAAAGTCCATTGGCCGAGAAAGATCAGAAGCAGGGAGTTTATCCCTTTCACCCCGAATGGTCCGGCTATATGGGAAAAGCCTATCGAACGTATCAATTTAACGTAACGGCGATCACCCATCGAAAAGACAGACCGATCTACGATCCTCTAATCGTCCACGGATACGATAACCACAACATCGATGTGATCTGCCGTGAGGCCTGTTTCTTTGAATTGGCCGAGAGGATCAGCCCGGGGTTCTGCATCGATACCCACATCCCCATGTGCATCCCCGACTGGGGTGGTGTGATCTTTCAGGTGAGGAAGAGGAGGGTCAGGGATGAGGGTTATCCGAAAAACATCCTGGCCGCAGCTCTTTCCTGTTCTCTCGGCGCCCGTTTTGCCATGGTGGTCGATCCGGACATCAACATCTACTCGACGGACGATTTGCTGTGGGCCTTAGCGACCCGCGTGGATGCTAAAGAAGGTATCACCATCGTGGCACCGGGCGGAATGGGGCAGACGTTCCAACCTGCGGAGCGGAGTTCCGCCGGCGAGAAAGAGTGGACCCAGTCCAATATCAAATTTTCAGGAGCCATTGGAATCGATGCCACGGTACCTTATCAGTATACGGATGCGTTTTTGCGAGCCAGTTATCCCATCGATGTGGTGAGCCTGAAGAACTGGTTCACGGACGAGCAGATTGAAAAGGCCAAGTCCTTCCAGGAACCCTATGCAAGATGGTTTTCTGAATCAGGAATTTAATTGAGATCCCCATACAAGATGGCTTGCTCTCCTCGCGATGACAGCCCTCACGCTGTCATTGCGAGGGGTAGAGTAGGGAATGCTCTATGGAAGAGAAAATAAAGTTGCTCAAAGATTGCCGGATTCTCGATTTCACTAATGAAACGGGCTTCCTCTGCGGCAAGATCTTGGGCGATTTAGGAGCAGATGTCATCAAGGTGGAGAAACCAGGAGGAGATGAATCCAGGAATCTAGGCTCTTTTTATAAAGACATACCAGACCCTGAAAAGAATCTGTATTGGTTTTCTTACAACCATAACAAGAGAGGGATTACCTTAAACATTGAGACAGAAACCGGAAAAGAGATTTTACTGAAATTGGTTGGGAAAACCGATATCTTCTTAGAGACTTTTCCGCCAGGATATCTAAAAAAATTAGGCCTGGATTACGCTGCCTTAAGTAAAATAAATCCTCAACTCATTATGACTTCCATTACCACTTTTGGCCAGTCTGGACCTTATAAAGATTATAAAGGGTCGGATTTAGTCCTTACGGCGATGAGCGGTTTCATGTCGGTTTTAGGGGATGCGGATAAGCCGCCGGTACGGCCTACACTTCCCCAATCTTATGTGTGGATCGGGATGCATGCGGCAGAGGGGACGCTCATGGCCTACTACCACCGGGGAATGACAGGTGAAGGGCAACATGTGGATGTCTCGGGACAGGCGGGCGTGACCTGGGCCCTATCCATTGCCCCTTCTTTTTATGACTTAAACAGAGAGCTCCCTACGAGAGCAGGTAGTTTTATTACGGGAAGGAGCATCACCGGGGCGATTTTGCGGGCGGTCTACCCCTGTAAGGATGGCTACCTGGCTTACATTATCTACGGAGGCCCGGCCGGGATTAGAACGAATAAGAGATTGGTGGAATGGATGGACAGCAAGGGGATGGCTCCTGATTATTTAAAAAATAAGGATTGGAGTAAATTTGATATTGCCACAGTCACCCAGGAAGAGATCGATCAGCTTGAACAAGCCTATATGAAATTTTTTAAAACGGTGACGAAAGAGGAATTCTTCAAGTACGTTCTTGAGAATGACATGCTCGGTTATCCGCTGGCGACGGCAAAGGAATTATTGGAAGACGAGCAACTCAAAGCGAGGGGACTGTGGCAGGAGGTTGAACACGAGGAGCTGGGAACAACAATTACCTATCCCGCTTTTTCCACCAAATTCTCTTCGATCGCTTGTGGTTTTTGGCGCCGGGCTCCTTTGATCGGAGAGCACAACGAAGAGGTCTACGGTGAAATTGGATTGAATAACAGCGACATCCTCCGTCTCAAGAAAGCGGATGTTATCTGAAGAATTGCTGGGAGGAATATTTTTTTACACTTCGGGATTTGTTACGATCATGGAGACAACCAGGCAAGTATTTGAGGGGATTAATGTCGTAGAGTTTGCTGCGATTGCGGCCGGACCAGTCATCGGGAAGCATCTGGCAGACCACGGCGCTCGGGTGGTGCACGTCGAGTCTTATGAGCGGCCGGACGGATTCAGGCAAAATTATCCGCCTTACAAAGACAATAAACCCGGACTGAACCGTTCAGGGGCTTTCGGCATCTGCAATAATAACAAATACGGTGTGACGATAAACTTAAAAGCAAAAGAAGGGGTCGATCTCGCTAAAGAGCTTATCCAATGGGCCGATATCGTGATCGAAAACTTCACGCCCGGAACGCTGAAGAAGCTGGGGCTCGGCTATGAAGAGATGAAAGAAGTGAATCCCAATATCATCTTACTCAGCACCTGCAATCAAGGCCAGACCGGGCCTCACGCCCTGCACCCGGGTTTCGGCTCCCACCTGTCCTCACTCTGTGGTTTCACCTATATGACCGGATATCCGGATAGGTTTCCCTGCATCCTATACGGCCCCTATGTGGACCATATCGGGGTGGGATACGGGGTGATTGCAGCCGTTGCGGCTTTGGAGCATCGACGCAGGACAGGGGAAGGACAATTTATTGATCTGGCCCAGTATGAAGCCGGTGTCCAGTTTATGATACCGGCCCTGTTGGAATATAGCATTAATCATCGCGTGATTGAGCGGGACGGGAATCGCCATTCCTCTGCGGCGCCGCATAATACGTATCCCTGCAAAGGGGATGACCGTTGGTGCGTTATCAGCGTGTTTAATGATGAAGAATGGAAGGCCCTCTGCAAATGCATGGGCAGGGACGAGCTGATCTCAGATCCAAGGTTTAAGACGATACCGGCAAGAAAAGAACATGAGGATGAAGTCGATCAGGAAGTTGGGAAATGGACCTCCCGGCTCACGGCAGAGGAGGTCTTTAAGAAGCTGCAAGACAACGGGGTGAAGGCAGGCATCGTCCAGACAATCGAGGATCTTTTTGCCGATCCTCAGTTAAAACATCGAGGGTTCTGGGCGCCTGTGGATCATCCGGAAGTGGGGAGATGCCATGCCGAAGGGCCGCCTTTTGCTTTTTCCAAGACTCCTTTTAAGATTGATCGGCCTGCCCCGATGATCGGGGAACACAATGAGCTTGTCTTCAAAACATTTTTGCCTGCCGGAAAGAAAGCACAAAGAAGAGATTCAATTTGACCCTTCGGGTCTAATGGAGGAACGCCATGGGACCGATCACGATCCGCATGATGAGCGCAAAGGATGTGGGCGCCATTGCTGACATTGACAATCGAGTGCTGGGTAAGCGGCGGCGCGATTACTGGGAAATGAAAGTCGAATCTGCGCAGGCCCGCTCGCCGGTCCCCCCTCTGGTCGCGGAGGTGGACGGCCGCGTCGTCGGCTTTATCATGGGCGATGCGAGCGGCTGGGAGTACGGCGTGCCGGAGACGGTCGGGTGGATTGATACCATCGGCGTCCACCCGGAATATCAGCATCACGGCGTTGCCCGCGCGCTGATGGACGAGTTGGTCGCGCACATGAAGAAGGTCGGCGTGACGAAAATCTACACGCTGGTCAACTGGCGTGACTGGGATATGCTCCGCTTTTTCGACAAGTTGAGATTCACACGGGGCGATATGATTAACCTGGAATTGAAGGTTTGAAGGCAGCCTGAACGCCTCTTCTACGACTCAACAATGTGAAAGAAAGTCGAGAAATAGAAGTCAGACCCCACGGCTTCCCATCCATGAAAAACAATCCTCTTAGGAACAAAAGGGATCGTCCGCCACTCTCTGTTGCCGGGACCGCCTTGTCCGAACTCACGACTTTTCTTGAGGTCTGCGTTACCGGCCTTAAGCACGCAACCCAGGCACGCCAAATTCTGTATTGGAATCGAATGGCTAAAAAAGTTCTTGGTGAACCAGATTCCTTTAAAACCGAAGAACATTACACGGAAGCGACTAAACACGCCAAAGGACTAGAGGCCTTTGCGAAAGCCGAGGAGAAGTATGATTTCCCTTACTTGTATGGCATGGCGGCTACTAGATTGTGGACCATTCTTGAGGCAATGGTTGATGACCTAGTCGCCTATCTCGTTCAGACTCGGCCAGAATGCAGAGAAATGGATGTCATACGAAAATTAGAAGGTCCATTGGTCGAGTTTGCTAGCGCGAAAGAATCGGATAGAGCAAAATATCTGGCGGATCTTTTAACTGAGCAAGTGAAAGCGCGGTTTAAATTAGGTATCGGTCGGTTTGAAGCGGCCCTAAATCAAATAGGGATGGGTGGCCCAGTTGATCCTGACGTGCAGAAAACAATTCTCGAAATGTCGCAAATACGTCACGTTATAATCCATCGTTTAGGGAAGGCGGATGGGAAATTGGTAACTAACTGCCCCTGGCTCAATCTGAGACCCGGACAAAAAGTTCGTATTACACAAAAATATTTTAGGCGATTCTATCTCGCTTGTTTTTGGTACATGCTTGAGCTAGATCGACGGCTTGCCAAGCTCCTTTCAAAGACCACATCGGAATTCAAGACTAGAATTCATCAAGAATGCTTAGATGAGCTAAGAACAGCTTCCTCCACAAATAACCGCGTGGCCAAACAAGTCTTGGTGGGCCGCGCACTCAAGGGCAACGAACGTGGTGGCCGTCGTTCGAGGCCAGGGGCACGGCTGAAGACAAGAGGAAAGTAGTTTCCTTGGCATAGACCCAATCCTACGCCATGTCTAAGGAATTGAGAGACATCCTCCTTAAGGAAGACAGGAAGGAACTAAACGAGAAAAGACCATTATATTTACCGCACATACCTTAGCCGAGAAGTTAGTGTCGGATATGATAGCGACTCGATTGGTCCAGCCACATGAGTGGTTGGACGATGCTGACTATCTTTCGAAGATCAAGCTAGCCAAAGCCCTCGGCATCCTCGGACAGAAGGAATATTCAATCTGTCGTGTTTTGGCGTTAGCGAGAAGCGCGTTTAAAAGCGCGAATTCATTGCCACAAAAATGCAAGACGGAAATTCTCCGCATTGCATACGCTCATTTCAAAAGAGAGCCTCCAAGAATAGGTTCCCATACACCTTTTGAGGAGGTCGTTCGAGTATTATTGGCGATTCTATCCGCGCGGTGGTTGGAAGTACGCTTCAAGAAGAAAGTGTATGATCTCAGACGGCGTTATAGGCACCGATGGTCTAGTCTAATGAAGAAAACATTGTGGGCAAATCTTGATTTGTTGGCATTGGATGCAGATAGTCCAGAAAATCAAAGAGCAGTCGAGCAAGTGGACATTGAACTCGTAAAACGATTACGAGCTGAAAAAAAGTTATAGCGGCCTTTTATTGGACTCAGCGGAAAGAGGGACGAAGCTTTTTCTCGTCACGATCGTACCAGGCTTGGGTGCCAAGCTTGACGATCAGGAAAGATGATTTGCAACGCCGAGGGTATTTCTCCACGCATTCAACCCAGGAAAACCTGTCCGCTTACGCCGCTTTTTTCTTGTTGGATGGAAAAGGGGATATCATTCTGGTTTTTGATGGGCTGAGGAGGATGGCACTAACCTGGGGCTCCCCGTCTACAATGCGGGGCAAGTGGCTGGCTGGAGGAGAGCCAACGGTCTGCGGCAGGGAGGGCGTGACCTCACGGTCTTCAATGCTCAACCGGGATCAGGGAGAGGTCAAAAAGTTCCGGCAGAGAATCAAAAGGTTCATGGGACCTTTTATTGCGCTTAATCGTTAGACCTGCCGTGGCGCCGAATTAAGACCTCAGTGGTTGTGGTTGTTCTTGTCGGTCCCACGTAATAAACTAGGATGGTGGCAAGACGGGCGGCGGGGAGCAGTAGAGATGTGCTCGTAAGGATCAAGCGCGCGGTCTTGGCTGGCCGGTACGCATTCAGCGAGAAGGCTCGATTGGAGATGGAGGCTGATGGCCTCACGGAACTCGACGTTGCGGAATCGATTCTCAATGCGGTGGCGATCTACAAGAGGTTACGGTCTGGAAGTCCGGGGCGGGTGCGTGCTAGAGAGTATCTCTACATAATCCAGAGCACAAATCTGGCCGGATTGCCCATTTATACAAAAGGCAAGCTCGTCAAGGAAACCAACCAGGAGAGCTATTACTTCCTGGTTTCATCCAAGAGGGCATTGTAGGAGAAAAATGACAATGCTTAAGATCACAACATGTCCTTCCTGCGGCAGCGGCAAGGTCAAAAAGGTTCGCCGTAACTGGACTGGAAGCTTCAAGGGTAAGAGATACAGGGTCCCTAACTTGCAATACTACGAGTGTCCCGACTGCGCTGAGAGGGTCTACGATCGCGACGCAATGCGGGCGATTGAGGCATACTCTCCGGCTTTCGAACGGATGCACCCAAAACATAAGTCGGCCTGAATCCCTAAAGGGCAATCATCACCGGCAGTAGTGGTCACCGCTTTGAGCAGAAGGCGAGTTGAAAACCGTGTCGAGGGCTATACCGCCTTCCTGGTAATCGGAATCCCTAATTATTTTTTCTTAATATTTGGAAAACCCACCAATCATGGCTGGACTTCGAAGCTTTTCCGCTTTTCAATGCGCGGATTTCAGTAGCCATTTTCTTTTCAGACCGCTAAACGACCTTGGCACTTTTTTTGCACTTTTTCGACTACTTACAGCTTCCCTGCGGATTGTGACAGCCCAACAAACATGGGCAAGGAGGCCGCTGA
>Ga0209751_10005028_pt1 | contig 12543 bp, 9 predicted proteins | sample RifCSP13_1_FD_184019 | JGI IMG/M metagenome (GOLD analysis project Ga0209751, IMG submission 184019) | Soil microbial communities from Rifle, Colorado - Rifle CSP2_sed 13_1 (SPAdes) (version 2) | ecosystem: Environmental > Terrestrial > Deep subsurface > Rock core/Sediment | place: Rifle... | reverse complement strand
ACCCGGACTCGGACGCCGACGGGATGCCGGACGCCTGGGAGTTCGCGAACGGGCTCGGGCCGACGAACGCCACGGACGCCGCGGTGGACCTGGACGTCGACCTCCTCTCCAACCTCGCCGAGTGGGAGAACGGCACGGACCCCCAGCGCGCGGACACGGACCTCGACGTGATGCCGGACGGGTGGGAGCTCCTGAATGGTTTTGATCCCCTCTCCAGCACCGACGGCGCCCAGGATGCCGACGGCGACGGCCACTCGAACGTCCGGGAGTACCTGTTCGGCACGGATCCCCGCGACCCCCTGAGCTTCCCGCCGCCCGCCCCCGGGTCCATCGAGGGCACCGTGCGCGGCATCTACGGCACCCCGCTGGCGGGAGCCCGGGTGGAGCTGGGCGCCGAGGCGGCGCTCACGGACGCCTCCGGGCACTTCGTCTTCGACAACGTGACCGCGGGGACGTACGCGGCGACGATCTCGCTCGCCGGCTTCGTGAACCGCACGGTAGCGAACATCCCCGTGCTCTCGGGCGAGGTGACGACGCTTGCCGTCATCCTCCAGCGTGCCCCCGGAACCACGAACGGCACGAACGGGTCGGACGGGAACCAGACGCGCCCGCGGGACCCGTTCCAGGGGTACGTGTTCTACTGGTGGGCGGGGCCGCTCTTCGTGGCGGTGTTCACCGCCGTTGCGGTGGCGGTGATCGTCTGGCGGCAGCGCGTGGACGAGGCTCGCCGAGAGCGCCTCCGACAGCGGCGGCGGGCCCAGGCGAAACCCGCGAAACGAGACCCGGAGGAAGGGAAGACGAAATCCGAGGGGGACGCCGAGCGCCCCCGCTGATCACCCGAGGAGCCGCTCGACCTCGGAGGCCGTGGAGGCGTCCCCGGTCTTCCGCGCGAGCTCCAGCGCCTCGGCGACCAGCGATCTCCCCGCCGGGTCCCCCCGCTCCTGGAGCAGGGCCCCCAGCTCCCGCTTCACGCGGATGAGCTCGAACGACGCGAAGGGGGGGAGGAGGTCGAGTGCCCGCCGGAGCGTCTGCTCGGCCTCCTCGCCGCGGCGCCGCGCGACGGCGCCCCGCACGCCCTCCAGGGCGCCGGCCACGTGGCCCACCGCGACGGCACCCGCGACCCCCTCCGCCTCCTGGAGCAGGCCCGCCGCCCCCCCGACGTCCCCGCGCTGGAGGTGGAGCCAGGCGAGCGCGGTCGCCGTGTAGGCGATGTCATCCGGCACGTGGATCTTCCGGAAGAGCTCCAGCGACCGCTCGTAGCCGCGCTGGGCCTCCGCGAGTTCGCCGCGCTTCGCGGCGATAGAGGCGAGACCCGAGGTCGCTCCCGCGACGAGGATCCCCTCCCCGATGCGCTCCGCCATCTCCAGGCAGCGCGCGTAGTGCTCGCGGGCCCCGTCGAGGCGCGCCCGATCCTCGAAGAGGGAGCCGAGGTTCCGGTGCAGGCTCGCCACGCCGCGCTGGTCCCCGATGCGCACGCTCGTCTTCAGCGCGCGTTCGAACGCCGCGATGGCCTCCTCCGGCCTCCCGAGGAGCTGGTGGATGCGGCCGATGTTCGTGAGCGGCTTCACCACGCCCGCGCTGTCCCCGATGTTCTGCGCGATGCGCAGGCTCTCGTGGTAGTGGCGCAGGGCGTTCTCCCAGTCCTGCACCGCGGCGAACGTGTTCGCGAGGTTGTTGTACCCGGCCCGGAGCCCCTTCTGGTCGTCCACCTTCCGTCGGAGCTCCACGCACCGCTCCCAGTGCCGGCGGGCGTCGGGAATCTCCTGGCGGACCCAGTGCACGAAGGCGAGGCTGTCCTCGGCCTCCGCGGTGTCGGCCTCGTCCCCGCCCGCCTGCGCGATGATCCCCGCGGCCCCTCGGAGGAGCTCCTCGGCCCTCGCATAGTCCCCGCGGCGGTGCTCCAGCCGCCCCCTCCAGAGGCGGACGCGCCCGAGCTCCGCGCTCACCCCGACGAGGGCGGCCTCCGCGGCCTGGAGCTCGGCCTCGGCTTGGCCGTAGTCGCCGCGGCGCTGGAGGACGGAGCCGCGCTTGCGGTGCATCCGCGCGCGCATTTCGGCGTCGGGCCCGGCCTCGAGGACCTCCCCGTAGGCGCGGCAGGCCCCGTCGAAGTGCCCGACGAGGTCCCGCAGGTCGCCCACCGTCTCGAGGAGCGGGAGGCGGGAGTCCCGCCACCGCGCGTCGCTCCCCATGAGCTCCAGGGCCTGGGCGAGGAAGTGAATCGCCTCCGCGTTCGCGTACAGGGCCCTCGCCCTCTCCCCCGCCCGGACGGCGTACTGGACCCCCTTCACGCGGTTCCGCGCCTGGTAGAAGTGGTGGGCCAAATCGGCGACGACGGCCTCCGGGTCCTGCGGGTGGAGCTGTTCCAAGGCCACGCCGACCATCCCGTGGTACTCGCGCCGGAGCTGCTCCGGGGTCTCCCCGTAGAGGACCTCCCGGACCTTGGCGTGGTCGAAGCGGAAGCCCTCCTCCAGGGAGCGGACGAGCTGGTGCTCCTCCTCGAGCGGGCGCATCCTCTTGAGGAGGGGCACGCGCTCCTGCCCTAGGGTGCGCGCCAGCACGTCCGTGCGGAAGCTCTCCCCGATCACCGCGGCGAGGTCGAGGAGGTCCCGCTGCGCCGAGTCGAGCCGCTGGACGCGCCGGAGCACCACATGCTGGATTCGTGCGGGGATCTCCAGCTCGGAGAGGGGCCGGGTGATGTGCCACGACTCCCCGCGGCGCTCCAGGACCCCCTCCGCGACCATCATCCGCGTCAGCTCGAGGAGGAAGAAGGGGTTGCCGCCCGACTCGCGGAAGACCCCGGGGTCGAAGTCCTCGGGGAACTCGATGCGGCCGAGGAGGCCCTCGAGGAAGGCGCGCACCTCCCCCGGCTCCAGGCGGCGCACGTCGATCTGCTCGTACAGTCCCTCGCGGGACATGAGCTGGAGCGTCTCCACGAGGGGGTGGCGCTGTCCCGGCGGGGCGCCGACCTCTTCGGCGCGGTAGGTGCCGACGAGGAGGAGTCCGGCCTCGCGCGCGTTCCGGGAGACGTAGTGGGTCAGGGCGAGGGTGGAGGGGTCCGCCCACTGGAGGTCGTCCAGGCAGAGGAGGATTGGGCCGCGCCTCGCCTCCCGGATCAGCCCGAGGCTGATGTTCTCGAACAGGCGGTTCCGGCGGACCTGCGGGTCCGCCTTGGCGGGGTCCAGACCCTCGTACTTGTCCGAGGCCAGGAGGGACCCCAGCGGGGCTTCGATGCCGGCGAGCTGCCCCAGATCCCCGCGCCAGACCCGCAGGAGATCGCCGAACTGCGCCTCCACGGAGCGGAGCGCCGCCTGGATGTCCTGGAGGAGGAACTCGTTCTCCCGCCCCGTGACGACGGCGACGAGGTTCACGTGCTCCCCGGGCTCGACGAGGATCCGGTAATCCCCGTAGCCGAGGACGTTCAGGGAGCGCTCCGTCACACCCGCGCGGTCCAGGGAGTCCCTCACGAAGTTCTCCACGACCTGGAGCATCGCCATGAAGATGTCCGGGTCGATCGGGGACTCCGCGCGCTCCGCCTTGGCGAGGAGGACTCCGGGCCTCGTGACGAGGTAGACCGTCTCGACCCGCACCGCCTCCTCGGCGAAAAGGTGCTCCAGCTTTCCCTCGCGGAAGGCCTCGACATACGCGATGTAGGGGGTGAGGTTCTCCGCGAAGCAGGTGCCCGACATCACCCGGACGCCCCGGTTCCGGGCCAGGTCCCGGAGTTCGTCCAGGAGACGGGTCTTCCCGATCCCGGCCTCCCCCGCGATCAGCAGCGTGGTCCCGCGGCCCGCCAAGGCCGCGTCGAGCCCGTCCCGCAGGCGCGCAGATTCCCCCTCGCGGCCGACCAGGGCGGGTCGGCTCGGGAGTTCAGCGCTCGGGGCGGCCACGCGCCGGCATCCGGTCCCGGGCGTAAATACCCTGTACCCAGCCCCATTGCATCATTCTGCGCACTCCCCCTTGGAAGGGTTATGTAGGGCCAGGGCGATGCCTCCACCATAGGGGGCAGGGGACACCATGCGAGGGGGCATTCTGTGAGCGGGGGCACGGTGAGCGCTTTCCTAGGAGTCCTGCTCGTCCTCGGCGGGGCCCTGGCCGCGCTCCTTGGTCCTCAGCCGCTGAACCCCGGCACCGTGTACGTCGACGACGACGGAATCTGCGGCGGGAGCACGCCGTGCTTCCGGACGATCCAGGGCGGCGTGGACGCGGCGGTGTCGAACGACACGGTCCTCATCTACGGCGGCATCTACCCGGAGAACGTTGTCGTGGACAAGGCCCTCCTCCTCCTCCAGGCCGCGGTCCTCCTCGATCCGCCTCTCGTCGACGGGCGTGGTCTGAACGCGACGTTCACCATCGCCGCCTCGGGGGTCCGGATGACGAAGCTCGTGGTCACGAACGGGACGCACGGGATCCTCGTCGCGGCCGACGACTTCGCGGCGGACAACCTGGACATCTCCGGGAATCTCGGCCACGGGGTCGTCGCCAACTTCGTGAACGGCCTCGCCGTGCTCTCCTCCCAGGTGAATGACAACGGCCTCCGTGGCTTCGACATCGTGGGGATGGACGGCCTGCTCGTCTCCAAGAGCACGGTGTCGGGGAGCGGGGCGGAGGGGATTGCCGCCATCGACGGCGCCAACGTCCGCGTGGACGGGACCTCCGTCTCCGGGAGCAACGGCACGGGGGTCCTCCTCGTCGCCGTTGTGAACGTCGCGGTCAGCGTGGGCGCCGTGGGCAACACGGGGGACGGCGTTCGGCTCCAGTCCGTCCAGGACGCCACCGTCGCCGCCGCGGTGAGCCTGAGCGGCCTCTGCGGGATCACTGTGTCCTTCGGGACGAACGTGACCACGAGCGGGAGCAACGCCTCCACGAACGCCTTGTCCGGGATCTGCTACGACAACTCCACCGCGAGCAACATCACGGGGAACCTGGCCACCGCGAACGCCCTTCACGGCCTCCACGTGCGGGACTCGAACGGGATGTTCGTGGGCTCGAACACGGCCACGGGGAACGGCGGGAGCGGCATCCTCTTCGAGAACGTCGACCCCTCCACGATCTCGGGGAACGACGCCTCGGGGAACGGCGGGTCGGGGATCGCGGTGAACCAGTCCGAGGACGTCACGGTCATCGACAACACGGCCCAGTCCAACAGCGGGGACGGGATCTCCTTCTGGGAGGTCGACCCCAGCGCCATCCTGGATAACCAGGTCTTCGGCAACGCAGGCGACGGGGTCAACGTGAGCCTGTCCCAGGACATCAACGTCTCGAACAACAACATCGGATCGAACTCCGGGGACGGGATCAGCTTCTGGGAGGTCGACCCCAGCGTCATCGGGAACAACGACGTCAGCGGCAACGGCGGGGACGGCATCGCGGTGAACGAGTCTCAGGACATCACGGTCCAGGACAACCGCGTGCAGAAGAACTCCGGGGACGGGATCAGCTTCTGGGAGGTCGACCCGAGCGTCATCGAGGGGAACACCGTGGACGGGAACTCCGGGGACGGCGTCGCCGTGAACCAGAGCCAGGACATCACCGTCCAGCGGAACAACGTCCAGTCGAACTCCGGGGATGGCATTTCCTTCTGGGAGGTCGACCCCTCCGTGATCGGGAACAACACCGTCGGAGGGAACGGCGGGGACGGCATCGCGGTGAATCAATCCCAGGAAATCACCGTGGAGCGGAACAACGTCCGATCGAACTCCGGGGACGGCATCAGCTTCTGGGAGGTGGACCCCTCCTCCATCGACGGGAACGCGGTCGTCGGGAACGGGGACGACGGCATCGACGCCTCCTTCTCCGACAACATCACGGTGCGGAACAACACGGCGCAGACGAACTCCGGGGACGGCATCTCCTTCTGGGAGGTCGATCCCTCCGTGGTCGAGGGGAACGCGGCGATGGGCAACGGCGAGGACGGGATCAACGTCTCGCGGTCCGAGGGCATCACGGTCGACGGGAACGACGCCCGGGCGAACGCGGATGACGGGATCTCCTTCTGGGAGGTCGACCCGTCCGTGATCAGCAACAACACCGCGACGGGGAACGGGGACGACGGCATCGACGCGGTCCTCTCGCGGGACATCGCCGTGGACGGGAACAACGCCTCCTCGAACTCGGACGACGGCATCTCGTTCTGGGAGGTCGACCCCTCCTCCATCACGGACAACATGGTCTTCGGCAACCCCGACGTGGGCATCCTCCTCCTGGAGTCCACGATGAACACGGTCGCCCGGAACACGGTGGGCGGGAACGGCTACGGCCTCTGGATCGAGGGGAGCGACGACAACCAGATCTACATGAACAACTTCGTCGGGAACGGGCAGAACCTCGTCATCGTAGACTCGGTCGCCCTCTCCTTCGACACGGGATGCGGCGGCATCGGGAACTTCTGGTCCGACTACGCGGGGGCGGACGACGGGAGCGGCGTGGGCCGCTGCGGGGAGCGGAAGATCGCCGGGGACGGCATCGGGGACTCCGCGACCCCGCACCTCGGCGTGGACTTCTACCCGGTAATGGAGCCGAACGGGTGGGAGGCAATCCTCGACACCGTGCTTGCTAATGCGACGCTCCAGCCCCGCTCGAACAACCCCGGGTCGCAGGGGAACTGGGTGTCGGCACGCATCCTGATCCCGCTGGCTTCCGGCTACACCGCCGGGGACATCGACCTGGCGACCCTCCTCCTCTTCGGGAACCTCGGGGCGATTCCCGCGGACCTCGGCGCGCCGCACAACGTGGCGAACGGGCCAGCGGGGGCAACGACGCTCCATGTGAAGTTCGACCGCCAGGCGTGGCTGGACATCGTGGTCCCCGGCGACTGGTGCTACGCCGTGCGCGGCGCCTTCGCGGATGGGAAGGCCTTCCTCGCCGTGGCGTGCGTGCGGGTGCTGGACAAGTAGCCCCCCTCGCGTCGACAGCCTCTCGTTGCCCCACGGTCCCTCCCTGCACGGCGGGACCTGGTTGAGGGGGCCCCGGCCGGCGGCAGTCTTATTAAAGGCACGACCTTTACCCGGGTCCGGGATGGGCTTCGAGATCAACGTCGTGAGCAACACCCCGCTCACGCCGCTCAAGGACGTCGACGACGTCGCGCTCATCTTCCTCACGAACGTCGGGTACATCCCCAAGGGCTACGACCCGAAGACGGACGCGAAGACGATCAAGCAGTCCGTGCCCTACCGCCTCTTCATGGAGTGCTTCCTGGGGCGCGTCGAACGCGGGTGGACCGCCGAGCAGCTGGCGACGAAGCTGAAGACGACGAAGCCCACGGTGTACCGCCACATCAACAAGCTGAAGGAGCTCGACCTCCTCGACGAGGTCGAGGTCAAGGACGGGAGCACGATGCGCAAGGGCTACCGCATCCGCTACGGGGACCTCACGAAGGCCTGGAACTTCGTGGAGTCCAACGTGGAGATCGCCATGGAGAACTACCGGAAGACGGTGGAGCACCTCCAGGAGCTCGCGCGGGGGGACAAGCATGCCTGAGGAGGAGTCCGTCACCCTCACGAGGGGCTCGCGCTACCGCATCGTCTCGATCGAGACGCGCGAGAAGTCGATGATCTCCCACGGCGTGTTCCGTGGGTACGGGACGATCGGCCCCGACGAGGCGATCACGCTGGAGCTCGACGAATCCCACAAGGACCAGAAGGGGAAGCTCCGGCTGATCCCCTGCCACATGGTCCTCGCGGTGGACATCGTGGAGCAGGTCAAGGAAGAGAAGGAGAAGCAGGAGCGCCCCGAGCGGATGTACGGATAGGCTCAAGCCGCCGCCGCGGTTGCCCTGGGCATCCCGATCGTCGTCGAGACCCAGACCCTGGAGGGCCGCATCCTCCGCATCCTACTCGAGAAGTACCCGGTCACGGTGGCGGACCTCGAGTTCGAGCTGAAGATCCCTGCGGAGAGGCTCCTGCGGACCCTGAAGGCCCTGCAGTCCCGCGGCATCGTCGACCTCGAGACCCTCCAGGAGAAGACCTTCGTCCGGCTTCTCCGGCAGGACTTCTCGTTCATCGGCCGCCAGGTGACCCAGCGGCGGCGCGTGAAGCGCACGGGGGACCGCGGGAGGCCGAAGGACTACGAAGGCCCGATGTTCGGGTGAGGGTCAGACCCGTCCCAGGGTTCTGGCCACGCGCTTGGCCTGGGGACGTGAGGAGAGCCGAGCCTTCGGGCGCGGACCCCACACCCCCTTGGCCTTCGCGGCCCTGTCGATGGCCTTGGATGCATGGATGGAGTGGCAGGCGAGTCCGCAGGAAGGGCACATGGCGCCATTCCCTATGGACGACGTCGGCGAGGTGCTTTCCCAGCATGCGCCACCCGCCCGTGCGCAGGATTCTCTCGAGGTCATCTGCGGTGAGATTTCTGTCCGTTCGCCGTTCGTGCGCGTGCGTGAGGACTCTGATCTTGCAGTCTTGGCGGGGGTTCACGATCTCGTGCATGGTGCCACCTCGGACACCTTTCCGCGGGTTACAGGCAGCCTGGGAGGGATGGACGGCCGCAGCCTTTCCGACCTGGATGCGACGGCGCGAGAGACACTGCGCACCGCGGGAAGCCGAAGCACTACGACGGCCCCCATGTTCGGATGACCCAACGAGTCTACCTGTACACGCTGTCTATATATTCCGGAGTCCCTTTTCCCTTGGGGTGATGAGCGTGTTCCAGGTGCGCGTGGCCTTCGGTCCTCTCGACCGTTCGCGGTGGGTCGAGGTGGATGTGGTGGTCGACACGGGCGCAACCCTCACCAAGATCCCGCGCTCACTCGCCGAGGATCTGGGTCTCGCTCCGGAAGGGACAGTCACTGTCCGTCTGGGAGATGGGCACCTCATCGAGCGAGTCGTGGCCTCGGCAGTCATTCGATGCGAGGGTCGGCAGCGGACCATTCCGCTCTCTCTCGGCGAAGAGTCGGAGCCCGCCGTGCTGGGCGCCACCGCCTTGGAGATCCTGTCCCTGAGTCCGGACCCTGTCAACGAGGTCCTCGTCCCGACGGTGGCCTACGAGTTGCTCGCGGTGGCGGGCTAGCGGCGAGCCCTTCGCACCCGCGCAGGAAAGGGCGGGCGGGAACCCTTCTAAGGACAGAGTCCGCCTGCGAGGCGTCGAAAGCGTCCTCGGGGCCGTCGGCGGCGGCGTTTCGCCACCCGCCCGAATGCTCGGGGCCGTCGGTCGATAGGCCTCGGGGCATCGGTCCGAGCCTCCGGGGACCTCCCGAAGGCGTCTAGAGGCAGGCCGGAGGCCTCGGGGAGGTCGCCGGTGAGGTCCGGACGAGCGGCGAAGCCCACCGGACCTTCGCCCCCTCTCCCCGGGCGGTTGCCCGAGACCTCGGGGCGGGGGGCCGCGGCTCTCGGATGCGCCCGGGGGCTTGGGGCGACCGCCCCAAGGACACCCGCCGATCGCCCGAGGGATGCCTTCAATCGCCCGGAGGCCGCCTTCGGTGAAGGAAAAGTGGGCTGGCGGGGACGTCAAGGAGAGCGGCGAAGGCGACGGAACCCCGTCTCCAGCCCGCCCGCGGGGTTGACCGCTCCTCCCCACCCCAGCGAGGGAGATGGACGCGAGGTGGAGCCCCCGGAATGCGGGACCTCGCGCAGGAAACCCTCTTGAGGGCCTCCCTGCATCGAGGGTCGTGGGCTACCTCGAGGCGCTGACCGCCCGGCTGGAGACGGGCCTGCCCCCGAGCAAGGACGAACTCAACCGCCTGAAGGTCCAGCTCGCGCGGGAGTGGAGGCTCCCTCGGGTTCCGGCTGATTCGGAGATCCTAGCCTCGCTCCCCGAGGACGCGCGGGAGCGCTATCGTCCGATTCTTCAGGTGAAGCCCGTCCGCACGCGGAGCGGGGTCGCGGTGATCGCCGCGATGACGGCGCCCGAGGCGTGCCCCCACGGGACCTGCACGTTCTGCCCCGGCGGCCCGCGGTTCGGCACGCCGCAGTCCTACACGGGGAAGGAGCCCGCGGCGATGCGCGGGCGGCAGCACGCCTACGACCCCACCGCCCAGGTCGCCGCGCGCCTGGAGCAGCTCCGCCGCAACGGGCACGACACGGACAAGGTCGACCTGATCATCGAGGGCGGAACGTTCACCGCGCACGCCCCGGAGTACCGCGAGGCGTTCGTCAAGGGCTGCTTCGACGCACTCAATGGGTTCGCGAGCCCGGACCTGGAGTCGGCGCACACCGCGAACGAGACCGCGGCAGCGCGGTGCATCGGCCTCACCGTGGAGACGAAGCCGGACTGCTTCCTCACCGACGAGATTGTGCGCGACACGATGCGCCTGGGGACGACGCGCGTGGAGCTCGGCGTGCAGTCCACGTATGACGACGTCCTGAAGGCCACGAACCGCGGGCACACCGTCGCGGACAGCATCGAGGCGACGCGGCGCGCGAAGGACGCGGGGCTCAAGGTTTGCTACCACCTGATGCCCGGCCTCCCGGGGACGACGCGGGAGATGGACGTGGAGAGCTTCCGCCGCGTCTTCGAGGACCCGGACTTCCGCCCCGACATGCTGAAGATCTACCCCACAGTGGTCGTCGCGGGGACAGCGCTGTACAACCAGTGGCGGCTCGGGAAGTACAAGCCGCTAGACACGGAGGACGTGGTAGACCTGCTCGCCAGGGCCTTGGCCCTCGTCCCACCGTGGGTGCGGATCCAGCGCATCCAGCGGGAGATCAACGTGCCGGACGTGGAGGCGGGGCCGCGAGCGGGGAACCTACGGGAGCTCGCGCAGCGGCGCATGGCCGAGCGGGGGACGCGATGTCGGTGCCTGCGGTGTCGCGAGGTCGGGTCGCGGACGGGAAAGCCAGACCTCGCGGTGAAACGCACGGATTACACCGCTAGCGGTGGACAGGAGATCTTCCTCTCAGTCGAAGATGGTGTCGGAACCGTCTACGCGTACGCCCGGTTGCGGGTGTCGGCCACGGGGGCCTTCCTCCGCGAGCTCAAGGTGTACGGTCAGGTCGTCCCCATCGGGGAAAATGCGGGCCCACGGTGGCAGCACCGCGGTCTCGGGGGGAAGCTCGTTGCGGAATGCACGCGGGTCGCCCGCGACGAGTTCTCCCGCGACAGCCTTTCGGTCACCAGTGGGGTTGGGGTTCGCCGCTACTATCGGCGGTTCGGCTGCGAGCGTATTGGGCCCTACGTGGCGGTGAAGCTGTGAACAAACCGCGTTCTGAGAGTAATCGTCGCACGTATGATGAATTCCCGTTGACAAGCGGCAGGCCGAGTTGTGGAGCTCCGTGGGTACTCTTTTCTGGAGGTCGGAATCATCTAGCCTACCGACATGCAGGAGGGGAGCCCCTGGTCATGGTCTTTTTCACGATACGTGTTCGTCGAGGCAGCGAGGCATCCAGCCTTCGCACTCCTCGCCGCAGCCTTCCTTCTCCCTACCTAGACGCAGCGTCTTAAGTGATTGCGCATAAACGCCGCAGCGCCTCGCTCCCGTACCGCCACTCGTCGAACTGGGCCTCCACGGTGCCGACGACCTCGTCCAGGGTGGCGAAGTACCGGTTGTGGGTACGCCGGTAGCGGGTGAGCTTCCAGGGTTCAGCTCCGGGGCGTAGGCGGGGAGGAAGTCCAGGGCGAGGCGGCCCGCGCAGGCCTCCCGCCACTCCCGGTGGAGGGCGGCGTGGTGGTAGGAGGCGTTGTCTGCGATCACGACGGCGGGGCCGGAGGGCGCGGTGACCTGCCGCAGGTACTTCAGGAAGGCGAAGCAGGACTCCCCGTTGAACGACTTCGGCTCGCGCTGGCGCACGAACCGCCCGTCCCGCAGCCGGACGGCGCCGAAGTACCCCATGGAGGCGCTCGTGGGGTGGTGCCGCACGACGGGGTCGCGGTCCTCCGGCGGGACCCACATCCGGCACCGCGACCCGTACTGCTCGAACCGGACCTCGTCCATCGCCCAGAGGTCAACGCCGCTTCCCACGAGCGCCTGGAGTTTTTTTGTGGGCCGCCTTGGCGGCCTCGTCCCCCGCCAGGAGGGGGCGGGGCGTGCGGTACCGGAACTGGAGCTGGTGGAACAGGCGCTGGCACTGCCGGATGCCCAGGACCACGTCCCGCTCCCGCTCCAGGAACGCCGCGAGGGCCTTCCCGTCCCACAGGAACGCGCCGAGGCCGTAGTCCGCCGGGGTCCGCCGGAGGGCGGCGTTCACCGCCTTCAGGTCCCGCGGGGGCAGCCGCGGCGGTCGCCCCGGCCGCGGGGTCTCCTGGAGGCCGGCCAGCCCCAGCTCCTCGAAGCGATTGACCCACCGCTGCACGATCCGCGGGGAGTCCCCCAGGAGGCGGCCGACCTCGGGGCAGGACATCCCCTCGGCCACCAGGAGGACGCCGTGGAGGCGGTGGTCGTAGCGGGCGTCGGTCGATCGGCGGATCTCGTCCTGGAGCCCCAGGATGATCGTGAGGGCATCGGCGACGGTCAGGCGGCGGCGGGTCATGCCCCCGCATCTATGCGCAATTACTTAAGACGTTGCGTCTAGCAGTCCATCCGCGCGAGGTTCCTGGCTCTCTGCCACATGGGATGAGTTCATATACTACATGAAGTGATACTCTTGCACGTGCAAGCCCTGCTCAATCCTCCCC
>Ga0209751_10005027_pt1 | contig 12545 bp, 9 predicted proteins | sample RifCSP13_1_FD_184019 | JGI IMG/M metagenome (GOLD analysis project Ga0209751, IMG submission 184019) | Soil microbial communities from Rifle, Colorado - Rifle CSP2_sed 13_1 (SPAdes) (version 2) | ecosystem: Environmental > Terrestrial > Deep subsurface > Rock core/Sediment | place: Rifle... | reverse complement strand
CGGCGGAGCGGCGCCGTGTCGCGGATGAGGCGGAGGCGGACATCTCCGTGTCCATCCACGTGAACGCGGCCGCGCGCCCGCAGGCGCACGGATTTGAGGTCCTGGTCAGGCAGTGGAAGGACACCGCCGGTGCCGTCCTGGCCGCAGACATCCTGGAGGCGATCGCCGACCGCTTCCCCGACCGGCGCAACCGCGGGATCAAGCCGGCGACGCTCGCCGTGCTGCGGCAAACCCGGCCCGCCTGCCTGGTGGAGTGCTTCTTCATCTCCAATCCCGAGGAGCGCTCGCTGCTGGCCGGCCCGGAGATCCGCGCCGCGCTGGGAGAGGCCATCGCCCGCGGGTGCGACGCCTTCGTGCGGGGTCCCGGGCTTACGGCGCGCGCCGTCCCCGCAGCAGCAAGTAGAGGAAGAACGGAGCGCCGAGCAGCGCGGTCACCACGCCGACCGGCACCTCCGCCGGCGTGATGATCGTGCGCGCGATCAGGTCGGCCAGCACCAGCGTGACGGCTCCCGCCAGGGCGGCCGTGGGCAGCAGGACGCGGTGGTCCGGCCCGACCACGAGCCGCATCAGGTGGGGGATGACCAGGCCGACGAAACCGATCAACCCGCTCGCCGCCACCGCCGCGGCGGCCATCAGCGAGCCGCAGGCGAGGAGGATCCGCTTCACCCGGGGCACGTCCACGCCCAGCTGCAGGGCCCCCTCCTCTCCCACCTGCAGGACGTTCAGGTCGCGGCCGTAGAGCCAGGCCACGAGCAACCCCCCGAGCGCGTAGGGCGCGGCCATCGCGATATGCGCCCAGGAGCGCCCGGCGAATCCGCCCATCACCCAGAAGATGACGCGTTGCAGGCTCTCGCCGCCGGCCAGCTGCAGCAGGGAGATGATCGCGGAGAGAAACGCGCCGATGGCGATCCCGGCCAGCAGCAGGTCTTCCACCGGCACGTCGCTGCCGCGGCGGGCCAGGCGGTAGACGCCGTAGGAGACGGCCAGCGCGCCGAGGAAGGCGGCCAAGGGCACGGCGCCGATCGCGGCCGGCCCCGCGCTGATGCCGCGGACGATCGTGAGGGTAGCGCCCAGGGCCGCGCCGGCGGAGACGCCGATGATGTACGGGTCGGCCAGCGGGTTGCGGAAGAGCCCCTGAAAGACCGTGCCGGCACCCGCCAGGCTCAGGCCCACGAGCGCGGCCAGCACCACGCGGGGGAACCGCAGCGTCAGGATGATCGTGGCGGCCTCGGGCGGCCACGTCACCGGCAGCGGCACCCCCAGGGCGCGCAGCAGCACGCCGGCGACGGTGCGCAGATCGATCGAGACCGAACCGACCGCGACGCCGGCCGCCGCGGCCAGCGCCAGGAGGACGACCAGACCAATAAAGACGGGAAGCGGCCGGGCCCGCCGTGGGCGCGTGATCACGTGCGCCGCCGGGTCAGCGCAAAGAAGACGTCCTCCAGGGTGACCGGCCTTCCCTCCGCTCCGTCCACCGATGCCGTGAGTCTCGCGGGGTGATCCACCGCGATGATCCGGCCGCGGTCGATAATGGCCACGCGGCCGCAGAGGCGTTCCGCCTCCGCCATGTCGTGCGTGGCCAGCAGGACTGTCTTCCCTTCGCGTCCCAGGGAGATGATGAGGTCGCGCACCAGTCGCGCGCCGTACGGATCGAGGCCGAGCGTGGGTTCGTCCAGCAAAAGGACGGAGGGGTTATGCAGGACGGTCCGGGCGAGGGCCAGGCGCAGGCGCATCCCCGAACTGTAGCGGCTCACCAGGTCGTCGGCCCGCTCGTCGAGCCCGACCAGGTCGAGCAGCGCCGCCGCGCGCGCCGCCGCCTCGGCCCGCGGCAGGCCGTACAGATCCGCGAAGTAGAGGAGGTTTTCCCGTCCCGTCAGGCGGCGGTAGACGGCCCGGTCTCCCGCCAGGAGCGCGCCGATGCGCCGCCGCACCGCCTGCGGGTCGCGCCGCACGTCGAACCCCTCGACGAGCGCCGTGCCGTCGCTTGGCGCCAGGAGCGTGCTGAGCATCAACAGCGTCGTCGTCTTGCCCGCGCCGTTCGGCCCGAGCAGCCCCAGGCGTTCGCCGCTGGCAACGTCCAGCGTAAGGTGATCAACGGCGACGACCTCGGCCGCGGCGGCCGCGTGACCGGCGCGTGGATCGCGCTGCCGCGCCGGAAAGCGTTTGGTCAGCCCGCGCATGGCGATCGCGGGCACCGGCGAGGCATCCTTCACCGTGCGCTCACCGCAGCGCTTCGTCCTTGACCCGGACGTCGGGGTGGTCCCTGAGGTAGGCGGCCACGCGCTCCGCCAGCTTCGGCCCGATCACCGCGGCGATCTCCTCGACGGAAGCCTGGCGGATCTGCCGCACCGACCCGAAGTGGCGGATCAGGTCCCGCTTGCGCTTCTCCCCGATACCGCGGATGTCGTCGAGCACGGAGAAGACGATCCGCCGCTCCCGCAGCTTTTGGTGATAGACGTTGGCGAAGCGGTGCGCCTCGTCGCGTGCGCGCTGCAGCAGGCGCAGCGCCTGCCCGTCTTTGGGCAGCACCAGCGGCTCCGGCCGGTCCGGCGTAAAGACCAACTCCTGCTGCTTGGCCAGGCCGATCGCCGGGATGGACTGGTTGTACTCGAAGAGGACCTCCCGGGCGGCACTCAGCTGTCCCTTGCCCCCGTCGATCAGGATGAGGTCCGGGAGAATCGACCACTTCGGCTTCGCCGGTTCGTCCTTGTCCAGCCGCTCCTGCTCGTCGCGCGCCTGGGCGAACCGCCGCCGCAGCATCTCTTGCAGCATGGCGTAGTCGTTGGGCCCATCTGTCCACTTCATCTTGAAACGGCGGTAGTCGCTCTTCTTCGGCCTCCCGCCCTCAAAGACGATCAGCGAGCCCACCGCCTCGCCCGCCTGGAAGTTGCTGATGTCGTAGGCCTCCACGCGAAACGGCATCACGTCCAGGCGGAGGGCCTCCTGCAGTTCCTTCAGCGCCACGCCCTCCGGGCCCACGGTGCGGGCGCGCTCCTGGTGCAGGTAGAGCGCCGCGTTCTCGGCAGCCAGCTCCACGAGGCGGCGCCGGTCGCCCCGCTGCGGCACCTCCACGCTCACCGGCCCGCCGCGCCGCCGCGTCAGCCACGTCGCCAGCAGATCCTGGTCCTCGATCTCGTCCTGCACCAGGACCTCCCGCGGCAGGCCCGGCGCGTCCTCGTAGTACTGCTTGAGGAACTGGGAGAGGATCTGCCCGCGCGTCAGCCCCTGCGTCCCCACCAACAGGAAATGCTCCTGCCCCTGCACCCGGCCGGTGCGGATGAAGAACATCTGCCCGCAGGCGACATCGCCGGACTGCGCCACCGCGGCCACGTCGCGGTCCTCCAGGCCGGTCGAGGCGATACGCTGCCGCTCGTAGATCGCCTCCATCGCCTGGACCTGATCGCGCAGCTGCGCCGCCCGCTCGAACTCCGTGCGCTCCGCGGCCTCCTGCATCTGCCGCCGCAGGTCGTCCAGCAGGTCCTGCTGCTTCCCCTCCAGGAAGGCCGTGGCCTGGCGCACCTGCTCGATATACTGCTCTGCCGTGGCGCCCCAGGCGACGCACGGGGCGGTGCACTGCCCGATGTAGTAATCCAGACAGGGACGCGGCAGGTCGCGCGTGATCTCGATGGTGCAGGTACGCAGCTTGAACAGTTTCCGGATGGTGCGGATCGTCCGCCCCACCAGTTTGGGTTCGTGGTAGGGATAGGGCCCGAAGTATCGGCCGCCGTCTCGCACCACCTTGCGGGTCATCACGATCTTGGGGAAGGGCTCGTTCGTGAGCTTGATGTACGGGTAGGCCTTGTCGTCGGCCATCCGCACGTTGTACGGCGGCCGGTGGCGCTTGATCAGGTTGACCTCCAGGATCAGCGCCTCGACCTCGTTGTCCGTGGCCACGTAGTCGAAGTCGGCGATCTTCGACATGAGGTGCTGGATCCGCGGGTTCTCCAGGTAGCCGCTGTCCTGGAAGTACTGTCGCACCCGGCTGCGCAAGGAGGCCGCCTTGCCGACGTAGATCACGCGGCCCAGCGCGTCCTTCATCAAATACACGCCGGGCTGGGCCGGAATCAGTTTCAGCTTTTCGTGCAGATCGATCTGCGCCACGGTTCGATCATAGCATGGGGTCCGGCCTACCCCTGGAATCTCTTCCCGTCGCGTCGATGTTTCTTGCGACCACGATGTGTGACGGTGAGAACCATGGCGGCAAGGGAACGGGCACCCGCCCCGCACGGACGCCGGGTAGTCCGGGTCGGGCGAGACCTGCGCAAACGGGACATCGTCGCGGAGATCGCGCAGGTCGCCCGGCTCTTCCACCATCCGACGCGGGTAGGTATTCTCGCCATCTTGCTCAATGGAGAAACGACGACGAGCGACCTGGCGGCGCGCCTGGGCCTGGAGCCGGCCCGCATCTCCAGCCACTTGCGGATCCTGCTGGCGGAGAAGCTTGTGGCAGTCCGCGTTGCCGGGCGCCAGCACCGCTATGCGGTGAGCGCGGTCCGGATCGCCCCGGCTTTCGCCGTGCTTTCCTCCTTAGGGCCGCACCATTGGTGGCGCAGGCACGACGGCCCACCGCGTCTGACGCCGCGGGCCCGCACCCCGGACTTGAGGCGCGCCCGGACCTGCTATGACCACCTCGCTGGAATGACCGGCGTGCGTCTGCTCGACGCCTTCCTCCGTCGGGGGTGGGTGAAGCCTATCCCCGGGCAGGAACGCCCCCTCTATCGCCTCACGATGAAAGGGGCGCGGGCTCTCGTGAGACGGGGCGTCAATGTGATCCGCGCTCATCGTTTACGGCGGCGATTCGCTTGCGCGTGCCCCGACTGGATCGGGGGGAAGCCACACCTCGGCGGCTCTCTCGGGGCGGTGCTCCTGGAGGCTCTGCTACGCGCGGCGGTCGTGCACCGGGATGGCCGGACGCGACGGATTACCCTGGTCCGCCCGGTAGAGTCGTGGCTGGCGGGAAGAGCCGGCTGGACCCAGTGAGAGCGACCTGCGGCCTGCGGGCATGGCCTACAGGATGGCCAGCACCGCGCCGATGCGGCGTAGCCCTTCTGCCAATACGGTGGCTTCCATACCGTAGCCGACGCGGATGAAGCCGTCTAATCCGAAGTGGTCCCCGGGCACGACCAGCACGCTCTGCTCGGTGCGCAGACGCTCCGCCAGCGCGGTAGAGTTCACCGGCGCCCGATAGCGCAGCATCGCAATCGCGCCGGCCTCCGGCGGCGTCCAGGTGACCCGCTCTTCCTGCTCGGTGACCCAGGCCGTGAGCAGGCCGAGGTTGGACTGCAGCGTCAGGCGCGCCCGCTGCGCCAGGCGAGAGTGCACGCGCGGGGAGAGGGCCACGCGCGCCAGCATATCGCTGAGATGGGCGGGAGCGATGGTCGTGTAGTCGTGGCGCCCCCACAGGGCATCGATCGCCTCGCGCGGCCCCAGGACCCAGCCGATGCGCAGGCCGGGGAGTCCGTAGGCTTTGGACAGGCCACAGGTGACGAGGGTCCGCTCGTACCGTCCCCAGAACGTGGGGGTCAGGTCGCGGAGGATCTCGGCGCCGTGGTAGACCTCGTCGGCGACGATCCAGGCCCCCACGCGCCCGGCGGCGCGCACGACCGCATCCATCTCCTCGGGGGTGAGGACGGCTCCGGTGGGGTTGTTGGGATTGCAGACGACGATCGCCTTCGTCCGCGGACCGACCAGCGACTCGAGCGCGGCAATGTCGGGCCGCCATCCCTTGTCCGCCTGCAGCCACCAGGCGCGGACCTGGCCGCCGAAGCCCTGCGCCAGCCCGTGGATCTGCATGTAATTGGGCAGCATCAGGACGATCTCGTCGTCGGGTTCGACGAGCCACCAGGTCACCAGGAAGTTGGCCTCCGCGGTTCCGCTGGTCACCAGGATCTGGTCGGCAGGCGCGTCGGGGTAGAGTGCGGCGATGGCCTCCCGGAGTTCTGGGCTGCCGCGCGTGTGGCCGTACCCGAGCGCCTGGCGGGCGAGGACCTCTCGGATCCAGGAGTGGTCCACGAGGGAGGCCAGCGTCACGGGCATGATGCCACTCTCGCTGAGATTGTACGCCACCTCTGTCTCGTAGGTGGACTGCCAGCGTTCCATGGCAAAGGGGTCGAGCGGCATGTTCGCGCTGCGCCTCCGCGGGGTCTCTAGCGGGGCCGGCTGCGGGCTCCGGCCGCCGTCCGGCGCACCCGCCCGTTCCCGGACTGACCCCCGCGGGACCGACTCCCCGATCCCCGGGCTGCGGCTCGGCCGCCCAGCAAACGCTTCAGGAACTGTCCGGTGTAGGAGTGCGAGACGGCCGCCACCTCCTCCGGTGTCCCCTCAGCGATAACCTCACCGCCCAGTTCCCCACCCTCCGGGCCGAGGTCGACGATCCAGTCCGCCGTCTTGATCACGTCCAGGTTGTGCTCGATGACGACGACGGTGTTGCCCGCGTCGACCAGCCGGTGCAGGACCTGCAGCAGCCGCTCCACGTCGGCGAAGTGCAGTCCGACCGTCGGCTCGTCCAGGATGTAGAGGGTCTTCCCGGTGTCCTTACGCGACAACTCCGCCGCCAGTTTGACGCGCTGCGCCTCCCCACCGGAGAGGGTCGTGGCCGGTTGTCCCAACTTGACATAGCCCAGCCCGACGTCGTGCAAGGTCTGCAACTTGCGCCGGATCCGCGGCACGTTCTCGAAGAACGTCAGCGCCTCGTCCACGGACATCTCCAGGACGTGGGCGATGCTCTTGCCCCGGTACAGCACGTCCAGCGTCTCGCGGCTGTAGCGCTTCCCCTTGCAGACCTCACACGGCACGTAGACGTCCGGCAGAAAGTGCATCTCGATGCGGACGATGCCGTCGCCCTCACAGGCCTCGCAACGGCCGCCCCGCAGGTTGAAGGAGAAGCGGCCGGGCTTGTAGCCGCGCATGCGCGCGTCCGGCGTCTTGGCGAAGAGGTCGCGGATCAGGTCGAAGGTCTTGGTATAGGTGGCCGGGTTGCTGCGCGGCGTCCGCCCGATCGGCGACTGGTCGATGTTGATGACCTTATCGATCAGGTCCAGCCCGTCGATGCGCTCGTGCGCCCCGGCGCGCAGCCGGGCGCCGTGCAGGGCGTGCGCCGCCGCGCGGTAGAGGATGTCGTCCACGAGCGTGGACTTCCCCGACCCGGAGACGCCGGTGATGCAGACGAAGAGGCCCAGGGGGATCTGCACGTCGATCCCCTTCAGGTTGTGCTCGCGGGCGCCGCGGACGATCACGGTGCCGTCCGCGCGCGGCCGGCGGCGCGGCGGGATGGGGATGCTCCGCCGGCCGGAGAGGTAGAGCCCGGTGATGGAGTGCGGGTGCCGGGCCACGGCCTCCGGCGTCCCGCTGACGATGATATGGCCTCCATCCGCGCCCGCGCCGGGGCCGATGTCGATTACCCAGTCCGCGGCGCGGATCGTCTCCTCGTCGTGCTCCACGACCAGGATGGTGTTCCCCAGGTCGCGCAGGTGCTTCAGCGTGTCGATCAGCCGGTGGTTGTCGCGCTGGTGCAGGCCGACGCTCGGCTCGTCCAGGACGTAGAGGACGCCCATCAGCCCCGACCCGATCTGCGTGGCCAGGCGGATGCGCTGCGCCTCGCCGCCGGAAAGGGTGGTGGCGGTGCGGTCCAGCGTCAGATAGTCCAGGCCGACGTTGACCATGAAGCCCAGGCGGGCGCGGATCTCCTTGAGGATCTGATGGGCGATCAGCTGCTCCCGCTCGGTGACCTGCAGATCGGCGAAGAACTGCTGGGCCTGGCGGATGGTCAGGGCGGTCAGTTCGGCGATGTTCAGCGTCCCCAGGCGGACGGCCAACGACTCCGGCTTCAGCCGCGTACTTAGGCAGGTCGGGCAAGGCAGAGTGGTCATGAAGCGCTCGGTCTCCTCGCGGATGTACTCGGAGTCGGTCTCCTTGTACCGTCGCTCCATCTGGTTGACCACGCCCTCGAAATAGGTATCGTAGACGCGCAGCGCGCCCCACTTGTTGTGGTAGCGTACGCGGATCGGTTCCTCCGAGCCGCGCAGCAGCACCTCGATGAAGGCCTTGGGCAGCTTGCGCACCGGGGTTTTCATGTCCATGTTGTAGTGCGCCGCCAGCGACTGCAGCAGTTCGTAGTAGTACTCGCTCGTGGAGTCGGCCCACGGCACCACGGCCCCGTCCATCAGGGAGAGGTTGCGGTCCAGCACCATCTCCGGGTCGATCTCCTGCTTGAAGCCCAGGCCGGAACAGGTCGGACACGCGCCGTAGGGGCTGTTAAAGGAGAAGATGCGCGGCTCGATTTCAGGAAGTACCGTGCCGTGCTCCGGACACGCGAACTGTTGACTGAACACGAGCAGGTCTTCGCCGTTGCGTGAGGGGGCGGGGGGACGCCCTCCGGCTTCGAAGACGTTTTGACTCGCCGTCGGGCGTCCCCCCGCCCCCTCACCATCAGGCAGCACATGCACGTACGCAATCCCCTGGCCGAGCTTGAGGGCCGTCTCCACAGAGTCGGCGAGCCGCGTCTTGACATCGGGATGGATGACGATGCGGTCGACGACGACTTCGATGTCGTGCTTCTTGTTCTTGTCCAGCGGGATCTCTTCGCTGAGGTCGTAGACGCTGCCGTCCACCCGCAGGCGAACGAAGCCTTGGCGCCGCAGGTCGTCGAAGAGCTGACGGTACTCGCCCTTGCGGCCGCGTACAATCGGCCCCAGCACCTGGATGCGGCTCTCCTCCGGCAACGCCAGCACGCGATCGACGATCTGCTCCCGGCTCTGCCGGACGATCGGGCGGCCGCACTTCGGGCAGTGGGGCTGGCCCACGCGCGCGTAGAGCAGGCGCACGTAGTCGTAGATCTCAGTGACGGTACCGACAGTGGAGCGCGGGTTGCGCGGCGCGCCCTTCTGGTCGATGGAGACCGCCGGGGAGAGGCCTTCGATGTAGTCGACGTCCGGCTTCTCCATCAGCCCCAGGAACTGGCGGGCATAGGCGGAGAGGGACTCCACGTACTTGCGCTGCCCCTCGGCGTAGATGGTGTCGAAGGCGAGCGAGGACTTCCCGGACCCGGAGATGCCGGTAAGCACGACGAACCTGTCGCGCGGGATCTCGACGGTGACGTTCTTCAGGTTGTGCTCGCGCGCCCCGCGCACGATGATCCGGTCCAGCGGCATCCTATTTCCCGCGCCCCCTACCCGGCATCCGGCCGGGGCGGCCCCGCCGCCCCCCGCCCATGCCGCCCCGCCCGGGCCCGCGGCGCCCGCGGCCCGTCGCGAAGAACGGCTCGCCCAGTCCCCGCCGCAGTTCCTGCACCTGGTCGCGCAGCGCCGCCGCCTTCTCGAACTCCAGGTTGGCGGCGGAGCGACGCATCTCCCGCTCCAGCGCCTCGATCGTCTGCTCCAGTTCCTGCGGCGAGAGCATCAGCAGGCGGGCCACGTCCCACGGCACCTTCGCCCGCTGGGTCTCCGCCAACTTGATTAGTTCCTGCGCCGTCAGCACCTCGGTGGAGGGCTGATACGTTTCGATCTCCTCGGCGACCTGCGCGATGTCGATCAGATCGCGGATCGGCTTGGTAATGGACTGCGGCGTAATCCCGTGCTCTTGATTGTAGCGAACCTGGATCTCGCGGCGCCGGTTGGTCTCCTCGATGGCCCGCTTCATCGACTCGGTGACCTCGTCGGCGTAGAGGATCACCCGCCCGGAGATGTGCCGCGCCGCCCGCCCCATCGTCTGGATCAGCGAGGTCTCGGAGCGGAGGAACCCCTCCTTGTCCGCGTCCAGGATGGCCACCAGCGAGACCTCCGGCAGGTCCAGCCCCTCCCGCAGCAGGTTGATCCCCACCAGGACGTCGTACGTGCCCAGGCGCAGGTCCTTGAGGATCTGCACCCGCTCCAACGTCGCCACCTCCGAGTGCAGGTAGTGCACCTTCAGCCCCATCTCCTGGAGGTAGGCGGTGAGGTCCTCGGCCATACGCTTGGTCAGAGTCGTGACCAGCGTGCGCTCACCCTTCTCCGCCTGGGCTTTGATCTCGGCGATCAGGTCGTCGATCTGTCCCTTGGCCGGCCGCATCTCGACATAGGGGTCCACCAGGCCGGTGGGGCGGACGATCTGCTCCACCACGCGCGCGCTGACCTCGTACTCGAACGGCGCCGGCGTCGCCGAGACGAAGACCCCCTGGCTGACCAGCGGCTCGAATTCCTCCCAGGAGAGGGGGCGGTTGTCGATCGCCGAGGGCAGACGGAAGCCGAAGTCCACCAGGTTCTGCTTGCGGGAGCGGTCGCCGTCCACCATTCCCTTCAGCTGCGGCACCGTGACGTGGCTCTCGTCCAGGAAGAGCAGGAAGTCGCGCGGGAAGTAGTCGATCAGGCAGCCCGGCCGCGTCCCCGGAACCCGCGCGTCCAGGTGGCGGGAGTAGTTCTCGATGCCCGGGCAGGTGCCGGTCTCCCGGAGCAGCTCCATGTCGTAGCGGGTGCGGAACTCCAGCCGCTGCGCCTCCAGCAGCTTGCCCTGCGCCCGGAACCAGGCCACGCGCTCCCGGAGTTCCTCCTCGATGGTCTGCAGCGCCCGCTCCAACCGCTCCTCGGTGGTCACCCAGTGGCGGGCCGGCCAGATCGCCACCACGGGCTTCTCCCCCAGGACCTCGCCGGTGAGGGCATCGACCTCCATGATCCGCTCGACCTCGTTGCCGAAGAGCTCCACCCGCACCGCCCGCTCCTCGTAGGCGGGGTGGATCTCGATGACGTCGCCGCGCACGCGGAAGCGGCCGCGGGTAAAGTCGATGTCGTTCCGCTCGTACTGGATGTCCACCAACCGGCGGAGGATCTCTTCCCGCGAGCGCCGCTCCCCCTTGCGGATGAGGAGCATGACTTCCTTATAGTCCTCCGGCCGGCCCAACCCGTAGATGCAGGAGACGGAGGCGACCACGATGACGTCCCGCCGCTCCATCAGGGCCTTGGTGGCGGCGTGGCGGAGGCGGTCGATCTCGTCGTTGATGGAGGCGTCCTTGGCGATGTAGAGGTCGGTCTGCGGGACGTACGCCTCCGGCTGGTAGTAGTCGTAGTAGGAGACGAAGTAGCGCGCCGCGTTCTCGGGGAAGAACTCCCGGAACTCGCTGTAAAGCTGCGCCGCCAGGGTCTTGTTGTGGGCGATCACCAGGGTGGGCCGCTGCAGCCGCTCGATCGCCCGAGCTGCCGAGTAGGTCTTCCCGCTACCCGTAACCCCCAGCAGCGTGGTCCACCGGTTCCCGGCCTCCAGGCTTTCGACCAGTTCCTCGATCGCCTTCGGCTGGTCGCCGCGCGGCGCCATGTCGGTGACCATTTTGAACATGGGCATAAAGACATTTTATCATCAGGGGTCACGACCGGGCCACCCTCCCCCTCCAGACCGCGCCATCCGGGGCCTCCTCCGGAGAGCCGGCCGGCAGGTAGGGTTGCCCCCCTCCCGCGGCGAAACAAGGGGGGCCAGAAGACAGCCTGTTCCGGGAAAGGAAGGGGAAGGGCATGCCGCGTGGGACTGTGAAGTGGTTTAACGCCGAGAAAGGCTACGGGTTCATCACACCCGACGAAGGCGGCAAAGACGTCTTCGTGCATCATTCGGCGATCCAAATGGAGGGGTACAGGACCCTGGCCGAAGGGCAGAAGGTCGAGTACGAGATCACCCAGGGACAGAAGGGACCCCAAGCCGCGAACGTCCGCCCCGCCTAGTTTCCCCCCAGGAGACTGATGCAGGGTCGTCCGCATCGCCCGATCCGGATTGCCGTGATCGGGGCACGGCAGACTTCTGCCCACCTGGCTGCGGCGGCCGAAGCCATCGGCCGCGAGATCGCCCGACGCGGCGGCATCCTACTCTGCGGCGGCATGACCGGCGTCATGGAAGCAGCGGCCCGCGGGGCGACGGCCGCCGGTGGGGTAGTGGTCGGCATTCTCCCCACCGACACCGCGGAGGAAGGCAACCCCTACCTGACCATCCCCCTACCCACCGGTATGGGCGAGGCCCGCAACGTCATCCTCGTGCGCTCGGTGGAGGCGATCATCGCCGTCGGCGGGGCCTATGGCACGCTCTCGGAGATCGGCCACGCGCTGAACCTGGGGGTGCCGGTGATCGGCTTGGAGACCTGGCATGTCAGCCAGGAAGGCGTGACCGAGCCCGATCCGGTCCGCCGCGCGAAAGACGCACTTGAGGCTGTGGAGTGGGCCTGGGAGGCAGCCTGGGAACGCCGCCGCTAGCCCGGCGTTAGCGCTGCGTCACGATCACGACTGCGGGCTCTGAGGAGCGTCCCGCTGCGTCCACCGCCCGCGCCGTGATCGTCAGTTCGGTCCCGGGGAGGCGGGTGGACGGGCTGATGATGACCTGCCAGTTGCCCGCCCGGTCGGCCGTGACCGTCACCTCGCCGTAGGTCCCCCGCTGGCTGCCTCCCGGCCCGAGCATCCGGTAGACGACCCGTACGACCACCTGGAATCCGGGCGGCGCCGTACCGCGGATCACGAGCGGGACGCCCACTTGGGCGCCGGGAGCGGGGACGGTGATCGCGGGTGGCGCGACGCCGCTGGCGACGATCGTGAGCTTGACCG
>Ga0209751_10005026_pt1 | contig 12545 bp, 13 predicted proteins | sample RifCSP13_1_FD_184019 | JGI IMG/M metagenome (GOLD analysis project Ga0209751, IMG submission 184019) | Soil microbial communities from Rifle, Colorado - Rifle CSP2_sed 13_1 (SPAdes) (version 2) | ecosystem: Environmental > Terrestrial > Deep subsurface > Rock core/Sediment | place: Rifle... | reverse complement strand
CTCCAGGGTTACGATGAGCATGATCCCGACACCCGGCCACGCGCGCGTATCCCGTTTATTGACGTCGCGGCGCAAGAACCACCCTTGCCGCCCATGTTTGCATTCATGAAGACGCCGATGTGGGAGCGGACCGACGACGATACGAAAGAAGGATTTGCGGAGATTGTCGAGCAGCTGGGAAGCCAAGTCGAAGAGGTGGAGCTGTTTCCCTCCGCAACCGAAGCATGGCAGTGGCACCAGACGATAATGGCGGCGGAGATGGCAGCGAACCTAGAGCGGGAGTGGAACGCGGGACGCGATCGCCTGTCCGAACAACTGCGCGCGCAAATTGAACGTGGCCGCGAGGTGCGCGCGGTCGATTATCAGCGGGCAATCAGCCGGATCATGCCCATTCACGAAAGCCTGCTAGAGCTTTTCGAGCAACGCTACGATGCGATCCTGACGCCCGCCGCTCCAGGGCCGGCGCCCAAAGGTCTTGCATCGACCGGAGACCCTTCCTTCTGCACGCTCTGGACGCTCTGCGGCATGCCCTGCATCAATTTGCCGCTTCTGCAAAGCGCCAACGGTCTTCCCCTTGGCGTTCAGCTCGTCGGCCCGCGCCACGGGGACGCGCGCCTGCTGCGCACGGCAAAATGGTTGGCAGCGAAGATGGCGGAAGGCTGAAAAGCAAAAAATTGAGGATGGAGGATCGCGGTTCGAGAGCCTCGCCGCCCCGAGGAAGATCGAGGGGAAAAACGCCATCTTCCATCATCGATCGTCGATCCTCGGCCCATGGGATTTTCCTCGATTTCCATCACCACTTGACCAGATTGACCAGCCCAAGGCTGATCCACGGCACGTACGTCACTAAAAGCGTGACCAACGCCAGCACCGCCGTGAACGGCCAACCCGCTTTGAAGACCTCCCAGAACGGGATGCGCGCGATGGTGGCGACGGTAAAGAGCACAGTTGCAACGGGCGGGGTCTGCTGGCCGACGCCGAGATTGATGGTCACGATGATGCCGAAGTGGATCGGGTCGACGCCGATCTGGCGGATGAGAGGCATCACGATGGGGACAATGAGGATGATCGCCGCCGCCGAGTGGAGAAACATCCCCGCGATGAAGAAGAAGATATTCAAAAAGATCAAGATCAAATATTTATTCGACGTCGTTTCGAGAATCAGGCGGGCAAACTTTTGCGGGATTTGCTCGCTGGTGAGGAACCAGCCGAGCACGGCGGAAGCGGCGACGATGAGCATGACCACGGCGGTCTGTCCGGTGGAATCCTGCAGCACGCGGGTGATCTCGCGCGCCGGCAGCTCGCGGTAGATAAGGGCGCCTATGATGAGCGCCGCCACCACCGCTAGGGCCGCGACCTCCGCCCCAGATGACCACCGGAATGAACAGCGCCCAGAATGCCTGTATGGTGGATTTTCCCACCAGACGCAAAGAGAAATTTTGCTCCACCGGCAGATTAAATTTGCGCGCGTAGTAATAGCTGAGCGCCATCATGGCGCCGCCGGCGATGAAGCCGGGAAGAAATCCCGCGAAAAAGAGCTTGGCCACGGACACTTCGGCCATCCAGGCGTAGATGATCATGGGAATGGACGGGGGAATTAGAATGGCGGCCGATGCGGCGTTGGAAACTATCGCCGCGCTCAGCGCTCTCGGATAACCGCGCTTCTCCATCGCCGGGATCACGACATTGCCGATGGCGGCGGCGTCCGCGACGGACGAACCTGAGATCTCGCTCTGAATCATAGTCGCGACCACCGTCACCATGGCCAGCCCGCCGCGGATGAAGCCGACCAGGCTATTGGCCAAATTGACCAGCCGAAGCGAGATGCCGGAGGTATCCATCAGACCACCGGCGAGAATGAAAAGCGGAATGGCGAGCAGGGGAAAACTCGAAGCGCCGGAAAAAAGATTTAACGGCACCACGCTGAGCGATGCCGTTCCCTTCCACAACAGAAAAAGTATCGTGGTGATCGAGAGGCCGAAGCCGATGGGGACGTTAATCAGCGTCAGGAGAATGATTATTCCGAGGATGAGCCACTCCACGCCGTGTCCGCTCCTTTCCGTTGTGCTCTGCCGAAGGTCAATTGATGCAAGCGGCGAAGACTGATCAGCAGCATGAGCGCGCCGGAAATGGGCAGCACGCTGTAGACCCAACCCATCTTCACCCACTCCAGCGACACTGCGGTTTCGTCGCCCATCTTCCGCACTAGGAGCAGCCCGTAATAAAGCAGCACGATTTGAAATCCGAGAACTAAGAACTCGGCGACGATCTCCAGTTTCTCTCGCGTGGCCGGCATGAGACGGGCTACGAAGGTCTCGAAGCCGATATGGCGGCGCTGGTATGAAGCCGAGACGGCGCCGTAAAAGGTCAACCAGACTAGCAGGTAAGAAGCGAACTCATCGTACCACGCCAGCGACGCATCGATGACGTAACGGAAAAAGACTCCCAGGCAAACCAACACCACCATCAGCGCGAGCAGAAACGTCGCCCACCACTTGACACCGTCGATGAATCGCCCGAAGTATCGGTCCATATATATACTAAGAGAAGGTCGAAGATGGAGGATGGAGGATGGCGCGATCCTCGATCATCAATCCTCTATCCTCGACCCGGCGCCCGTGAGCGACGCGACTCAGCATCGGGCGCCCTAGCGCAGCGATTGGATCAGCTTGATGAGATCGCTTCCACCCGCCACTTCCTTGCCGAAATCCTCGTAGATGGCCGCCGAGGCCTTGATGAAGACGTCCTTGTCTACTTCGTTGGCCTTCATGGGAGGCGCCAGCTTGCCCATTAGTTCTTTATCCAGACGCTCGCCCTGTGTTCGAGCAAAGTCCCCTATTTCCCAGCCGATCTTGGAAAGTTTGGCTTGGATATCGGTGGGGAGTTTTTTCCAAAAATCCTCGCCCACCACGAGGTACGCAGGGGTGTAGACGTGTCCGCTCAGCGAAAGGAATTTTTGCACCTCCTGAAACTTGGCGGAGGCGATCTGGGGAAAGGGATTTTCCTGTCCGTCCATGACTCCGGACTGAAGCGCCGAATAGACCTCAGCGAAAGGCATTGGAGTTGGATTGGCTCCGTAGGCCTTGAACATTTTGACTCGCCACACCCCGCCCGGCACGCGGAGCTTGATTCCCTTCAGATCATCGGGCCTTACGATGGGCCGAACATTGTTCGTGATGTGGCGGAATCCGTTCTCCCACACCCCCAGGACTCTGACTCCTTTTGCCGGCAGGCCGCCGAAGAGCTGGTCTTGGACCTGTTTGCTCTCCGCCACTTTCTTCATGTGGGCTCGGCTGACAATGGCGTAGGGCATGTCAAACACGCCGAATTTGGCATCCACGGTGCTCATGACCGTTGAGGGAGCGACCATCTCCGGGGCACCGACCTTGATTCCCCGCATCATCTGCTCGTCGGTGCCGAGCTGGCTCGAGTGAAAAACCTTCACCTCCACCCTACCTTTTAAGTCGGAGTTGACCCTCCTGGCGTACTCGTCAGCCATGAGGGCAAAGATCGAGTTTGGACCAGGGAATCCTACATGGCCGAGCCGGATGGTGGTCGTTTGCGCCCGTACCGATGGAATCCAGAGACCTGCCAAGACTAGAATAAGAGCAGTAACCAACATTCGCTTCATGTCATTATCTCCTTTCTCGTCGGAAGTGACCCTCGCAACAAATCCCCCTTTCATCCCCCTTTTGCAAAGGGGGAAAGAGGGGGATTTCTCAGCTCTATGCTCCGTGCTCTATGGTTCTCGCTTAGATTTCATCGGTTTTTCGTGCGCGCCTCGTCGAGAATCCGCTCGGCCCTGCTGAGGTTGAACACGCCGCAGATGCAAAAGCGCGCCATCGTGCGCGTGACTTCCGCCGGGCTGCGGCGGTTCTCCTTGACCCACTCGATCATTTTTTTGACAAAACTTGCCGAGAGCATGCCGTGGCCGCACATGGTCGAGAGCTCGAGCACGGTGGCGTCCGGCAGCCGGTCCACGCGCCCGCAAAAGCCCAGGGAATACTCCACGCTGTGGCGGGCGATGCCCGTTTCACGGCAGCAACGCTGCGCCTCTGCCATCGGCGCGCTGATGTTCACCGACACTCCGAGATTTGCGGCCCGGACCTCATCGACGAACGCTTTCATATCCTCGTAATTCTCGAAGACCGCAGCCACTGTTGTATGACCCTCGATGCCCGCGATGACTTCCTCAGGATTGGCAAGCTGGTCGCGCTTCCAATGGGCCGTCGGGTTCAAATCCCGGTGTGGCCGGAGGACGCCGCCCTTGGTAGCATCGCCGATGTTCACCGGATTGTGCTTCAGCGCCAGACGCAAGAACGCGCGATACTTCGTGATCAGATCGTCATCGTTGACGCCGCGGCTCGCCATGGCAAAAACGATAAAGTCGTCGTTGACCGGCGCCGGGTTGGGCGGCCTTTCAAAGGCGTAGTGTTCGCTATAGCGGTGCAGCGTGTTTGTCATGTCAACATTGTTTCGAATGTTTGTAATAAATTTCCCTCGCCCGCTTGCGGGAGAGGGCGAGGGTGAGGGTTAGTTCGAGCGGACCACCCTCACCTCTATCCCCTCCCTCCAAAGGAGGGCGAGGAAGTATAATATATTGCGCTCCGGTTAATCATGGACATGCGTGACTCGTCCAAGTCCCAGATTGGTCTTACCCCGATACGCGGGATAACCCTCTCGCTCCAAGATCTCCCCTAGCGGCTCCTCGCCGACGCCATCGCAGCGGGTCGAAACGCCGATGCTGATCACCGTTTCCACTTCGCGGGAAAGCTCTTTCATTCTTTTCAAGACCGCCGGCACCGCTTCGAGCTTGGTCTTGATCTCGACGATGGCTGAAAGAATCTTCTCGTTGAGGATATCCGGTCGAATAAGACCGCGGATAGGATCGCTCATGAGCGAGGTGACCGGATTGTTGCTTTCGAACGCGACGCCCAGCTCGGCCAAGGCTTTGGTGACGCGCTCGATGTCGCGAAAGCGCGCGCCGATTCCGGGGCGGCCAAACTCCACGACGAAGCCCGCTTCGCCTTCCCTTACTCGATTGGTGACATCGTTGGTCTTGACCTCCGCCGTTCCTCGTCCGTGAATCCCTGTCGACTCGTGCGGCACCTGCGGATCGGAAAAGGCGCGCCGAACCACCCGCGGCCAACTCAATTCCTCCGGAACGATGGCATCAGTGGGACAGATGTCAGGCTCCGGGTCGAAGCGGAAGCGAAAAAATTTTGCCGTCTTGCGGACTGCGCGCACGAATGTGGGATTGAGGTGCTCCTTCGACATGCCGCGGTAGCAGGTAAAACACTCCACGCATTCATCCCCGTTGACCCGCGCGCGGTTGCTCGCCGGATCAATGTAGATCGCGCCCATCGGGCAGACCGGCAGACAATTGCCGCAGGCGACGCACTTGTTTGGGTCGATTCTCATCGGCCTTGCCCCAATCCGCCCGGCGCCGTCTGCAAAAGATAAGTCTCAGCCGCCGCCAAGCCGGCGCCCAGGGGCACTGCGACTCCGAAACTCGTCAGCGTCATCTCCACGCCGGCGAGCGCGCCGAGCAGCTCGAGCTCGTTCAAGCTCCCCAGGTGGCCGATGCGAAAAATTTTTCCTTTGACGTCCCCGAGTCCGGGACCCAGGGGAAGCTCCAGGGTTTTCTGCGCGTGGGCGAGATATGCGTCGGAATCGAATCCATCGGGCAAGCACACCGCGGTCAAAGTGTTCGACGATTCTTTGATGTTTTTCGCAAGCATTCTTAATCCCATCGCCGTAACCGCGCGGCGGCAGGCCTCGGCCAGGCGAGCGTGGCGAGCGAACACATTTGGCAACCCTTCCTCTTCCAGCATCGCCAGGCTTTCTTTGAGTCCAAAAATCAACGCGGTCGCTGGGGTGTAAGGGAATTCACCCCGCGCGTTGCGCTCGAACACCGGCGCCCAGTCCCAAAAATAGCGCCCGCATCTCGCCGACCGGTTTGCTTCCCGCGCCCTTGGGCTCACTGCCAGGATCGCCATTCCCGGCGGCAGCATGAGTCCTTTCTGAGGACCGGTGAGCGCAACATCGACCCGCCACTCGTCGAAACGAAAATCAGTACATGCCAGAGAGCTGACGACGTCGACGAGGAGGAGCGCGGGATGATCCGCGCGATCCATCGCGCGGCGAATCGCACCGATGTCGGTGACGACACCGGTGGAAGTCTCGCAGTGCAGCACCAGTACGGCGCAGAGCCGGCGATCTTTGTCTGCGCGCAGCCGTTCTTCGACCTGTTCGGCGGAAACCGCGGCGCCATAGGGAACTTCGAGCCGCTCGACTTCGATCCCGTGGGCGGCAGCGGTGTCGCAGAAGCGCGCGCTGAAGTGGCCGTTGACGCAGCCCAGCACCCGGTCGCCCGGCGAGAGCGTGTTGACCACGCAGGATTCCCAGGCGCCGGTGCCGGAGCCTGGGTTCAGGACAATTTCACCACTCGAGGTTTGAAATACCTTTTTAAGACCTTCCAACACCCCTTTGAGCAGGTTGGCGAATTGCGGCCCCCGATGATCGATGAGGGGTTGCGACATGGCGCGCATAACCCTGTCGGGAACCAGCGTGGGACCGGGAATCTGTAGAAACGGGCGGCCAGGCATAGGATGGCGCACGCTAACTAATATTCACCTGTTATGTCAAGCGGGGGGGTCCGTTCCGAAGATAGAGGATGGAAGATCGAGGATCGAAAAATTCTATCCTCCATCATCGATCCTCTATCCTCGACTTTAACTGACATGGCTCCAGCCGTGTGATCGGTTGGCGGATGGTGTACAGATGACTTTCGTCCAGCATGACCATAATTGTACGGCCGTGGGTTGCCCGATCACGCAAACAACGCCAGTTCCGGAGTTCAATACAGCAGTTCATCACGGAACTACAGTTCCCAACCCATGACAAAAATAGCAGAGCCGGTCCGCTTTGGCTAAGACTATCCGTCCCATCTCAAGCTCCGTCGTGGGTGGCAGAAGGCTTGCGTAACAAATTGTGAATAGACCCGGAACGGAGGGATTCGATGAAAAAAATCATTGTCGTTCTTCTAATGGCTCTTGCAGCCACCATCCTTCAGAATGTGCCAGTGTCGGGAAACGAATTCAAACAACGGGAGGCCATCATAGCCCAATACAAGAAATGGCTCGATAGCTTAGGGCCGGAGGGGTCCAAATTCTGGGTTCGCCTCGACCCCCGACAGCGACCGCATCGGCTGTATCTCGGCGAAGGCTTCTATCGCGCCGACCCTCGAACCCAGGAGCGATTTGTCGATACGTTTTCTAACTATCTTGCCGGCCACCCGGAAAAGTTTATGCTTATCGATCTCTTCGATGCCACCACAAACAAGGCGGTAGGCGAGTATGGCTTTGGCGGGTTTAAACTCTATCCACAGCGAGTTCTTGGCGCGGACAGCGCGCAAAAGCGGAATTAGACAGTATGGGGTCGCGCTCGCGCCCACACAATGACGCTTTACAATCATCGCCGATCTGGCCGCCGCTTTCATCACACGCACATGCGCGCCGTGAGATTACCGGGACTTATTTTTCGTTTGGCGGTAAGCCTGATTTCAATCCTGGTTATTCCCCTTCCCGTCTCCCCACACAACGGCGAACTCGACTCCTTCGGATGTCACTACGGCAGAGAACGCAATGACTATCACTGCCATGAAGGGGTGTTTAAGGGAGGCAGTTTCGATTCTAAAATTCAGATGATTCGCCTCCTCAAAGCGCAATTCCTCGATCTAGGCCGTCCTTGGCCTTACGGAGAAATCACAGAACAAGACATCACTTCTACCCACCCTGAGAAAAACTGACCGGAAGCGGTAAAGTTCCGTCACTCTCAATCTTTGGACAGCGTGTAATTTGCAGCGACTCGTCTTGATCAGCTGAAGATAGAGGAGAGGATGGAAGATCGAGGATCGAAAAATTCTATCCTCCATCATCGATCCTCTATCCTCGACTTTAACTGACATGACTCCAAGCGTGGTAAGAGCTGCGCACCAACGGCCCGGACTCGACATGGCGGAAACCGAGCAGTTCACCCGCGGTCTTGAATTCCTTGAATTCCTCGGGGCTCACGTAACGCTCGACACGCAACTGACGATTCGACGGTTGGAGATACTGTCCGATGGTGACGATGTCGACTTCATGCTCGCGCAAATCACGCAGCGTCGTCATCACTTCATCGCCAGTCTCGCCAACCCCGACCATGAAGCCAGACTTGGTAAGCATGTCGCCGCGCATTTTCTTCGCTTCTCTTAGAATACCCAGCGAGCACTCGTAAGTGTGACCGGGCCTGACTTTGCCGTAGAGGCGCGGGACGGTTTCGATGTTGTGGTTGAGGATTTCGATTCCCGAATCGACGACGGCTTTCAGCGCGGCCAGGTTGCCCTCGAAATCCGGGATTAATAATTCGACGCGAATGCCGGGATTCAGGTTCTTGATCCAGAAGACCGTTTTGGCAAAGTGGCCAGCCCCGCCGTCGGGGAGATCGTCGCGGTTGACCGAAGTGACGACAATGTGATCGAGGCCGAGATCTTTAACGACCAGCGCGACGTTGCGCGGCTCTTCGGGATCGAGCGCCAACGGCCTGCCTTTGTCGATTGAACAAAAGCGGCAGCCGCGCGTGCAGGTATCGCCGAGTATCAAAAACGTCGCCGTCTTATTTCCCCAACACTCGCCGATGTTCGGACAGCGCGCTTCCTCGCAAACCGTGTGAAGATTTTTCTCCCGCAGGATACGCTTTAGCCGAAGATAGTTTGCATCTCCGGGAGCTTTGACTTTGATCCAGTCGGGATGGCGGCGGGGCATTTCAACTCACTTGAGGATGGAGGATCGAGGATGGAGGATCGCGATCTTCGATCCTCCATCTTCCATCCTCGGCGAAGTGGCTTTCTTTGACCTCTGAGTAACCAAAGAGATCAGCGAAGTGATGGAGAAAACTGTCGCGGACTTCGCGTTGATCCGGTTCGGCGCCGAGTTCCCTCGCCATCGAGGTGACCTCCGCCCACGAGAGGCCGCATGGAATGATGCGCTTGAAGTAACCCAGATCCGTATTCACGTTGAGCGCCAAGCCGTGATAAGTGATGCAGCGGCGCACGGCGACGCCGATGGCGGCGATCTTCCGATCGCCGATCCAGATGCCGGTAAACGGCGGCCGGCGTATTCCTGCGAGACCGAAGTCTTCGAGCGTGCGAATGGCCGTCATCTCCAGATTTCTAAGGTAACGGTGCACGTCCTTGCGCAGCTTCGAGCGTAAATCGATGATCGGGTAAGCCACCAACTGCCCACGCCCGTGATACGTCACATCCCCACCGCGGCTGGTGCGGTAAACCGGCACTTCCTCTGGGGCAAGAACATTGGACTCGTTACCGCCGCGTCCGAGGGTGTAAACATGGGGATGTTCAACGAAGAGCAGAATGTCGGGGGATGACTCGCACTGCTTAAGTTCGACGAGTCTCTCTTGCAGCGCCAGCGCCGCGAGATATTCCATTCGGCCGAGATCTTTGTAAAGCAGTTCGAACATCGCGCTCTTTACTTTTATCGTCCGTGAACTGATCTTTCAAGTTCCGGCACGCCAACACGACCGACCGTAAGGTCGTTCTCCCGTACTGATTTTGCCTTGCCCTTTCGCCGCCATATCGCGTAGAATCCGGCGGAGCGCTAGACATCTAGCTTCAAAGCTAGACCATGTAGAAGTCCAATGACTCCGACAGATGTAAATACCTTACCGCCCCAGCTTCCTTTCGATGATGAGGTGGTGGAGACATTTCTCAATTTTTCGGAAGGTTATTATTTCGACTGTAAGAGGTTGGCGAAACTGGATCGAGTCATCAGACGCCGTTGTTTTCTCAACGGTTTGGAAAACAATAGACGCAGACGGACTAAATATCTAAAAGGAAAAGAGTTTTTGATCCGGTTCTTATCCGATCAACTTGCGAAACTGCGCGGATTCTTCTTCCTTTGATCCCGCCGGTCGCGTGCAGTCGCCGAAATTGGAGAGGCTGTTTTTGTTGACTCATGAAAACGGTTGCTCGCAAAACTCCTGGTAACATTTCTGCCTCCAGTTACGCGGTTTTGGTGGACAGCATTGGCGAGTTATTGGCAGCGGCCCGTCATTCCGCCGCCCGCACGGTCAATGCGCTGATGACGGCGACCTATTGGGAGATTGGCCGGCGCATCGTCGAGTTTGAACAAAGAGGTAAGAAGCGGGCCGGATATGGTCAGGCGTTGCTGAAGCGCCTTGCTAGCGATCTCACGGCAAGATTCGGCCGCGAGTTTGGAGTTGACAACCTGGAGTTGTTTCGTGCTTTTTACCTGACCGATCCACCCCGGCAGATTTCCGAGACGTTGTCGCGGAAATCCGAATCTCCGATTCGGACACTATACGGGCCAGGCCCGTCCGTGCTATTCGCCGTGCTCTTTAATTTCATTCTGTAGCGTGTCAGCGAACTGTTCGGCTTCGTCTTCTTCCACAAACTCAGGCTTGCCCGGCATCTTATGAAGAATGTTCTTCGCCTGCACGTACGCCGATTTAAGCTTGGATTCCCGCGGCTTTCCTAACAAGAGGTGAATCCTAAATTTTTCCGCGCTGTCGGCTAGGCTGGTAGCTCTCCCGACCCAGTTATTCGCCTTGTCTTTGATTGACCCGGCTTCAACTAGATCGAACGATACCGGCTCATACGCGTGCCAAACTCGATTTTCTCTCGCGTGTTCGAACTCATAGTCATAATTCGGAGCAATGATCTTTTTGGGCCTAAGGTGCTTTATGACTTCCCGTTTTTCCAACGGAACTTTGAATACCTTCCATACATCTTCGTCGTTTCGGCTTGGCCGCGCTCCCCGCGCCACGTAACGATCTACGTAGCGGAGATACAGCTCATGCAAGGTCTTTGGAAGGTCGGAGCTAAACCCTCCACCTGCGCTCGAAAATTGCATTGCGCTGTCGTCAGGTGGCAAGACCTGCGCCAAAACGTCCTCAATGTTCTTGGGCGGACTCTTGAGCGGCAATTCGGAGATCAATCTTTGACCCAACTCGTCGATGCGGCTTTGAACAAATCTCGTAATCTGGCGATAGTGATCTCCGTCGATGGGTTCAAACAACGTGGACAGCCGTTGATAATGAGACGTACAGAGGGCGTTCAGGTACTTCGCCGCCGGAGCGTAAACGGCAACGCCGATGTTGACGAACTCAGCGCTCACCGGATCGTGCACGTATCTCAAAACGCTGAAGGTATAAGGAGTCTTCATGCTAACCTCCATTTTACCTGTTTGACGAAATCCGCCGCATGGTCACGCACACTTTCTAGATGACTGGAGATTCTGGAGACGCTCTCATTGTTCCACTCTCTCGGCACCTGGTCAACCATGCTGGCTAAGTCCTCGTCGGAGATCGCCTCTAACGCGCGCTGAAAGCGGTCCAAAGCTATCTCCTTTCCTTTAAGCTCCCCATAGAAAACATGTTCGTTGAGAAAGGCGCCGGCATCTCCTTCTAAACTCCAGGTTTCATTCGCATTGCCGATCTGAAACAAAAATGAGAAACCCAGTTCATGGTCGATCAGAAAGAGTTCTTCACCCTTCCACAGCAAGTTAGGATTATTGACCTTGCGATCCGGGTTCTGGATCAGAGCGTCGAAAGCAAAAATTTCGCCCGCTGACGGCCTGAGCGACGCGGGTACGTATTTATTGATCGGCCAAACGCCATAACCGCCGACCAAAACTTCACTGCCGAAATTCAGACCCGCGCTGCGTCGAATGATCCGTGCCATTTCCGAATCCTTGCTGCTCAGCAGGTTTCCGATGGCCGGGTCGATCTCTACAATCGCCGAACCGGGCGCGTTAAGTCCCAGTTCTTTAGCGAGGAGCGAAGCTATTATCTCGCACGTAAGGCCGGTCACTCCCGCGTCGATTCCACCTTTCAGTTTTACCACGAATTCACCAGCGTTATTGCCATTCGCGTCGTCGCACATAAAGACGGCTGGGTGTGTTCTGCCTGACTGGATTCTCCTCAGGTACGCACTGGCTTTGAGGCGTCGAACGGTTTGCAAAGGACTCTTCCACCCCCAAACTGGCGTATCCTTACTACCCCCAAGCTTTTTTCGCAAACTGCTCTGTCGGGGCATTTTGGCTTGTCATGTTACGCATTTGTCGCGTAATATCGATCAAACTTCCCCTACGGGCATTGATAAGGCGGAACCCAAGCGATCCCAACAATAGGTCGATTACGACAGTTGGGATTGAAAGGAAGCCAAATGGCGAAGGCGAAAAAGACCGGCAACCCCAAAAAGAAGCCCATCGAACAATACGATCACAAGGGGAAAAAGAGGGTTAACAATCCGCCGGTTGGGTTGGTGACGCCGCAGACGGACAAGGAGAGCGGCAAGAAAACCTACGCCCACGATCCGCATCTTGATCCGCAGTTGGTTTGGGCGGGCAAAGCGGAGCGGACTTCGTTCGAAGTGCCGACGGTTTCGCTACACGTGCACGAGCGCATCGACCCGCGTACGATCGTCGAAGCGGTGCGCAGGCGCAACGGGCAAGCCGACCGGC
>Ga0209751_10005025_pt1 | contig 12545 bp, 11 predicted proteins | sample RifCSP13_1_FD_184019 | JGI IMG/M metagenome (GOLD analysis project Ga0209751, IMG submission 184019) | Soil microbial communities from Rifle, Colorado - Rifle CSP2_sed 13_1 (SPAdes) (version 2) | ecosystem: Environmental > Terrestrial > Deep subsurface > Rock core/Sediment | place: Rifle... | reverse complement strand
CTCGAACGGGCGGTTTCGACATTTCTGAGAAAGCCCACCCGTGTGACCGGGTCAGGGCGCACCGACGCGGGCGTGCATGCGCTGGGGCAAGTCGTCAATTTCCTTTCGGACCAGGATTTCGATCCGTACCGCATTCAGCGCGCTCTTAACGCCCTCACGCCGAATGACATCACGATCAAAGAAGTCGAGATCGTCGCGGATTCCTTCGACGCCCGGCGCGACGGGCGCTCCCGCGTTTATGAATACCACATCCTCAATCGCTCAACGCCTTCGCCGTTCCATTTAAACCGCGCCTGGCACCTGCGTGAGCCGCTGGATGTGCAGGCTATGCGCGAGGCGATTAATTGCTTGCTTGGCGAGCATGATTTCTCCTCGTTCCGCGCCGCCGGCTGCGACGCTGCGCATCCGGTGAGAAAGGTTTATCGTGTTTTTTTGCACCCAAGAGACGAGCTTCTGGTCTTTACCATTGAAGCCACGGCATTCCTCCGCCACATGGTGCGCGACATCGTCGGTACGCTGGTTGAGGTGGGGCGCGGGCAGCGCAGGCCGCAATCGTTCCGAGAGTTACTCGAAGCGCGCGACCGAACGAAAGCCGGAGCTAGGGCTCCGGCGTGTGGGTTATTCTTGGTGGAAGTGAAGTATTAGTCGTGAAGGTTCGAGTCGCGAGTGATTCGGCGTCTTGAAAGTCAAACATTAAGAGACAGCCCTCCATCCGGGATGGAAGGGGAGCACCGGATCAACAGCGTCAAAGACGGTAAGGTTCTTTATCGCATTGCCGATCCTCTGGAATTGAAGGAAACCAGCGCGGCCGAGGGCCTAGCGGTGGATCCCAAGGGCAACGTCTACGGCGCCGAAGTCGGCCCGCGACAACTGGTGAAACACGACAGACAGTCTCAACGGGGGATTTGACAGACGATAGCGTTTTGCTATCATTACTCAGTGAAAGTCATCGGGCGGGATTTGATCCAGCTATTCGCGCGGAAACATCCCGACTCCGGGTCGTCCCTCAAGAGCTGGATGCAGGCCATGGAGTCGAACAGCTTCAAGCACTTCGTAGAACTCAAGAGGACCTTTGGCTCAGCGGATCAGGTTAGGCCGCGCACGGTGTTCGACATCTCCGGGAACAAGTACCGGTTGATCGCTGTCGTGGACTACCCCCTTCAAACCGTGTCGATCGAGTGCGTGCTTACGCACGCCGAGTACGGTAAGGGACGTTGGAGAACGTGAAATGACGATTGCAACGCTCGAAAAGAAGCTCAAGCCGCTGGAGGCGCCGGTAGACAACGAGCTGCTTCGGTGGCTCTATCTCCATCTGCCGCCGCAACCTATCAAGAGTAGAAAGATGCACCACGGGTACAGCGAGGCGATCCGCATCCTGATGCGGGAATCCACAAGTTTAGACGCTGACAGCCGCACGGCTGTCGGCCAGTACCTGAGCGCCGTGATTCCCTTCATCGAGCAATTTGAGAAGAGGGAGTTTCCTATCGGCCCGGCAACCCCTGAGGAAGTGCTTGGGTTCCTCATTGAACAGCACGATCTAAGCCAGTATGACCTCGCTAAAGAGCTAGGAGGCCAGCCCGTCGTTTCGCAAATCCTCAGAGGAAAGCGAAGGCTTACGCGGGAGCACATTGAGCGATTGAGCAAGCGATTCGGAGTGACAGCGGCAACTTTCTACCCTGGAGGAACCTCGACCCAGCAGCGAGCTAGAGCCAAACGCCGCCCCGCTTCTCCGTTGCACCGTCGCGAATATTCGTGAACGTGCCGGGGCTCCATCCATTCTCCTGGCGGCTGTTGCTCAGTTTTGGTCCGTTGAGAAAAAAGAATTCCGCTCTTCATCAACGTGCAAACGTTTTCGCTTTGGCCTTGTGAAACTCTCGCTAAAATCGTCCTTCATGCTCCAGTTTTCTCACAAAGCAATCGTCCACCAGGTCTTCGGCCTTGAGCTTGCGGATTTTTTCGTTGGTCAATCCCAGCAGCCGGATCACGTTGCGTACGCCTTCGGCGCTGGGGTAAACGCGCCGGCTGTGGAGGCCCACAGCCTTAGCCTACTCCGCCGAAGTAGCTTCGGCTGCGAAGGCCGGGCGCCAAGGCGACGGAGGGTACCCACCTCGCCTTCATCCACGGGTGTACACCCGTCGCTTTCTCCGAACGAGGTTAATCATCCAAGCGTGCCGTCAAGGCAAGACGCTTGCGCTGATGGAGAACTCACGATCACGTAGCAAGCCGTTTACAACGGGCGCGAGGCAATGTAAAAACTGGTTATCAATCGCGGTGAGTAACAATTATGATTCTCGAACTGGAAAAATTTCATGCTTTTGAGCTGGCGGGTTGGGAGAGCATTCCCGACGATTATCACCAGGCCTTCGGCGCCCTTACGGTTCAGGCGATCGAACCGCTGCTCGACGCCGTGCGCGTTAAGAAGGGAGTAAAGCTGCTCGACATCGCCAGCGGGCCGGGCTACGTCGCGGCTGCGGCCGCCAAGCGCGGCGCCGTACCGCTCGGCGTGGATTTCTCCAAGGGCATGGTCGCTCAGGCGCAAATCCTGCATCCGGACGTGGATTTTCGTGAAGGCGATGCCGAAGAGCTACCATTAGGCAACGGTCTTTTCGAGGCTGCGGTCATGAATTTCGGTATTCTGCACCTAGCGCGCCCCGAACAAGCTCTGGTTGAGGCCCAGCGCGTTGTCCGGAGCGGCGGCCGCTTCGCTTTCTCAGTCTGGGCCAAGCCCGATGAAACGATCGGCTTCGGCATCGTGCTGCGCGCCGTCGAAGCCCATGGAGAGCCGAGAATCGAGCTGCCGGAAGGGCCGCCGTTTTTCCGCTACAGTGACCCCGAGGAATGCCGCCGTTCGTTGCTGCTGGCGGGTTTCGAGTCGCCGACGGTTACAAAGGTAGCCCTGGTGTGGCGCTTGCCCGCGGTCGATGGATTGTTCGATGCGATGAAGGGCAGCACCGTGCGCACGGCCGGCATGTTGCGGGCGCAAAAGCCGACGGTCTTAAGCAAAATCCGCGACGCCATACGCGTGGAGCTGGAAAAGTATACGAAAGGCGATGTCGTGGAGCTGCCGATGCCGGCGCTGATCGCTTCGGCTGTAAAACCCTAACCAGGCTTTCTATCGCGGCGCTTTCCGACGAGGGACTTCCAAACCACGAAGCTCACAGCGCGGCTACGCCGCAACCGAATGCCGGAAGATCTCCCGCAAAGACGCCAAGGCGCAAAGGTCGGATAAGAGGAAACGATTTTGTTTAAGGAAGGTTATTTTTTTTCCGAACTTGGCGTCTTTGCGTCTTGGCGCGAGGAATGTCCCCTTCGACTCTCGGGAAATTTGCGCAAGCCGCGCTGGGTCCTTCGTGGTGAAAAGTTTTTTTGCTTTTTGGGTGCGGCTTCAAGCTCGGTTGTAGTAGAAGCAAAGAGTAGGAGCAGCTCGATGGTCGAGGCAGCTACGGGAAAGGAGATCGACATATGGATTTCAGCTTACAACCGGATACGCCGGAGATCAGCGCATTTCGCAAAGAGGTGCGCGACTGGCTGGCGGAAAACATGCGCGGCAGCGAGCACCTGCGCTGGTCGGGGATCTGGTCGACCCGTGAAAACGATGAGGAGTACAAGTTTCGCCGCCAGTTGGCGACTAAGTTAGGAAAAAGAGGCTGGTTGTTTCCAACCTATCCGGTAAAATACGGCGGTGCCGGTTTCAGCCTCGACCATCAGTTTGTCTTGGAGACCGAAATCGACCGCTACGGCTTGCCGCTGGGCTCGGTCTTCTACACGCTGGCTCGGTTGGTCGCTCCCGCGGTGCTGAAGTTTGGCACCGAGGAGCAAAAGATGGAGTTTTTGCCGCCGATGATGCGTGGCGAGTTGGCGGTGTGGCAAGTTCTCACAGAGCCGCAGGGCGGCAGTGATGTCGCCAACTGCCAGACCAAAGCGATTCGCGACGGCGATCATTACGTCGTCAATGGCCAAAAGATCATGGTCGGTCACCATCTGCCGCCCGATTTTCTCTGGACCATTGTCTGCACCAATCCCGCCGGGAAGCGCCACGAGAACCTCGGCTGGCTTTACATCCCTGCGAATCTGCCTGGCATCACGATTCAACATTTGCACTTGATGATGGGAATCAAGAACGCCGTTTTCTTCGACAACGTCAGGGTGCCGGCGAAATATCTGGTCGGCGGCGAGAACAATGGCTGGAAAGTCGCCAACAGCTATTTGGAGCTCGAACATGGCGGCGGCGGCAGCGTGGCGGAGAACCCACTATTCAAACGGCTCATAGAGCACTGCCAGAAAACAGAATTCGACGGTGAAAGCCTCATGGAGGATCAAGATGTCCGCGATGAAATTGCCGATCTGCTCATCGACCTCGATGTCCAGAGATTAATGGGTTTGCGCAACTTCTGGCACCGCTATGTGCGCGATCCGCATCCCTACGGGGGCGCCCAATTCATCTACTTCCAGCGAATGGTGCGGCTGCGCAATTCCGAGCGCGTGCAGCGGATTCTAGGCTACGACGCGTTGGTGCCGGATGGCTCGGTTCATGAAGTGGCCGATTTCGAATACACGGTGCGCAGTGGGCCCGGCTGGCTCCACGGCGGCGGGACTCTGGACACGGACCGGCTGATCATCGCCCGCCGGCTCGGCCTCGGCCGCCCGTCGCAGGAAACCGCGCCGACGACCGTCTAGCGCGGGAGGAGAACGAAGTCATGGACCTCAAGTTAAACGACGATCAGAGCATGATGAAAAAAGTCGCGGCGGCCTTTTTGAAAGCCGAAGCGCCCCCCTATGTGATCACCGACTGGTTCCAGAAAAAGATCGCCTTTCTCCCGGAGCTATACAAAAAGACCGCCGAGGTCGGCTGGCTTGGCATGATGCTGCCCGAAAAATACGGCGGCGCTGGCGCTTCCTGTACGGATTGCGCCGTGGTGTTTGAAGAGTTCGGCCGGGCGCCTCTGCCGGGACCTTGTTTTTCGTCGGGCGTTTTGGCGGCCGAGATCATCTTGGCGGGCGGCTCCCCGGCGCGGCAGAAGACGCTGCTGCCGGAAATTTGCAGCGGCCGGGCCATCGTCATCCCCGCGATTTCGGACGATCCCATTCAGTGGGGACCGAGATCGGTGCAAACCCGCCTGAATAAAACAGCCGCGGGTTTCACGTTAACTGGAACGAAACGCTTCGTCTATGATGCCGACGCGGCCACCAGCTTTATTTGCGCCGCGCGCGCGGAGAGCGGCGGAGTCGTCCTGGCACTGGTCGATAGAGACGCTCCGGGAGTGTCGGTCAAGCCGATTTTGGGTTTCATGATCGGCGCCGCGGAAGTCCGCTTCGACAATGTGGCGGTCACCGCAGACGACTTCATCGGCGACTGGGTCATAGTTGAACGCGCGCTCAGAAAGGCGCTGCCGATTCTCTGCGCCTTCAAAGTCGGCGCCTGCCAGGAGATTTTCGAAATGACCAATGAGTACACCCGCACCCGGGTGGTTTTCGGCCAGCCCATCGGGCGGTTCCAGCGGGTGCAGGACCATTGCGTCGATATTTCGATCCACCTCGACGGCGCGCGCTGGATCACCTACGAGACTATCTGGAAGATCGATTCGGGAATCGAAGCAGCGGCGAACGTGCACCAAGCCAAGGCGGTGGCCAGCGAAGCGTACTACCAGTCGTGCAATTTTTCGCACATGGTGTTCGCCGGGCCTGGAACCGATTACAAACATCCCTTGATGGCGCACAGCGTCTTGGCGCATTCGCTGTATCAGTATCTCGGCACGCCGTTGTATCACAAACGTGCCATGGTGGACGCGCTTTACCCGCGTAAAGAGGCGTCGTGAGGTTCTCGTTTTGTGTTCTAATAATTAGCGCAGTGATGGGCGCTGCCGGAACGGATATCGATCCGCTACCGCTCGCGATGAACCGCTCACATCCCGATGCGAAAAGAGACCTCTTTTAATCGAATATGAGATCGAGTATCATCGCTGACCTATAAGGCCATTCACATTTTATGCGCGGAAAATTGTGCTAAGAAAATAGATTGAAGAGGAGTCTTTATGTCCAAACCGGAACGACACTGCTTACCGGTTGTGCTGTCAATGGCGCTGATCTTCGCCTTGTTTCCCACGTTCTCCCATGCGACTCATTCCTGGGGCGGTTACCATTGGGCCCGAACCAGTAGCTCCTTCACCTTGAAGCTCGGCGACAACGTATCGCCCGCGTGGGACTTCTACCTCGCCACCACTGCGTCCGATTGGAGCGCGTCGGGGCTGCTCGACACCAGTATTGTCGCGGGCGGAGCGGGCAAACCGCGGGTATGCAAAGCCACCAGCGGGCGCGTCGAGGTTTGTAGTGATAGATACGGAAACACCGGCTGGCTCGGCGTAGCTCAGATATGGATCAGCGGTGTACATATCACGCAGGGCGCGGTCAAGCTCAACGACACGTACTTCAATACCGCCAAATACAACACGCCCGCGTGGCGAAACCTCGTCGCCTGCCAGGAGGTCGGCCACACCCTCGGCCTCGATCACCAGGATGAAAATTTCACCAATCCGAACCTGGGCACGTGTATGGACTACACGAGCGATCCCACTGCCATTAACCCTGATAATAATCAAGACAATGAATTCCCCAATGCCCATGATTACGAGGAGTTGGGGATTATCTACTCGCACACCGACAGTACTACGACTGTTAAGCAGAGCGTCAACAACAAGCCCTCCCAGGCGAACGATGGGCCTGTCCGACTGGGTACGGCTCAGTGGGGTAGGCTGATCCGGTCAACCAACCATGGCCGAACCGAACTGTACGAACTGAACCTCGGCCGAGGAAACAAGGTGTTGACTCATGTCATCTGGGCGGAACCGGAAGAGTAGAGCCGCATAGCCCGGCTTGTTCCTCCGAACAATGCTGATTTCATTAGGGGCGAAGTTCCGTCTTCGCCCCTCGTGTTTTTGAGGCGTTTTCAACTTGTCCCGCGGTTAAAATCGAACAGAGTTGCTGGGGGCCGGTCTCTTGAAACTTTTTCCTCTTTCAACGGCATTTATCTTCGTCGTTGCGGCCGGTCTCGGCGCCTGTGGTGAAAGCTTGACGGAATCGCTTTCTGCGGAGCCCGGACAAACGCGCGCGGCTCCAGTGACCGATCTTCGAAGTTTATCAGCGAGCCTGCGGGCTCTTGGGGCGATTGTCGAACCGATAGGCGAAGTAGATCAACCTTTTTTGACCGTCAAAGGCACGATGATCCGAGTCCGGGACGAAGATGTTCAGGTCTATCAGTATCCTAATGTTGCGGTAGCCGACCGCGAGGCGGCGTTGATTTCGCCCGACGGCAGCAGCGTGGGAAAGACCAAAATCCACTGGATCGGCTCGCCCCATTTCTACAAGAAAGAAAGACTTCTCGTACTTTATCTGGGTGACAATGGGAAAGTGCTAAAGCTTCTGGAAACTGTCCTGGGCAAGCCGTTCGCGGGAAAATAGCAGGGCATAATCTGGGTGTGCGATGAACGAACTGTTGGTGCCCACTTACGCGAGCAAAGTGGGGGGAGTGGCGCACGTCTCCACGTATCTTCGGTTTCCCCCATCAGCGAAAAACTTTCTAGGGTCCGTGGTGCGTCGCCAGGGGGCTTGTATCCGCTAGTTCCATCATCTTGCGCGCGAGTTTTTCGATCAGTTCCGCGCGCAGATGCTTCGACTTTGGGTCATCCCACAGGTTGTTCAGCTCGTGCGGATCGTTGGAGAAATCATAAAGCTCGCCCCATTCGGCGCCCTCGTAAAAAGTCAGGCGAAAATCCTCGGTGATCAAGCTGCGCGCGCGGAAGTTATTCTTGAACCCCATGTATCCACGCCGCTGATGTTCTTCAATAACCAGTGAATCATGAACCGTCGATTCCCCTTCGATCGCCGGCAGAAGACTCTTGCCTTGCATGCCGTTGTGCCCCGTGAGACCCGCGCGCTCTAGGATCGTGCGCGCCAGGTCGAGGGTGCCGCAGAGCGCAGAGTTGGCCAGGTCCTTCCGTTCGCTGGCGAAGTCGCTCCAGATAAACGGCACACGAATCAGGCCGCAGTAATGCAGCGCGCCCTTGAGCAATAACTGGTGATCGCCCATGAAGTCGCCGTGGTCGGTGGTAAAAACAACCACCGTGTTCGAATCCAGCCCAAGGGTCTTGAGCTGCGAAAGAACTCTGCCGATGGCATCGTCGATCATCGTTATCATGCCATAGGTAAGGGCGATCGCTTCGCGTGCCTCGCGCTCGTTCACCGCAAACGTTCGTTGCCCGTCTTTGTTGGCTTTGTTTAGCGCCCGCTCGTCGTATAGTTCTTGCAGGTGAGATGGGATCGGCCGCTCGCCCGAATGGAATGAGGGTGGCAGCGAAATCGATCTTGGCTCGTACATGTTCCAGTATTTTCCTGGCGGCGTGAACGGGTGATGGGGATCGGGAAAGGAACACTGAAGAAAAAATGGTTTGCGGCCGCCAGCCGCGTGCCGCTCTAGAAAAGCAATCGTCCGCTCGGCGACATATGAAGTCGAATAAAGCTCCTCCGGAATTCTCGTACGCCAGGTCTGGGGCGCAATGTAATCGTTGCCCGGCAGTTGATTTTGCGCGCCACGCAAGGAGGCGGGGTCCGGATGGCGCGCCTTGAGCCAGCGCTCGTAATGGCCGACGGTCTTGTCGCCGTGGCCGATGGCGAGCTCGACATGATCGAAGCCGTAATAGGGCAGCGCGGGCTCGAAGTCCGGTTCGTCACGCCATGTCGAAGGAAGCTCCTGATCGTAGCGCCCGTGCAGCGGCCATGTTTTATCGGCTTCGCGGAGATGTTCCGGCAGCGGGAGACGATCGGGGTCGGGATCCGGCATACCGATTTTCGGTATCGCATCGCTGATGCTTTGCAGGTGGCACTTACCGATGAGCCCGGTGTCATAACCCGCGGCGCGCAGGATATCGACGAAGGTCGTCGCGGTGAGCAATAGCGGAATGCCGTTGTGGCGTGAGCCGTGGAGCGAGGGCATTCGGCCGGTCATCAAAGTCGCGCGGTTGGGCATGCAAATCGGCGTGGCGACATGGAAGCGGTCGAAGCGCGTTCCCGACTTGGCGAGGCCGTCGATATTCGGTGTTTGCACGAGCGGGTTGCCGTAGCAGCCAAGATGGTCCGCGCGCTGCTGGTCGGTGATGATGAACAAGAAATTCGGTCTTTGAGTCATTTACCGGTGCCCCGACGCGAGGCTGAAATCTAGAAACTGACGAAAATATCCTTGGCCTCGTCGCCGGTCAATTGCTTGATCGTCGTGATCCGGTCGCTGAATTCCTTCAAGGTGCCCGGCGAGCTGCTGCCGACGTCGATGAGGATTGAAAAAAGCGAGAAGCCCAGTCGCTCTTTTTCGGCGCGAAACCGCATCGCCCACTCGGGCTCAACCTGGCACTCTCCATCGGTGATAAAGATGATGTCGCCTTTCTTGAAGCGGGACTGTCCTAAACAGTCCAGCGCCGCGTCCAGAGGGCGTTGAAAATCGGTGCCGCCGCCGGGAAAGTATTCCGCCAGGTCCATGATGGTCTTGGTGTCGGCCTGGTAACGGTCCCGCGGATTCATGTCGAGGATTTGCAGCGGCGTCTCCGCCGATGAAAAACAAATGGAGCGAAACAACCGGCGTTGTTTGCGCGCGATTTCCAGAAGCGTCAGCGTCACCGCCTTCGACCAGATTTCCTTATCACCGGCCATCGATGAGCTGCCGTCGAGGCAAACGATCATCGGTCCTTTGCCTTTTTTCTCGACGCCGCGCAGCGAATATTGGATCAATTCCTGGTCGAGAAAGCGGCGCTGGAAGTCTTTGCGCAATACGGGGTGATGGAGCATCAGCAGCTCATGCGGCAGCAACCGGTGCAGAGAATCGCCGCGCTCAACCTCCAAGACCTCTTCGCTGGCGCGCTCGAAGACTTTCTTGCGCAGCGCCAGGGCATGAAACTTCATCCGGCCGACCATGCGCGCGAGCTTCTTGAGCTTCTCGTTGCCGGCGAGGCGCCGTCCAAGTTCCAGTTTCTGGCCCGGCGGCGACTTGTGCCCCGTGCCGAGCGTGTCGCCCCAGGTCTCCGCTTGCTCGGCGGCGTCTTCGAGCTCTTGCGCCACTTTTATCGTTTCGGCCTGGAGGCGGCTCGTCGCCTGGGCTTCGATTTGCTTCAAGTCTTCCTTGAGCTGCGCCGTCTTGTGCCTTAATAATGCTTCGGCTCCCTGGACCTCGCCGGTCATCTTATCCTTGGCCTTTTCGAGCGCCTTCTTGCCTTCCTCCGACAACTCTTCCTCGGGAATCGTGTCGGCGTTTTCGTATTCCTCCATCGTCTGGCTGACCAGTTCTTCCTGCTTTTGGATATCCCAAAGGTCGCGCAGATCGCGCCGAGTGAGAAACTTTTCTTCGCGCACCAGCGCCAGCAAGCGCTCGCCCAAGATCAGCGTCGAAAGGCCGGAGTGCGCTTCGTTCAAGAGCGTCTGCTCGCGGAGGATCTCGTATTGACCGCCCTGTTTGATGCCGTGGAGAAATTTCTGATTGAGAAGGGCGCTCGGCAAGACCTCGGCGTCCTTCAGAAAATCGATGTTGTACTTGAAAAGGAGGCAAAAGACATCCTGCAGCAAAGAGCCGAAGTGAGGCAGCAGTGTGCTTCCTGTATCTTCCAGGTCGCGCAGCGACGGCGACTCGGCGCGCAACTGGCCCCAGACCCGCCGGTCGTAGGCGTCGCTGTCGATCCAGAAGCTGTTCTTGGGAAGGGGTAGGAAGACCCGTTTGGCGGGTTTCTTGCGTGGCTTTGGGGGCATTGGGTTACGTAAACAAGTCCTGAGTGCTGAGTTCTGAGTTACCCACCGCTCCAACTCAGCACTCAGCACTCGTTACTCAGGACTCTGATATCCAGGGCTCGTTACTCAGTACTCAAAATTGCTCCAACATTTCTTTTTGCAACTGCTCGATCTCGCCGCGAACGGAGTGGACGCGGTCCAGCGGACGGCCGAGCCGCTTGGCCTTCTCCAGGATTTGATCGACCTTGGCGAGAATGTTTCTCAGCTTGGTGTGGAGCTCGATCAGCGCGCGCGCCCGCTCGTCGCTGGTCCTGCCGGGCCGGATCGCCGATTCGCGGATCTCGCGCGATTCATACAACAGCTCGGTGATCTCCTCTTCGTAGCCGAGCAGCAACTCACGAACCGTGCTGCGCACTTGCTCGTGCTCGGCGGGGTCGCGCCACAGAACATGCTCCAGGAAGAACAGATCTTTCTCTTCGATTTCTTGCGCTCCATCAAGGTAAGCGTGCGCTTGTAATAGCGACAGAGACTGGCGATAGCGGCGGTCGGATGCCTGGATGTTTTTCTTGTTCAACTCGCGGCGGATATCGGCGATGCCGCGGTAAACATGTGGTGGAATCGCCACTGCGCGGGCCTGCTCTTGCAGTTCCGTCAGTTCCGCCAGCGTCAAAGTCGTGCGCTCCGGCTGCGCCTGGGATTCGAGCATGCGCAAAAAACGGAAGTCCTCGGCGATATAGTCCACCACGAAGCGCAGCAAGAAGCGGTCGTAGAGCGCCGTCAGCTCCTCCTCTTCAGGCAGCTCGTTGCTCGCGCCGAACAGAGTCAGCAGCGGCACCCGCGCGATCTCCTTGCCATTGTGGAAGAGGCGCTCGTTGATCAGAGTCAGAATCGCGTTGAGAATCGAAGAGTTGGCCTTGAATATCTCATCCAAGAAGGCAATGTGCGCTTCGGGCAATTTATGGCTGGTCACCCGGCGATAATCGTCCTGTTCCAGCGCTTTGAGGCTCACGGCGCCGAAAATCTCTTCCGGCGTGCTGAAGCGGGTGAGCAACCACTGAAAATAGCTCGCCCCCTCGATGCGCCGGCACAGCTCGTCGGCGAGCATCGACTTGGCGGTGCCCGGCGGGCCGATAATCAGCAAGTGGTGGGAGGAGAGCAGCGCGGCCAGAGCGCCGTCGATCAACTCGGCGCGTTCCAGAAACATTTGTTTCAGCTCTTCGCGGATCTTCTTCAGTTTTTCTTGCGCGGTCATCTTTGCTTTGAGTCTTAGGGTAACAAAAGGGTCCACCATAGACAAACAATGGACATGCGCGGCGCTTTTCGATATTGAAAATGATCATTCCATCCGAAGAGGACGGGCGAGCCTGCATAGTGAAGGCCCGAATTAAGGGAGGATGAGTGGCGGACGGAACGTGGGACATCATCTTGATCGGCGCGGGGCAAAACAACTTTGCCCTCGGCACCTATCTGGCCAAGGCCGGGCTCAAGACGGTGATTTGCGAGAGCCGGCTGGAAAACGGCGGCCGGCTCGCGAGCGAAGAGATCACCAGGCCCGGTTATTGGCACAACACGCTGGCTTACTTCCAGGATAACCGGGACCGCTCTCCGGTGTGGAAGGATCTCGATTGGGCCGACGGCCATCACGCCGAATTCGTCTCGCCGCCGGTGGTGAGCTCGTTGCTGCTTCCGAATGGCCTTTCAATTTCACACCATCAGTCGCTCAGCGAGACGACCGCAAACATCGAAAGGTTCTCACCCAAAGATGCCGACGCATGGCGCACGACCCA
>Ga0209751_10005024_pt1 | contig 12546 bp, 3 predicted proteins | sample RifCSP13_1_FD_184019 | JGI IMG/M metagenome (GOLD analysis project Ga0209751, IMG submission 184019) | Soil microbial communities from Rifle, Colorado - Rifle CSP2_sed 13_1 (SPAdes) (version 2) | ecosystem: Environmental > Terrestrial > Deep subsurface > Rock core/Sediment | place: Rifle... | reverse complement strand
CTTACGGTGTGTTCGCACCCCTACGGGAGCGACGGACCCTTGTCGGGGTCGGCGGAGTGGATTCACCGGCCGGCCTTGCCGCCTTCCACCTTTGGCGGCTCGCTGGTGAGGACGGGCCAGGTTACTTGTCTCCGCGCACGTCTTGTCGGATGCAGCAGCATCCATCAGTTGCACTCGATTATACAGGCCCAGATGGGGCCGTCAAGGGAAGGGATACCGGCGGTGAGTTCCATGCTCTCGCTGGCTCCGCAGTGCCTTCGGGGCTTGGTCCGGGTTCAGACCATGTCGCGGGCTTCGAGCATCCGCTGGCTCAGCACTTCGCGCTCCACATCGCAGCCACGCAGGCCATTCGGCGGTTCCTGGCTTCTTCGACGCCGAGTCCAACACACATCATCCTGGATGAGGCCTCCCAGGGCCTGGTGGACGAGTACATGGTGAGGACTGTGGTGAAGATGCTCTCGACGCTGCCAGCCTTCGGCGTAACGCTGCATCTTGCGTTCGAGGATGCTAACGCACTGGTGAAAGCCGATCGGTTCGGGCAGTCTGGCGGGTGTGGCGCTCAGTCGGTGAACACGCTCCTCGGCATCCTGGGCACGTACTGGTTGTTCTTCCAGGCGCCGGCCTCAGGGCATGAGATCGGGGAGCACCTCGAGCTCAGCCGGAAAGAAGTCGGGGCGCTCTCGCGGCTCAACCTGGGGAGGCGGTACTTGTACTGCCCGACCAATAACACCTGCCGCTGCACGTGCTGGTGCCGCCTGCGTGGCTGCCGGCCTTCGGGACCGACATGGCCTCGATGCAGCGGAATCTGGCGGGGGCGATGGAGGCGGCAACCAGCAGTGAGGTTGGTGGCTGATGATGGCCGATTACCTCAGGAGCTTCCTGGGCGTAGCGGCGTGCTTGGCGCTCTCCGCCGGGGGGCAGAGACTATGGAGAAGGGAATGGAGAGTCGCGCGGGGCGGTCGGGCGGTGGCTGGTGGAGCACTCGACCTGGTACAGCCTGAGGCGCATCCCTGCCATCCTCATCTCGACCTGGGAGCTGCTGACGGACGGCGACGCCTCGCGCCCGCCTGAACCGCCTAGAGCCGTTTGGAGGCTGCCATTCAGCTGGATGGAGCACCTCCCTGCCTGTGCCTGCAGGCCAGGCGCATCGCGCCATCTCGGAAAGCCCGGTCCGGGGCCGAAAGTCATGGGCTCTCATCTGACCCCCTAGCAAACTTGCGGGGAAGGTGAATGAAGTCGGGGCTCAATGAGGTAGTTGACTTGGGGCGCCGGATGGCGACCGAAGGCGACGGAAGGGAGGTCTTGCATAAACCCGAAGGGGCGATTTAAACCATTTGTCCGCCGTGGGTAGCAGGATGGCGTCGCAGGCAAAGTCGGAGAGTATCGTGCTTCCTTTGTGAAAGTGCTTATAGTTGCTGACGTATATACTGTTGTTGTCATTGAGAGCGTCCCTGACAGGGAGACTGCCGCAACTATGCCTGCCTCGCGGGACTGCCTAGTCGCCACAAGATTCGAACCGGTGATCAATTCCCACAACAATCCCGCTGAACGTAGTCTCACTGAGTTCCGGAGGGCGCAACGGGGCGGAGAAGACAGAGATGTCAGGCCCATAACGGACCACTGCAGTACAGAGAGTGCCAACAGTCCTGAGGGTGGGGTCGTTGGAACGTGCACAAAGTATCCTTGCCTCATCTCCAGACAAGGGCAAGTCTCCAGTGCCTTCCATCTCCGACCAATACCATAGTCCGGAGGGAAAGAAGACCTGTTTGTTGATCCGTAAATAGAGAAAGGCGGACAACTCGGTTGCATAGCGGTAGACCTCGTGCTGAGCGGTGTCGCTATCGTTTGCATAGACGACTGCCAACGCGTCGTGCGCACCCTCCTTTGGCAAGACGGGTGGGAGAACCCGCCCGACTCTGAGCCAATCTGATGGCATCAGGATATCCTCAACCATCAAGGCGTCCAGGTCGCATGAATGCCTTCGGGTCAGAGTCAAAGCCAGGGCCACCGCCGCGCACGTGATCAGCAGTAGCAGAATCGATCTTGACCACCGCCTCATCGGTAAACCTCCACATTCCCAAACTTGTCCACCCTTGCCTTGTTCAAGTTGCTCCTTTCAATGTAGATCCACGACAAGAGGGTTGTCTCGTTGGGATTGCCGTAGCTGTAGATGTAGATACCTATGATGTTTGCCAGTATGTCCGACGGATCGTTCTGGAGCGTGCGGTTAGTTGCGTAGTGCACTATGGCAGCTCCGGTCAGCAGTTCGTCTTGTGAGAAACCGCCCGCTGTGCCAACGAAGCCAAAGTGAAAGTTGGCCCATATGTCGTAGTAGAAGGTTACTTCATCGTTGAACCCGATCGCAGAAAAATCCACGGTCTGGAAATAGCCCCACGTCCGGCCTATTTCTTCCTTGTAATCCCATTGGCCGCAAGTCGGCCGCAGGTTGGCGGGTGCAACGAGACAACCAAACCTCGCCGAGGCGAGAGCGCGGGCGGCCAAGTCAGCACGTGCGGCTTCCTCGAGGAACCCAGGGCCGACAATGAGCTTCTCCCACCAGGACATTTCACTGTAGAGGGTACATGCATCCGCAACATAGTGAGTGTTGTTCAGCTGGTATATCTCTGCGATGGCTTGACTCGCCGCGTCAGCACGCATTCGATCGGTAACAAAGCGCGCGACGAGATTACCTGACGGGATAGCGTTGGGCGACAAGCCACTGGGATCGGTGAGTGTGATGGGGTTGTTTCCAACATAGGTGAAGCGGTTCCACTCTGACGCAATCCATGGCGAAGGGAGGAGCGGATCGGTTTGGGTCCATTGCAGAATGGCCGGTGAGTAATACCTGGCCCTCACGTACATTAGGCCCGTTGCATCCCTCTGCTCACCTGTAAAGCCGTACGCCGTCGCCCCTGTGCCGTCAGTGTAGAGGGTGCTCCCGAACGGCGCGTACCCGCGCGCCAACGCAACCGCATCGGAGGAGTCCACTAGCTCCCTCACACTCCCCAGCGCGTCCGCCACGTGGTAGCGCCACCCTCCGGTCTGCATCTCTCCGATCCTGCCCACTCCGTACAGGTAGAAGCTCGACCCGTCGGTCAGCACCTGCGTTAGCCCTCCTTCGAGGTCCAACGCATAGGTCGTCGGCCAGCCGTTGATTGTCTGCCTCACTCGGTCGCCTAGTCCATTGTAGGTGAAGCCGTAGGTTGTCCCGCCCTGGACGACGCTCGCAAGCCGGTTGGCGTGATTGTAGGTGTAGGTCGATGCGCCGTCGTTCACCAGGTTCCCGTTGTTGTCCCAGGCGTAGGTCACTCCGCCCACACTCGTCAGTCGGTTGGCGATGTCGTACCCGTAGCTGGTGGAGCCCAGCTCGGTGACCTGCGTCAGGCGGTTCCCGACGGCATCGTAGGTGTAGTGGAAGTACGTCGTCCCCCCATTGTAGTCGGCGGAAGTCAACCGGTACAGCGGGTCATAGTCGTAGACGATGCCGGTCGTCACCACGCCGCCGGACATCGGTCCGATGTAGGCCTGTCGGCGTGACTCAAAGGCATCGAAGTACAGCGTGCCGTTGGTGGTCGCATCCACGTTGGCGACTGCTCCCAGGCGCACCCGGTCGATCTTGCGGGTGCTGTTGTTGATCGGGCTGGGCGCGGGCTGCGCTGCCTCATCGATCCACCACGCCAGGCTGCCAGAGGTCCCGGACTGCCAGTCGAGCTCGATGATATGCGGGGAATCGGTGATGTTCACCCAGGTGCTGTTGTTCCAGGCGCTGGCATTGTCGCGGATGCGGGTCCTCATCCGGTAGCCGCCGGCGGTGGTGTAGCCCAAGTCGAGCTGCAGGGCAGGGGTGGTGCCGCTGTCGCCGTATAAGAGCACGTGGTCGGCGCTGTTGGCCATGGTGGTGGAGTTGGGGTCGAAGTAGAAGCGGGCGCGGTAGCGCGGCTCCACCCCGGGGACGTTGTCGGTGACGTACTTGGCGGTTGTGGCCGAGGTCAGAGGGACGGACATCCCCCGTGTCCCGGCGGGGGCCAGCGAGGCGGCGGTCGTGACGCTGACGCCGGTGTTGGCGCTCCAGTAACCAAAGCCTCCGCTCTCGAAGTCATCGGCGAAGATCGGATCGGGGAGAGCAGTCCCCGAACCTATGTAAGTCTGGCGTCGGGACTCGAAGGCGTCGAAGTACACCGTTCCCGTCGTGCCGGAGTCGAGACCAGCGACCGTCCCCAACCGCACCTGGTCGATGCGACGCGCGGAGTTGTCGAATCCGGTGACGGCACCCTGTGAGGCGCCGTCGATCCACCAGTCGACACGGCCGCTCGTAGCCGTCTGCCAGTCGAGCTCAACGTAGTGAGGGCCGTCCGTGACGTTGACCCAGCCGCTGTTGGTCCAGGTGGTGCCGTTGTCGATGGCGCTCACCCTCAGTCTATACCCGTTCGAGGTCGTGTATCCGAACTCGACCCTCAGAACCACGGTTGATGAGCCCGCGTACCCGTAAAACAGGTAGTAGGCGTTGTTGTTGCCCATGGTCGAGGAGTTCGGGTCAAAATAGAAGCGTGCCCGGTAGCGGGGCTCGGTGTAGGGGATGGTGTCCTGGACGTAGCGGGCGCTCGTGCTGTTGATCAGGGCCTGCATGCCATAGGTGCCGGCGAGGGCCGAGGCGGTCGTGACCGTCAGCGTGCCGCTTCCTGTGCTGCTGGAGGACCACGCCCCGAGGGTACCGCTCTCGAAGCCGTCGCCGAAAATGGCGTCTGGAGCCCCTGTCGCGCCGCCGGGTTGAAGGACCGTTTCGCTGGCAGTCAGGCGGTTGCCGACGTCATCGTATGTGTACTCGTAGGAGGCAAGGGTCGTAGAGTCCTTGACGTGGGTGAGTGAAGACAGACGGCCGGCGTCGTCGTAGATGGAGGTCGAAACGATCCCGTTGGGAAGGGTCACGTACCCAAGACGGCCGCCCTTGTCGAACACATAACTCGTGACCAGGGAATCCCAGTCGGTGACGGCCTGGAGCCTGCTGGCGTCGTCGTATTCGTAATCTACGGTACCGATCGCGCCGGGGTAAGTGAGCGAGGTCCGGTTGCCCAATCCGTCGTAGCCGTAACCGACTGTGCTGCCATAGGGGTCTGAGACAGAGGTCGACCTGTTCAGATCGTCATAGGTCCAGTGGGTTGCGCCAACCCCGTCGGACATGTCGATCCGGTTCCCGGCGGCATCGTACACATGAGTCACATCGGCATCGGGATCGGGAGAGTCGATGAAGGTCAGCCGGTTGAGGTCGTCGTAGCCGAACGCCGTTGTGAAGCCGTTGGCATCCACGATGGAAGCCCGGTTCCCGGCGGCGTCATAGGCGTAAGTCGTCGTGTGGCTGAGGGCGTCGCTCTCGGTTATGAGGCGTCCGAGGTCGTCGTAGGTGAAGTTCGTCGGATGGCCGTTGCCGTCCAGGATGGAGAGGCGACTTCCCAGCCCGTCGTAGCTGTACTCCGTACGGACGTTCGTCTCGAAGTCGGGGTTGATCCCTTGGCGGTAGTTCTCCACAACTGCGGTCAGCCGGGCCAGGTCATCATACTCATACTTCGTTTCAATGAGTTCGGCATCCGTCATGCCGACCCGATTTCCGTCGAGGTCGTATGCATACGTCGTGGCGTGCAATAGAGGATCGGTTTGGCCCTCCAGACGATAGACCTCGTCATAAGCATAGGTCGTCTGCTTCTGATTGGGGTCAGTGACCGCCAGCTGATTGCCAATGCCATCATGGTTGGTGAGAGTGATGAGGTCTTCGTCGGGCTGGCTGCTGGGGGTATAAGAGCCGCAGGGATCGCCGATAGAGGGGTTCTGCACCGACTTGATGACCCAATATTGCCCATCGTAACAGGAGACAGTTGAATGGCCGAGCGTGTCGATTGTTCGTGCTACCTGACCTCCGCCCCCGTAGATGGTGTCCGTCCGAACGTTCTGGTCGGGCGTGGACGGGCTAAAGCTCGGCGGGGTGGGATTTAGGATGGTCTGGCCCACAAGGTTGTTCACAACCGTAACGGCGCGGTGCAGCCCGTCGTAGTAAGTGCGGGTGATGACGCCATTCGGGTCGACCGTCCCGATGCTGTCGCCGTCGGCGTCATGGATGGTCTCGGTTCGGACGTTCTGATCCGGGTTGGTGGGGTTGTAGGCTGGAGGGGTTCCAACGTCGATGGCTTGGCCCGTCAGGTTGCGGACGACGTAGCGCACGCGGCCAAGGCCATCGTAATAGGTTCGCGTGATCACGCCGGCGTTGTCGATCGTGGCAATAGCCAGGCCACCCTCGTCATAGACGCGCTGGGTCCGGACATTCTCGTCCGGGAACGCGGGGTTGTAGCTCGGGGGAGTCTCTACACCGATGCCCTGGCCCGTGAGGTTCCGAACGACGTAGGTCGGGCGGTTGGCATCGTCGTAGTACGTGCGGGTGATGGCGCCGTTTGTGCCGATCGAGGCGATCTGGTTGCTGGCGTCATCGTAGACGTTCTGGGTGCGTACGTTCTGATCCGGATCGGAGGGGTTGTAGGAGGGAGGCGTCTCGACTTCGATGCCCTGACCTGACAGGTTCTGCACGACGAACTCGGGGCGGTTGGCCTCGTCGTAGTAGGTGCGGGTAATGATCCCAAGCGGGTCGATCGTCGCGATAGCGTTGCCGTTCTCGTCGAAAACTGTGTCCGTACGCAAGTTCTGGTCTGGGACGGTGCCTCGGTTTGGAGGGGTGGAGGTGGAGATGCCTTGACCGACCAGGTTCTGAACGACGGTCACAGCTCGGTTGTTGCCGTCGTAGTACGTGCGGGTGATCATCCCCAGCGTGTCGACCGTGGCGATGGGGTTCCCGACTTCATCGTAGACCGTCTCGGTCCTGACGTTCTGATCGGGGTAGGACGGATTGTAGGCCGGGGGTGTCCCGACACTGATGTCCTGGCCGACCAGGTTGACGACGACGTACTGCGCCCGGTTCAGGGAGTCGAAATACGTGCGTGTGATGAAGCCAGCGTTGTCGATCGCGGCGATGGCGTTCCCCTGGGTGTCGTACACGGTTTCGGTCCGGGCATTGCGATCGGGGTAGTCAGGGTTGTAGGTGGGCGGGGTTTCAACCTCGATCCCCTGCCCGCTGAGGTTCTGGACAACGTATTGAGGCTGGCCGTTGGCATCGTAATACGTTCGGGTAATGACGCCGCCAGGATCGACCGTGGCGATCAGGTTTCCCCGGGCGTCGTAGACAAAGGTAGTGATGCGATCGATATCCGGATCACTGCTGGGCTGGTAATTGGCGGAATCGCAGGGATCGGTCTGCGGAGTGCCGCCATCGCCTGCGGCGTTGCCGACGTTCCGGACGACGCGGCCGGCGGCGTCGTAGCAGGTCCAGGAGACATGTCCGAGGGGATCCTCGACGGTCTCAAGGCGCCCAAGGGAGTCGTAGGAGTAATGAGTTGGGTTAGTCAGCGGGTCAATGGCCTCGATCCTCTGGCCGAACTGATCGTATACGAAGTGGGTGACGTTTCCGCTGGGAACGGTGATCGTCTTGAGCAGGCCCGGGGGTTGGGGCGCGTCTGCCGCCGTCGTGTATGTGTAGCTCGTAGTGTCATCCGTACCTGGAACGGGGCCGTCAACATCCAGGAGCAGGGTGCGGCGCGACGGGTCCGGGTCGGTCTCGTTATAGGTATAGGTCGTGGTGTTCCGCCGACCGTCGATGATCTCGGTCAAGCTATTGAGAGAGTTATAGCTGAGATCGATCTGGTTGTCTTCGGCATCAATTAGCTGGGTCAGATTGGCGCCATTTTCGCTCCAAGTGAGCTGGGTTGTATTCTGGTTCTCGTCGGCAATGGACTCAGGACGGAAGTTGGGGTCATAGCTCCGGCTGGCGCTGTCGCCGGCGTCATTGGTTGTGCCGGTGAGCGTGTTTCGCTCGTCGAAGGTGTGGGTTGTCTGGTTGCCTAATGCATCGGTGAATGTCGCCGTTCCATCCGGGTTGTAGGTGACTTGGAGGACGAGCGTGTCCGCGCCGTCGAACTGCTGGTAGGCACGACCCTCGCCATCGTATTCAGTCCGAACAATCTGGTTGCTGTCCGGATCCTGGGCGATCCGAAGCCTGTGTTGGGCGTCATACACGTAGGTCCAGACTTCGTCTGTCACATCGGTTACGGAGGTCAAGTCGCCTGGCCCGTCATAGCCGAATGTCACGTCGCGGTCCGTCGGGTCGGCAACTCGCTCTATCCGCCCTTGAGGATCGTAGTCGAAATCCAGATACCGGAGCCCGGTGTCGTCGGTGACTCGATCAAGCCGATTGTTGCCGTCGTAGGTGTACGACCAGGCATGACCGAGAGCGTCCGCCCACGAGGCCAACTTCCCGTACTCATCGAACGCGTACGCTGCTTGGCCCGGGTCTACGACCACGTAGGTGACGGGTGGGCCTGGGTCGCGGGTGAGGGAGACGAGAAGCCCCGGGATGGGCGAGTAAGTCCCATCGCCGTTGTCAAGGAACTCATACTGGTTAGCGGAGTGCGCCTTGAAAAGGACCTTCCCCGGTTGGCCGCCCGGATCGCCGGGGAAGATGAGTCGGGTGTCGTGGTTGTGGGCCCAGCCGAATCCCAGAGGCGCTGTGTAGACGCTTGTTCCGAGTGACGAGTAGGATCGCTGGAAAACGAGGGGTCCGGCGGAGGTTGGAACTGACAGGTCGGAGACGGCGTAGTCGAAGCCGCCGGTCTCTGTATTGATCGGATCGCCGCAACCGCCCTGAGCACATCCATATGCGGATAGGTCATAGGCGCGAGGATCGGCGAGGCCCCAGAGAACCATCCCGCCGGAGAGGACGGAGCTGAGCGGGACGGATGCCACTTGGGGAATAAGCATCTCCGTGACAAATGCGTCGCTGCCGCCATTTGCTGAGGTGTCATAGGCACCCTGAGTAGTCGGGAAGTCTGAGGATTTTGTCTCCCCCACAAGCAGGAATGCATCACTATCGACGGGCAAGATGTCGTACCCGGTTTCCAGGTTCTCCCCCCCAAGGAAGGAGGAATAGTACACGCTGCTCCCCGTGGAATTGAAGGCAGTCACAAATGCATCGTAGTCCCCAATGCTCACATCAAGCGCGTTCCCCGTGAGCGGGTAATTCGTGGAGTTCGTCCTTCCCGTGAGGGTGATTGTGTTGTCATCTCGGAGTGCAAGTCCGACTGCGTGATCAGTGCTGCTTCCGCCGAGGAAGGTGGACAGAAGGAGAGAGGAGCCTTGCGCATTCAGGCGGAGGAGGAAAGCGTCTGAGCCTCCATTGAGTGTTCCGTCGAAGGAACCAGAAGTTACGGGGAAATCCTCTGACATCGTCCACCCGACAAAGAGGAGATTTCCGAAGGCGTCAAGGACCAGATCCTCGCCGACATCATAGCTGTTTCCCCCGATGTAGGTGGCCATCATGAGTTCGCTGCCATTTGCTGAGATAGCGGCAACGAAAGCGTCTGAGGTGCCCCCGTTGAATGTGGTGTCGAAGGCTTGCTCGGTTGTGGGGAAGTCGCTCGAGTATGTGGTACCTGAGACGAATACGTCATCACTTATTGTGAGAGCGAGACCGTAGCTGTAGTTGAAGGGTGAGTCAGAGCTGGAGCCTCCCAAGAAAGTAGAGTAGACCAGCGCTGATCCGTCGCTTTCGAGCCGCAAGATGAAGGCATCAAACGATCCATTTAGGCTTGTGTCAAATGCACCTTCGGTCGTCGGGAATGAACTCGAAGAGGTGTCACCAGTCACGATTGCTTCATTCCCCTGACCTAAAGCGATACCTCCTCCCTGGTCCGATCCGGTGTCGCCAAGATAGGTGGAGAAAATGAGATCGCTACCATCAGGGCTAAGCTTGGCGACATAACCATCATTGCTGCCGCCGTAGGTTGCGTCGTACGCCCCCTGTGTGATCGGGAAATTGGCGCTTGCTTGTCCGGTGACGTATGCGGCACCCGAAGAGTCCACCGCGATCGCGCGCCCGGAGTCATGAGAGCTTCCCCCCAAGTATGTTGCGTACAACAGGGACGAGCCATCGCTGCTCATGTCTGCAACAAACACATCGAAATAATAGTAGTAGCTCTCGTCGAACGCGCCTGGAGTCGTCGGGAAATCGCTTGACCAGGTCTGCCCAGTGACGTGGACAAAGCCGGATATGTCCACCGAAACGGCCCGGGCGAAGTCCGAACTGCTTCCGCCGAGGTATGTAGAGAAGAGGAGAGCGCTTTCTTGTTGGGCGGCCGGCGATCGATGCGCCGCCGATGGGTTGGCACCCTCGGGCATTGCCACTGGCATTGGTGCTCCAAGTGAGGTGCTGTCTTGGTTAGGGAGAGGTTGAATTCGGCCCAAGTGTGCTGACCGATAGAGTGCTGCTCCGAGGACATGGTTGCCAGGCGGAGTAGGATCAGAGGGTAGGTTGTTCGTAGGGGAAGCAGTTTCGGTCTCATCGAGCATATAAGTAGGGCTTGGCGTCTGACTCGGGGAGGGGTGGCTCCCAGGCGTTGGGCTCCCGTTAGTTTCACTCGTTGGGCTGGGTGTCTGGGTTGGTATTGACTGGATCGCGGGTGTCACTGTATCCGTTGCTGCCAAGGTTCCGGTGCCTGCGAGGCTTGGTGTGGGAGAAGGAGTTGATAGCTCGGCAGGAGGAAGCAATACAAGTTCGTTTCCTTGGATGAAGGGCTCGGGGAATGTGATGGGCAACCCCTCAGGATCATCCGTGCCAATCTTGAGAGTAGGGAGCACCAGGTCCCCGACCTCGGAGGAGATGACCAGGGCAACGTTCTCAAGGCGAATGGCATTCTGTCCCTCGAGTCGCAGGCGAATCCCAGGGTCGTCAGACCGGTTTCTTTCCGCCTGGAAGAGGGAAGCATCCGAGACATTCAGATCCCAGTCCCAGCCGCTTGACTCGCCACTGATCCTGAGGTCGACACCAGGATACACGCCATGGTAGACGACGCCTCCCCATACGGGGACGTTCGTATGCCACTTATTGGGGTCGCCACCGATGAAATACGAGACCACTGTATCGAGGGGTTCGACCGGGGTGATTTCGGGCTTCGGGTTTCCCCCGGGGAAATCGAAGCGCAAGTTAACCCCTCGAATCATGTAGTCTTGTGTGCTCGGCCCTTCTGCCGGCATGGGTGATTCGGGAAATGGGCCGGGAGATCCTGGTTCTTGCGGCTCGGAGGCACTCACCGGTTCATAAACCGTCATCCAGATCGCGTCATCCGCCAGGTAAGTATGTGCGCTCGTGCCTTGAACACGGAATCGGGCACGGCTGTCGAACTGACCAACATTCTCGATGAACATGATCGGAGAAGACTTGAAATCGTCCTCAGGCTCCACCCGGTCATGTGCGACGTTTCCTGGTGGAGCTTCGTCGAGGGAGTGCCCGTGGGCTCTGTGGACGGCTCCAGGAATGGGTTCCCTGACCTGGTCAACTGTCCCTTCGAGAGCGTCAGCGAGCAGGGGCGATGACGAAGGTGGTAATCCAAGGCCAGATATCAACAAGGAGGCCGCATCTGGCTGCGACATCGCACTGGCCACGGAAGCTGCGATGAGACTTGATGCGAACACCAGATGAAGAAAGGATTGCCCCAGGGTTCTGAGTGCTCTAGACCCCGGGCGATCCTTTCTCCCCCGAGATTCAAAGATAAACCCGATCGAATTTTGGATATTCATGGTTTCCCCCAGTGGTCAGAGGATGATCTTGCCCCCGAAACAAATGCCCAACCTGGGCAAGGTTGGGCGCGACTACACGGCGGACTGCGCGCCCCTTCGCCCAGGCCTGTGAATAGATCCTACTTGAGTTCATGTTACTACTTCCCCATCAATGGATTCTCACCTCAACCGGCCCAGTATCCCATCGGGGGGACGCTCAGGACCCCGCCATCGAAGGCACGCTCTTGTCGGAGAAGTTCGGAGGCGCGCCGATCACGGCGGGCCCATGGATGCCCGCCCGAGGTGTCAACGACGTAGGCTACGTGGGAAGGCCCGCCCCCCTCAGGGCCTCGTCCCACTCGGAGGCAATCCATATTCCACCGCGGTTTGCGGTTGACTTTCCAGCCCGGGCGTTCTATCCTCTCCACATCCTGAGCTCGTTGTCTAGACAGCGTTGTCCTGAACGTCATCTCATCGACCGCGGTCGATCGGGACTGCAGCCCCATTGGTGCGTGCGTCAGGGTCCATTGCGACTTGAACTTGCCTGGTGACCGGCCCGCGACCGCGAGCCCATCAGCGCCATAAGGAATCACAACCATGGACATCTTCGAGAAGTGCGGCCAGTTCACCGATGCCCGGCTGGCGAAGGCCGCCGGGATGTACCCCTACTTCATGCCCCTGGAAGACACGGAGGGGACTGAAGTCATCGTGGATGGCAAACGTGTGCTGATGATCGGCTCGAACAACTACCTCGGCTTGACAACGGACCCGCGTGTCCGGAGGGCCTCCATCGAAGCCGTGAAACGGTACGGCACCAGTTGCACCGGTTCCCGCTTTCTCAACGGGACGTTGAGGATGCACCTGGAGCTCGAGGAGCGGCTGGCGGCCTTCGTCGGCAAGGAA
>Ga0209751_10005023_pt1 | contig 12549 bp, 13 predicted proteins | sample RifCSP13_1_FD_184019 | JGI IMG/M metagenome (GOLD analysis project Ga0209751, IMG submission 184019) | Soil microbial communities from Rifle, Colorado - Rifle CSP2_sed 13_1 (SPAdes) (version 2) | ecosystem: Environmental > Terrestrial > Deep subsurface > Rock core/Sediment | place: Rifle... | reverse complement strand
TCCACGATTGCCGCGTCTGCCCACTCCCCCGGGCTCATCGCCCCGTCGATCGAGGGCACGACGCTCGCCCACTCCGCATCGATAGCGTCACCCGAATGCCCCCATGCGCCAGGGAGGATGAGCAGGCTCACGACGATCAACCCCGCAAGGATACACACCGTCAGCCGACGGCCGAACCGCCGTCCCTCATGCCCAAGCACCATGATCCTCCAGCGCCCCTGCCGCGCATGAGCGCGAGCCATATTTTAACATTCGTCCTCCATGTCGCCCGGTCCCGCATCAGGAGGGGCTCCAAAGCCTTTTGGTGGCGAGGGCCTTCATCGTCAGGCGTGCCATCTGAGTTCGCCGCCAAGCTCCGCGTCGGATGCTCCGGCTGGGGATACGACGACTGGCTCGGCGGCTTCTACCCCGAGGGCACTCCGAAGTCCGATTACCTGAAGCTGTACGCGAACACGTTCGACACGGTCGAGGTCGACTCCTCGTTCTACCGGATTCCGCAGCCGGCGATGTCCGCGAACTGGCGGCGCACCGTGCCCGACGGCTTCCTGTTCACCGCCAAATTCCCGAAGAAGATCACGCACGAAAAGAAGCTCGTCCACATCGAGGAACCGCTGTCCTGGATGTACAAGTCCATGGCGGAACTCCGAGACCGGCTCGGGGCCTTGGTCGTGCAACTGCCGCCGAGCGTGAAGTTCGATTCACACTGGGAGCACGTGAAGACGTTGCTGGACCTCCTTGATCCGAAGATTCACCACGCGATCGAGTTCCGCCACAAGTCCTGGTTCAAGGGCGAGGTGTACGACCTCCTCCGATCGAAGAACGTCGCGATGGCGTGGACGGAGAATCAGTATGTGACGTCGCCACCGGTTGTGACCGCGGACTTCGTCTACCTCCGCCTGGTGGGCGAGCGCGACCTCAAGGAGTTCAAGGAGACGGTGAAGGACCGGTCGAAGGAGATGAGGGAGTGGTACCGCCACCTCGAGAAGGAAGCGTCGGGGGACGACGTCCGCCAGGTGTTCGTCTTCTTTAATAACCACTACGCGGGTTTTGGGCCTGCGAGCGTGAACGAATTTCGGCGGCTGGCGGGGATGATGGAGATGGGCTTTCCCGCGGCGGGCGGGGCTCAAAGAGGTTTGGGGGACTTCGGATGACCACGCCGAAAGGGCCCCAGATGCAGATCGAGGTTTCGCCAGACGGCGAGAACGGCTGGACAGCCGTCACGCTCCTCTACGATCCCGACACGCCGTTCTCGGTCGTACCGTACGATGTCCTGAAGCGCGTCGGCATCCAGCCCGAGTCCCTCGAGGAAGTCCGGATTGCCGGAAAGATCGAAGATCGCAACATCGGGACCGCCTACTTCCGCTACAGGGAACGGGTTTCGCAGAGCCGGGTTGTGTTCCCTCATCCGGAGGACCCTTGCACCTGGGGATGGCACGCGGTGTACTATCTGGGCTGGGAAATCGACGCCTCTACGGGGGAGCTTCGAAAGAACCCTCGGATCCTGGGTTCGGACTGACGTCCCGTTCGGTCGCCCGCGCCAAAGCGACTTGAGGTCGGTCGCGTTTCCCGCACGCATGGCCCTTGGAGTCCAGATCGTCTACGATTGTGCGGATCCTCAACGGCTCTCCGAGTTCTACGCGGCCGCCCTGGGATACAAGCTGCAGGACCCGCCCGAGGGGTTCGCGACGTGGGGGGCGTTCCTCTTGTCGATTGGCGTCCCGGAAGAGGAATGGAACGATGGCAGCGCCGTCGTCGATCCGGAGGGGAAAGGTCCGCGGATCTACTTCCAGAAGTTGGACACGCCGAAGCCCGCGAAGAACCGCCTGCACCTCGACATGAACGCGAGCGGTGGGCGGAAGACGCCGGAGGAGGAGCGGCGCCGACGGATCGACAGCGAGGTCGGGCGCATCCTCGCGCTCGGGCTCGGGGCGACGAAGGCGAGCGAGAGCGACGACGCGAACTGGTACTTCATTACGATGCTCGACCCGGAGGGCAACGAGTTCGACGTGCACTGAATATCGAGATGACCACCAAGGGCAATGCTACTTGTACAGCGAACGTCTTTGATACGTCGTGACCAAGCGAAGGGGGATGAGCCCGATGTACGTGGATCTCGAGGTCGGGAAAGACCTGGACGGACCGTTCGAGACCCTGAACCTTGAGCTCGACACGGGCTCGGATGACTCGGCCCTTCCGCGGTCGTTCCTGAAGGGGCTGGGCGTCCGACCCCTGGGGTACGATTTGTACGAACTTGCCGACGGCAGGCGAGTCCGGCGTCAGTACGGAATGGTCTTCCTGCGACTCCGCGGCGAGATTGGTGCAACGCGCGTGATCTTCTGCGGACCGAGGGACGCGCCCGTCCTCGGGCACATCGCGCTTGAGATGCTCGGCCTTACCCTTGACGTCAAGCGGGGACAACTTCGCAAGTACCTCCGCCAGATGATCTCGACTCGCCGCGCGCGCCCGAAGGCCGCCTAAGCTTTTGTGCCGCCGCGCAGATGACGGCGTGTGGCCCGCATCGTATTTCACGTCGACCTCGACTCCTTCTACACCGCGGTCGAGGTGCGCGAGCATCCGGAGATGGAGGGCAAGGCGATCATCGGCGGCGCGCAGGGCAGCGGCGTCGTGATGGCTTTTGGCGACGACTGTCCATCTGATTGCCGGCAGCCATTTGAGCCGATTTGTCGTTAAGTAGACCCTTGTGCTAGCAAAATGCCAAATATTGGAGCCTTGATACTCCACCATGCGCCCGATTTCAGGGAAGTCATGGAGGAGCATCGCAGGTGCGGTCGTACTTCTGTTTTTGGTCTCCGGTTTGGGCCCGCAATGGCTGCCTGCAGAGCTCGAGGCTGCTTCGACGGTTCGCGATTCCGAAAAGCAGTTGGCTGGGCCTGACACAAATCGGCAAGTCAGTCATCCTTGGCCGCGGAGAGTGGGAAGGGATCGATCAGACGTCCAACCACCTGCACTGGATTGTGGTGATGACCCTTGTTACTTTGCTGGTGAGCATTATGACCCCTGGTTTACCGCATGGGCGACCTCGGTCGAAGTGACCATAAGGACTCCCAGCCACCCCCCTGTCGATGGAGATTTCTTTTATGTCCTCCTCTCGGTCTGGGACAACGCCGGCCGGTACGATCAGATTGGCTTTTCATCTTGCCCAACTCAATACGTTGAATGCGGGGGCGCGACTGCCTTCTGGGGACTGACATATTCGACGACGGACTTCTGTGCGCACAACTTCGACTTCGATCCAGGCGCGTTGATTCTGGCTGAGGGTGTCAGATACACTTTCAGAATGACTCTGGGAGGGGGCTTCCTGACCTTCCAGGCGTGGAGCTTCGGAAGGACGATCTGGGGGCCCTTCCAGAGACCCACCACGGCAACACAGTTCGAACTCGATGAGTCGTATTCATGCGAGGGGCAATCTTACGGCAACTTTGAAAACTATGAGGAAGTCCATGAGTTGGCGGGCGAACAGAACGTGCCTGTCTGGAGTTTCGCATTCGAGGACGTCAAGGCGAATGGGGCGCCGCTAACGAGCGACTGGTGGGAATTCAAGACTGGTGGCGCTCCTGCGCAGATAAGGTTGCTTATCTCAGGAGATGACATGACTATTGCGAACCACTTCTTCAGCATCTCAATGAATGCCGGCGTCTTCGGCGTGTACCGGGGTACGACCCAAAGTTCCTGGACCGGCATTGTCCCGCAGCTGTACAGTACATCGTGCCCCCCAAGCTGCTTTGTCCAACTCTCCGTGACCCGGCTCCCGGCTGGTTGGGCTGCCTCGTTGTTTCCTTCCGGCGGCGTACCAACTTTCACTTTCACGATTACCTTGACCATCCCCTCCACCGCTGCTCTCGGGGTCTATGAAGTCGAAATCAGGGCCAATAATCCGGAGCGAGCTCAATGGACGAATGTCTTGATGAGAATCAACGTATGGAGGCCACCCATTGGTGGCTGCGTTGCATTCGGATCGCCAATCTTGACCCCCACCGGTAATCTACCAGTGCAGTCGTTGTCCGTGGGACAACAAGTCATGAGTTATGACCACCAAACTTTGACGATGGTGGTCGCCACGCTGGAAGGTTTCACGCAATCGACTGACGATGTCATTCTGGTCATCAACAACGGGCTGCTCCAGATCACTGTCGACAGTCAGCCCATCTACTATCGTAATAGTACGTTCGAAGGATACATGATTCATCCGCAGCAGATGCAGTACGGTGGACTCTTATTCAACCCGGTTACCAACTCTTGGACGATTCTGCTGAAAATGGACTTCGTACCCGGCCAAGTCACCGTGTTCGATCTCGCTCCCTCTCTTGTGGGTGGTGGGACGTTCATCGTGAACGGGTATGATGTGATGCGGAAAACATAGCCGCAGCAAGCCGTCTGGGCGTGCCCATAAAAGGGCTCACGGTGGACGACGCCCTCGCGAACCCAGATATCCTCAGGGGAGCACCCGGGAGGCTTAAGGCACCCGCCGAGGTTCCTGAACTGATTGCTGACGCGCAGGCGAAGGGCTGGAGGGTGACGACCTTGGGCAAGGGAAGCCACGAAGGCGCGGGCTTGAGACTCCTTGGGCCAGATGGAGCCACCATCCGATACCATCCGTTCGGAGCGCACCACCCGGGGCCTACTGGTATGTGGCCAGCGGTCGGATAGGACGGCACTGGGTGCACCCGTGGTGGACAATTGTGGTTGGCGGGGGGTGAACGCAACGGGAATTTGGCCAGACGTAACAATGCGACCGGGCGAGTCTGAAACGAGGTGGCTGTTCCGCATGCTGCTCCAAGACCTTCAGACGCTTGCCTCAGACGCCGAAACCCTGCTCAGGGCGTTTCCACCCATGATTCCTGCCGCCGACGAGGTTGCTCTTCAGTTCGACGATCACTTCGGGTTCGCTGAACGGTTCGTAGAGGACGGGCTCATCACTCGCGAAATGCTGGAACGAGTTCGGGCGGTCGATAGGATTCTGGGCGAGATGAGTCGCCGGCACGACGCATCCCTCTGGACCGACGAGGCCCTTAGGCAGCGAGAGGAATGGAAGGAGGTCAGAGGTCTTGCGAGAGAGGCGCTGGTGGCGATGGGGTACGGTCTCGATCCACCACCACCATGGGAGAGAACGACGAAGGTCGTCCGGGCACGGACCGACACCAACCGGCACCGGAACTGAGGGGAGATTGACGATGCTCCTGGGGAATTCATCCCACCCGCGGTGTGGGCATCCCCTTCGTGAGCAGCCGCACGTTGTGGACGATTTCCCGCGTGAGAGGACTTCGTTCCTCCGGCTCGACGGCCGCCGGCACCGCAGGCGGCCCCCGAACAGAGCCTTCTCCGTCGCGAACCGCGACTCCGCCGTGCTCCGGCGGTGGTACCGCGACCCGAACCGGTTCGGGAACTGGAGGGCGAAGCGCGTCATCCGCTCGAACGCGTCCTTGGGATGCGTCGGCCAACGGGCGTTCTCCCTCGGGGAGAAGTACGCCTGCAGCCCCGCCGCCTGCACGGCCGCGCAGCACGCCCGACTCCAGTACGCGCCATCGCCGGTGACCGCTTTCGCCGGGGCACGGTCGGGGACCTCGTCCAAGAGCGGTTCGAGTTGCCCCGCGTCGTGCCAGGTACCACGGGTCACACGGACCGCGAGCGTCGCGCGGTTCGACGTGCCGGAGAGGACGTGGAGCTTCGCGAAGTCCCTCCGCGCCTCGGGGTCGTGGTTCGCCCGCCACGCCCCGGAGCCGAAGAGGACGAGGCCCGTGGCGTCCACCGCCAAGGTCCTTTCGACCGCCCAGAAGGGTCGCGCGGTCTCCGCGAGCAGGTTCTCCAGGGTGCGCGTGATCCCGTCGCCGCGGTTGTACTTCTGCAGCGTGTTGAAGTGGGGGGCGCGCGCGAGGCCGAGGTTCGGACCGAGGAGGTGCTGTGCCTCCTCGTCCGGGCGTACTTCCACCTCAGCTTCCGCCGCGCGGTCGGCCTCCTGAGGGAGGTCGCGCCGCGGGATTCGCGGGCGTCCTCGGCGGCGTTCCCAGTCGTGGATCGTGGAGGACTCCACGAGGTCCTTCAGGAAGAGGCAGGCGAGGCGGACCTCCTCGCTCTGCCAGCGGTTGTACTCCGTCCAGTCCCTGCGGTCGATACGTCGTCGTACCTTGCCTCCGCTCTTGGCCAAGGGGGGATCCCATCCCAGGCCCGTTTGGCGGGCCTGACCGAGGAACTCGTGGACCTGGCCTTGAACGGCTACCCCGCTCTGGACTTGTCAACGGTCACCGATGACGAGGAGTTTGTGTGCACGCCCAGCCGCCCCGTCGAATTCGAGGTTTTGGTAGGCAAGAAACTCGAACCCTCGATTGCGGCTTCTCCCGGATCCGCCCTGCCTCAAACCGGGCGCCTCACGCCGATGCGGATGAGCTAACCGGCTTATGACGCTTAGCTCCACATGAGCGCCCCGCCAGCCTAGCGCCCTGAGCCCTCGGTGACATCTTGGATTTCCGCACCATCGTGGAGTCTGAATGATGATCCATCCAACGCAAGTAAGCCCGATTCGCTCAGCCTTCGCAGATTATACCTGGCCCGTTGACGTGAGATGCCGAGGGTACGAGCCGCTTCTCGTGCGGTTATCTTTCCGCGCCCTTCAACGGTCTCGATCAGCCGGTATTGCAGTCCTGTAAGTTTGCGTCCGAAACCCCGTCCTTGCGCCTCCGCCGGGAAAAACCTCTTCCGAGGACCGTCAGTGAGCGCCTTCAGGAAGCCGAGTTTCGTGAGGACGCGCAAGTGATGGGTCGCGGAACCATTGTGAAGGGAGAAAGTGTCGCGGATTTCCGAGAAGGTTACCCCTGGACGGGCGACCACAAAAGCGTATACTTGCCCCCGGACGAAGTGATCAAGTGCCCCGGCACGCGACAGCCTCGCATACATGAAGGCGGCAAGAAGGGACAAGGCCATTGCGGCGGGCTCTGAATACGTCGCGGCGAAGGCAGTAACAGCGACGACGGCGATTAATAGGATTAGCACTTCTCTCCCTGGGAGGACAACCGGCCGTCCGCCTGTGCCTGGGTGTGGGGAGAGAGACTGCCAGAATATGATCTCGCCTGTGCCCGGTCCGACCCAGACGCGCAGATTGCTCACGCTCTTGAAATCGGGGCTGGCGTAGCTCGCTTCTATGTGATACACCATCCCATAATGGAGGGAGTCAAACGCCAACGAGGTCTTTGACTCGGACAGTCCCTTTCCGTTCGTTTCCGGAACCGTCTCATTGAGAAAGGCAAGAGCGCGGGCACGAGCTACTTCTGGATCGATGGTGGGATTCGAGGGAACGAACCAGGGAAAAATTTCGAGGCGCGAGGCAAAGTTGTGGTGCATGTCGAATGTCATCCGGATTTCGTTCCCAAACGCGATATGGAGGCCGGAGTGATTGACGAACGCCACGATAGAAACGGTCGGCACGATGATTGTCTCGTCGTCCACGATTACGCCCTCTGTGCCGTTGGTTGCCCTCTGTTCAACCCCGTCCAAGTTCAGCCCAAGCGCCGACATGAGTTCACTGAGCCGGACGTTCATTTCCTCGATGGTTCCCCTTTCGAGGCGATTGCCAAAGTGGCCCGTAATCCCGAGCGCTGCGAATTTTTCGGCTCCGCTATATTCAAGTTGCAGGCGATGCCCGCCGGTCGTCTTCGAGACGACACTCGTTTGAGCGACTGCCACAGAATCGCCCTGCCAGCTTCGCAGACAACACGAGGGTCCAACGCCAGAGGGATTGGCCTGAATGCTGCTCCGATTCACGGGAGAAAGGCCGGTCGCTGCAGAAACGTAGTGCATGAGTTCTTCGGCCTTCTCCAATTCGACGAGATCATTAGGGGGAAACACAAGTGTCGCGAGCCCCGGTTCCTCTCCTGAGTGGGGCGCAAGAACCCCACCAGCCACAAAAAGGGACAAGAGGACCGCGACCGCCAAGACCACGGGCCATTGAGCGGGGCGAAGCATCGGGCTGGGATGCGTACTATGGGTCTTAGTCTTTGTTGAACACTTCTTTTCCTGTATCCGAGCCCGCTGTCGTCTCTCCTGTCCCAGCATGGAGACCCGTCTGACAAAGCAGTTGTTTTCCCTCCTGTTTTGTCAATCTCCTAACCAGAATTAGTTCCCATCTAAGGACGCCTCCGGTAGAAGCCAAGAGTTCGCAAAACCGATGATCCGCTCCGGCGGCAGTCTCGAGCAGAGAGCCTGGAGGGGGCCTGTCCGTTCAAGCTCATGTGGGCCACGATTCGTTGTACAACCACAAGATGCGCGAATGCCTCTCCCCCTGTTAGTGCAGTCGTATTCGCGCTCTAGGCGCCTAACCTCCGATTGAATTATCCGATCTGCCATGATCTCGAACTGATCGTCACCTGGCGCTCCTGGCAGTTGTCTCTGTCCCGTACGTGTACGCCGTCGCTTCATGAGGGTTCCGCCCAGCGTGATGTAGCCGGGCAGGACAGCCGAACAAGCCGATAAGACTTCCCATCGGTGTAGCGAACCTGAACCCGATGCGTCTTCTGCAGCGTCTCAGCGTTGTTGTAGACGCCAGTTGCATCAGCGCTCTACCGGCCATTCCCGCAAACTTGCGGTGATGGCGGTTGCTCAGAAGGACCGTTATACGGAAGCAAGGCGCGGACCGGAGACTAGCAAGCACTTTTCCGCCCCGGATCGATGGGGCCTCCGTGGCTCGCATCATCTTCCACGTCGACCTCGACTCCTTCTACACCGCCGTCGAGGTGCGCGAGCATCCGGAGCTGAAGGGCAACGCGATCATCGTCGGCGCCGACCCGAAGGAAGGGAAGGGGCGCGGCGTCGTGATGGCGGCGTCGTACGAGGCCCGCGCCCTCGGGGTGAAGGCGGGGATGCCGATCTCCCTCGCGTGGCGCAAGCTCCCCGACGCGACCTACAAGCGCCCGAATTACGAAATGTACGGGACGGTCTCGGAGAGCGTGATGAACGTCCTTCGGGAGTTCGCGGACCGGTTCGAGCAGGCGAGCATCGACGAGGCGTACATGGACGTCACCACAAAGACGACGTGGCCGTCCGTCCGGGACTACGCCGTGGCGGCGAAGGCGGCCGTCCACGAGCGGGAGGGCCTCACGTGCTCCGCCGGCGTGGCCCCGAACAAGTCCACCGCCAAAATCGCGGCGGCTCATCAAAAGCCGGACGGCCTCACGATCGTCCCGCCCGAGGCGCTCCAGGCATTTCTCGCGCCCCTGCCGGTGGACGCGATCAGCGGCGTGGGGGAGAAGACGGAGCGTGTGCTTCACGAGCTGGGAATCCGCACCGTCGGGGACTTGGCGGCGTTCCCAGGGAAGAAGCTCACGGAGATCCTCGGTCGCAACGCCGTGTGGCTATGGGGAATCGCGCGCGGGATCGAGGAGCTGCCCGTCGAAGAACGTCCGGACGCGAAGTCGATCAGCGTCGAGCGGACGTTCGAACGAGACGTCGTGAGCTGGGAGGAGATCGTGGAGACGCTCGACAGCGTCGCGGACAACGTCCACCGCCGCCTGAAGGACGCGCGCGTGACGTTCCGCACGGCGGGGATCAAGATCCGGTTCGAGGGCTTCGTGACCCACACCCGCGACCGCACCCTCCCGAGATGGACGGACGAACGCCACATCCTGATCGATACCGCCCGCGACCTCCTCAAGGAGTTTCAAGGTCGGGGCCGAGCGGTACGGATGCTTGGGGTACGGGTGTCGAATCTGCAACGTCCGAAAGGGAAGCAGGCGAGCCTTCCTCGGTAACCACTTCGCTCTTCGAGCCCCGCAGGATGTATTTCATCATCGCCGGTGCGGAGAGTGTCGTCACGATCGTCATGATCACGATCGCGGAGTAGAGGTTCAGGTCGATGATCCCCGCCGCCAGCCCGACCTGCGCGACGAGCAGCTCCATCATCCCCCGTGCGTTGAGCCCGACGCTCAGCGCCGCCAGTTCGTGACCCCGCATCCCCGCGAGCGTGCCCCCGATGAGCCCGCCGACGACCTTGCCCAGGAAGGCTACGGCCGTGACCATCAACACGAGGGCCCAATTCGAGACTTGGAGGACGACGAGGAGTCCCACGACCGCGAAGAAGATCGGCGCGAGGAAGCCCAAGTTGACGTTGCGCACGGTGTTCTTGAGGAGGAGGAAGTGTCCCTCCCCGACCGTGTCCCGGGTGAGGAAGACGCCCGCGTAGAAGACGCCGATCGCGAAGTGGAGGCCGAGCCCCTCGGCCGTGACGCCCATCGCGACCGCGATGAGAAGGATGATCGCGAACGCGGCCTCCCCCGACCCCATCCAGGACATCAGGCTCGCGAGGTAGGGCCGCGAGGTCTCGCCCTTCGGCCGCCGCCGCAGGAGCCATCCTACGCAATAGATGAAGCCCACGAACGTCAGGACCTTGGCGACGTCGAACACGATTGTCTGGACGGGCAACGGACCCCCCGCGCTCCGGTGCAGGGCGAGGACGACCGCGAGGAGTGCGAACGCCATCACGTCGTCTCGCGCGGCGACGGCGACGATCGCGCGTCCGAGTTTCGTGCCGAGCATGTCGAGGTCCATGAGGATGCGGACGCTGACGGGGAGTGCGGTCACGGACATCGCGGTCGCGAGGAACAGGGAGCCCACGAAGTTCATGCCGAGCGCCTGGCCGAAGGCGTATCCCAGGGCGAACGGGAAGATGAACTCCGTGGCGGCGATGATGTAGGTGCCCTCCACGATCACGGCGCGGAGCCCTTCGTACCCCACCTCCATCCCGGCGGAGAGGACGAGGAACAGGATTCCGAACGGCACGAGGACCGCAAGGATCGCGCCTTCTGCCGAGGCGGGCGACGGATTGATCACAGCGAACACCGCGGGCCCGAGCATGACCCCGGCGAGCACCTCGCCGATCAGGGGGGCGTGGCCCGCGCGCCGGAACAGTTCCCCCGCAATCCGCGTTGAGAGGAGGAGGATAAGGACGAGGAGGAGCGCATCCATGGGGCCGCTCGCGGACCACGAGGGTCCTTCTACTTAGGCGTTCCCCGCTCGCAATCAGATGAGAGACTGAGGGGGACCCGAGAGGTCCCCCAGGCTTCCGAGGAGAGCCGATCGTGGGTCCGCACGGTTTCATGTGTACGCCGGGCGCGTGGGCAACGTGGGGCTGCCGGACTTCAGGGCCCGCGCGAACGCGGCCACACTGTCCACGACGAGGTCCGGCCTCTCGTCCCTCAACGCCGCGCGGTCACCGTCAATCCGCTTCGCATCGCCGAGGAACGCCGTAAATGTCCCGACCGCCTTCCCCGCCCGCACGTCGTCGAGCCGGTCCCCGACCATCCACGCGTCCCGCGGGGTGACGCCGAGGTCCGCGCAGGCCGCCAGAAGCATGCCCGGCCGGGGCTTTCGACACGTACACCCGTCCTCCTCCTCGTGGGGGCAATAGTACACGTTCTCCAGGCGGACGCCCGCCTTCGCCAGGTCGCGCACCATCTTCGCGTGGATCCTCCGGAGGGTCCCCTCCGAGACCCAGCCCCAGGCGACCGCGTCCTGGTTCGAGATCACCGCGAAATGGTACCCGAGGTCCCGGAGGGTTCGCAGGCCCGCGATCACCCCTTTGTGGAACGAGAATTGGGCGGGCGTCCGGATCCCGTCCTCGTGGTCCTCGTTGATCGTGCCGTCGCGGTCGAGGAAGATGACGGGCCGGCCGCTGGCCTTCGTAGCTGGACGATGGCGGTGCACCCGGACCTGAGGGAGGTCGCCCTCGCGGTACGCGTCCACGATCGCCCACTTGGCGAACGGATTCCGAGTGCCTTCGAGCGCCTCCACGGGAGAGAGCCACGAGACCCGGTCGATCTCATCCCTCTTGAGCCGGAACGCGCCGGACCGGAGGGTCCCACGGTACACGAACCCCAGCGTGTGCGTGGGCTTCCCGGGGAAGCCTGACAGGTAGACGCCGATTGGGCGGTCGACGCGCACGGGCACGCCGAGCTCCTCCTCGGACTCGCGCTTCGCCCCCTCTTCCGGACGTTCCCCGAACTCGAGGAATCCACCGGGGAGGTTCCAGTGGCCTTTCGAGAACCCGCGTGCGGCCATCTCCATGAGGACCCTGCCCCGCCTCACGAACAGGACCTCCGCGACGAGGCGCGGCATCGTCATGTACACGGCCTTCGTCACGAGGCCGTCGACGTCCGCTCGCGAGAACAGGTCGTCCCGGGAGAACCAGTCCTCGGGGTGATGGGAGAGCTTCGGCTTCACACGCCGGACGACGTCGGACCCGAAGTCCATCGTGCGGCCGCGCTCGACGTCAAACGGCAGCGCCTCCGAGGTACGGGGGAACCGCCACCGCCCTCGGTCGCGGACGAGGTAGACCTGCCCGTCCGTCTCGACGAACAGGTGTTCTTCTGGCGGTGGAGTCTGGGCCACGCGGCGGGGAAGGGACAGGGAAGGCTATACCTTTCGACGGAGAAGAAAAAGAAAAGGGGGGGCCGCATGAGGCGCGGCCTATGTCGTCGGGGAGGTTCAAACGATTTCGTAGACGGGGAGGACGTCGACGATGGGCTCCGCACCCGGCTCGGGGAGGAT
>Ga0209751_10005022_pt1 | contig 12550 bp, 11 predicted proteins | sample RifCSP13_1_FD_184019 | JGI IMG/M metagenome (GOLD analysis project Ga0209751, IMG submission 184019) | Soil microbial communities from Rifle, Colorado - Rifle CSP2_sed 13_1 (SPAdes) (version 2) | ecosystem: Environmental > Terrestrial > Deep subsurface > Rock core/Sediment | place: Rifle... | reverse complement strand
AGCCCCTACGTGACGACCGAGCAGACCGCCTTCAGCCCGGAGGAGCTGAACGCCCTGGTCGACGAGGCGCGCCGCTTCGGCAAGACCGTCGCCTGCCACGCCCAGTCCTACCTGGGCGCCCGGATGGCCGTCGCCGCCGGGGTGACCACGATCGAGCACGGCACGCGCATGGACGACGAGACCATCGCCCGCCTCGCGGCGGCCGAGGACACCTATCTGGTCCCCACCCTCTGCACGATCTACAGCTTCCTCGACCTCTCGAAGAACAAGAAGGCGGTCGACGAGATGCGGATCAACGAGCCGATCTGGCTCGACAGCCTGCGGCGGGCGCGGGCGGCCGGGGTGAAGATCGCGGTCGGGAGCGACCTCGGCAACCGCTACTTGCAAGGGGAGCAGGCCATCGAGCTCGAGCTGCTGGTCCAGCACGGCTTCACCCCCCGGGAGGCCCTCCTCGCTGCGACCCGGACCGCGGCGCGCGCCATGCACGTGGCCGACCGGGTCGGCACGCTGGAGGCGGGCAAGTATGCGGATCTCCTCGTCCTGAACGCAAACCCGCTCGCCGACATCGGCATCCTGAGGCGGCGCGCTCAGATCCACCGGGTCGTCAAGGGGGGCCTGGTCCTGACCCCGGCCGAGCTCGCTCCGGAGGTGGTGAGATGAACGGACACCGATCCCTCAGCCCGTTCAACGACCGCTACACCCGCCTCACCGGCCGGGTGGACGTGCTCGTCAACGATTGCACCCTGCGCGAGGGCGAGCAGTCCGCGCTCGTCAACATCCGCCCCGATCAGAAGGTGCGCTTCGCCCGCGCGCTCGCAGCCGCCGGGATCAAGCAGATCCAGGTGGGCTACCCGGGCCTCTCCCGATCGGACTTCGACGTCCTCCGGCAGCTCCAGTCGGCCGACATCGGCGCGGCCCTCGAGGCCGTCGTCCTCGGCTACCTCCCGAGCTGGAGGGAGCAGGTCCAGGCCGCCGTGGACGCGGGGGCCCACGTGGTGAGCCTCGTCTACGTGACGTCGAGGCCGCGGCGGGAGCAGATCTTTCGGGCGTCCAAGCCCGAGATCAAGGACCGATCCCGGGCGCTCATCGAGGCGGCAAAGAAAAGCGGCCTGACCGTCTCCTTCGCGCCGGCCGACACCACGCGTACGGAGATCGACTTCGTCCTCGAGATGGTGGAACTGGCCGAGGATGCCGGGGCCGACCGAATCTTCGTGGCCGACACGCTGGGCGCCGCGGCTCCCGGGGCGGTGCGCTGGCTCGTCGAACAGGTGCGCGGGGTGACCCGCCTGCCGATCCAGTTCCACGGGCACAACGATTTCGGCCTGGCCCTGGCCAACGCCCTGGCCGCCCTCGAGGCCGGCGCTTCGATCATCGACACCACGCTGAACGGCTGGGGTGACCGGACCGGGAACCCGCCGACCGAGGAGTTCGTCGCCATCCTGGACCTCCTCTACGGCGGCCCGGTCGGCGTCGACCTCGCCGCGATCACGCGCCTGTCGAAGGAGGTCGCCGCGGAGCTGGCCGTCCCGATCGCGCCGACCAAGCCGGTCACCGGGACGCTCGCCTTCGCCCACAAGCTCGAGACGCACGTCAAGGCGGTCCTGACCCACCCCCCGGCCTTCGAGGCGTACGACCCGGCGATCGTGGGCGGCGCGCGTCACGTCGCGATCGGGCAGTATAGCGGTCCCGAGGCGGTGGCCGCCCGCATGGCCACTCTCGGGATCCGGGTCGACTCGCCGGCCCTCGCCTCGTTCGTCGAGCGGGTGCGGGAGAGTGCGCGGGCCACCAACCGGGTGCTGAGCGACGACGACCTCCGCCAGCTGGCCCGGGAGGCCGGGCTCGCGCACCCGACGGGCCGCCCGGGACACCAGCCGACCGAATCCGGGAGCCGGTCATGAGTGACAGCATCCTCCTCGTGGACCAGCTGATCGACGGTCGGAGCCCGGAGCCCCGGCGCGACATGGCGGTGGTCGTCCGGGGCGACCGCATCCAGGCGGTCGTGCCCCGCGGCCAGGTCTCGCCGACCATGCGGAAGGACGCGCGCCTGGTCGAGGCGCCGGGTCACACCCTGATGCCGGGGCTGATCGACTGCCATACCCACCTGGTCTTCCACCAGTTCCCGACGCTGCAGCGTATCGACCAGGACTCGGTGGAGCTGGCCACCCTCCGGGCGGCCAGGAACGCGGAGATCCTGGTCGAGCACGGCTACACCACGGTGCGGGACGTGGCCTCCCGCGGCGCGGCGTCCATCAGCGTCGGGCGGGCCGTCAGTGAGGGCCGCATCCGCGGACCGCGGGTGCTCGCCTGCGGCCCGATGATCACCACCACGGCCGGGACCGCGGACTCCTACCCGCCCTGGATCCGCAACACCGCGGGGCTCGGCGCCGTCGTGGACGGCGCGCGAGAAATCCAGGCCGAGGTGCGTCGGCAGGCCAAGATGGGGGCCAGCCACGTGAAGCTCGGCCTGAGCGGGAGCGAGCCCAGCGTCTACTGCTTCACGTGGATGACCACGATGTCGCAGGAGGAGGTCTCGGCGGCCGTCGCCGAGGCCCACCGCATGCGCCTCCGGGTGGCCTGCCACGCCGAGGCCGAGGACTCGGCCCTCTACGCGGCCCGGGCCGGCGCCGACACCATCGAGCACGGCACCCGGCTCACTGAGGAAGCCGCGTCCCTGATGCGCGAGAAGGGCATTCACCTCGTCCCCACCCTCTGCACGCTGTACAGCGTCCTGGAGCTGGGGGAGACCCTGGGCCTGGGCCAGAAGCAGCGCGACGAGATGGACGTCAACCGCGGCCCGTGGCTCGCCAGCCTCGAGCTAGCCCGCAAGATGGGGGTCAAGGTCGCCGCCGGTGGCGACATCGGGAACCGCTACCGCCACGGCGAGAACGCGAAGGAGATCCTGCTGCTCGCGGAGAACGGGTCCACGCCGATGGAGGCGCTCCAGGCCGCCACGTCCGTGGCCGCGGACGCCCTCGGGCTCGGCGATCGCGTCGGGCAGCTCGCTCCGGGCTACTCGGCGGACCTCGTCCTCGTCGACGGCGACCCGCTCCGGGGCCTCAAGCTGCTCCTCGACCAGGCCCGGATCACCCGCGTCATGGTCGCCGGCCGCTGGCAGAAGGAGGAGCCGGCCATCGCCGGTCCTCGGTGAGACCCGAACTCCAGTGGGGAGGACACCACTCATGAAGCGCAGGAGACTCTGCCGGTCAGCCCTTTGGTTCGGACTGTGGCTCGCGGCGATATGTGTAACCGTCACGCCACCCGCCCTGGCCCAGACCGTGCTCCGCATTCCGATCCCGGCCGACCCGATCATGAACCCGGTGATCGGGACCGACGCCGCCGCCGTCCCGGTGAACCGGTTTCTCTACGATTCCCTGACTAGGCCGGACCCGAAGACGCTGGAGCCCCGGCCGGGGCTCGCTACGGAGTGGTCGGCCCGGACCGACGGCCTCGTCTGGACCTTCAAGCTCGTCCGCAACGCCAAGTGGCACGACGGCAAGCCCTTCACCGCCGAGGACGTCAAGTACACCTACGACGTCATCCTGGACCCCAAACAGAACTCGCCCCGGCGGTCGGCGATCGCCGTCGTCAGGGAGGTCAGGGTCGTCGACCCCTACACGGTGAGCTTCGAGCTGGCCCAGCCGCTGGCCTCGTTCCCGACCATCGCTTCCTACAATGTCGGGATCGTCCCGAAGCACGTCCTCGAGGGGCGGGAACACGCCAAGGCGGCGGACTTCAACACCAAGCGTCCGATCACCACCGGCCCTTACCGGATCGTCGAGGCTGTCCCCGGCGACCACTACATCTTCGAGGCCACGCCGGACTACTTCGGCGGCCGGGCCAGGATCGAGCGGGTCGTCTTCAAGGTCATCCCGGACGTCAACACGCAGGTCGCCCAGCTCCAGAGCGGGGAACTCGACTTCGCGGTGATCCAGCCCACCAACATCCCGGGCGCGCGCGCCGCCCGCAACGTGAAGCTCCAGACCGTGCCCTTCCTCGGCTTCGAGCACGTCTCCTTCAACTACCGACACCCGCTGTTCGCCGATGCCAAGGTCCGGCAGGCCATGGTCTACGCGCTCGATCGCGAGTCGATCCTGAAGTCGATCCTCGCGGGCCACGGCACCCTGGCGACCGGGCCGATCCCCCCGCTCTTCGGGTGGGCGTACAACGACGCGCTCAAGCCCTACGCCTTCGATCCGGCCCGCGCCCAACAGCTCTTGAAGGAGGCCGGGTGGGACAAGAGCCCGGACGGCACCCTGACGAAGGACGGCAAGCCCTTCGAGTTCGAGCTGGGGGTGGACAAGGGCAACCCGACCCGCGAGCGGATCGCCCTGGCGGCCCAGCAGGCTTACCGGGCCCTCGGGATGAAGGTGAACCTGAAGGTCGAGGAGTGGCCCGTCTACGCGAAGAAGCTCCTTGCCAAGGCCTGGGACGTTCACGTCGGGTTCTGGGTGCTCCCGCCCGACCCCGAGCTCACCAACTACTACGCGCCCGACCAGGCCTTCAACACGATCAACTACAACAACCCCCAGGTCACCAGCCTCCTCCAGCGCGGACGGCAGATCGTCGATCTCAAGGAGCGCGGCCGCCTCTACCGGGAGATGCAGAAGGTGATGTACGACGATCCGCCGGGAGCGATCGTCTACTACCCGGTGGACATCCGGGCGATGCGGGCGAACCTGAGCGTCCCCGAGCTGCCGTTCCGGGAGGCGCTGCAGTGGCGTGAGATCTGGTCCTACTCCAACTGACCTGACGCTCGCCCCCGCGCCGGAGGAGATGCCGGATCGTCGACGGCCGGCGGCGCCGGCGCGGGGGAGGCCTGGCCGGCCACCCGCGCCGCCGTCGAAGAGTTCCCGGTGACGCGCTTCCTCGCCGCCCGCGTGACGGGCATGCTGGTCGTCCTCTTCCTGGTGACCGTCGGCACGTTCGTCCTGATCCACCTGGCGCCGGGCGGCCCGTCGGTCATGATCAACCCCGACCTCTCGCGCGAGGACATGCTCCGCATCCAGCGGAACCTCGGCCTCGACCAGCCGCTCCACGTGCAGTACGTCCGGTGGCTGAACACGCTGCTGCGGGGAGACCTCGGGTTCAGCCTCAACTTCGGTGCTAGGGTTTCCTCGCTGATCTGGGACCGGCTCCCCAATACCGTCTACCTCGGCGTCGTCGCCTTCCTCTTCAGCACCGCGCTGGGGATCTCCCTCGGCGTCCTCTCCGCGGTTCGCCCTCGCTCGCCGCTCGACTACTCGGTCACGACCGCCGCGTTCATGGGGCTCTCGGTCCCACCCTTCTGGTTCGGGCTCCTCCTCATCCTGGTCTTCTCGGTGTTCCTCCAGGCCCTCCCTTCCTCCGGGATGTTCCCCACCGACGGAACCCGCGGCATCCTGGCCGTGGCCAGGCACTTCGTCATGCCCGTCCTGGTGCTGGGCCTCCTGAACCTCGCCGAGATCACGCGCTACACGCGCTCGGCCATGCTCGAAGCCCTGGGCTCGGACTACATCCGCACCGCCCGTGCCAAGGGACTCAACCCGGTGCGCATCGTGGTGGCCCACGCCCTCAAGAACAGCCTCCTGCCCGTCCTGACCATCCTGGGCGTCGTCCTCCCGCGGCTCCTCGGCGGGGCGGTCGTCACCGAGAGCGTGTTCGGATGGCCCGGGATCGGCCGACTGGCGGTCCAGGCGGCGCAGACGCGGGACTATCCGCTCGTCATGGGCCTCACGCTCGTCGCGGCCGTCATGGTCGTCTCGATCAACCTGGTCGTCGACCTGCTGTACGCTGTTGTCGACCCCCGCGTGCGGCGCGAGGGCGCGGGGTGAGGCGCCCGCCCGTGCTCCGCATGCGGCTGGGGCTGCTCAGCGTGTTCGCGCTGGCGGCGGCGGTCCTCTTCTCGGTCGTGGGCCCGTTCTTCGTCCCCTACAGCCCGACCGAGGTGGACATCCGGACGCCGCCGTTCGGGGCCGCGTCGCGGGAGCACCCCCTCGGCACCGACGAGCTCGGACGGGACGTCCTGGTGCGCCTCATGCACGGCGGTCGGGTCGATCTCCTCGTCGGCGGCGTCGCCATGCTGGTGGCGGTGCTGGTGGGCACGTCGGTGGGGTTGGTCGGGGGTCTGATCGGCGGCTGGAGCGATTTCCTCCTCATGCGGACGACCGACACGTTCATGTCGATCCCGGCCTTCTTCATCATGCTGAACATCCTGACCCTGTTCGGACCCACGGTCCCCAATATCGTCCTCGCGATCGGCATCACGAGCTGGATGAACGTGGCGCGGGTCATCCGGGCCGAGGTCCTGAAGCTCAAGGGGCTTGACTACATCGAGGCGGCCCGCGCGCTGGGCGTGGCGACGCCGCGCCTGATCCTGGCGCACCTCTTGCCCAACGTCATGCCGAGTGTCATCGTCGCGTCGACCCTCGGCGTGGCCTGGGTCATCCTGGTGTCGACCTCGCTGAGCTACCTCGGGCTCGGCGTCCAGCCGCCCACGCCGAGCTGGGGCAACATGCTGACCAACAGCCAGAACTACTTCTGGGTGGACCCGGTCCTCGTGGTCTATCCCGGCCTGATGATCATCCTCACCGTGCTCTCCACCAACTTCATCGGCGAGGCTCTCCGGGACGCCCTCACACCCGGCTCACGGGACTACAGCCTCCGCTGACGCAGCTCCGTCCCGTCACGCGGGTCGTGGCCGGGGTGGCCCCCCTTGTGCCGCCTCCCCGGGGCATAGTACCGTAGCTCGGCGCATCCCTCGCCACGGAGCCGCCATGTTCGATCTCGTGATCCGAAACGGCAGGGTCGTCTCGCCGGACGCGGTCATCGACGCCGACGTCGCTGTCGAGGGCGAGCGCATCGCCGGCCTCCTGAAGACCGCCGACCCGGTCCCCGCCCGCCAGGTCATCGACGCCACCGGCCTCTACGTGGTGCCGGGCGGGATCGACTCCCACGTCCATTTCGACATGGAGTTCCTGGGCCAGAGCAAGCACACCTTCGAGAGCGGCACGATCGCGGCCGCCTTCGGCGGGACGACCACCGTCATCGACTTCACCCTGGACCTGAAGACGATGGGCGGCCCGCTGCTGGACACCCTCGAGCGGCGGCGGGAGAAGGCCGAGGGGAAGGCGGTCGTGGACTTCGCGTTCCACAGCGTGATCAACAACGGCGCCGACCGGACGCTCGAGGACATCGAGCGGGTCGTGGCCTACGGCGTGCCCTCCTTCAAGCTCTTCACCGTCTATCGCGAGGCCAACCTCTACGTCAACGACGCCACCCTCTACAACGTGATGGAGCGGCTCCGGGACCTCGGCGGCATCGCGGCGGTCCACACGGAGAACGCGGACATCATCGACTACTGCACGGCGAGCCTCCTGGCCGCCGGCCAGCGGACGCCCCCCCACTACCCGCGGAGCCGGCCGACCTTCACCGAGGTCGAGTGCATCCGCCGCGTGATCTTCCTGGCGCGGTCCGCCCGGGCCGCCCTGTACGTGGTGCACATCGCGGCCGCCGGGGCGGCCGAGGCGGTGCGGCGGGCCCGGGCGGACGGGCGCCCCGTCTACGGCGAGACCTGCCCCCACTACCTGCTGCTCACCGAGGCGATGTACACGCGGCCCGACGGGTACAACTACGTGATGAGCCCCCCGCTCCGGACCGAGGCCGACAACGAGGCGCTCTGGGCGGGCCTGGCGGGGGGCTGGCTGTCCACGGTCTCCTCCGACGACAACTCGGTCGATGTCGAGGACAAGCGGGCCGGCGCCGAGTCGTTCGATCGCGCCTCCCCCGGTTGCGTGGACGTCGAGACGCGCATTCCGCTCCTCATCTCGGAAGGCGTGGGCAAGCGGCACCTGCCGATCACCCGCCTGGTCGAGGTGGCGTCGACCAACCCGGCCCGGATCTTCGGGCTCTATCCGAGGAAGGGCATCCTCGCCGCCGGGAGCGATGCGGACATCGTCCTCATCGACCCGAAGGCGCGGCTGCGCGCCTCGCTCCAGACCCTCCACATGAAGGTGCGCTACAGCCCGTACGACGGGTGGGACCTCGTCGGCCTCCCGGTCACGACCATCTCCAGGGGCAAGGTCATCGTCCACAAGGGGGCGTTCCTGGGGACGCCCGGACACGGAACCTTCGTCAAGCGGGCCATCGACCCCGGAGTCCTGCGGGCGCCGTTCTGAGCCGGCGGTCAGTCAAGGGAGTGCACACACCGGAGCCGCGAAAGGGGGAGGGTATGGACGCTGCCGTCACCGCCCGGAGTCGCCGTGGCCTGTTCGAGCCCATCCCGCCGATCCACTTCCCGAGCCTCTGGCGCACCGACACGCGCGCCATCGTCGGGTCCGTGCTGCTGGCCGTCGCCTTCAGCGCCAACATGCAGATCACGGAGCGGCTCGACACCGCCACCGTGGGCGGGATCATCCCGTGGACCGCGCTGCCGTTCGGCATCATGTGGTTCACCGCCGCCTGCTTCTTCTTCGGCATGACGGGCGCGCTGATCACGGCGAGCTTCAACCCGATCATCGCGATCCTCACCGCGACGGGCCCGCTGGCGCCTGTCCACTTCACGATCAACTGGTCGTTCAACATCCCCATGGCGATCATGGCGTCCTACGTCCTCCGCCGGGGGCAGCCGACCACCTACGGGACCTACCTCGCGATGGTGCTGGTCAGCGAGCTGTTCCTGGCCACCGGCCTGATCCCGGTCTGGCTCTTCCTGTTCAAGTTCAACGCGCTGCAGACGGCCGGGCTGTGGGTGTGGGCGGTCGTGGAAGCGATCCCCGCCTCCATCCTGGGGTTCGCCTTCGTCCGCACGGTGGCGAAGTCCGGCGTGCTGTCGTCCTGAGGCCATCACTCTCCGCGCCGGGCGAACCGGGCCCCCGCGGGCCCGCCGCCGGCGGAAAGGAGCGTCGACATGAAGCTCCTGGTCAGTGGCGCCATCATCGGGATCCTGCTCATCGCGTTCGTGTTCGTGTGGATCTATCTCGCCTCCCAGGGCCGGGTCCCCGTGATCCAGGCCCCGCTGGAGTGGGTGAGCCCGCCGGTCCGCCTGGCCGCGCTGGTGTTCCTGGTGGCGGTGATCGCCGCCATCTACTTCGCGATGTTCCCCATCAAGAAGCGACACTCGTAGGTCCGGGGGCGAGGCTCGCCGGGACCGGGATGGCCGACCCCGTCATCGCGCTCCAGCAGGTAACCCTCCGGTACCCGACCGCGCCGGGCCCGACGCTCCACGACGTCTCGCTCCGGGTCGAGCCCGGGGAGTTCGTCGGCATCGTCGGGTCCACCGGCAGCGGGAAGTCGACGCTCCTCTACCTGATGGCCGGCGTGATCCCCCACTACGTGCGCGCGGACATCGAGGGCGAGGTCCTGCTCTACGGGCGGCCGACCCGGGAGCTGTCGCTCGCCCGGGTCACCGAGAAGGTCGGGCTGGTCCTCCAGGACCCCGAGGCCCAGCTCTTCAACCTCTTCGTCCGGGACGAGCTGGCCTGGGGGCTGGAGAACCGCGGGCTGCCGCGGGAGGAGATCGCCGCGCGGATCGCCGCCACCCTCGCGTTCTTCGGGATCGAGACGCTGGAGGAGCGCATCACCTACGACCTCTCCGGCGGCGAGAAGCAGCGCGTGGCGCTGGCGGCGGTCCGGGCGACGGCGCCCGACGTCTACCTCTTCGACCAGCCCACCTCGCAGCTCGACCCCATCGGGGCCGCCCAGGTGATCGCCGCCATCCGCCGGCTGGCGGAGCGGCACCGGAACACCATCGTCATGGTGGAGGACAAGGTCGACGAGCTGGTGGAGCACGCCGATCGCCTGGTGCTCCTGGACCGGGGGCGCATCGTCCTCGACGCCACCCCGCGCGACTTCTGCCTCCGCGCCGACCTCCTGGCGGCCGCCGGGGTCCGGCCGACCCAGATGGCCGAGCTGAGCCACGACCTGATCGCGGCCGGCGTCGCGCTCGGCGGCCCCCCGATCACGCTGGACGAGATGGTGGCGGCGCTGCGGAAGGTGCTGAGCGTCCCCGGCGGGGACGAGCCGGCGCGGTGACCGCAGCGCCCCCGGCCGGCGAGCCGGCTGTCCTGGCCGACGCGGTCGAGTTCGAGTATCCGCCCCCGCGGCGCATCCGGGCGCTCCGGGGGGTGACGCTCCGGATCCCGGCCGGCGAGTTCGTGGCCGTCGTCGGGCAGAACGGGAGCGGGAAGACGTCGCTGGCCCGCTGCATCAGCGGCTACCTCCGGCCGACCGGCGGCACGCTCCGGGTGGACGGCGTGGACGCCGCGCGGCTCCGCCCGTCGGAGCGGGCCCGCCGCGTCGGCTACGTGTTCCAGAACCCGGACCACCAGCTCTTCCGGGAGCGGGTCTGGGACGACGTGGCCTTCGGCCTCCAGAACCTCGGCGTCGCGCCCGGCGAGATCGAGGCCTCCGTCGAGCAGGTCCTCCGGCGGCTCGAGCTGTGGGACAAGCGGGAGCTGCACCCGTTCCAGCTCTCCCGGGGTGACCGGCAGCGGCTGGCCATCGCGGCGATCATCGTCATGCGGCCGCGGGTCCTGATCGTCGACGAGCCCACCACCGGCCAGGACCCCGCCCGCTCGCGCGAGATCATGGACCTGCTGGCGCACCTGAACGCCGAGCAGGGCATGACGGTCCTGACCATCACCCACGTCATGGAGCTGGTCGCCGAGTACGCGCGGTGGGTCGTCGTCATGCACGACGGGCGGGTGCTCCTGGACGGGCCCCCCCGCGACGTCTTCTCGCGGGCCGAGGAGCTGCGGGTCACCCGGATCAGCCCGCCCCCCGTCGCCCGCCTCGGGCTGAGCCTCGGCCTCCATCCCCTGCCCATCACCGTGGCCGAGGCCCGGCAGGCCGTCCTGAGGCGCCTGCCGGCATGAAGTTCCTCTACCAGTTCTCGGCCGGCGAGTCGTTCCTCCACCGGCTGGACCCGCGGACCAAGCTCGTCTTCATCGTCTGCTTCCTGATCTCCACCTTCCTCCTGCCCCACCCGTGGGTCATGCCCCTGGCGATCATCGCGATCATCTGGGTCCTGGGCCGCATCAGCCCGCTCGAGTACCTCGTGTTCCTCCTCTTCCTCCTCCCCCTCATGACCGCCATCACCCTGATCCACCTGCTGACCGACGGCCCTCCGTACTTCGACGCGCGCCTGCTCGGCGTGGTCCCCCTCTCCCGGCCCGGGTGGGACGCCGGCCTCCTGGTGGCGTTCCGGCTGGCCGCGATGGGGATCGCGTTCCTCATGTTCTCGATGACCACCGACCCCTTCGACTGGGGCATGGCCATGTACCAGAGCGGGCTCAACTACAAGGTCGCCTTCATGTTCGCCTTCGCGATGCGGTTCTTCCCCCTGCTCCAGGAGGAGCTCGTGGTGATCCGCAACGCCCTGACCGCCCGCGCCTACCCCGCCATCGGGGCGTGGAACCCCTACGTCTTCCTGCGCGGCGTGGCCATCTCCATCATGCCGCTCGGCCTCGGCGCCCTCCGCCGGAGCCGCGACATCGCGCTGGCCATGGAGCTGCGGGGGTTCAACTACGCCGAGACGGTGGGCGTGCGGCGGACGGTCTTCCGGGACATCCGGATGCGGCCGCGGGACTGGGCGGTGGTGGGCGTGTCCGTCCTGTGGCTGATCGCGGCGATCGGGCTCTCGGTCCGGCTCGGGGCGTTCCCGCAGATCCCCCGTGCCTGGCTCGTGTTCCTCGGGATCCTGCTCGTGCTCTTCTTCCTGATCGCGTGGCGGATCAGCCGCACCATCAAGGGCTAACCTGAGCTCTTCTTCCCCTCTCCCCCACCGGGGGAGAGGGCAGGGTGAGTGGGAAAGGCGTCGGCCTACCCTCACCTCCTCCCGAGGGAGGGACAGGGAGCAGAGAACAGGCCACGATGGTCGCGTGGGCCGGGCATCAGGAATTTCCGATTGGGGCTAGGAGGACATCGCACCGGCTCGGCGCGAATTCTGAGAGTGGGTCGGCTTGGCCGCCGAAGCGACGTCGGCGTTGTCGCGGTCGGTGCCAGTAACCAACATTGTCAGGTCGTTGGCGCCAATTGACACGCCGTCGATGCCTACCTTAATGAAGTCTTCTATCGAAATTACATTTACCGGAATTTCTACCATCATCCAAAACTTGAAGGAAGAAGACTCAAAAAGGCCGTTGCTTGCAACAATGCGGCGAACGCGTAAAAGTTCCTCCGGGGAACGCACAAACGGGATCATCAACCACAAGTTGTTGTATTTTTCGCGGACCGCCTTTATTGCGTCAAGTTCCAGTGTAAAAACTTCGGGGTCGGCTATATAGCGAAAGGCGCCGCGGTAACCAAGCATCGGATTGCTCTCATCAGGTTCCCATTTAGCACCACCCGGAAGAGACTTGTATTCATTGGTTTTAAAATCAGTCGAGCGGTAGACAACGGGCCGCGGGTAAAAACTTTTACAGAAAACTTCTATGTCCTTTGCAAGTTTGGCGACAAAGTGGTCACGCTTTTTATTCTTAATGGCCTCTTTGGGGTGTAAACCGATATTTGCAATCATAAACTCGGCTCGAAGCAAGCCTACTCCCTCAACATTAAGTTTGGCCAACTCCTTGGC